>Ga0207702_10000006_pt1 | contig 346370 bp, 324 predicted proteins | sample KBSCornC62_FD_184302 | JGI IMG/M metagenome (GOLD analysis project Ga0207702, IMG submission 184302) | Corn rhizosphere microbial communities from Kellogg Biological Station, Michigan, USA - KBS Corn C6-2 (SPAdes) (version 2) | ecosystem: Host-associated > Plants > Roots > Rhizosphere > Soil ...
GGTTCAACGCTCGCCAGAACTCCTCCAATGGAGCCTCAGTCAGCCGTCCATCGCGCCGGGTCGATCCTCCGGCATTGTTGTAAAGAATATGCAATGCGCCGAATTCAGCGACCGCTGCGCTCACCGCTGCATCGACGCTCTGTTCGGAGGTGACGTCGGTCTCGACGAACAGACAGATACCTCCGGCGCTCCCGATGCGCCGCGCTGTCTCTTTTCCAGTCTCGGCCGCCCGCGTTGCGATCACCACCCTAGCGCCATGGGAGGCAAACAGTTCGGCGGCCGCTCGGCCGATTCCGGAACCGCTACCGGTGATGAAGGCGACCTTATCCTTGAGCCTTGCCGGGTGTGGTGATGAGTCTTGCATGATTGTCCCTTTAGTCGTGGCACGTCCATACTCACCGGTCAGAATGGACCGGCTCCGCTGCGCTTTTTGTTGCCGTAACCGTTTGTACAGCGCTCTTTGGGAAGCCGCATTAGGTCGGTCGGCCTGATAGTGCTTGTGGCATTGTCTTGCCCTCGATAACTTGAAACGCTGGGTGAATGAGCTTGTTACGGTCTTGCGTGACCATAGCAAGTATTCCACGAGGCATGGACATTGCGTTTTACGGCATGGCGGATTTTTGCCGCAACGGCATCCATCGCAGCACATGCGCCAACAGCCGAGGCCCAGACCGTCGACGGATCGGCGGCCCTCTTGCCGCCAGTGACGGTGACCGCCCCCGATCGCGCAGTGCGTAAGCCCGCCCGGCGTCCTCATCCCGCTGCACGCACCGAACGGCACTTGATACCCCTGCCGGGTCAAGCAATCGTGGCGGGCAACGGAATCAGGACCAAGTCCTCAAGTCCGCCACTGGCTGCTTTGATTCCCACCGCTGCAAGCACGGAGCGGATCAGCGGCGAGGAAATCAATGCCCGCCCTTTTTCCCGCCCCGGTGAGGCGCTCGAGGCTGCCGCCGGCCTGATTGTCACACAGCACTCCGGGGAGGGCAAAGCCAACCAGTATTTCCTGCGTGGATTCAACCTTGATCACGGCACCGATCTCGCCATCACGCTGGACGGTATGCCGGTCAACATGCCGACGCACGGCCATGGCCAGGGCTACGCCGACATCAATTTCCTGATCCCGGAGTTGATCCAATCCGTCGAGGTTCGCAAAGGCCCTTATTTCGCCGACAAGGGCGACTTCGCTTCCGCAGGCGCCGTCGATATCAATTACTTCAGCGGAATACCGAGGAATGTCGCGGAGTTCGCGTTCGGAAGCTTTGGCTATCAGCGGGCGATGGCGGCCGGATCGACCCGCGTCGGCGAAGGAACATTGCTCGCGGCCTTTGAAGCCAACAAATATAACGGTCCATGGCAGGTAGCGGACGATATTCGCAAGCTGAATGGCGTGCTTCGCTATAGCCAGGGTACCGCGAGCGATGGTTTTGCTCTGACCGCGATGGCCTATTCCAATGGCTGGAATTCCACCGATCAGGTGGCGCAGCGCGCGATCGATCAGGGCCTGATCACTCGCTTCGGTTCGCTCGATCCTACTGACGGCGGCATTACGAGCCGATTCAGTCTTTCCGCGAATTGGGCACAGTCCAGCGATTTTGGGCAGACCAGGACCAGCGCCTATGTGATCCGCTCCTCATTGCAGCTCTACAACGACTTCACTTATTTTCTCGACGATCCCCTCAAGGGCGATCAGTTCAGCCAGACCGACAGGCGCACGGTCTATGGCGTTGAGGCCAGCCATGCATTCGATCTTCGCCTCGCCGGCGTCGACACCCAGACGCGGATCGGCCTGCAGACCCGTTACGACGATATCGACGTGGGCTTGTTCAACAGCGCGCAGCGGCAAATTCTGTCAACTATACGCGAGGACCGGGTACAGGAGGGCAACATCTCGCTCTGGGCCGACCACACCGCCCGCTGGACCAACTGGCTGCGCTCCACCATCGGCATCCGCGAGGACTATTTCGCCGGCCATGTGACGAGCGACACACCGCAAAATTCCGGCAACGCGCAAGCCGCGATCGCAAGTCCGAAGGCCGGCATTGTGCTTGGCCCCTGGTATGGGACCGAGTTCTACGGCAATGCCGGCTTCGGCCTGCATTCAAACGACCTCAGGGGCGCGACCATCACCGTCGATCCGAATGACAAGGTCACGCCGCTCGATCGCGTGCCGCTACTGGTTCGCTCGCGGGGCGCCGAGGTCGGCCTTCGCACCCGTGCGTTCGATCGACTGACTTCGTCGCTGGCGATATTCATTCTCGATTTCGATTCCGAACTCCTGTTTGTCGGCGATGCCGGCACGACAGAACCTAGCCGGTCGAGCCGGCGCGTCGGCGTCGAATGGACAAACCAGTACCGCCCCCTGCCTTGGATCAGTCTGGATCTCGACCTCGCCTATACCCGTGCGCGCTTCAGCGATCTTGATGCGGCCGGTAATTTCATTCCGGGGGCGCCGGCCTGGGTCGCAAGCGGCGGCCTCACGGTTGGTCGTGAAACCGGCTGGTTCGGCAGCCTGCGCGGCCGATATTTCGGTCCGCGCCCACTGATCGAGGACAATACTATTCGCTCGCTGTCCTCATTCATCGTCAGCGCCCGCGCCGGATACAAATTCGACAACGGCTTACGCCTGCAGCTCGACGTTCTCAACCTGTTCAATTCGCAAACCAACCAGATCGAGTACTACTATCTCTCACGCCTGCCCGGCGAGCCAATCGGCGGCGTTTTCGACCGTCATGTCCATCCGGCCGAACCCACGGCCGTACGCCTTAGCGTGGCCGGACAATTCTGAAGGATCGGCGCCTACTCGCTGGTCCTGCTTGCCAGCATCGACAAGTCAAAGAACTCATCACGAGGCGACCGCCGCTCAATCAGACGGCGTCAATCGCGAGCTTACTGCCCATAATTTGCAACCGTTTTGCACAAAATTAGGGCGTACCTTGGACTATGCTCCCCTCTCTGACGGAATGATCCGCGGAAGCCCACGCTGAGCTACCAACCCGTCAATGGCACTCTTCTTGCTAGATCAGGGACGTTGGCAGTCAAAGAAGACCGCCTCTGGACGAGCGCGCCGTGGAACGACGGCGACGTAAAGGCTCAGGTCAAGTTTTTCGTTTTTGCAGCAATGGTTCGCCTTCGCGAACCGCAGAGCACCTGCTCCCGTCTGGAAGAAGCTCCCTGAATATGAATCGTCGGATGGCACCTCGGCTTCACCTGGAGGGCTGCGACGCGCTGCCGATCTGATAAAACCTGCAGAGGAACAAGGAATCTGAATATGGCTTATCTTGCCCCTTCCGAATTTGTAGCCAAAATGGTCGATGCTGGCGAAGCCAAGCTTTACATGTCGACGCGCGACACGCTGATACGCGCCTACATGGCCGGCGCGATCCTCGCGCTCGCGGCGGGCTTTGCCGTCACCATCAATGTCAACACCGGACAACCTCTGGTCGGCGCGCTGTTGTTTCCGGTCGGTTTTTCGATGTTGTACCTGCTGGGATTCGACCTGCTGACCGGCGTGTTCACGCTGTGCCCGCTCGCCGTAATGGACAGGCGACCCGGCGCGACCTGGCGCGCGGTTTTGCGCAACTGGTCGCTGGTTTTCCTCGGCAATTTCGCCGGAGCATTCACGGTCGCGCTGTTTTTTGCGATCATTGTGACGTTCGGCTTCTCGGAAGCTCCTAATCCCGTCGGCAAGGCGCTCGGCGTCATCGGTGAAAACCGCACGATCGGCTATGCCGCGCATGGCTATGCCGGCATGCTGACGCTGTTCATCCGCGCGGTGATGTGCAACTGGATGGTATCCACGGGCGTGGTCGCCGCGATGATGTCAACCTCCGTGTCCGGCAAGGTGATCGCGATGTGGATGCCGATTCTGGTGTTCTTCTATCTCGGCTTCGAGCACTCCATCGTGAACATGTTCCTGTTTCCGGCCGGTCTGATGTTGGGCGGCAAATACACCTGGGGGGATTACTTCCTCTGGAACGAAATTCCGACCGTACTTGGCAACTTGGTGGGCGGCCTGACCTTCGTCGGCGCTACTCTCTATTCCACCCACTACAAAACCGCGCCGTCCCGGAAAATCGCTTGATCAGGAATGAACATGACGGCCCGACTTCGGTCGGGCTGTCTCCGCCCGGTGCAGCATGCCCGCGACCCTTAAGCTTTCGATAGGCCAGCATTCCGACGGGGGCCGGAAGGAAACCAACCAAGACTTTCATGGGTCATTGATCCCGGAAGAGCCGCTACTGAGCTCGAAGGGCGCAACGATCGCCCTTGCAGACGGTATCAGTTCGAGTTCGGTCAGCCATATTGCGGCGGAATCGGCCATTAAGGGATTTCTCACGGATTATTACTGCACTTCCGAAGCCTGGTCGGTGCGGAATTCAGCCTATCGCGTGATCGCCGCAACCAATTCCTGGCTCTATTCCCAGACGAAGCGAAGCCAGAACCCTTACGATCGCGACAAGGGTTATGTCTGCACGTTGAGCGTCATGGTGGTGAAGTCCACCACCGCCTATCTCTTTCACATAGGCGATGCGCGCATCTATCGTCTTTCCGGCGGCACGCTGGAGCAGTTGACCAATGACCACCGCATAAGGGTGTCGTCACAGGAGACCTATCTGGCGCGCGCGATGGGCATGAACCAGCAGATCGAGATCGATTATCATACGATCGGGCTCGAACGCGGCGACACCTTTATCCTCGCAACCGATGGCGTCTATGAACATGTCGATGGCCGCTTCATCGCCAAGCAGGTGGAGAGCGGCCGCAATGATCTCGATCAGGCGGCAGCGGCGATTGTGAAGGAAGCTCTCGCACGCGGCAGCGAGGACAATTTAACCCTTCAGATCGTTCGGATCGATGAGCTACCCCAGGGAGAAGCCGCCGAGCTTATCGGACAGAGCTCCGAACTTCCTTCCCCGCCACTGCTTGCGCCCCGTGCGCTGTTTGAGGGTTACCGCATCGTTCGCCAGCTGCATGCAAGCCACCGAAGCCACATCTATCTGGCGGAAGACGTGGAAACCGGCCAGCTCGTGGCGCTGAAGATCCCCTCGATCGACCTTCGCGAAAACCCCACCTACCGAACCCGTTTCATGATGGAAGAATGGGTGGCCCGTCGGATCGACAATGCGCATGTCCTCAAGCCCTACCCGCAGTCTCGCAAGCGAAATTATCTCTACGTCGTCAGCGAATATGTCGAAGGCCAGACGCTTGCCCAGTGGATGCTCGACCATCCCAAACCTGATCTGGCAAGCATGCGCAGCATTATCGAGCAGATCGCCCGCGGGCTGCAGAGCTTTCATCGCAAGGAGATGCTGCACCAGGACCTGCGCCCGGCCAACATCATGATCGACCGTACCGGGACGGTGAAGATCATCGATTTCGGCTCGACCCGGGTGGCGGGCGTTTTGGAGGCCACGCCGACGCTTGATGGCGCCGACATACTCGGGACTGCTCAATACACTGCGCCCGAATACTATCTCGGCGAAGGCGGCACCGTCCGCTCGGACATCTATTCGCTCGGCGTAATTGCCTACCAAATGCTGACCGGCGACTTGCCCTATGGTACCGCCGTCCCCGGCGCGCGCACCCGAATGCAGCAGCGAAAACTCCAATACGTTTCGGCGGTGAGCGAGAAGCGAGAGATTCCGATGTGGGTCGATAGCGCGCTCCGCCGCGCGGTCGAGATTGATCCGGTGAAACGTTATGAGACGCTTTCCGAATTCGTCGAGGATCTGAAGCGTCCAAGCGAACGCTTCCTCAGCCAGACCGCGCCGCCCCTGCTCGACCGCAATCCGCTGATGTTCTGGAAAGTGCTGGCGCTTTTCCTCGCAATGGTGATCGTTGCATTGCTACTGGGAAGACAGACCGGCACTTTTTAGACCGGATGCCGAGCCGCATAACGCAAAAGGAAAGCCCCGGAAATTCCGAGGCTTTCCATACAAGGCCGCATTGATCCGCGGTTACCAGCGGTCGTGGCCTACTCCGACGCTAACTCCCACACCCGGAGCGACGCCTACTCCAACCCGCGCACCGTCCTGATGATAGTGACGACGCTCGATATAGCGCGCACGAGGAGCGTAAGCGAACGACTCGCGAACCACGACACCGCGGTGCGAACGCCAGCAGCGACCATTTTCGTTGCAGATCAGACGGACCTGCTCGACATTGCCGTTCACCACCGGCGAGGTTTGAGGAGCCAGCGGGGCAGCGGACGCCGAGGTCGCCAACAATGCGCCCGCAGCAGCAAACACAAACGAAATCTTTTTCATAAACACCTCCACATCAACCATGAGCGGGTCTAACGGGAGAGATCGGCAGCAGTTCCGATAATTCCTGAAATTTCCGGGAAAGATGCGGCTTAATAGGGAACCGCGAACAGTCCGGTAGCGCGATCCATTCCGATATGCCGGACTTACGCCGGCACAAGACGCCTGCGGGATCGCAGCCACAGCGCCACCATGATGCTGACATTCACAGCGTTCCAGGCGATGCCGTTGAGAAACGCTGCCGCATAGGAGCCGGTGCTGTCGAAGATCACCCCGGAGATCCAGCCGCCGAACGACATGCCGGCCACCGACGCGAAGATGACGAGCCCAACCCGGGTCGCCGCTTCCCGCGCCGGCATCGATTCGCGAATGATGATCGCATAGCTCGGCACGATGCCGCCCTGAAACAGGCCGAACATCGCCGAGATCACGTAAAGCGATGCCAAGCTGTCAAACAGAAGATAAAACACCAAAGCGATGCCTTGCGCGATCGATCCGATCAGCAGCGTGCGGACGCCGCCAATCCGGTCCGCGAGAAACCCGGAGCCGATCCGGCTGACCACACCAAACGCCATCATCAGGGAGAGCATCTCCGAACCCCGGGCAGCGCCGTAACCGAGATCTCCACAATAAGCGACGATGTGGACCTGAGGCATCGCCATGGCGACACAACAACAAATAACGGCGATGCTGAGCAGCGCTGTAAGCGCGTTTGTCGACAATCGCAGGTCGATCTGGGGCGGTGGAGCATGGTCACGGTCGTGCGCGCCGACACCGCCCATTTGCGCGCGCAGCAACAGCAGCAAGAGAGTCATCGTCACGGCGCAAAACACACCGATGGCAACATGCGTTGGACGCCAGCCAATGTTCTGGGTGCCCCAATTGATGATGGGTGGCCAGATGGTACCGCCAACATAATTGCCGCTGGCCACGATGGTCACCGCCAGCCCGCGATAACGCTCGAACCAGTGAGAGGCTTCGGCCATCAGCGGGGCGAAAGTAGCGGATGCACCGAGACCGATCAGCATATGGACCAGAATGAATTGCCGGAGCGAAGAAGACAGTCCCGCGAGCACATAACCCGCCGCAAGAAATGCGATGCTGAGCGCCATCGCTACGACAATACCGAAGCGGTCGGTCAGACGGCCAGTCACCACGCCGCCAAGCCCGAATCCAAGCATCGTCAGGGTGAAGGCCAGCGAAATGCCAGCGCGGCTCGCGGCGAAGTCCGTCTGGACTTCAGGCAATACCACTACCACCGACCACATGCCGACGCTGCCGACTGACCCGATCACGAGCGCGAGGAATAGTCGTCCCCAGGCTTCTCGGGAATCGGGGACGAACTGGCTTGAAACCCGGGGTGAATCAGAAGGGGACATGGGGACCGCAATTTCTGCGCAGCCGGCAAGTCGGTCAAGCACGCTGGCGCGATATTAGGCATGCAGCTCAAAGCGGGGATATTTCAAGAGGCTGGCTGTTCTTGTGACACGCGCGTTAACCCTTTGCTAACCATGAACTGGGCAAAAATTGCCGGGTGAAGTGGAGTGTCGTCAGCCGCGTAAGACGGGGGGAATGCCCGTGGACGCCAGTGCCGTGACTCACTTTCGGAACGGGGGCCCTTCGGCCGCCGCAAAGACGTTTGGCGCGCGGGAGCGCCACGGACGAGGGGAATCGGTCAGCATGGTCGACGTCACGGCAGGCAAGGGATTTTCCGAAAAAGCTGCGGGATTTCCAAGTTTAGGAGAATTAGGTGCCATCCTGAAGCGCGGTGATCTTGCGCTCGCCTTCGGTATCCTGACCATTCTCGTCGTCCTGATCCTGCCTCTGCCCTCCATCGTTCTCGACCTCTTCCTGGCCATCTCGATCACGCTGTCGATCCTGATCCTGATGACGGCACTGTTTATCCAGGAGCCGCTGGAATTCTCGGCGTTTCCAACCGTTCTTCTGATCGCGACCATGTTGCGACTGTCGCTCAACCTCGCCTCAACCCGGCTCATTTTGTCGCGCGGCCATGAAGGAACGGCGGCTGCCGGTCACGTCATCGAAGCCTTCGGCAATTTCGTGATGGGCGGCAATTTCGTCATCGGGATTATCGTCTTCGCGATCCTGGTGATCGTCAATTTCGTCGTCATCACCAAGGGCTCAGGGCGCATCGCCGAAGTCGCCGCGCGCTTTCACCTAGACGCGATGCCCGGCAAGCAGATGGCGATCGATGCCGATCTTTCCGCCGGCCTGATCGACGAGAAGGTCGCCAAGCAGCGCCGCAAGGCCCTCGAGGATGAAAGCGGGTTCTTCGGCGCCATGGACGGTGCCTCGAAATTCGTGCGTGGCGACGCGGTAGCCGGTCTGCTTGTCGTGTTCATCAATATCATCGGCGGCATCGTTATCGGCGTCGCCCAGCAGGGGCTCGGGTTTGCCGAAGCCGCTCACAGCTACACGCTCCTGACCGTGGGTGACGGCCTCGTTACCCAGGTCCCGGCCTTGATCGTTTCCACCGCGGCCGGGCTCTTGGTCTCGAAGGCCGGCATTTCCGGCTCAGCCGACAAGGCACTGATGAAGCAACTCTCGGGCTATCCTCAGGCGCTTGGCATGTCGGCAGGCGTGATGCTGGTGCTCGCTGCGTTGCCGGGGATTCCGATGCTGCCCTTCCTGGCGCTCGGCAGCGGCGCGGCGTATCTCGCCTTCTCGGCTCGCCGGCGTAAAAACGCGACGGCAGCGGCAGAGGCCGTGGCAGCCGAGGCACCTGCCAACGCCGCGGCGGCCGGAGCGGCGGCAGAAGAGCCGATCGCGGCGGCGCTGAAGATCGACGATCTGAAAATCGAGCTGGGATACGCACTGCTGCCACTCGTCAATGGCCCTGACGGTACCGACCGGCTGACCGAGCAGATCAAGGCGTTGCGGCGCTCGCTGGCGGTTGAAATGGGCTTCGTTATGCCGGCAGTGCGCATACTCGATAACGTGCAGCTCGAGGCCAACACCTATATCATCAAAATCAAGGAGGTCGACGCCGGCTCGGGCAAGATCTGGCCGAACCAGTTCATGGTGATGGACCCGGCCGGCAACCCGGTCAGCGTACCCGGCATCAACACCACCGAACCCACCTTTGGCCTGCCTGCGACCTGGGTCGACGCTGGTCTCAGGGAAGAGGCGACGCTGAAGGGCTACACCGTCGTGGATGCCGCGACCGTGCTGTCCACGCATCTGACCGAACTGCTTAAGAACAACATGTCGGATCTGCTCTCCTATGGCGAGGTGCAGAAGCTGTTGAAGGAGCTGCCCAAGGAGCAGGGCGAGCTCGTCAAGGACCTCGTGCCGAGCCTGCTGACGATCTCCGGCATCCAGCGTGTGCTGCAGCTATTACTCTCTGAGCGTATTTCGATCCGCGATCTCTCGACCATTCTGGAGGGCATCGCCGACGCGCTGGCGTTCTCCCGCAATCCGGCTGCCATGGTCGAGCACGTTCGCGCCCGCCTGGCGCGCCAGATCTGCGCTCAATACACTTCCCCCAGCGGATACCTGCCCCTGATCGCGCTCTCGGCGAAATGGGAGCAGGCCTTTGCGGAATCGCTGATCGGCCAGGGGGACGAACGAACGCTGGCGATGCAGCCCTCCAAGCTGTCAGAATTCATGACGCTGGTTCGCGACCGCTTCGAGCAGGCCGCCCGAGAAGGCGAGGCGCCGGTCCTGGTGACATCGGCGTCGATCCGGCCTTTTGTCCGCTCACTGGTGGAACGTTTCCGCGCCCAGACCGCAGTGCTCTCCCAGGCTGAAATTCATCCCCGGGCCCGGCTTAAAACGGTGGGAAGCGTTTGACGGCGGGGGAAAGCGCCGCTTTTTCGGATGTGTTTTTTTGCCACAGGCAACCGATTTATAAAATTTCGCCTAGATCAATGGACGCGCCCTCAATATCGGGCCCGGCATTAAATTATTGAATATGCTGTATAAATTTCAAAATAAATCCCCCGCCCCACTCCCCCGATCGCGGCCATTCACGTCTTCTCACTGCCTTGTGATCGCATCTGGGGATCCAAAATCGAGTTCCTACGTTTTTGTCAGGCGGGGCGTTGAACCCGTTTGCCGACGAGGCGACCAATATTCGAAAGCAGTACAGCGACTGAACGATCGCGGGGGAGGCTTCGATGAACCATTCGATTTACAGCGCCGACCGCACCACCCATCTGAAGATCGTCGTGGTAGCCCTTATCGCGGGCATTGCGGTGGCTGGCTTTGGCATTTCAGCTCGTTCGTCGACAGATGAAGGGTTCACCCAAACCGCACGCGTAATCAAGGCTGGCAAGCCGGTCGCAATCACCAACTCGGAGATGTCGGTGATCCGCTGAACAGGTCATTGGAATTCACGTAGTGGCTGATTAGCCCCCAACGCACTGCGTGGATAATGGATCCAACTCCCCCCAAGTTGGATGTTACGGAAAACGCCCGCGCCCCCCAACGGGCGTTTTCCTTTTTGGGGAGCCCTTCTTTTTGCGAAGTTTTTTTGGGAAGTTCTTGGGACTGAAGTTCTTGGCCGACTAGCGTGACGAACTGGGCACCGCTTCGATCAGCTTGCCGGAGAAGACCGGCGCGGAGTGAGGCAATCCGTCTGGCGATCCACCGGCCTGCTCCACCGTGACGGCATAGGTCGCGTTGGTGACGACTTCGGGATCATAGGATCCCAGCGCGGGGCGCGCGGTAAATTCGGTGCCACCAATCACGCCCAGCGAACGCGGCCTCGGCAATTTGTCGGAGATCAGCCAAAGCTCAAAGCTCTTGCCTGGCTCGGGTCCGGCGCCCACTTTACGCACCGTGAAATTGCGCGTTGCGCCGTCGACCGTCAGGATGAAAGCCGGCGAACCGCCATCTTTCTGAAGGACAGCGACGTATTGCGGTGCCGCCGCCGACATCGGAGGCGCCGCTGGCTTTTCCAGCGCCACCTGCGTGCGGACTTCCGGGCGTAACGCTCCCGGCAGCAGCTCCGGCCGCCAGGCCTGAAGTACGATCAGCGCCAACAACGCTGCGGCAAGCGCCATGGCTCCGGAAGCCAGATTGCGCCAGCGCTTGAGCTGCTGGGTAAACACGACAACGTTGCTGTCATCCCTGATCTCGGGAGCGGCCTCGGGCCGCAATACCGCGGGCGCCGGTTGCGCGATCTCCGGGGGCTCCGGCAGTAGTAATGATGCCTGCGTCCCCGTATCTCCGATCGCCGCTTTGATCTTTTCCCAGACCTGCGGTGGCGGCTCCACCGCGCCAACCATTTCGTTGAGAGTGCCAAACCTGTGTTCCCAGGTTTCGACCGTGGCCGCGAAGTCCTTGTCGTCAGACATCATGGCTTGAGCCTGCGCACGCTCCTCCGCATCCAGGGTGCCCAGGACGTATTCGGCAGCAAGCGCTATATCGTCTTCGCTATGAGCCATCATTCACTGTCCGGGCATCAAAGCCCAAGGCACTCCCGAACTTCGATCATCCCCCGCCTTAGCCAGGTTTTGATCGTATTGACCGGAGTCTCGAACTTCGCCGCGAGTTGCTCCCTGCTCCAGCCGTTATAATACGCGAGAAGAATAAGCTTCTGGCGGTCAGGCTCGAGGCGGCCGATGCATTCGAGCAACCGCTTCAATTCTTCCGTCATTTCCCGCCGCGCCAACGGATCGGGGGTATCGGCCGCCACGTCCATCGCCGAAGGCTCCTCCTCAATCGACGCTTCTCCGCGCTTTCGGACCACGTCGATGGCGCGATTGCGGGCGACCGAAACCATCCAGGTGATCGGCGAGGAAAGCGCCGGGTTGAACTGACCGGCGCTGTTCCAGATCTTGACATAGGCCTCCTGGATGACCTCCTCGGCCAAATCCTGTCGCCGCAAGATACGGAGGACCACGCCGAACAGTTTCGCCCGCGTCGCCTCATAAAGGCGCTCAAAGGCTAACTGATCGCCTTTGGCAACGGCCGCGATCAGCCAGACCAGTTCAGACGGCGTCAACATTAAGCACCCAACCCTCGCCTTACGGCCGCGTCGGACGCATCATAACGTGAGCCCGATCCGACCACCAACCCGCCCGGCGCCGGAATGCGAATTTTCGTGTCGCATAGCCGCCTAATGCAAAGACCCGGACCTTGCGGTCCGGGTCTTCAAAACCAATGATGGACGCCCGCGGCGGGCTCAAGCAGATATCAGGCGACCCCGAGGCGCGCGCGCATCAACCCGATGCTGTCCATGTCCGCCTGCTCGCGGGCATTTTCCTCCGCCCGTTCGCGAGCCTGATCGCGCTCGTCCAACAATTCGACTTTCTTCAGTTCATCGAAAGCTTCGCCCAACAGGCTCTTGGCCTCCTCCAGCTGGATCCTTAATTCATCCGCCGAGCGGGTCAGGTTCTCCCGGCGCTGGATGGCAGCCTTGGCATAGGTAGGATAGGCAAAATGCGAGGGATCGTTGATCCCCGCGCGTTCTTGCTCGGACTGGATCTCACGCTCCAGGTCCATCGACATCCGCTGAAAATCCGCGATCATTCCCTCGATCTGGGCCACCCGTCGGCGCTTTTCATCGACCTGGAATTTCTTAAGGCGGATTAGCGTTTCTCGCGACTTCATCGACTCATACTCCCCAGAAGTCCCGGACTGAACGCGGGACGACACCGGCTCCCCCAAATCGGCTTCCCCCTGGGATCCCGGTCTTGGCGCTCGAATGCCGCGGATGATGGCCTGACAAAGTTAGCTTTCCGTTTCCAAGTTCCGGAGGATTTGATCGAGCTGGCCATATCCCTCCTTTAAGCCGGTGACCTCGTCCTTGCCTTGGCGCAGGAAGCTTTCGAGCGGCTCGTGCAGGCGAATTGCCTCGTCCACCTCCGCGCTGGAGCCAGCCCGGTAGGCGCCAAGCCGGATCAGCTCCTCCATGTCCGCATAGGTCGCCATGACCTGGCGAGCCCGGGTGAGGGCCGGCAAATAGGCGGGGTCAGCGGCTTTCGGCATCGTCCTCGACACCGACTTCAAGATGTTGATTGCCGGATAGCGGCCCCGCTCGGCGATCGCTCGCTGCATCACAATATGGCCGTCCAGAATGCCCCGCACGGCATCCGCGATCGGCTCGTTGTGATCATCACCATCGACCAGCACCGTGAAGATGCCCGTAATCGTGCCGGCGCCGGTGCCTGGCCCCGCCCGCTCCAGAAGCTTCGGCAATTCGGTGAAAACGGTCGGCGTGTAACCCTTGGCGGTTGGCGGCTCGCCTGCCGACAGCCCGATCTCACGCTGTGACATCGCAAAGCGGGTAACCGAGTCCATCAGGCAGAGCACGTCCTTGTCCTCGTCGCGGAAATATTCGGCGATCGCCAAAGTGAGATAAGCCGCCTGCCGCCGCATCAACGCCGGTTCGTCGGAAGTCGCCACCACCACCACCGATCGCGCCAATCCCTCCTCGCCCAGATCATCCTGCAGGAATTCCTGCACCTCGCGGCCGCGTTCACCGACCAGACCGATCACCGTGATGTCCGCATCCACATTGCGCGCCAGCATCGACAGCAATACCGATTTTCCCACGCCGGAGCCGGCAAAGATGCCAAGCCGCTGTCCGCGGCAGCACGTCAGGAAGGTGTTGATCGAGCGAACCCCGAGATCGAGGGGAGCGCCGACGCGCTTGCGCGAATGGGCGGGCGGTGGGGAATTACGAAAAGGGATCGGCGATGGCCCCTGTGGCAATGGTCCCTTGCCGTCAATGGGCTCACCCATGGCATTGATGACGCGACCGAGCCACAGCGGCGATGGCCGAACCTGGCTCGCGGCATTGGCAATCACCGCCCGACAGCCGCGCCGAACGCCTTCGAGCCCGGCGAACGGCATCACCACCGCGTTGTCGCCCGAGAAGCCGATCACCTCGCAGGGGATCAGACGGCCGGCGCCACTGTCGATCACAATCCGGGCGCCAACCGACATCGCATGGATCGGGCCGGCGATCTCGACCATCAGACCCCGCACCCCCACCACCCGGCCATAAATATTGACGCCGTCGATGTCATTTATCTGCTCGGCCAGCGCCTTCATCGGAAAAACCTTAAGTTTCTGCGAGCGCGGATCGCCGGCTTAACTTCGTGTTTACCCGCATCGTTAATCATTGCGTCACTGTCTTTGGTGACTGAGGCCGCTCTTCCATCAGAATGATGGACGAGTCGGGAGAGTCGGTTAGCTCCGCCTCTTAATGTCGGACTTGAACGGGATCGGATACAAAAAACTGCTTGCAGGCAACATCTTAGGGCGATTCGTAAGAAATTGCACTGATAGAGCTTGCGAACATGAATCAGATTTTGTTAACCATATGCCGTCAGGATCCGAATCAGTTGTTCAAAGGCGTTTTGAGTGCCGCAAGTGCGGCCGACCTGACGCCCGGAGCGGCGACTAAAGGGGACTGGCATGCGCGTATTGCTGATTGAAGATGACAGCGCCGTTGCGCAGTCGATCGAACTGATGCTCAAGTCCGAGAGCTTCAACGTCTACACGACGGACCTTGGCGAAGAGGGCGTCGATCTCGGAAAGCTCTACGACTACGATATTATTCTGCTCGATCTCAATCTGCCTGACATGTCGGGATACGACGTGCTGAAGCAGCTCCGGGTCGCGAAGATCAAGACACCCATTCTGATCCTCTCCGGCCTTGCCGGTATCGAGGACAAGGTCAAAGGTCTCGGCGTTGGCGCCGACGACTACATGACCAAGCCCTTCCACAAGGACGAGCTGATCGCCCGCATCCACGCGATCGTCCGCCGCTCCAAGGGCCACGCCCAGTCCGTCATCCAGACCGGCGACCTCGTCGTCAATCTCGATACCAAAACCGTCGAAGTCGGCGGCCAGCGTGTGCACCTGACGGGCAAGGAATACCAGATGCTCGAGCTGCTCTCGCTGCGCAAGGGCACGACGCTTACCAAGGAAATGTTCCTCAACCATCTCTATGGCGGGATGGACGAGCCGGAACTCAAGATCATCGACGTCTTCATCTGTAAGCTGCGCAAGAAGCTCGCCAACGCCTCCGAAGGCCGCAACTTTATCGAAACCGTTTGGGGCCGAGGGTACGTGCTGCGCGAGCCGCACGAGGTCGAGGAACGCATCCCGGCCTGACCGAATTTTCCCGCGCTGGACCGCGCGCATCTCAGCCCCGCCTTAACCGGCGGGGTTTTTGTTTTTGGAAGGGCCCGACAGAATTTCCTGGTCGGGGGCTTGGATGGCGACCGGCCTTCTATAGACACCGGGAGCCGCCCGTCGCTAGGCCAGGGCTGATGATTGGCGTGATGGTTTGCACCGGTCCGTGCAGGGCCGACTTCTTTTCCCGAACGGCCGTTAGGACCGAGCGGCCACCCGCAGCGGCTGGGCCGCCATCGACGCCGGGCGCGCGCTGCGCTCCGCATTTGGCAAGTACAGACCCCGCTTCTCTGGGAATGGACGGAATGCGTCGGAGATGCCGACCACAGACTCCGCCGCGCCGAGCGCCAGCACGCCATCCGCCTCCAGCGACTGACACAGGCGATCGAAGATCATCGACTTGGTCTCGGGGTCGAAATAGATCAGGACATTTCTGCAGAAAATGACGTCGAACTTTCCAAGATGGGAGAAGTCCTGCAGTAGGTTGAGCTGACGATGTTGAACCATGGCGCGGATATCGGCGTTGATTTGCCAGAGCTCGCCGACTTGCGTGAAGTATTTCACCAGCAATTGGATCGGCAGGCCGCGCTGGACCTCGAATTGGCTGAACAAACCGGCTTTGGACTTTTCCAGAACGCCGACCGACAGATCGGTGGCCACGATCTCCACGTGCCAGCCGGCGAGTTCGGTGGACATCTCTTTCAGGCACATCGCGATCGAATAGGGTTCTTGGCCGGTGGATGAAGCCGCGCACCAGATACGAAGCCGCCGGCGGCTTCCGCGGGCCTTCAGCAACGCAGGCACGACGGTTTCCCGAAGATGGTCAAAGGGGATCTTGTCGCGGAAGAAGAACGTCTCGTTCGTGGTCATGGCTTCGACCACCTCGGTGGCAAGCGCAGTCGCTCCACTCCTCAACTTCTGTGCGAGATCCGAAATTCCAGCCAGTCCAGTCTTCCGCGCGAGCGGCGTCAATCGGCTTTCGACAAGATATTGCTTGTCGGTGGACAGCTCCAACCCGGATCGCTCCTTTAGAAACTTACGCAGAAAATCGTAATCCTGGGGCGTCACAGACGTTCTCCTGAAAATATTCCGTTTATTTTTGGGGCTATCTGGTCGAGCGGCAGTACCGCCGAACAAATGCCCGCTTGGGCCACCGCGCCCGGCATACCCCAGACAACGCTGGAGGCCTCATCCTGCGCGATAACATTGCCGCCGGCGGCCACCACTTCCTTGCCGCCACGCATTCCGTCCGAACCCATTCCGGTCAACACCACGGCGAGAACATTGCCGTGCCACACATCGATCGCCGACGTGAAAAGCGGATCGACCGCGGGCTTGCAGAAATTGATCGGAGGACCATCGTCGAGACTGATCGTGACGTCGGTGCCACGGCGCCCTACCCGCATGTGACGCCCGCCGGGCGCCAGATAGATTTGACCCGCCTTGACGACTTCCCCATCCACGCCTTCATGAGCCGGTCGGTGGCATGAGCGCGCCAGATGCTCGGCCAGAATGGTGGTGAAGGTCGGCGGCATGTGCTGGGTGATCAGCACCGGAACGCGGTCAATGACAGGGATAATCCCGGCGACCAGAGAGATCAGCGCCTGGGGACCGCCGGTGGAGGACCCGATGAGAAGCACGCGCGGGGCCTGCGGACTGAACCGGCGCAAGATAATCGGCGTTGCCGTCTGGTGTCCGCGCGGAGATGGCTGGGGAGTCGCCGCAACGGCTCGTGCGCTCTTTGAGCCAACCCGTCGCAGCTTCGCTCCGAATGAGCGGATTTTCTGAATCAGATCGTGTCGAAAGATCTCAGCGGCATCCGGTACGCGGGTGGTCTCGGGCTTTGGGATGTAGTCCGATGCGCCAAGCGACAGCGCCTTGAAACTGATCTCGGCATTACGGCGCGTCAGCGTCGAGGCCATGATGATGATCAGGTCAGGTTTTTTTGCCAGCAGAAGCGGAAGCGCAGAAATGCCGTCGAGTTCCGGCATTTCGATATCCATCACGACCACGTCGGGATTGACGCGCTCCACCTGATTGACCGCCTCAAGACCCGTCCGGAGCGAGGAAGCAACGGTCATGTCGGCCTCGGCCGTGATCCACCGGGAGATCAGGCCCCGGATCACGACAGAGTCGTCCACCACCATGATGCGTAGAGGTTCAGGCTGCACCGAGTTGTGGGTAGAAGGACCAGCCAACGCAATACTCATGACACACCACAATCGCCGCCGGCTTCAACAACGCCACGACCGATGGCCTTCGGCCATCGGCAAAAGCACGGGTCAGATCAGGCCCACTTCCTGGAACTTGGCGGTAACAATGTCCTTGTCGAACGGCTTCATGATGTATTCGTTGGCCCCAGCGTGGAGCGCCCGGGCGATGTGGGCGACATCATTCTCCGTGGTGCAGAACACGACCTTCGGCTGGTCGCCTCCAGGCATCCGGCGCAGATTGCCGAGGAACTCATAGCCATCCATCACCGGCATGTTCCAGTCGAGCAGGATGGCCTCGGGAAGCCCGCGCTTGCAGGCCTCCAACGCCTTCTCGCCGTCCTCGGCCTCGACGATCTGGAAATCAAGACCCTCCAGGATGCGGCGCGCAACTTTTCGAATAACGCTTGAATCATCAACTACGAGACATGTTTTCATTTTAAGGCCTCATTGCTTCAGGTGCCGAGAGGTGTGTCGAACGTTGCGGTTCTGTTTTCTCGGCGGTTCAGGCAGCCAGCAGATCGGGGGCGAGTTCGAGGACACGGTCCACGTCAAGAACGACCATGAGTTGTCCGTCCAGACGGTGGACGCCGCCTGCCAGCTTGGCCATTCGCGGATCAAGATTGACCGGATTCTGCTCGCGCCCGCTCTCGGGCAGCTTGAGAACCTCACCGATCTGATCGATCAGCAGACCATAGGATTCACCGCGCAGATCCACGCCAACCGCCATCGCCGGCTTGCCGTCGTCATTCTTCGGCATACCAAGACGCGCGCGCATGTCGATGATGGTTACGATCCGGCCGCGCAGATTGAGAACACCTGCGATTTCGGTTGAGGATAAGGGCACGCGGGTGATGCGCTCCGGCATGAAGACGTCCTGAACGCGGGCGATCGGCAGACCGAACAATTGACCGCCGATCGAAGCCGTGACGTATTCGGCGACTGCATCTTCCGTATCTGAAGCCTTGCTACTCATGCTGTCTCTCTGATGAGGCCGTCCGACTAGGCCGCGCGGTGCATTTCGGTGGTCTGTTCCTTGAGTGCCGCGATCAAGCCAGGCCGGTCGAATTTGGCGACATAATCATGGAAACCCGCCAGGCGGCCGCGTTCGATGGCGGCCGGTGAAATCATCGATGACAATGCAATGATCGGCAGCGAGTTCAGGTGCTGATCGGCGCGGATGGTCTCGGCGAATTCGAAGCCGTTCATGTCCGGCATCTCGATGTCGGTAAGCACCACGTCGAATGCCTGACCAGAGCGAAGCGCGGCCAGGCCCTCTTCGGCACTCGGCGCCACCCGCACGCGATAACCTGCGGCCTTGAGCACAGGTGTCAGCATGTTGCGGAAGAAGGCGCTGTCGTCCACCAGCAGCACCGATTGCGCCGTCGACGACGGACGCATCTCCTTGCGGCTGAACCAGTCGGCGAATGCCATCGGCAGGAAATGGCCGACATCGATCACTTCGGTCGCCTGGCCCTTGATGACGGCGGAGCCGAGAATGCCGTCCTGGCCGCCGGCAACCTCGATGTTCAAGCGCTCTTCGACGATGTCGATGATCTCGTCAACCACGAAGCCCATCGAGCGACCGTCGTCGGCGAACACCAGAATGGGTTGTGCGCCGGCAGCGCCGACCTTGACGCCCTCCATCTGCACCAGCGGCATCAATTGATCGCGGTACTGAACCATGTATCGGCCGTTGGAGAGTTCGATCTTGTCGGAGGCGATCTCCTCCAGCCGGGTGACAAGGCCAAGCGGCACCGCCTTCGGCTGCGGCGATCCGGCGCGGAACACCAGGAGCGATGTGGTCTGGTCGGCGCCGCCCGCGCGCGTGGCATTGTTCTCATCCGCGATCTCGTGAGCCGCGGAAACCGAGGTACCCAGTGCCCTGGCGATGCCGTTGGGGTCGATGATCATGATCACGGCGCCATCGCCCAGGATGGTGTTGCCGGAGAACATGTCGATGTGCCGAAGCTTGGTCGACATCGGCTTGACCACGATTTCCTCGGTATGAAACACGCCATCGACCACGATGCCGAAGGTCTGGCTGCCGACCTGGGTCACGACGATGAAGCCATTCTCGGGATCCGATGACGAACCATCCTCGATCTTGAGCAGCTTCTTCAGATGCACCAGCGGCAGCAATTTGTTGCGCAGCCGCAGCACCGCGGTGTCCTTGATCCGCTCGATGCGATGCTCTGAATTGGCACGCGCGCGAACCAGCTCGACCACCGCCAATTGCGGAATCGCGAAGCGATCGCCCGCCGCTTCGACGATCAGCGCCGAGACGATCGCCAATGTCAGCGGAATTTTGATCGTGACACTGGAGCCCTCGCCGGACACTGACTTGACGTCGATAGTGCCGCCGATCTGATCAATATTGGTACGCACAACATCCATGCCGACGCCGCGCCCGGACACGCTAGTCACGGCGGCGGCGGTGGAAAAGCCCGGCGCGAAGATGAACTTGTGGATTTGCGCCTCGGTCATCTTCTCGAGATCGGCCTCAGTCACCAGACCGTTCGCAACCGCCTTGGCCTTGATCTTCTCGGTGTTCAGACCGCGCCCGTTGTCGGCGATGCAGATGATGATGTGGCCGCCTTCGTGATACGCCGAGAGCCGGATCGTGCCCTGCTCCGGTTTGCCGGCGGCCGCCCGCTCGGCCGGCGTCTCCAGACCATGATCGGCCGAGTTGCGAACCATGTGCGTCAGCGGATCCTTGATCAGATCCAGGACCTGGCGGTCGAGTTCGGTATCGGCCCCGTGCATCTCCAGTTCGATCTGCTTGCCGAGTTCACCCGAGAGATCGCGCACGATGCGCGGCAGTTTCTGCCACGCATTGCCGATCGGCTGCATCCGGGTCTTCATCACGCCTTCCTGCAACTCGGCGGTGACGTTGGACAGGCGCTGCAGCGGCACCTTGAATTCAGTGTCTTCGTGTCGGCGGCTGATTTCCATCAGCTGGTTTCGGGTCAGAACCAGCTCCGACACCATGGTCATCAGATGTTCGAGCGTTTCGACATTGACCCGGATCGATTGGTTGGCGATGCGATCCGCATCAGGGGTTTCCGGTTCGACCGAAGCCGGCTTTCGCGCGGCAGGCTTTGTTTCCTGCACAGTGGCTACCGGGGAAACCGGCTTGGGCGGTGGAGGCACCACCTCGATCGCGGTCTCGCGAAAGGCGCGCTCAAGCTCGTCCAGCGACACTTCGCCAGGACGGAGCGGCCGTTCCAGTATTTGCGGCACCAGCGTGCCTTCGGTCACGGGAGGCGCAGCCGGTGATACCGGCTCGGCAGCGGCCGACGCAGGCACCTCAGCGAGTGCGGCCATGCCGCGATCGACCATGTCGTGAAGCTGCACGATCAGATCCTGATCGTCGCCAGAGGGTTCGGCTTCGGTGGCCTCGAGGCCAGCAAGAATTTCCTTGATTCGATCGATGCTCGCCAGGATTAGGCTGACGGCATCGGCGGTGACCGGCATCCCGTCGCGGAATTTGCCCATCAAGGTCTCGCCGGCATGGGCCAGCGCCTCGAGGCGCGGCAGCCCCAGAAAGCCGCAGGTACCCTTGATGGTATGAACCAGACGGAAGATGTTATCCAATATCTTGGCGTTATTCGGCTCCTGCTCGAATCGCACCAATTGATTGTCGACGGTGTCCAGGCTCTCACTGGTCTCCGTCAAAAACTCCCGCAATAAATCATCCATGAAAAACAGCCTTCGCGCGAACAGGCGACGCCATACGCCCATCGGTATCCGGCTAGCTTCTATGCAAAGCGTTTAAACTTGGTTGAGTAATTGGAAAAGAACGCTGTAAATGGCCAAGGCGTGGCCAATTGCCCGCTTGCGCGCCAACCCTCAATCAAACCTTAATGGCTCACCGTCGAGAGGCGCAACGCTTCGCCGTCAAGCCCAGCATGCAGGCTTGGCGCAATCAGGCGGCCGTCACCACAATGGCCTCGCCTTCGGCGGCCAGGGTGACAGTGAGGCCGCAGCTCTGCGCCAGCAGGCGCGTGTAATAGGGCTGCACTGCATGGGCGTCGGCACTGGAACGGTCTGAACTCAACATGTCCGCGATATTTTGCGGGATGCGGGCGTTCAGCCCGTTGGCCGCGACGCGGAAGCTCATCGTCTCTCCCTCGCCGATCGGATCGACCGAGATCGTTCCGCCGCGCGGAATCGTCTGTTGCGCGATGACCATCATATTCAGCAGCAGCTTGACCCGGTTCTTGGGCAGGAGGATGCGCGGCAAATTCCATGTGATCGAGGTCTTGCCGTCCTCGATTTGGCCCCGCGCCATGGACTGCGCATCGCCAAGGTCGATCTGCGCGCCGGCCGATCCGGCGGCCCCGAAGGCCAATCGGCAGAATTGCAGGCGGGCGGATGCCGTCTTGGCGCTTTTGCGGATCAAATCAAGGGCGAATTCGCGGTCTTCCGGCTTCGGATCATCATCCAGCACCTCGAGGCCGTTGACGATCGCGCCGACCGGGCTGATGAGATCATGGCAAACGCGCGAACAGAGTAGCGCCGCCAATTCGAGCGCGTCGGGGGCGGGACCGGGAGACGAGGTGCCAGACATTAGTTTTTCCAAGAAACCGCTGCTAATTGATCCGCTCCCGCTCATCCGCTTACAAGCAGTGCGTTCAAGGTCATCCGCAGCATTGCGGAACAACGAATCATGCGAACTTGGTTGTTGATACACTGTGGACCCCGGCGCTGCCAACACGGGGCAGCCTACCGGCAACTGCCAAGATGAGGCGATTCATGGGTAATCCCGTTACGTCGAGCCCCAGCATCCAAACCGATCGCGCCCTGAAGCTGCTCGCGCCGCTGACGGACCTGGTGATCAAGGCCGGCGAAGCCATTCTCGCCGTCAGCCGCAGATCGCTGCAGGTCAAAGGCAAGGCGGACGGGTCGCCCGTGACAGAAGCCGATCTGGCCGCTGACCGCATCATCAGCGAGGGGCTGGCCGGGATCGATCCGGCAATACCGGTCGTTTCGGAGGAGCGCGCTGAACAATCGCGACCGCCCTTTTCCGGCAGCTTCTTCCTGATCGATCCGCTCGATGGCACCAAGGAATTCATCGCCGGACGCGGCGAATTCACCGTCAACCTGGCCCTGGTGAGCGAGGGCGTTCCGCTGCTCGGAATCGTCAGTGCGCCTGCGATCGGCCTGCTCTGGCGCGGCGTGGTGGAACGAGGCGCTGAACGCCTGGCGATTGACGGCGCCGCCGTGGTGGCAGCCACGTCCATCCGCACCCGGCCCCTTCCGATCCGGGGCCAACCATGGAACGTGGCCGTCAGCCGTTCCCACGGCGATCCGGCCACCGAGACCTTCATCGCTTCCCGGCCCAGTGCGATTCGAAGGACGATGGGTTCGGCGGTCAAGTTCTGCCGCGTCGCCGAGGGCGATGCGGACATCTATCCGCGGCTTTCGCCCACGTGCGAATGGGACATCGCCGCCGGCCATGCGGTGCTGACGGCGGCTGGCGGCAGGGTCACCGATAGCAAGGGTGCGGAGATCCGGTTCGGCCAGGGCCGACCGGACTTCATCGTTCCCGAGTTCATCGCCTGGGGAGATCCCACGGCGATCCCCCTGAGCCGATAAAGCTGGGGCAATGGGGTCAGCCAGGTGTCCCGCTACTGCGCCAGGCCTTCGCGCACCCCCGGCCATCGCTCCTCGGCGTCATGCACGAAGCGCTCGGGATCAACGGCAAACGCCGCGCGGCTCGGCTCGCGGCCAAACAGATAAAGCCGCTCGCCCGAAATCAGCCAGAACCTCGGGTTTCCCGCGACCGCCACGCCTCGCGCCATGTCGGTCGGATCGTAGCCACCAAACTGCGGGCCGTAGATTTCGGGATGGGCCAGAAACGAGGCCCGGTTGCCCTCATTGCGAAACCGCCAGATCGCCCCGCCATTGGCCGCCTCGAACGCCGGCAGGCCTGTCACGGCGCGGGCTTCCACGAAATAGGCCACGGGATCGAACCCATTGATGGCAAGGCCGCTGAAGCGATTGACGACGATGCGCTCGGTTGTTGCCGCTCGAACCGACGGGGCATAGCCTAAGACATTGCCAGTTAGGCCGGCCAGCACGACCATCAAGGCCATTCCGGGGCGAAATGACGCTCGGACGCGGAGCCGGTTTTTTTCCTGCCGTTGTGCCGTCATAGTTGGTACCGATAACATCCGAGTCGGGGGACAGTGGGCGCAACCTAGATCGTTGCCTCTTGGCAAGGGGTTAAGGGGTGCCCATGATTTCGATACCCAGGGGTTTTTTCATGCATTTTGCATCACGCCTTGCAGCCGTCGCGCTCGCCGCAACGATGTGCTGGAGCGCGCCAGCCTTCTCCCAACAGCAGCCGCTTCCGCCACCGCAGCGGCAGGCAGGGCCGAGCACCTACGGCCCCGACGAGTTGGTGTCGGCAGGGCACCGGTTTTTCGGCAATGTCTCGCGCGGGCTCGCCTCCGTTATCGAGCGGGCGGTGAGCCAATGGGGCCTGCCGAACGGCTATATCCTGGGCGAAGAGGGCAGCGGCGCCTTTGTCGCCGGCCTGCGCTATGGCGAAGGCACGCTCTACACCAAGAATGCCGGCGATCTCAGGGTCTATTGGCAAGGGCCGTCGGTCGGCTTCGACTGGGGGGGCGACGGCGCCCGCACCATGACGCTGGTCTATAATCTGCCCGCCACCAATGCGATCTATCAGCGCTTCGCCGGGATCGACGGCTCGGCCTATATCGTCGGCGGCTTCGGCATGACGGCGCTTACCGCCAACAACATCGTGCTGGTGCCGATCCGTTCTGGCCTCGGTCTGCGCCTCGGCGCCAATATCGGCTATCTCAAATATACCCCGCGCGCGACCTGGAACCCGTTCTGATCCCAATCGGCCGGGTTTGTGCGTGGCGTCGCCGCGGCGCGCCTGTGCAGACAGCCGATTCAGGTTAATGCCGCATCGGGCTGGCATTTTCCCCCGTCGTCATGGCATGGTGAATAAATCCTTCATGCTGGCGTGGGAGTAATCATCCATGGTCGAACCGATCATGTATCTGGCGATCGGTTTTTTGATCTCGATGCTGCTCGGGCTGATGGTCGTGCCGCTCGTGCATAATCGGGCGGTACGACTGACAACCCGTCGGCTGGAAGCCGCCACGCCGCTGTCGATGGCAGAGATCCAGGCGGACAAGGACCAGCTGCGCGCGGAATTTGCGATGTCGGCGCGACGCCTGGAAATGAGCGTCGACCAGCTTCGCAACAAAACTACAAGCCAGCTCGCCGAACTCGGCAAGAAGACCGACGCCATCAACCGCATGAAGATCGAGCTCGGCGAGAAGAACGCCACGATCTTCGCGCTTGAAGCGCGTGAAAAGGCGATGAAGGAGCAATTGCGCGCGACCGAAGAGGAGTTCGCCGCCAAAACCGAAGCCTTGCGTCTGGCCGAACAGGCATTGACCGACAAGCAGAACCAACTCGCCAAACTCAACGCCGATCTTTCGGACCGCTCGATGACCGCCGACAGCCGCCAGATCGAGCTGATCACCGCGCGCACCCAGGTCGATGAATTCAAGAGCCGCGTGAACCAGGCCGGCCAGGAACTGGCTGCCGCGCAGGCGCGACTGGAGCAGCAACGCGGCGAATCCGAGGGCGCAACGCGGGAGCTGGCAGATGCCCGCGGCCGGGCCGAGGCGCTGAACAGCCGTGTCAACGAACTCGACCGGCAGCTGGCCGTGCAGGTGAAGGAAGCCGAACTGCTCGGCACCCGCGTCGGCGATCTGGAGACGCGGCTTGCGGACCAGGGCAAATTACTGGCCGAGCGCGAATTCGAGAACAACCAGCTTCGCCAAGCGCACGAGGCGGCCGAACGCGCCGCGCAAGCCCTGCGCGCGGAAATCACGGCCTTGAACGGCGGCCAGGCGCCAGCGGTGGAGAAATTGCGCGCCGAGAAGGCGGCGCTCGAGGAACAGTTGCGGGTGGCGCGCGACGAGCGCACCAAGCTGCAGCGCGACATCAATGCGATTCAGCAGCAGGCCGAGAGTTCATGGGCAACCGAGCGCATGGAAAACGCGCTGCTGCGTGAGCGCATCAACGACATTGCCGCGGAAGTCGCCAAGCTCGCCATGCAGCTCGAAGGCCCGAATTCACCGATCGAAGCCATGCTGGCGGCCGAGCCGCCAAGCCCGGCGTCAGCCGCCAAGCCGGCGAACGGCATTGCGTCGAGCCAGGTGATGCCGGAGGGCGGCACGCTCGCCGAGCGGATCAAGGCGCTGCAATCCCACGCTTCCCGCGCCCGCCAGCAGGGGGCGTAAGGCGCCAGACGCGCGAACCGGGTGTCGTCCACAAAATCGCAGATGGCGCCCTTTCCGGCCGCTTCAAAGCTCTGTCGCTCAGAGTTCAGCTTGACACCAGCCACGTGCACTTCGTAAATCGCGGACTTGACCGCGCTGCTTGGGCGACGCTGTCATTTCGGACGCATAGCTCAGCGGGAGAGCGTTCCCTTCACACGGGAGAGGTCCAAGGTTCGATCCCTTGTGCGTCCACCATCAAAACCGCTGATTTCTGCGAATTTTGAGCATTGCCATAACGCCGGCAGCGGCAGATCAATACAGAACAAAACACGAAGACGATGCTTCGATCCGTGGAAAATCCGTGGACTTTGTTCCTATCCTGTTTTCAAGGTTAGACGGAATCGATCGGTTCGATGTCGGTGCGCCCGATTCCCCCTAACCGAACCAATCTATGCGCGTTCTTGCCGCGTGACGAAATCCGCTGAATCTATAGACCCAAAGGGTATGTCATGCCTTCTGAACTCCGCTCGCCTCGTCTTGCTGTCCTAATAGACGCAGACAACGCTTCCTCGAAAATCGTGGATGGACTGTTTGAGGAGATTGCAAAGATCGGTGAAGCAAGTGTCCGCCGCATTTACGGCGACTTCTCCAATTCACGATCTAGAGGGTGGGCAGATACGCTTTCCAAGCATGCCATCATACCTCAGCAGCAGTTTGCGTATACAACCGGCAAGAATGCATCTGATATCACGCTAGTCATAGACGCGATGGACTTGCTGCACAGCGGTCGGTTTGACGGCTTCTGTCTGGTTTCCTCGGACAGCGATTTTACCCGTCTCGCCGCTCGCATCCGTGAGCAAGGCGTCGATGTTTTCGGATTCGGCGAGCACAAAACGCCGGAGAGTTTCCGACAGGCTTGTCGGCGATTCATATACACCGAGAACCTCATTACCGCGACGGCGCTCGGTCAGGATGCAGGGCAATCCGTGAGATCGCTCCAATCTCCCCGGGCGGCGGTGCCGATCATAAGGAAGGCCATTGAGCTGATGGAGAGCGAAGATGGGTGGGTATCTCTGGGAGAAGTCGGGAGACGGCTTGCAAACGTCGCATCCGATTTCGATCCAAGGACATTCGGCTTTCGTAAACTAAGCGATCTGGTGCGAAAGACAGACTTCTTTGAAATCGAACTCTCTAAAGGGGGTGCGATGCGCATTCGCGCGAAAGACGATGCCGGATCACCACGAAAATCGAAGGTCGCCCATAAACCATTGGCACGGCAAACACGCCAGCCATCCGGAGCATGAGATTTTCAGGCTAGAAGGATCACTTCGCACCGGCTCCTTCCAGAATCGCGACCATTTCGCTGTAATCGCGGCTACGTGCGAGTGTAAGCGGAGTTTCGCCGCTGCCATTCGCAATGTTCACATTGGCCCCGGCCCTGATTAACGTACGAAGCGTCTCGGTGTGGTTTCTGCCCCCATCGCCTAACACAATGGACTCGATCAGCGCAGTCCACTTTAAATTATTGACGTGATCGAGTGGCGCCTTCGCAGCGATCAACATTTTAACGACGTCCACATGCCCGAGATGTGCGGCAGCTATCAGCGCGGTCCCGTCATAGCGACTAGTGATGTTGGTCGCCTTGCCACCACCATCAAGCGCGATTTTCAAACCGGGCACATCGTTAGCCACCGACGCAATCGTAACGATGTCGTAGCGGTCGGCATCAAGCTTATTTGGATCGGCGCCAAGTCGAATAAATGCGAGCGCCGCCTCATATTGCCTTTGGTAGATGGCGACATGAAGTGGCGTGCGACCTCGTGCATCAACCGCCTCCTTATTCTCGCCAGCAGCAATCAGTTTCTCGATCGCCCTGACGTCACCGAGTGCAGCAGCGGCATGCAAGCCGCTATAGTTACGCAACTCCGTCGCAGAAGGCGCGACCTGCGCGGGTGCGGGTGCCGAATAAAATGTGCACGCAATAAAACAGGATATCAAAGCAACGAAGCGCGGTTGAAATGACATGACGACCCCGGTCAGAAGCGAAATATATAGACTGCGCTTCCAGATCTTCCCACAGCCCGAAAGCATGCCGTCACGAAGGCCTTGGAGTTGCTTTGGGAGTCCCCCTATCGGCTTCACGCGCACCCGGAATGGGAGGTGACCGTCAAGGACCCCGATGGCAAATTGCTTATCAGTGTGGCGCTGTTCGAGGCTCTGGGTTCGGAAGCTCAAATGACGGCCTGACGCCCGCGCCCTTGAATCTTGCCGGGCTCCCGACGCCACAGAATGCCGAGCTCAAAGGGCTGGCGAAAGGCCCTAGGGTGCTTTGGCGGACAACGTACACGCCTCAAGCATATTTCATAAAAAATGTTGATCGGCTTCAACCACTTGGGAGCGCCGCTCCTCAACCATGGGCCAAGCCGACAGGGGAAAGGTATTATGGTGCAGTGCAATATATTTATTGCATCGCATCATCAATTAAGCTAGTCAGGCATTTCGTCCGGGGATGGGCCTCGACGCACGTCACGAAAGAACTTTTCAATGATCGATTTTGGCTCTCTTCAAGAAAAGGCCTCGGCTCTGGTGGCCGCTCAATCCGACTTCGCCAAATTGTCGTTTGAGGCGCAGAAGAACTACGTAGAAAAGCTGTTTGCGGTTAAAGCTCCCGATCAAGCTCTGCAGTTGACGACTGACTACGTCAAGACGAGCTACGAGATGTTTGTATCAGAGGCGAACAAGGCTAAGACGCTTTATACCGATCTGATTACCACCGCTTTCGCCCCCAAATCGCTTTAAGACCCAGCAACGCCAATATTTTTGAAAACGAACTAACCCGCCTCCGGCGGGTATTTTTTGTGTTTTTCCGAAAACCAAATCCGTGAATTGAACGAGCCGGTCGACCCGAGAGAATGGTCTCGGCTCGCCTGACGAAGGCTGGTCGCCGTCGATCTCGAACGTGCCGTGTAGGCAGAGCATCGGCTGGCGGGCCAGTCAAAATCTCATGCCGAGCGCCTTTTTTCGTCTTACCCACATCGGCGAGCATGGCCGTTTTCGTCATCGCGCTGCAGGAACCCCTTCCGTCGATAGAACAGCATCCCGACTGTCGTGGTATGCTTGGAGCGGAGGGCTATTCCGCGCCGTCTCTATCTCGTGCCCGCAACTCGGAGCCGCGACATTTTTCGCGCTGCTGATCGCAGGCCAGATGCTGGGGTCGATCGTATTCGATCATTTCGGCATTCTCGGCATGCCGGTTCACGAAATCAGCGCCATGAGGCTGCTTGGCGCGGCGCTGCTCGTGGGCGGTGTCGTCCTGATCCGCTTTTAGCACCGCGCCGCACAAAGGGCCACAATCGGAAGAAGTTGACCTACGTTTCAATGATGCCGATATCACAATCGTCCGTTAGGAAGTGCTTTTCGAGAAATCTTTCCACGTGAACTCGGCAGCGACGGAGCTTTCGGGAGTGAATGTCTCGCACTACGACTGTATCAACAGCCCGATCAGCCTCTTCCATCGGCAGACTGCCTAGGTCCTTCAAATGCAGGCTGAGGTCCTCAGCAAAATTTCTAATTTTGTGAATGTCCGAGATCCGGAATTTCAATTCTAGGGATTTCATGTTGGTTTCCGAAGTTACTTTCAGCCGATAAATTGATTTCGGCTCATCGGGCTAAACAAGCTCATTCGAAATCAATCGTTTGTTTGGTCACGTCCGCGGCGGGCCAGAAAGCGACATCCCGGGCGGCTAAAAGATAGGGAAGTCACCAATTGACGGGGAACTCACGAGAGGACATGAACATGCCCGGCTGGCTACTCGCCACCATTTGCGTAATCGCCTTGGCGGGGTTTATCGGCTTTGCGTTGAGACAAGGATTGAAAGTTAAGCCTGATAGAGAAAACCCTGACAACTGGACCGATATGGCGGCCCGCCAGATAGTCATCCCGGAAGTCCGCACTGAACAAAGAGACCACTCAGGGCAGGTTTAAAGTGGCGATGCCGGTTAATCAACGATGTAAAATCTGTTGGGTATTATTCTTAGGTTGTTCACTCGCGACTATAGTCGTCGATCACACAATGTGGTTTTCCGATTGGTACTGGTACCTGCTAATGGCGCTGGGCTTTATCAGTCTCACTTTGGCGATATCTGTTTTGACGTGTTGTGGCGTTTCTATTCTATCAGTGCTGGGAATTCTTGTCGGGCTTGGGATAGGGCAATCATGGTTTTTTGGGTTCGCAGCCACGATATTTCTCTGGAAATTGTACGGCTTCGGTCCTTGAATATGTAGATTTCTCTTATGATCTGGCGGCGTTGGTGTCCAGGTACGTGTCAGGCACTGACCTTCGTCAACTATGAGAAAGTGGTTCAAATCACTCCTGACCTTTCCTTTTTTGGTTTGCCACTAGATCCTCTTTTTATCGTTCTTGGTATCTATCTCGTGCCGCAACTCGGAGCCGCGACATTTTCGCGCTGCTGATTGCAGGACAAATGCTGGAGTCGATCGTGTTCGATCACTTCGGGATTGCCGGTTCACGAAATCAGCGCGATGAGGCTGCTTGGCGCGGCGCTGCTCGTGGGCGGTGTCGTCCTGATCCGCTTTTAGCGACCCGCCGCATTAGCGAGGACGCCGGCTTCATCTGCAACCCGGCGCAATCGTCTTCCACTCGAAAGCCAGGAGCGATGGCGGGAAGCCTTCGCCATCGCAATCACTCGCCTCCCGAAGCCGCCGATCAAAGCTCGTCAATCATGATCTTTCCGGCGACCGGACGGCCGAACGCATAGGCCGATTGAATGGGGTTGTAATATTCCTTCACGTGAACCATGCGCCCATCCTTGATGTCGTAACGCAGGACGTATCGGTTGCGGTAGGTTCTTCCGTTCGACATGGTCAGATGCGCACGCTTCTCGATGAACATCCGGCCACCATCCGGGCTAACCGTCAATTCCATTTCGCTGGACGGGTGCATCGTGCCCTCAGCCTTGAAGGCGGTCGCCCAGAAATTCAGGCAAGCCTCCATGCCGCGATAGATGCGGTATGATTCCTTGTCGGTCTTGCCGGATTCGTTGAATGGCAGTTCGATGACGATGTTCTCATCCATCACCTTCCTGAGCGTATCGAGGTCTTTAGCCTCGATGGCGTCGGACCAGGTCTTCAGCGTTTCCAGGGCGACGCGGCGGCCGGCCTCGGAGTCCTTCGGATGTTTGTAGTCGCGAATCAGGTCGTGATATGGGCCCTTGGCGTGCATGTTTCTTCCCTTTTTATTGAGCATATGGCCGGGCCAACAGTTCGCCCGCACGTTTGGCTCGCGGACATTAGGTCAGGCGCGTTGATTGCTGCAACTCAACTTTGCTCAAAGCAGACTTTCCAATTCTTCAAGTCGATCGCGGGTTCTCCGCATCTTGGAGAAGGCGGGAGCAAGGGCGAAAATGACGCCATGGGGCGGTTAGCCCGCAACGCACAATGAGCCGGCGCCCATGTTCCATGGGTTCGGTTCGCGAGCGGCACCGTAATCTTCCGCAGAAATAGCGGACGGCGATGATCAGACGCCGGTATCGGAGCTCTTCTTGTAATAATAGCGCAGCGTCAAAGCCACGATCACCGCAATTAGCACGTAACAGAGCGTGATATCCACGTTCGGATGGGCTGCCATGAATGCGAGCATCGTCTACCCCCCTTTTGATTGTGTTCGGCTTCTTTTCCCGTTCACTGGGCGAGCCGTTATGGTTGCGAGCCTAGCTCGCGGGCCGGTCGTGGAATAGCGAAATTTACAAGGAGGGGGCGTCAGCGGCGCCGTGACCCCTCGCCGCGGCATTCGGCCGACACGAAGAAATCGCTGCGATGGTTCACCAACTTCGGAAAGTCGGCACTAGGAAAGAAAAAGCATCCAGCCGGCCAGGGCGCCGAGGAGTTCGTCCATCACTTCGGCATCCTTACGCCCGGATTTCACCGGAACGTGGAAGGAATGATCGGCATGTTCAATGACGTGTAACGACGCCTGCCTGCCAATGTCGTGGATGACCGGCCGGAGCAGGGACAGATCCGCCAGCGCATCGCGCGTGCCCTGCAGAAATAGCATCGGAAGCTCGATTTTAGCGAGATGATCGGCCCGTGTCAGCGAAGGCTTTCCCGCGGGATGCAACGGGAAGCCAAGAAACGCCAGCCCGCGCACGCCTGCCAGCGCTGCGATCGATTGGGCCTGCGACGTCATCCGGCCGCCAAAGGACTTACCGCCCGCAAAGAGCGGCAAATCCGGATAGCGTCGTGCGGCCTCGGCGACAGCGGCGCGCACTGCAGCCTGCGCCACCGCTGGACGATCCGGCCGTTTGCTGCCGCTTTCCATGTAAGGAAATTGATAGCGCAGGGTCGCAACGCCTCGGGCGGCAAGGCCGGAAGCGACGGCTTCCATGAAAGAATGCGACATGCCGGCGCCAGCGCCGTGGGCCAGCACCAGGCAGGCTCGCGCGCCCGGCGGTCGCAACAGCAAGGCCGAGACGGAGGTGGCGTCATCAATTCTAATCGTCAATTTCTGGGGGCTGAGCCGCCCGTTCATCTGCGCGCCCTCATCTGGAGGCTGCACGATAGCGCGGTCGGTCGCAGTGTAAATGAGATGGCTGGTTAAATGCGATGGCCCGTAAACGCGATAGCTGGCAAGCCATGCGCGCCGTCCCAGATAGCCCAAACCCCTGCCGGGAGCTCCGACAGGGGTCAGCATGTGGATGAGAAACGGCGGAGAGAACCCCGGTGGCTTCTCAAAGACCATGCCCTCTGATCGAAGCGCCTGACACGCGGGTGTTCAAGTCGATTTTGCAGGCAATCTGCACTGTTCCCTGCCGCATTGATTGGCACAGCTGACGAGGCCTGCATTCATGCCAGACCCGCTTCCCGAAGCTGATGGACGAGCCATAGCGTCAGCGAACCATCCACCCGACCGCCAACATAGACGTTGGCGGAGGTGACCTTCCCGCTTCCGAGCACCAGCATGACGCCGATCTGATAGGCAAACCAGAGATGCGGGTCAGTGAGCGCCCGCAACTTTTGCTCGTCGTGTTCAGGCGGCTGGTGGTTGGCGGCCTTGCGCAGCTCGACCACCAGGAGGTTGTTGGGAATCGCGCGCTGATGCACGACGATGTCGGGGTAGATCGATTTGCCCAGGTGATCGTCGGTGGAAACGATGGTGCCGTGCGGCAGCCGCAGCATGCGCTCGCCCAGCCGATCGTAATCGCAATCGACCTCCCATCCGGAGAAACGCCGTTCGATATGAACCGCCAGCCGATGCGTCAGGGTGCGTTCGCCCAAGTCCTTTTCAAACAGGTAAGCTTCTTGGGCGTAAAGTTCGCCGAGTGCGGCGACCAGCTTGGCCAATTCGGTTTGCATCTCCGCACTCCCGGCGCTCTGCCCTCACATCAGTACTTCGATCAGCCGGGGCCCGGGTTCTGCAACGCCGACCGCGAGCGCCCGATTGAACTCGTCGGCGGTGGTCACGCTACAGGCCTCGACGCCCATGCCCTTGGCCAAGGCGATCCAGTCCAGCGCCGGGCGATCGATCTTCAGCATATCAAGCGCACGCTTTCCCGGCTCGCCGGCGCCGACGCCGTCGAATTCGCCGCGCAGAATCTGATAGGCGCGGTTGGCGAAAACCACCGTGAGGACGTTCAGGCCCTCGCGCGCCTGGGTCCACAGGGATTGCAGCGTGTACATGGCGCTGCCGTCGCCCACCAGGCAGATCACCTTGCGATCCGGGCAAGCGATGGCCACACCGGTAGCGACGGGCGTCGAAAAGCCGATCGAACCGCCGAGGTTCTGCAGCCAGTCGTGCGGCGCTGCGGCCGAAGTCGGCGGAAAGAAGCCGCGCCCTGTGGTGACCGACTCGTCGACCACAATGGCCTGCTCCGGAATGGCGTTGCCGATCGCCTGGGCGATGGAAGTGAAATTCAGCGGGCCCGTCGGCTTGACCAGATCGGGGCGTGGCTGCGGCTTGATATCAGCGGCCTTTGTCCCTAATGCCGAAGCCAGCGCTGAAAGCGCCGCCACCGAATCCTCGCCGCTTGCTGTCATCCGATGCACTTCGCATCCTTCCGGCTTCAACAGGCTGGGCTTGTCCGGATAGGCGAAGAAGGCCACGGGATCGTTGGCTTCCACCAGAACGATGTGCCGGAAATCCTTGAGCTGGGGCAGCGCCTGATCGATAACATAGGGAATCCGCTCGATCGCAAAGCGGCCGCGACCGCGCGCCATTCTCGGATTATAGGTCGGGCCCATGACCCGACATCCGCTCTTGCCGGCGATTTGGGCCGCAAGCTGCAAGCCTTCTTCAGTCAGCGCAGCACCTGTCATCAGCAGGAGCGTTGGTTCGCCGCTGCGCAATATCCTGGCCGCGCTCTCGACAGCCTCCGCCGAGAAACTGGGGCGCTGATTTTCAGTGGTCACCTGGGCCGGGCCATCGGCCTGGTTCCAGGCGGTATCGGCCGGCAGGATCAGCGTAGCGATCTGCGGCGGATTGCTTCGAGCGGCGGCGATCGCCGCAGCCCCATCCCGCGCCACGGATTTCGAATCGGGCGAGGTCCGCAGCCAGGCCGACATTGGCCGGGCAATGCCTTCGACATCGGAGGTGAGCGGCGCGTTGTAGCCGATGTGATAGGTCGCGTGCTGACCGACGATGTTGACGATGCCTGAGCCCGCCTTTTTGGCATTGTGCAAATTGGCGAGCCCGTTGGCGAGGCCTGGCCCGAGATGCAACAGTGTAGACGCGGGTTTTCTCGTCATGCGGAAATAACCGTCGGCAGCGCCGGTCACCACGCCTTCAAAGAGGCCAAGCACGCAACGCATGCCCTCAACCCGGTCCAGCGCGGCGACAAAGTGCATTTCCGAGGTACCGGGATTGGCGAAACACACATCCACGCCACCGGCCACCAGCGTCCGGACCAGGCTCTCCGCACCATTCATCTGCCGTTCTCCACCAGGCTCTTCCTAGTAGAACAGCATTCCCGGTACCTTTCGTCAAAGCCTCCATCGAGGCCACGAGGAAACCACCCTGTGCAATTTCGGCAACCATGATTTTGGAAGGGAATTTTCGTGCGGCGTCCTGTCTTGCGAAGCAGGCTGATTTATGGACATCATTTGCCGCGCGCTCGCATCACTGCTGCGACGCTGGGACGATTGAACATGAGTTCCAATGACGAAAGGGCCGCAGGCCCGCCAGGAGCTTATCTTTGTCGCCCTACTATGATGTTGCTTTTGCCGGGGCTATGCATGATCAGGACATTGGGGTTGATTTTGGCGGCGGTCGTCTGGCTTGGCGCCGCTGACGGCGCACGCGCTCAGGGCTTCTTCAACTTTTTTGGCAGCAGCGGAACGGGACCAATCCCGCGAACTTTGGTGACCTTCCCAACCCGCTATGCGCCGGGAACCATCGTCGTCAACACGCCGGAGCGACGGCTTTATCTCGTGCTCAGCGACGGCCAGGCCCTCCGCTATGGAATCGGCGTGGGTCGCGACGGCTTCCGCTGGGGCGGCGTCCATCGCGTGACGGGCAAGAAGGAATGGCCAAGCTGGACCCCGCCCTCACAGATGTTGCGGCGACGACCGGACCTGCCGCGTCATATGGCCGGCGGCATCGATAATCCCTTGGGCGCGCGCGCCATCTACCTTGGATCGACGCTCTATCGGATTCACGGCTCTAATGAGCCCGAGACCATCGGGCAAGCCGTTTCATCGGGATGCTTCCGAATGACCAATGAGGACGTGACCGATCTGTATGATCGCGTTTCGGTAGGCGCTACCGTCGTCGTCGTAAACTGAGTGCTTGGGGCCCGTCGCATGTCGGGCCAACGAGCCAGGATCGTGCCCCGGTCGGCAGGTATTCTTGGACTTGTGGCCGGGCTGACGATCGCCATGGTATGGAACCCGGCGTTGCCGGCCTCCGAAAATCCCACCGTCGCCCTGCACAAGCGCGCGGAACGGAAATCGTTTACCGATAGCGAAATCGTCGAGGGTTTCTTCAAAACCGCATTTGGCGCGGAATTCCACCTGGCCGGTCGGATCGACCGGATTCGGAAGTACGAGAGGCCGGTCCGGATTTATACCGAGGGCCTGCCTGATCGAAAGGCTCAGCTTGCGAGGGTGGTGGCCGATATCGGCCAGCGCGTCCAGCATCTTGACATCGCCATGACGACACGCAGCGAAGACGCCAATATCTCCGTAAAGCTGGTGCGCGATCGCGACCTTTCCCGCGCCATCACCGAGTTCTACGGCAACGAACGCGCTCGCGAAATCCGCTCCTCGCTCGATCCGCAATGCCTGTCGGGCTATCGCAAAAACGACCGCTTCGAGATCGAGCATTCCGACGTGTTCCTTACGGTTGACAATGGTGACTTCACTTTCCTGGACTGCGCCTACGAGGAGTTATTGCAGTCGCTCGGGCCGATCAACGACACCAGCGCGATACCCTGGACCATGTTCAATGACAGCGTCTCCATGGGTTTCTTCGATATCTACGACCAGTACCTTTTGAATATTCTATATGATCCGAGGATACGTGCCGGCATGACAATCGGCGAAGTGCGCGAGGTCCTGCCGGCGGTGCTTGCCGACGTCCGCCTCTGGGTCAACAAGGTCAACAATCTTCCGGATTGACCTATTTATTCGGACGGTTGGAACATCATCGAAGCCTGCTAAGATATCCGCCCAAGATGCACGTGAGGCATCTGGAAGCGGCCCAACGGCGCCACGGCCTTTCGCAGCTTGGGAGGAAACAACGATGAACATCCCGGCGTTCAGCGACCCCGAGCGAGCCGCCCTGCAACGCGCCGCGCGTGAAGGTGCGTATTCCACGCCACTGGCTGAGTTTCACCCCGGCGCTCCCCGACTGTTCCGCGACGATACGCTGTGGCCTTACTTCGAGCGGCTGCGCCGGGAAGCACCCGTGCATTACTGCACAAATGCGCCGATCGAGCCCTATTGGTCAGTCACCAAATATAACGACATCATGCATGTCGAAACGCATCACGGCATCTTTTCCTCCGAAGCGAGCCTCGGCGGGATCTCCTTGCGCGACGCTCCGCCCGGTTTCGACCGGCCGAGTTTCATCGCCATGGACGAACCCCGGCACGGCGAGCAGCGGAAGACGGTCATGCCGATGTTCACCCCTGCCCATCTGGACGAACTCGCCATTCTGATCCGTGAACGTGCCGGCCGGGTGCTTGACGCGCTGCCTCGCAACGAGACGTTCGATTTTGTCGATCGCGTATCGATCGAGCTGACAACGCAGATGCTGGCGACCCTGTTTGATTTTCCCTGGGAGGAACGGCGAAAGCTGACGCGCTGGTCGGATATCTCCACTGCGCTCCCCAAAAGCGGCATCGTCGAATCGGAAGAACAGCGCCAGTCCGAACTTGACGAGTGCGCGGCCTATTTCGCAGGGCTATGGAACGAGCGCGTCAACTCCGAACCTCGAACCGATCTGATCTCGATGATGGCGCACAGCGAGGCGACCCGGCACATGGATCGGGACAACCTGATGGGCAACATCATCCTCCTGATGGTGGGCGGCAATGATACGACCCGCAACACCATGAGCGGATCGGTGCTGGCGCTGAATGAGAACCCGGAGCAATATCGTAAATTGCGCGAAACTCCGGCTTTGATCGAGACCATGGTACCCGAAGTCATCCGCTGGCAGACACCGCTGGCGCACATGCGCCGCACTGCTCTCGTTGACACCGAACTCGGCGGCCAGGCGATCCGCAAGGGTGATCGCGTGGTGATGTGGTACGTCTCGGGCAATCGCGACGACGAGGTGATCGAAAAGCCCGACGAGTTCATCATCGACCGGCCACGGCCGCGCACGCACCTTTCATTCGGGTTCGGCATTCACCGCTGCGTCGGTATGCGTCTGGCGGAACTGCAGCTGCGAATCGTGTGGCAGGAGATGCTGAAGCGGTTTGACCGGATCGAGGTCGTCGGATCACCAAAGCGGGTTTATTCGAGCTTCATCAGGGGCTATGAATCCCTTCTGGTCCGCATTCCCGACTGAAGCGGCCCGGTGGTACCGTTCTCAGGCGATGACGCCGTACAGCGGCTGAGATCGTCGATCAAGGGCTTTCCGAAAGAAACCGCAAAATGACATCTCAGGACGTCAACGATCACGCCGACATTCGCGAAGCGGTCGCCAAATTGTGCGCCCAGTTCCCCGGCGAATACTGGCGCAAGCTCGACCGCGAGATGGCCTATCCCAGCGCTTTCGTCAAAGCTTTGACAGACGCGGGCTATCTTTCGGTCCTGATCCCCGAACAATTTGGCGGCGCCGGGCTGAAGCTTTCGGCAGCTGCGGCGATCCTTGAAGAGATTCAGCGGGCCGGCTGCAACGGGGGCGGTTGTCACGCGCAGATGTACACGATGGGGACTGTGCTGCGCCATGGCAGCGAGGAGCAGAAAGCCAAATGGCTGCCCCGCATCGCTAGCGGCGAACTGCGCCTTCAGGCGTTCGGCGTCACCGAGCCTACCAGCGGCACCGATACGTCCTCGCTGAAGACCTTCGCGCGGCGCGATAGCGATGGCAGTTATGTCGTCAATGGCCAGAAAATCTGGACCAGCCGCGCCGAACATTCCGACCTGATGCTGCTGTTGGCGCGCACGACACCAAAGGAACAGGCCGCCAAGCGAACCGATGGGCTCTCCGTCTTTATCGTCGATATGCGCGAAGCACTCGGTCATGGCCTGACCATCCGCCCGATCCGGACGATGATGAATCATGCGACCACCGAGGTGTTCTTCACCGACATGCGGGTGCCGGCAAAAAACCTCGTTGGCGAAGAGGGTCAGGGCTTTCGCTACATCCTGTCTGGCATGAATGCCGAACGCATCCTGATCGCTTCCGAATGCATTGGCGATGCCAAATGGTTCATCGCCAAAGCGACCTCCTATGCCGGCGAGCGCGTCGTTTTCGGTCGTCCGATCGGACAAAACCAGGGCATCCAGTTCCCGATAGCCAAGGCCTACGCAGCCATGCGCGCCGCCGAACTGATGGTGAAGGAAGCAACCCGGAAATACGAGGCCGGGCTGGAATGTGGCGCGGAGGCCAACATGGCGAAGATGTTGGCTGCAGATGCCTCGTGGGAAGCCGCCAATGCCTGCGTGCAGACCCATGGCGGGTTCGGCTTTGCCGAAGAATATGATGTCGAACGAAAATTCCGCGAGACGCGGCTTTATCAGGTGGCGCCGATCTCGACCAACCTCGTCCTGTCATTCATTGCCGAGCACGTGCTCGGCATGCCCCGCTCCTATTGAGATGTGCTGATGTTGCCGCTGGAAGGATTGTCCGTGATCGCCGTCGAACAGGCGGTCGCCGCCCCATTCTGTAGTTCACGGCTTGCCGATGCGGGCGCGCACGTCATCAAGGTCGAGCGACCGGAAGGCGATTTCGCCCGCGGCTATGATGCCGCAGCCAAGGGCCAAAGCAGCTATTTCGTCTGGCTCAACCGCGGCAAGGATTCCGTGGTCATCGATCTTATGACAACTGAAGGACGAAGCGCACTGGAGGCGCTGATCGCCTCGGCCGACATCCTGATCCAGAACCTGAAGCCGGGGTCGATGGACCGGCTCGGGTTTACGCTGGAGCGGCTGCGCCGCGATTATCCGAAGCTGATCTGCTGCAGCATTTCCGGCTATGGCGATGAGGGCCCGTACGCCGATCGCAAGGCCTACGATCTCCTGATCCAGGCCGAAAGCGGACTTGCCTCCATCACCGGTGGGCCAGAGGGGCCGTCCCGCGTCGGCATTTCGATCGTGGATATCGCCACCGGCGCCACCGCGCATGCCGCCATTCTCGAGGCCTTGATCGCCCGCTCCCGCCACGGTCAAGGCGCCGACATTCGAATTTCGATGTTCGATGTGATGGCCGATTGGCTCACCGTTCCGTTGCTCAACGCCGAAGCCGGCAATCCGCCGCAGCGAATGGGTCTCGCCCATCCATCGATTGCGCCCTATGGCGTGTTTCGCTCCGGGGACGGCAAGGACATCCTGATTTCCATTCAGAGCGAACGCGAATGGAAAAAGCTCTGCGCGGAAGTTCTCGGCCAGCCCGACCTGCCGAAAGATCCGCGCTTCGCCAACATGGTCGAGCGGGTCCGCAACCGCGCTTTGACCGACAAGACGGTAGGCGACATTTTCGTTGAGTTGACCCGCGATGAATTGCTGAGGCGGCTATCCGATTCCGACATTGCTTTTGCGGAGGTCAATACCATGACTGATCTTACGCGCCATCCGCATCTGCGCCGGATCACGGTCGACACGCCGCAGGGAGTGGTTTCCTACCCCGCGCCCGGCGCCATCACTGTCAACGAGGCGCGGCAGTATGGGGCGGTGCCGGCGATCGGCCAACGCATCAACGCCAAGACCTCCGATCGGAAGGTATCATGACCGCTTCCATCGATCTCGATCATCTGCGGCAATGGATCGGCCGCACCACTGAGGCAACTGACGTGGTGACCGCTCAATTGGTGCGCGGCCTGCTGGCGACACTGTTTCAAGATATCGGCGATCCCAGGTCCAATGATCCGGCGCCACTGACGACCCATTGGTGCCTCGCGCAACCGGTCGTTCCGATGGCGGAGGTAGGGCCCGACGGCCATCCCGCACGCGGCGGTTTCCTGCCGCCGGTGCCGCTGCCCCGCCGGATGTGGGCCGGCGGCGAACTTGAGTTTTTCGATGGACTGCGCGTCGGCGATGAGGTCACGCGAACATCGGCTATTGCCGACGTCACCCTCAAGACCGGCAGCACCGGTCCGCTATGTTTCGTGACCGTCCAACACCGCATCGAAACCTCGCGCGGCATTGCCATCCGGGAACGCCAGGATATCGTTTACCGGGAAATGAGCGCCACTCCGCCGCCAGACGCGAAGCCATCGGCCCCTCCGCCCGCGCAGCATCGGGAACATCTTCGCTCCGATCCGGTCCTGCTGTTTCGCTATTCGGCCCTTACCTTCAACGGTCACCGCATCCATTACGACCGCGATTACGCCACCAGGGTCGAAGGCTATCCGGGACTGGTGTTTCATGGTCCGCTGCAGGCAGCACTGCTCGTGGAGTTCGCCAGCCGCTTACGGGACGGCCAAGCGCCGGGAAAATTCAGCTATCGCGGCGTGCAGCCCTTGTTTGAAGGCAGCGAGTTCAGTCTCAATGCCAATCCGATAGAGACCGGGCTGGAGTTGTGGACCGCCAACGCAGCCGGGCAGCCGACGATGAAGGCGGGGGCGACGTGGTAAACCGCTGACTGATTGGCCTCAGGGAGCGTGGGCTTTTCGCATTTGCGCCTGGATCTTGGCCTTACCGCAGATCCAGCGATCATAATCGTCGACCTTTCGCCGCATGTAATCGGCCACTCGCGGGTGAGGCTTTGAATCAGGTCATGACCATGTCGAACACGGCGGTGTAGTGACAAGCTGCCCCAAGCAGCACAAAGCAATGCCAGATCGCGTTCTGAAAGCGCAGCCGCTGCCAGGCATGAAACACCACGCCAAGACTATAGAGCACGCCTCCAACGGCGATGAACCACAAGGCCGTCATGGGCAGCGCCGCCGTAACGTGGTCATACAGCATGACGCCGCTCCAGCCCATGGCGAGATAAAGACCTGTCGAAAGCCGATCGAACCGGCCAGGCAATAACAGCTTGAGCAAGATTCCGACAATGGCCAGACACCACACGCCGGCCAGGAGCACGATGGCAAGCAGATTATCTTTCAGTTCCATAATGATCGGCGTGTAGGTCGCGGCAATCAGCACATAGATGGCCGAATGGTCAAAGCGACGGAGCACCCATTTAGCGGGCGATACCGGCCAGAGATTATAGGTCGCCGACAATACCAACATGACCAGGAGACCGGTGACATAGATCGAGACAGCGGCCAATTCGATGGGCGTCGCATAGACCGCGGTCAGAACAACCAGGGCGGTGGCAGCCACAAGCCCCCCAAAGACGCCGACACCATGAATGACGCCGTCGGCAATCATCTCGGCACGATCATAATTCCAGCGAATCGCACCGGAGGCCGCATGAATGGAGGTGGAAGCCAGTTGTTTCAGCCGGAAAATCGTCATGCGCTTAGGGACCCGGTCGAGCTATTACAGATGGGCAGAAACCAGCGGAAGATAGGCCCGCCGATCTTACCGTTACCGTGTATTTAGGCATGGTCACCGGAAATCGCGACCGAAGTATGAAGCTTGATTTCTGCCGGATCATTGCCACCTTTTCTGGCACATCACACCTCATGTGCTCCCTTTTATTTCAGGTTTTCCGCTTTTCATGCCTCCGAGTTTCTCCGAAATGATCGAGGAGGCGCGCATTTCAGCGCAAGCCTTGCTCGACTACGGCAACCATCTGTTTGATCCGACGATCCGGCTTGGCGTTACCGGGCTGTCACGCGCCGGAAAGACCGTTTTCATTACCGCCCTTGTTCACGGCCTAACTCGCGGCGGCCGCTTTCCGGTGTTTGAGCCTTACGCCTCCGGTCGGATTGCCCGGGCTCGGCTCGCGCCCCAGCCCGACGATGCGGTACCCAGATTCAACTATGAGGGGCATTTGCGCGCGCTCACCGGGCAGCGTCGCTGGCCGGAATCGACGGTCGACATCAGCGAGCTCCGGCTTGTGATCGAGTACCAGCGGCAAAACGGCGCCGATCGTACGCTCACCCTCGATATCGTCGATTACCCCGGCGAATGGCTTCTGGATCTGCCGCTCCTGTCGAAAAGCTATGAGCAATGGTCGGCCGAAAGTCTGGCGCTGTCACGCGCCCCGCTGCGGCGCGAGTTGGCCGCGCCTTGGCATGCGAAGCTAGCGACCCTGAATGCCCGGGGACCGGCAGACGAGCAGGCGGCGCTCGCTTCAGCGCGTCTGTTCACGGATTATCTGCGCGCCTGCCGCGACGAGCGCTTTGCGATGAGCCTGTTGCCGCCCGGCCGTTTCCTGATGCCCGGCAATCTCGCCGGCTCGCCGGCACTCACCTTCGCGCCGCTGGACGTGGCATCGGGCGAAAGCGCACCTTCCGGCTCGCTATGGGCAATGATGGCCCGCCGTTACCAGGCATATAAGGACGTGGTGATCAGGCCGTTTTTCCGCGATCATTTTTCCAGGCTTGATCGACAGATCGTCCTGGTCGACGCGTTGTCGGCGTTCAACGCGGGACCCGAGGCGCTTCATGATCTTGAAGCCGCGCTCTCAGGCATTCTTGATTGCTTCAGGGTCGGACGCGGCAATCTGATCAGCCATCTGCTTCGTCCGCGCATTGACCGCATCCTGTTTGCCGCCACCAAGGCCGACCATCTGCATCACGTAAGCCATGACCGGCTCGAAGCCATACTGCGTCGGACCGTTCGCGAAGCGGTCAAGCGTGCCGAATATGGCGGCGCCGAACTCGATGTGGTCGCGCTTTCCGCCGTCCGGGCTACCCGCGAAGGACAGGTCCAGCGCGGCCGCGAAAAGCTGCCTTCCATCATCGGCACGCCGATTTCCGGCGAAAGCGCTCAGGGTGATATCCTCGACGGAAATACCGAGGTCGCGACCTTTCCGGGCGACCTGCCGCTCGATCCCGAATCTTTTTTTGCTGGCGAGCCGGCATTCCGTGGCCTTGCCAGCGCGCCCGCGGAGAGTACGGATTTCCGCTTTCTGCGATTCAGGCCGCCGCTTTTGGAGAGCGCCGCCGCCGATAGCGGCCTGCCGCATATCCGCCTGGACCGGGCGCTGCAATTCTTGATTGGAGATCGGCTGCAATGAGCGAACGCCCGCGACATCGAAGCCCGATGACCATCAAGCTCGATGATCCTCAAGTGATGGTCGTCGACCCCGCCGAGGGCAAGCGGCCCGTGCGCGGGTCTATCCAGATCACCCCGGAGTCCGATCCCGCCATGCTGCCCGTGGCAGTCGAGCCTGCGCCGTTACGGGCGCGACGTGGCCTGCGCTGGGGTACGGTGTTCTGGGTCGCGCTTGCTGGCCTGGTGCTGCTCGGCGCCGGCCTCGGCGCGGTGGATTTCGTCGAGAGCCTGTTTGCGCGCAGCGAAAGCCTCGGCCTGGTCGGACTGACATTCGCCATTGCTGCCGCCTTGGCATTATTGATGGTGGCCGCGCGGGAAATTCTTGGGCTCACGCGACTTGCCGCCATCGAAAACATGCATCAGCGCGCGATGGCCGTGCTGCTGAGTGACGATCGCGCCGAAAGCCGGGCGGTTGCACGCGATCTGCTCAAGCTCGCGCATCAAAATCCGCAGCTGGCGCACGCCCGGGCAACCGTTGAGAGCCACATCTCCGACATCATCGATGGCGGGGATATGATCCGCCTGACCGAACGCGAGTTGATGGCCCCACTCGATCAGGAGGCGCGGCGCCTGGTGTCATCGGCCGCGCAACGGGTATCTCTGGTCACCGCGATCAGTCCACGGGCTCTGGTCGACATGCTGTTCGTGTTCCTGATTTCGTTGCGACTGATCCGGCAACTGGCGCGACTTTATGGCGGACGACCCGGCGCGCTCGGGACCATCCGCTTGACGCGTCACGTTGTTGCGCACCTTGCGATCACCGGCGGTATGGCCGCGAGCGATAGCTTGATCCAGCAGGTGCTCGGCCACGGCATTGCCGCCAAATTGTCGCAACGGCTCGGCGAAGGTCTGCTCAATGGCCTGTTGACCGCCCGCCTCGGGCTTGCCGCCATCGAGGTTACCCGACCGCTTCCTTTCACAGCCTTGCCACGGCCGGCACTTGCGGATCTCGTGCGGAATCTGGGCAAGGATTTGCGCCGCAGCCGGGACGAACCGGAAGAATAATCCTCGCGCTTGTTCGCGCAGGTCAAACACGCGAATCGCAGCTCACCAGATCAGGCCACGGGAGCCCATTTGATGCTCTGCGTAGGCGGGCAATAGCGATCATTCAAGGCTGCAAAGGCTTGGATGATACGGCAAGATTGTTGGCTAACCGTCGAATTCGGTTCTAACATCCTGGCCATTATCCCGCGGACGCAATTCCATGGCCGATTCGATTTCATCCCCGTTGTCGACCTTTGTTCGCGGCATCGGTATCCGGCAGCTTCGGCTGGCGTGCGGATCGGTCCTGTTCGCCTATCTCGTCAGCCATTTCCTCAATCATGCGCTCGGCAACATCTCGTTGGAGGCGCTGGACACCGGGCTCTATTATCACATCCTTTTCTGGCAGAGCCTTCCGGTCATGGTGTTGTTCTATGGTGCCGCATTGCTCCATGCAGGCCTTGGCGTCTTCGCGTTCTACGAACGCCGCCAGTTTCGCTGGCGGACGATCGAGCCGCTGCAACTTGTGCTTGGCCTCAGCATCCCTGCCCTGATCGTGGGGCATTTCGTTGGGGTGCGAATGGGACAGGCCATCTTCGGTCACGAGAAACTCTATCCGCAGACCTTCTACGCCTATTGGGTGGCATGGCCCGACCGCAAATGGCTGATGTTTGCGGTTTTGATCATCTCATGGGTGCATGGCTGCATCGGACTGTACTTCTGGTTTCGCATGAAAGCCTTCTACCGGATCGCCGCCCCCTACCTGCTGGCGGCCGCGGTACTACTCCCCACCCTTGCCCTGCTCGGGCTTTATCAGGGTGGTCGCACCGTCGTCTCGGATGCGGATGACAGGGAATGGCAAGCCAACTACCTCTCGCGACAACAGGTTGGTACAACGGCCGATCAGGCAGTGCTCGATCAGATCATCAACGGGTTCCTGGTTTTCTATCTTGGTTTACTCGGAGTGACGCTCGCGGGCCGGGGGCTCCGCACCCTCATGGAACGGCGGAGCGGCATGATCCGGTTGTCCTACGGCAACGGCAAGACTATCCGCGTGGCAAAGGGATTGAGCGTGCTGGAAGCCAGCCTCCGTAACAACGTGCCGCATGCCAGCGTCTGTGGCGGCCGCGCGCGCTGCTCAACCTGCCGAATCCGGATCATCGGTGATTGTGCGATGTTGCCGAAAGCTTCCGGGCGGGAGGCCTTCGTCCTGCAGCGCGTCGGCGCGGGCGATGATCCCTCGATTCGGCTGGCCTGTCAGTTACGGCCCGAAACCGACCTTTCTTTCTTCCAGATCTTCACGCCGCAGGAAGCCACGGCATCGGCCCTCGCCTCTCCCTCCCGCATCGGCGAGGAGCGTTATCTTGTGAGCCTGTTTGTCGATATGCGCGGCTCGACGCGACTGGCCGAGAAGAGACTGCCGTTCGACACCGTCTTCATCGTCAACCGCTTTTTGGGCGCAGTGTCGCAGGCCGTGCTGTCCTGTGGCGGCCAGCCCAACCAGTTTGTAGGCGACGGGCAATTGGCGCTGTTCGGTCTTGCCGTCGATCCGCGCACCGCCTGCCAGCAGGCGCTGCGGGCCGCAGCCCAGATTGCCGCCAATGTCGATGACCTCAACCGGCTCCTGGTCCATGATTTGCGCGAGCCGATCCGCTTCGGCATCGGTATCCATGCCGGCGAGGTGATCATCGGCGATATCGGGTATCGCGAACATATGGTGTTTACTGCACTGGGGGACGCCGTGAACGTCGCCGCGCGGCTGCAGGACATGACCAAAACGCTGGCTTGTGAGGCGGTGATCTCAGCGGAGGTGGCAACCACCGCCCAGCTTTCGATGGAAAACTGGCCACGCCAGGATGTGACGGTTCGTGGCCGCGCCGAACAACTGGTCGTGCACACCGTTTCCGACGCACGGTCGCTTTCTTCGCTGACCGGCGGGACCGCAAAGGTTACCAGCTGACGGCGATCTTCTTTCGGCAACACCCAACGCTTATGTCAGACTATGGACGACGAGGCGGCGGCGTCCGCTTCGTGCGAGGGCCGGTTCCCTCACACCGCGAGGGTTGCCATGAGGACTGCGAACGCCATGACACCGCGTCCCTTCGAAGCCGAGTATGCACCGGACGATTGCGAGATCGCGGCCGGCCTCTTAGCCGAACCTGATATTGAACCGAAGGGCGAAGTGGACCGGACCGCCATCCGCCTGATCCAGGCTATTCGTTCAGCCGCCAACGGTCTCGGTGGCATCGAGGAACTGCAGCAGGAATTCTCGCTGTCGACCAAGGAAGGCGTCGCCTTGATGGTGCTCGCCGAAGCGCTGTTGCGCGTCCCGGACGATCGCACGGCTGATCAATTCATCGAAAACCAACTCGGCCAGGGTGATTTCGTGCATCACGAAACCTCCTCCAGTGCGTTTTTGGTCAACGCTTCTGCCTGGGCGCTGGCGACGTCCGCCCGCCTCGTTCGGGCCGGCGATGATCCCCAGGGAACACTCGGCCAATTAGTGCGGCGGATCGGCGTTCCTGCGATACGTGCCGCCACCCGGCAGGCGATGCGGCTGATGGGCAGCCATTTCGTGCTTGGAGAGACCATCGAAGAAGCACTCGCCCGCGCCGAGCTGCAAAGGCCGGGTGGTTCCCGCTATTCATTTGACATGCTGGGAGAAGGGGCCCGCACCGCCGCCGATGCCGAGCGCTACTTCAATGCCTATGCGCTGGCAATCGAAGCGATAGGCCAGGCGGCGGGAAATCGGACGCTTCCCAATCGCCCGGGTATCTCGGTCAAACTTTCGGCGCTTCACCCGCGCTTTGAGGCCGTTAGTCAGGCCCGGGTCATGCGCGAACTGGTCCCCCGCTTGCTCGATCTCGCCTGCCGGGCACGAGATTTCAGTCTGAATTTTACGGTTGATGCCGAAGAAGCCGATCGTCTGGAATTGTCGCTGGATATCTTCAGCGCGGTCTTGAGCGATACGGCGCTCGCCGGATGGGACGGGTTCGGACTTGCGATCCAGGCCTACCAGAAGCGGGCTGGCGCCGTGATCGACTATGCGGGTTCGCTGGCGACAGCGCTGAACCGCCGCCTGATGGTACGCCTGGTGAAGGGTGCCTATTGGGACACCGAGATCAAGCGAGCGCAGGAGCGCGGGCTTGACGACTATCCGGTCTTTACCCGCAAAGCGATGACCGATCTCAACTACATGCATTGCGCCCGCAAGCTGCTCGGCCTGCGTCCTGTTCTATTTCCGCAATTCGCCACGCATAACGCGCTGACGGTAGCGAGCGTGCTCGCCTTGGCCGGCGAGGACTCCGGTTTTGAGTTCCAGCGTCTGCACGGCATGGGCGAGGCGCTCTATCGGCAATTGCGCGAGGACCGCCCTCATCTTGCCGTGCGCACTTATGCGCCGGTCGGTAGTCACCGCGATCTCCTCGCCTACCTGGTACGGCGGCTACTGGAAAACGGCGCCAACTCCTCTTTCGTGGCGCGTGCCGCCGACAAGACTGTGCCGGCATCGGAGTTATTGCAGCAACCCCGCGCCATCATCAGTTCAGCCGACAAGGCACGCCACCCGAACATCCCCTCGCCACCCGACCTCTATCAGCCCGACCGCCCGAATTCACGCGGCATCGAATTCGGCGAGCGAGCCGCGCTGGAGCGTTTGATGTCGGACAGCGCCGGAAATTTTTCAGCTGTCGAAGCCGCGCCGTTGATCGACGGCAGGCCGATCGCCGGGATTCCTAGGGCACTCACCGGGCCCATTTTCGGACAATCGCCGATCGGCCGCGTCATTGTCGCGACGCCCGCGCAAGCCGACGCCGCCATGCGAGCCGCGCAGGCCGGCTTTTCGGACTGGAGCCAAACGTCGGCAGCCGAGCGCGCGGAATGTCTGGACCGCGCCGCCAGTCAACTCGAAAAACGGTCGGCGCATTTCATCGCGCTGTTGCAGCGCGAGGCCGGGAAGACCCTGGACGATGCGCTGGCTGAAGTCCGCGAGGCTACCGACTTCCTGCGTTACTACGCCTGGCAGGGTCGCAAGCTTTTCGGACACGATCAGGTGCTTCCGGGACCCACGGGGGAAAGCAATTCGCTACGATGGCGAGGCCGCGGAGTGTTCGTCGCGATATCGCCCTGGAATTTCCCGCTCGCCATTTTTACGGGCCAAATCGCCGCCGCGCTAATGGCGGGCAATTCGGTTGTCGCCAAACCTGCGGAGCAGACCCCCCTGATCGCCAGCGAAGCGGTGCGGCTGTTGCACGAATCCGGCATTCCGGCCTCAGTACTTCAATTCGTTCCAGGGGACGGCGAGATCGGTGCGGCTCTGATCGCGCATCCGCAAGCCGCCGGCGTGGTCTTCACCGGTTCGACCGAGGTCGCACGCTCGATCAATCGATCGCTGGCGGCCAAGGATGGCCCCATCGTCCCGTTGATCGCCGAGACCGGCGGGATCAACGCGATGATCGTCGATGCGACCGCGCTGCCCGAGCAGGTTGCCGACGATGTCCTTGCCTCCAGCTTTCGCTCGGCCGGCCAACGCTGTTCGTCGCTGCGTCTCCTGTTCATTCAGGAGGATGTCGCGGATCGCATGATCGAAATGATCGCGGGCGCGGTACGCGAACTTGGGATCGGTGACCCCTGCGATCCCTCGACCCATATCGGGCCCGTGATCGACATGGACGCCAAACGACGGCTCGATGATCACATCGCAACCATGAATCAGCGGGCGCGCGTTCACTATGCCGGCGAAGCGCCGCCGGGCATTTATGTTGCACCTCATATTTTCGAATTGAAGAATGCCGACGAACTGTCTGAAGAGATTTTCGGGCCTATCCTGCATATCGTGCGCTATGCCGCGGGCACTCTTGATGCCGTCCTGCAATCGATCGAGCGAAAGGGCTATGGGCTGACGCTCGGCATCCACTCGCGGATCGATGACACGACGCAGGCCATCATTGATGGCCTCGCCATCGGAAACATCTATGTCAACCGCAACATGATCGGCGCCGTTGTCGGCGTACAGCCGTTTGGCGGTCACGGACTGTCAGGCACAGGCCCGAAGGCCGGCGGTCCGCATTACCTGACGCGCTTCGCCACTGAGCAGACCATCACCATCAACACCGTAGCCGCCGGCGGTAACGCCAAGCTTTTATCGGACAGTCCCTAGGACGCGTTCCATCGATCAAAATGCTGGATCAATGGCTGGTCCCGACGAAGCACATTCCGATCGGCGAACTGCGGCCAGCAGGTTGGCAACTGAGACCGGCGGCGCAGGTCCAGCCGGCAAAGCTCTTGTCTGGTGCAGCCTTGTTGCTGACAGGCAGCGCGCAGCGGGTGCCCCATCCGTCGCTATATTCGGTACCGTTGAGCTCCGAGCTACCGCGCAATTGCGGTCGATCGGCAAATCCACGCGAATAATCCACCGACGTTCCGTCCCGCTGCGCCCGAAGAATGTCGCGGCGCCGGAGTTGCTCGCCAAAGAAATGCGGTGAGGCCGGGACGACCGTCATATTTGATGGGTTGGCACGCAACCAGTCGACTCCGGGAAAATGAAAACCGCCGATCCCGCGCGTCTGATGGCAACCGGCGCAGGTGATGTCGTTGAGCCTGCGCTCAAACCCGGCCGGCGAACGGATGTTCTGCAAGGCGACCCCGCGATCTGCCGCCTGCTGAAGAGCGGAGACAATATCGCTTTCTGTAAAGACAGGCGAAACGACGGGGCTATCACCCTCTACCAAACCAAAGGTGGATTGCCGGTCAGACGTGGCGAGGCCCGCCGGCGTCGAGGCAACGGCGCCGTTGGCGAGAAACCCAGGTGGAATCAAAAGCGTCCCACGATCGAAGGCCGCAAGGTGCTCGGGGTCAAGCAGCCAGCGCCGGAACTCCTGCTTGAGATGGTCGTCGGCAAGAAGCCGATCACGGTCGATCTGATTTTCGAGGGGAGCTTCCGAGAAAGCCGTTCTCGCTGGATCGTATTGGAAGACCTTGAGCAGGTAATCGGTTCGAAAGTCCTGCGTCGCGGATTTCGGAACGTGAGCAATCTGCAGATTGATCTCGATCCGATCGATCTGGTCTTTCCCTACGAGCGCCAACGGGCCATCGCGCGAATCCAGCAGCGCCGCGGCCGAAAGACCATGATCATCCGGTAAATTCGTGGCGAGCCAGCGACGCGCTATTTCCGAACAGGATGGCGCTCTATCCGCCAAGCTTCTCGCATTCAATACGATGTTGAGCGTCATCGGCGGCCGCGCCGCGAGTTCCGCTTGCCCTTCCGCCGGCACATCGGAACGCGCGAGGCGATAGATCAACCGAATCTCGCCGCAGCTTTCCGGCGCCACATAGGCCCGGTCCATGCGATTGACGATCCCTGCCAAAACGAAACGGACAGCGGGAGAATCCAGCAGGGCACGGTCGAACAATTGAACATCGTAAGATGCGCCGATACCGATAGTTTGACCGGGATAATCCGCCTGCTGTCTTGCAACGTAATGATCGAACTCGCGATCGATTGCCTGGCGCACGGAAACCATCGACGGAGCCGCAAACAGCCGGGCGTTGGATGCGGTCCCTTGGGCCGTTCCGCCCAACAGCACTCGATTTACCCCGAACCCATCCTGATCCAGATCGCGCAAAGCCTTGGGATCGGTGATTGCCGTCCCACGCTCCAGCCGTGGATCGTCTGCGCTTGCTGTTCCTGCGGCAAAGCTGAACAGAGCGGCCACAAAACCGCCGACCACCAATTTGGGGAAACTGTGTCTCATACGGCGTAGTCCGTCCGAACAGAGCGTTCGGACAGTAGCCGATGAGAATGCCGACTGTCTCGTTACAATCCGGAGGATGCCGCGCCTCTGTCGCTTGGCGCGGCGCGCTGTCAGCGGGCGATGATCAGGCCCTTGCTGGTCACGACCACCCAGCGTCCATCCTGGCGCCGGATCGCTTCGACCCGCCCAAGACCCGGGACGGGATCGCCGGCATAAACTTCGTAAACTCCGGGCCGACCCTCGATCAACGCTCCGCCGTCGGCGACGTCACGCAAGACCCAGCCTTCGACCGTCGGCAGCCGGCCAATTTCTGATTTTGGCGCGGCCGGCGCGGCGGGCGCAGAGATCGAGCCGGTCACGTCCTTGCTGACGGCCGCGGGCGCGGCGCTGGCCACTGGAACTGGCAGTGCCGCAGGCGGAGGCGCCGCACGCAACTTATCGACCGCCTCAGTCAGCTTGGCCAGTTTGGAGGTGGGTTCCGCCTGTGCCTTCTCCATTCGATCAAGGCGCTCGCCAGTCTTGCCGAACTGGACAGCATTGGCCTTCGCGACGTGGTCGATATTGATCCGCAGCGAAGCAATTTCCGTATCGATGCGCGAGACCGCGGCTTCAAAGCTGCGATTGGCGGATGATGCCGCGTCGGCGGCAGTCGCGTGCTGCAGACCGATCGTCGCCAGCGAACCGCCGATGGCTCCAATCGCCGCGGTAAGGGCGACCATGGCTGCCATCGCTGATAAACGGGGTACCCTGGTCGAGCCGGGCCCTTCCTTGATGTCGGCGCCCGCCTCGGCGTGACGCTCGTGGGGAGCCATAATCATCAGCTTCCCGAATGTCGCCGTACGATCCGAAGGGGGCGAACCAGCGCCCGCAGGTACCTCACCGGCATGCGCTTTTGGTTCGTCGCCGTCGGGCATTTTAGATGCGAGATGGGGCTCGCTTGGGCCGACCGTTGCGCCTTCGGCGACGCCAGCTGTCGCCTCTTCGCCGGCCGCAGCATCAACGCCGGCTTCGGTTTGTTGCTCGCTCACGATCAAACCTCCTGTCAAAGGTTGACCATTTGCTAACTTTGATTGCTTTCGAAATTCTTACCTCGGTCGGGGCTTACGGAAATTTTAGAAATGGTTCCGTCCGCGCCGTTTCAAATCACTACTGGCTTGTCCGGAAGCTCGTTGCGACCGCCCGGCACCGCAGGGAAATGAGTGGCGAGCAGTTTCGAGACCGCCTCGATGCCCGCAATGACCCCCCGCTCGAAATGACCCGATCTGAAGTCGTTCTCCATTCTCCGGCAGATCGCTTCCCAGGCCGAGGCTCCGACCATTGCATCGATGCCGCGATCGGCAACAATTTCGACGTCCTGATCCGCCAGTAAGAGATAGATCAGCACGCCATTATTTTTCGCCGTATCCCAGATGCGCAGATGCGAGAAGACATCAAGCGCCCGCTCTCGCGCCGGCTGGTTGCGAAACAGTGGCGCGCCGTCCAGCGCGCCTTCGACGACAAAACGAATTTGCCCTGAATGCGTGGCCTCATTGGACTTGATGGCTCGCTCGATCGCGGCGAGCACCTTCGGCGTGAAGATGCGGCGCGCCCGCCAATGATGTTCCACAAGGTGCTTTGCGATGCGCTTGATTCCCATGGCTACCAGCTCCCCGAGGCGCCGCCGCCGCCAAAGCTGCCCCCGCCACCGCTGAAGCCGCCGCTACTGCTCCCGCCAGACCAGGAGCCGCCTGATGATCCACCCGACCAGCCCCCCCGACCGGCCGGGCCGGCTGTGGAAATGCCGTCGCTGATCATCGTGAAGACCGCGGCGATAAGACCCGCGATCAGCGAGACCACCAGCGATCCCACCGCAAACCAGGCAATCAGGCCAATCAGCCCGCCTGTCGCCACAGAACCCATCAGCCGACCGAACAGGCCGCGCAGGAGACCACCGCCTACCAGGACCACGATGAAGACGAAAACCGGATTGAAGCGATCCAGCAGATCGCCCAAGCCGAAATCAAGCTGCGGCTTGGCGGCGGGTGCCGGTAGCGGTTCGCCGTCGATCACGCCAATGATGCGCTCGACGCCCGCCGACACGCCGCCGGAAAAATCTCCGGTCTTGAATCGGGGAACAATGATTTCGTCGATAATGCGTTTTGCCGTGGCGTCGTTGAGAGCGCCCTCAAGGCCATAACCGACCTCGATGCGGAGCTTGCGGTCGTCCTTGGCTATCACCAGCAGCGCGCCATCGTCGATCTTCTTGCGCCCGATCTTCCAAGCTTCCGCGACGCGGATGGCATATTGCTCGATTGTCTCCGGCGCGGTGGTCGGTACCAGGAGGACGGCAAGCTGACTGCCCTTCCTCGTCTCAAGATCCGACAGGGTCCGCGTCAGCGAGACGATATCGCTGGATGACAAGGTCCCGGTCTGATCGACCACGCGGCCCGTGAGCGGTGGCACCGCGACATCGGCCAGGGCCGCGAAGGCCCAGGCCGCGAGCAGCGCAAGAAGAGAAAGTCTCGCGGCGACCATTGATCAAGCCTCGCGGCTATTTCGCAGGCGCCGCCGGAGACGGAGTGAAATCCACCTTGGGCGCAGTGGAGATTTCTTTCTCGTTGTCGACCGAGAAATTCGGCTTTTCCTTATAGCCGAAGGCCATCGCCGTCAGGTTGGTCGGAAACGACCGGATCTGAACGTTATAGTCCTGCACCGCCTTGATGTAGCGGTTGCGCGCCACTGTGATGCGGTTTTCGGTCCCCTCCAGTTGCGCCATCAGATCGCGAAACAGCGCATCAGATTTGAGCTGAGGATAATTCTCCGTCACCACCAGCAGCCTGGAGAGCGCACTCGACAGCTCGCCCTGGGCGGCCTGGAATTTGGCAAAGGCCCCGGGATCATTGATCAAATCGGGGGTCGCCTGGATGCTTCCAACCTTGGCGCGCGCATTGGTGACGCCCAGCAACACGTCCTTCTCCTGTTGGGCAAAACCTTTTACCGAGTTGACGAGGTTCGGCACGAGATCGGCGCGACGCTGATACTGGTTCAAAACCTCCGACCAACTTGACTTGACCTGCTCATCATTGCTTTGAATCGCGTTGTAGCCGCAATTCGTCAGGCTCAGCGTCGCCAGTGTCGCCAGCACCGTCCAAAATCTGCGCATCGAACTCTCTCCCTCGGATTCGTCCGCCAGCCATAGCACATCTTGCGGCTGACCGGGCCTCCTCGCGGGTTTGATGCCGCCCGTCAGGGCACCATGACCAGGCTACCCGTGGTCTTGCGCGAGGCGACGTCACGATGCACCTGCTGAACGTCGGCCAGACGATAGATGGTGGGCGGCGGCAGTTTCAGGATGCCGCGGCCTAGCGCGTCCATGACATCTTCGGCGACGATCTTGAACTGAGCCGGCGTAGGAATGTAGCTCTGAAGCACCGCCCTGGTATAGAAAAGCGATCCCTTGTCCGAGAGATCGGTTACCTTGACCGGATCGGGATGGCCCGAGGCGCTGCCGTAATTGACGAACGTGCCGAGCGGCGCGAGCGAATTCATCGAGGCGTCGGCGGAATCCTTGCCGATCGCGTCATAGACCGCCTCCACACCCTTGCCGCCCGTCAATTCCCTGACGCGCTTGGCTATGTCGTCCCACGAGGAAACCAATACGTGCTCCGCGCCGACCGCTTTGGCCGCCTGCATTTTCTCTTCAGAGCCCACCACGCCAATCACCCGCGCGCCGAGCTTGCTGCCCCACTGAACCAGATGCTGGCCCATCGCGCCTGCTGCTGCCCAGACCAGGATATCGTCGCCCGGCTTGACCGGGTAGGTTCGCTTCAGCAGGACCTGCGCGGTCATTCCCTTCACGTAGGTGGCCGCGGCTGTTTCAAACGAGACCGAGTCCGGCAAGCGGACCGCGCGGAATGCCTCGAAAGCTGTGACCTCAGCATTGGACCCGTAGGCGAATGTCAAATAAGCGACGCGATCTCCCGGCCGGAAATCCGTGACACCGGGGCCCACGGATTCCACGATGCCGACGGCTTCCTGACCGATGCCTCCTGGCAATGGAATTTTATAATATTCGCCCTGGCGCATCTTTGTTTCGAGATAGTTGAAGCCGATGGCATGATTGCGGACCACCATCTCGCCAGGTCCGGCAACCGGCATCGGCCTTTCCACCAACTCCAGCACTTCCGGACCGCCATAGCGCCGCAGGTAGACCGCCTTCATCCTCTTCCCCTTTAATTGTGGCCGCTGCTTCGTGGGAATCTTCCCGCTGGCAAACGTTCTGTTTGCGCCGCTACGGCACCATGACGAGACTTCCGATCGTCTTGCGCGAGGCGACGTCACGATGCACCTGCCGGACATCGGCCAGACGATAGATGGTGGGCGGCGGCAGTTTCAGGATGCCACGCGTCAACGCATCCACAAGATCTTCCGCGACTTCCCGATAGAGGGCCGGTGTCGGAATGTAGCTTGGCATGACCGCCCGCGTGTAGAACAGCGAACCCTTGTCTGAGAGATCGGTTACCTTGACTGGATCGGGATGGCCCGAGGCGCTGCCGTAATTGACGAACATGCCGAGCGGCGCGAGCGAATTCATCGAGGCCTCGGCGGTATCCTTGCCGATCGCATCATAGACCGCCTCCACACCCTTGCCACCCGTCAACTCCCTGACGCGCTTGGGTATGTCGTCCCGCGAGGAAACCAACACGTGCTCCGCGCCGACCGCTTTCGCCGCCTGGATTTTCTCTTCAGAGCCCACCACGCCAATCACCCGCGCGCCGAGCTTGCTGCCCCACTGAACCAGATGCTGGCCCATGGCGCCGGCCGCTGCCCAGACCAGGATATCGACGCCCGGCTTGATCGGGTAAGTGCGCTTGACCAGAACCTCGGTCGTCATCCCCTTGATCATCGAGGCGGCCGCCGCTTCAAAGGAGACCGTGTCCGGCAAGCGGATGGCGCGAAATGCCTCGACCGCTGTCGCCTCGGCATCAGCCCCACCCCAGTTCATATAGACCACGCGATCTCCGGGCCGTAAATCCGTGACACCGGCGCCCACGGATTCCACCGTGCCAGCGGCTTCCTGACCGATGATTCCGGGCAGCGGGAACGGATAGTCGCCCCGGCGCATTCGGGTCTCCGCAAAGTTGAAGCCGATGGCATGATTGCGAACAACGATCTCGTTGGGTTTGGCAACTGGCATCGCCAAATCCACCAGCTCCAGCACTTCCGGGCCGCCAAAGCGCTGCAGGTAGACCGCCTTCATGCTGCTTCTCCCTCTAGCCCTCGCAGGCCAGGTACCAGCCACTTTTGTAGTTGTGAACGGGCTCGCCGGCTCGCTATAGCGAATCGATCTTGTACTTTCCGGCCACCACGCGGCCGAAGGCATAGGCCGACTGAATCGGATTATAATATTCCTTGCAGTGCCTGAGCTTCCCGTCATGGAAATCGAACCGCATGACGTAGCGATTGCGGTATTCACGCCCGCTCGGCATCGTCATCTTACCGCGCGCCTCGATGAAAATGCGCGTACCATCGGCGTTCATGGTGATATCGGCTTCGTTCAGGCCTTCGGCATCGCCCTCCGCCTTGAAGGCGGTATTCCAGAACTCGAGCACCTCCTTCATGCCCCGATAAATCCGATAGGAGGCCTGGTCAGTTTTGCCTGACTCATTAAAGGGGAGCTCAATGATGACATCGTCCCACATCAAGCTTCGAACAGTGTCGATGTCCTTGGCGAGGACCGCCTTGAGGTATTTCCTCAGCGCAGCCATCGATTGTTTGCGGCCCGCCGGCGAATCCACGGGATCGACGTAGTGCTCAAGTTGGTAACCGAGGTCGTCTGTCTCTTGCTTCATTGGATCGCCTCCCTTTTGACGTTGCCGTTGTGCGCCTGCTGCTGTTTCCGCAGCTCATCACGCCATTGTCGCAAAACAATTTTTGATGCGTTCGGCTAAAATCATTGGGCAGCAGGAGGGAGAAGTCAATGCGCGGAAATTGCGCGGAGAATTTTCCCTCGCCCGCTTCAAATAACTCAAGACGGGTTTGATTTTTCTTGAGGCTTCGAGGGAAGCGAAGCGCTCAAGCCTCAAGCACAACGCGTCCGGTGATCTTGCGATCTCGCAGATCGGAGAGGACTTGGTTGGTCTCCTCCATCGGCTGGCCCTTGACCGGCACCGCCCGGAATTTTCCTCTCTGGCCAAGCGCCACGAGGTCCTTGAGCTCCTGCAGCGACCCGACCTGAGTGCCAGAAACCGTAATTCCCAAAAGCGGGAAGAACGCGACCGGCATCTGAAACGAACCGCCAAACAAGCCAACGATCAAAAGCTTGCCGGTGCGTCGAAGCGCGCTCAGCGCAAATTTCGCCGAGCTTTCCGATCCGACAAAATCAACGACCACAGCCGCGCCGCCGGTTGACTTCACAAAGTTGCGCCCGGCATCGGACGTCGTGGGATCGATTACCGACGTCGCGCCGGCGTCGATCGCGGCCTGTGCCTTGGTCGGATCAATCTCGGCAACGATCGGCGCAACCCCCACCACTTCTTTTGCAAGGCCGATCGCCGCGAGCCCGACCCCGCCGGCACCAATAATCAGGAGCGGATCCCCCGGTCCGAGCCGGCCTACCTTGTTGAGCGAACCGAATGCGGTCAGCCCCGAACACGCATAGGTCGCCGCGACCTGCTCGGGAATGCCGTCAAAAGCGACGAGATAGCGCGGATGCGGGACGACGACATAGTTCGAGAAGCCGCCTTGCTGCATGATGCCGATCGAGCGGCCACCACACATGTGCTCCTGGCCATGCGAACACAGGAAGCACTCCGCCTTAGCGCAACCGATCCAGGGATAGACGACGCGGCGGTCCCCTACCGCAGCGCCCTCGGCCTCGGGACCTAGGGCGGCTACTTCGCCCACGATTTCATGCCCAGGCGCAAAAGGAAGATTCTTTTCACCGCGGCCGATTGGGGTCTTGCGGCCATTACCGAGGTCGAAATAACCGTCAGCCACATGCAGATCGCTGTGACAGACACCACAACCGGTGATGCGAACAAGAACTTCGGTGCCGCTGACTGACGGCACCGGCTCGCACTGCAATTCCAGGGGTTCGCCAAACCGGGTGATACGATAGCTTCGCCACTGCGCGGGAGCCTGGGTCATCGTTCAACCTCACCCGGTTAAGATCGTGCGCTACGCCCTCATCATGCACCAGCGCGCTGCGCGAACTGCCAGGCAATTGCCGCGAGCGGAATCGCGGTCCTGCCTTCTTCCGCCGCGCGCGAACTGGAAGCGGTGCCGTCCCGCGCACGCGCCGCGATACCCTGCATGATCGCGGCCAGCCGGAACAGATTATAAGCCAGATACCAGTCGACATCCGGGATATTGGATCGGCCCGATGCCACGCGGTAGGCCTCGATGATCTCCTCCATGCTGGGGATGCCCAGCGCCGCCAGATCAAGCCCCTTGAGATTGGCGCGACCGTCATAGGGGACGGCCCAGCTGATCAGAACATTGGCGAAATCCGCCAGCGGATTGCCGAGCGTGGACAATTCCCAATCCAGCACTGCCCGCACCCGCGGCTCATCGGGATAAAAGATCATATTGTTCAGGCGATAATCCCCGTGCACAATCGAGACACGGTCCTGCTCGGGAATGGTGCCCGGAAGCCACGCGATCAATCGCTCCATCGCGTCGATCTTCTCGGTCTCGGACGCGCGATACTGCTTGATCCAGCGCTCAACCTGCCGGGCGCAATAATTTCCCGGCCGACCGAAATCACCCAACCCAATCTCCTCCGGATTGAGGCGATGCAGATCGGCCAGCGTCTTGATCTCCGCGAGGTAGACCTGACGACGCATCGCCGGATCGAGATCGGGCAAGGCGCCGTCCCAGAATACCCGGCCGGCTTCCATGGACATGATGTAGAACATGGTGCCAAGCACCGACTCGTCGAGGCACAGGCCGTAGGGTTTCGCGACCGGAAAGCCTGCCTTGTGCAGAGCCGAGATCACCTTGAATTCGCGATCCACGGCGTGCGCAGACGGCAACAGTTTGCCAGGCGGCTTGCGGCGCAAGACATAAGAACGCGACGGCGTCTCCAGGCAATAGGTCGGATTCGATTGGCCGCCCTTGAACTGCAGGATCTCCAGCGGCCCGGCATAATCGGAAACGTTCTCGACCATCCAGCGCTCAAGGGACGCGCCGTCAATCCTGTGTCGTTCCTCCACCGGCTTGGTGCCCGAAAACAGCTTTTCAGAATCCACCAATCCTAAGGAAATTTCGCTCTGTGACACGTCGTCAATCCATTTCCACCAATGCCGGGAAAAAGCGACTTCTAAAGTACGCCTTCCACGATTCCTGTCCACACATCGCGGCCTGGCTGCAGCACCGCCTCACCGATCTTTTGCTGCCAATAGGCCTCGCTGCCAAATTCATCCCGCCAGGACCATAGCCGTCGAGTGACGCGGTGCAATGCATATTCGCGCGTAAATCCGATCGCCCCATGGAGCTGATGAGCATTGGCGCAGACCTGTCCCGCGGCTTCGCTGGCCCGGCTCTTTGCCAGCGCGGCGGCCCATAACGGCCGTTCGCTTATCTGATTGGTCCCAAACTCCACAGCCGCATCCACCGCCGATTTTTCAGAGGCGATGCTGACAACCATGTGCTGCACGGCCTGGAACGCCGCGATCCGTCGCCCGAACTGTTTACGCGAATTGGCATATTCGACCGAGAGATCAAGCGCGGTTGCCATGCCGCCGGCCATCGCGGCCGATTTGAGCAGCGCAGCCAGCGCAAAAGCGAGGTCGCCCTCCGCAAACGGCACCGCAGAAGCAAGCTTCAGTTCGCTGCCGCCCGAAAGTAACGTGAGCGGTTCACCCGCCAGCGAGGTGCCGTCAGAACCCGCACCCTTCGGCAGGGTTCCGAGCCTGGCCTGGCCGGCGGCATCGCGATGGAGAACGACGATCTGCTGTGCGGTCGGCGCCCAGGGAATGACGACATCACGCGGAGCGCCGAATGGGGTCTCAACCACCACGAAAGCCTTCGGCCCATCTTCGACCTTGAGCTTGGCGCGCGACAGGCTCCAATTGGCGACCATGGTCTCGACCAGCGGCACGCCGACCGAGTGACGTCCCAGCGGCATGGCGACCGCAACCGCTTCGGCGAAAGCATCGCCAGCCCCGCCATCATCTTCCGGCATTAACACCCGGTCAAAACCGGATTCTTCCACGGCCGACCACATGGCGGAATCGAATCCCGTGACATTGGGGTCGCACGCCGCAAATATCTTTTCGGCAGTGTCCTTGAAAATCTCTGCTTGGCTCATCTCAACCCCAATCCACGCGCAATGATTCCGCGAAGTACTTCGGGCGTTCCTCCACGCAAGGTGAACGATGGAGCCGCCAGCGTCGCGGCGGACAGGTTGCTCCGCACCAGGTCGCCTGCAATCACCGGCGAGAAACCCGGGAGCGTACGCAAGATCTCAGGCACCTCCCGTTCGTGGGCATTGCCCATATCCTTGACCAGCGCCGCCTCCAAGGCGGGAGCTTCGCCCGCAGCAATTCGGCCGGCGATCGACAGAGACATCTGCCGCATGATCGCAATATGCGCCACCAAACGTCCAAGTTTGGCGGCGGCTTCCTTGCCGCCCGCCTTCGCTTCCTTCTCAATCGACTGTTGCAGCAGGGCAAAGACGCTCAGGAAGCGTTCTGGGCCGCTGCGCTCATAGGCCAGTTCACCTGTCACCAATTGCCAGCCCGACCCCGGTTGTCCCATGACATGGCTATCGGGAACGAACACGTCGTCGAAGGTGATTTCGGAGAGGTCCTCATTTCCGGCCAGATCTTCGATCGGTTTGCGCGTGATGCCGGGAGCCGTGAGATTGATTACGAATTGCGTCATGCCCTTGTGACGCGCATCATCCTTGCGCGGCTCGGTCCTGAACAGGCCGATGAGATAGTCAGCGCGATGCCCGTTCGTAGTCCAGATTTTGCGACCGTTGAGCTGCCAGCCGCCATCGACCTTGGTGGCGGCTGAGCGAATACTTGCAAGGTCAGAACCGGAATCGGGCTCGCTCATCCCGATGGCAAAACAAATTTCACCACGAACGATCCGGGGCAGCACCTCCCGTCGCAGAATTTCGGATCCGTGCTTGATGATCTGCGGTCCGCTCTGCCGGTCTGCGACCCAATGCGCGCCTACCGGGGCGCCGGCTGCCAACATTTCCTCGACCATCACATAACGTTCGAGCTGGCTTCTGCCGCCGCCGCCATATTCCTTGGGCCATGTCATGCCGATATAGCCGCGCTCGCCACAAGCCCGGCTGAAGTCTCGATCGAAAACCGTCCACCCCGAGGTGACGGGAGTAAACGCTGCGCGGTCCAGTTGCTCCTTAAGGAAGCGACGAACCTCCCGGCGCACTTCGGAAAGTTCCGGGCCAACCGGCGCGGCAGGAAAGTGAAAATACATTTGCGTCATCCATCCGGAAGCCTTTGCTAGCCACGCAAACGAGATTGTGCGGCCAGGCGCTTATTTGGAACCTGTGCGACTTCCCTTCCGGACCTGAATTAGCGAGATAGTGGATCATCTGTCCAGCATTTTGGTCCGGCGGACAGACCTTTCCCGCCGCTGGATCGGCCGGTCCGTGACCTAGCGCCCTTTGAACACGGGCGGGCGCTTTTGCAGGAAGGCCGCGATGCCTTCTTTGGAGTCCTCACTCTGCAGGACCAGACGAGCCTCGCGCCCCTCCGCTGCAAGACCAGCTTCCGTCACCACAGGACCGGCGGCGGCCACGCAGCGCCGGATCGCCGACACCGCAACCGGGCTGAAGGAAGTAATTTCCCGCACATAATCGAGCGCCTGATCGACCACGGACCTATTCGTAGTCGCGATCCGGTTGATCAGTCCGATCGCCATCGCCTCCTGAACCCCGATCGAGCGGCCGGTGAGCATCAGGTCGAGCGCACGCCCCGAGCCGACCAGAGCCGTGAGGGATTGCGTGCCTCCATAGGTTGGCAGCACACCTAGCTTCACCTCCGGCATCGACATCTTCACATCCGGTCCAGCAATACGGAGCATGCAGGCCATCGCCAACTCAAGCCCGCCACCATAGGCCAAGCCGTTGATGGCGGCGACGGTGATCAGCTGGGATCTGGAGAGCCGAAGCAGCAGAGCGCGGACCCGATCATTCTTCTCATTGTTCTGCTCAACGGTAAGCACCCGAGCTTCGCTGAGATCCGTACCCGCGCAAAAGGCACGTTCGCCTCCAGCCGTGACGATGAGGAACCGGGCGCGCCGGGTTTCCAGCGTATCAAGACACGCTTCCAACCCGTCCCACACGCTTTTCGTGACGGCGTTCAACTTCTGCGGACGCCGAATCCAGAACACGGCGCCTTCCGGATGTTCATCGATGCTGAAATCCATCTATGGCCCGCTGCGCAAACCTTTCCTCACCACTTCATTATCACCTAGCAGCCATGTTGCAATCGTCCTCCCAGACCCGCGTCCACCGCGCTTGCGTCTCTTTGGGCATTGTCGATAAGGTGGGATCAGCGACAGAGGGACGGACCGCATCGGAAATGCCGATCGAACCGGACTCAAACGACAGGGCGCCTGCCACCGTTTCGCCAAGCCGCCCGCGTTCAAGATCGAGAGGGAGTTTGCCGTGAAGCTACTGGACAAGTCCTTTATCGGACATTCCGAGATTTCAAGCCCCATCAAGGTCGAAGCCCCTCAACTAAATCTATTCCTGAAGGCACTCGGCGAAACCAATCCCATCTTTCATGACTCGGCGGCCGCACGGGCGGCGGGTTATCGCGACGTCACGATCCCGCCGACCTATTTGTTCTGCCTGCAAATGACCGCGCCGCCGGATTCTTATGCGTTCTATCGTAATGTCGGGATCAATGCTGGTCGATTGCTGCACGGTGAGCAGGGCTTCCGCTATCACGTACCGGTTTGCGTCGGCGACGTGCTTACGTTTTACACCAAGATCACGAACATCTACGAAAAGAAGGGCGGCGCGCTCACGATGGTGGAACGAGAAACGCGCGTGCTCAACGAGACCCAACAGCATATGGCGGACGTCACAGGCATTGGCATTATCCGCAACGATCTCGGCATCTGATTTTTGAGAAGCGCCGGCTCCTTGGCATCAATTCATTCTGCATGGCGATCACCACTTTGGCCCGGCTTGCGCATCCGGACATAGCCGATAAGGTGAAGTTGATCCCCTGTCGCGATCAGAACGGGAATTCACTTGGTCTGATTGATCTTAATGACGGACGTCGTGAGCGTTTGGGCGACGCCAAGGCGCTATCCGCGCTTGGTCGGTGAGGAGTTTGCCGTGAAGCTAATGGACAAGTCTTTTATTGGATATTCCGAGACTTCAAGTCCCATCAGGGTCGAAGCTCCTCAACTCAATCTGTTCCTCAAGGCTCTCGGCGAAACCAATCCCTTCTTTCATGACTCGGCGGCTGCAAAGGCGGCAGGCTATCGCGACGTCACCATTCCGCCGACTTATTTGTTCTGCCTGCAAATGATGACGCCGCCGGATTCTTACGCATTTTATGACAGGCTGGGCATCCATACCGGTCGAATGCTGCACGGTGAGCAGGGCTTCCGCTATCACATTCCGATCTGCCTAGGCGACGTGCTCACCTTCCACGCCAAGATCACAAACATCTACGAAAAGAAAGGCGGCGCGCTCACGATGGTGGAACGGGAAACCCGCGTGCTCAACGAGGTGCAACAGCATATGGCGGACATCACGACCATTAACATCATCCGCAACGATCTAGGCCTCTGATTTAGTAGGGCGTCAGACCGCCGCCGCAAGTCTGCCTTCTGGCATTCTTTCGGCGTCGTCGCTTTTCCTCATCGCGATCCAGACTGATCAGTAGCCTGGTCGACGAAAATCACCGGGGTATTCTTGCTGACACTGGCGGCGACGCGCTCGGCGTCCCAATTCGTCAGCCGAACACAGCCGTGGGATTCGGCTTTGGAGACTTTGCCGGGCTCCGGCGTACCATGGATGCCATAGCCTTCGGCGGACAGGTTGATCCACACGGTCCCGACCGGATTGTTCGGCCCGGGCTTGATGGTGAACGGCTTGGTGGAATGAACGCCCTTGAAGTGATAGGCGGGATTATAGCGATAGGTCGGGTTGCGGCTGATTTCCGTCACCTTCAGCGTTCCCGTGGGTGAGGGCTTCTCCTCGCTGCCGACGGTTGCCGGATAAAAGCCGATCAGCGCATTCGATTTGTCGAACAGCTTCACCGTCTGCCGGGCTTTGTCGACCTCGACGCGATCCGCCTTGGCGGGTGCTTCATCGCTGCCTGTGTTCACGACGACGATGATTTCACCGGCGCGGTCGAAATGCCGACCGGGATTGAGCAGCGTCAGGAGCTGCTCGCTCATGTGGAATTTCTCGGCCAATTCTTCCCGGGGACTGGTGAAGCTGAGCTTCGGGATATCCTTCATGTCCTCCATTTTCGAAGGAAGCTTGTGCAGGAATGGGCCGGCGACGTCGCGTTCCGCGATCGTATAGCTGGCCGTCGCCGGCCGATCATCGGCTTGCAGCGATTTCCAGACCTCGTCGGTCAACACGTCCGAACTCGGCAGCTGCCGCGCTTCGGCATAGGCGCGTAACGCCTTCTTCGCGTTCTCGCCGAATTTGCCGTCGATCTCGCCCGGTGAGAAACGCGCCCGAGCCAGCAGAACTTCGAGCCGCACCACGGCCGGCGTCGGCTTCGCGCTTGAGAGCGTCTTCTGCGATGGCTGCGCGGAGTCGATATCGGAGGCCTTCATCTCCGCGCCAAGGGCCGGCGTCGTCGCCGAAGTCACAACGAGAAGGATCAAAACCAGCCACGCATTCCCCAGGCGACGAAGCTCCGAGACGACGCTTGCAGAAAATGCAGACCACCCGCTATTGCACATCGAACTTCGCCTGCCAGACCGACAGCCCGCGCCGCAAAGCGACGCAGTGATGCAACTCTGTCTGGAGGCAAGATGTTCCGGTTTTTCCCGGAGAATAGCTGGCGCTCCCAAGGGAAGCGCGTCAATTTAGTAGGGTCAAATACTTAGCTGGAAATTTGGGGAAAACCTCTCCCATTGATCTCTAATGGGTTTCAGCCAAGTATCCCAAACTCACAATTCCTCGGCAGCTAAGCCCCCACCCTCTGTCCGAAACTGAGCATCCCGACAACTAGAGCGTTGATTTGTAGCTCTACAAAATTTTCCGAAAAAATTTTCCAGAAGTCATTCCGTAAGACAACGTAATACAAGCCGTGTTTCAGGAGCGCATGACCACGTATTGCTATACCCATATAATCACTCAAGCGTATAAGAGGCTTACGCGTTCGTGACCTCGAATTGCTTTATGCATTACCGAACAAATATGTCTTTCAGCGCAAAAACTTAGATCGTTTTAGAAAGCGAAAAACGCGGCACCCCTAGTACCAAGTATTCCTTTATACTTCCGGCGAGAAAAACCCGATACTTACGTTGTGTGCGAGCTGCACAACATTAGGGCGTAAGATTTTGGACGTGACCAGCGGGGTGGAGGAGAACCGGGCAGTGAGTTCGTGCTATCCGTCACCAAAGTCGAAAAGGAAGACTATGACGACTTCTTCACCGCAACGTTGCACTACAGGAGTGGGTGATGCGTATCATTTTTATTTTGTTGGTCGTGCTAGTTGCGCTGCCTGCACACGCCGCAAAACACAGCGAGCAGAAGGCGTATTGCAAGGGTCGCAATTGCATTGTGCTGCCCAATGGCAACATCCTCGCCAAATGCCATTTTGGCGAGATGGAATACCGTTGGCGGGACCGCAACAACGGGCACTTTGTCCGCAACACCTGCAAACCGTAGGAGCGCGTGATGGACAACACTTCGGTTAGGGTTGCGTGAAAACTTGGATTGAGCGAAGGCGTTCTCGATACGCCAGTTCTTCGCGCATAAACGCGCAAAGGCGCTGCACCAGCAGATTAGTCTCTGCCGCAAGGTGGTAAGCAGCACAATACGATTGAACCTGTCGGCAAACGGCCAACATGTCTTGCATCGATACCGCGTCCGCAAATCTCGTCATTAATTCCTGTTCCTTCAACTCCCAGACATAGTCAGGAAGAAAGGCGCGCGCGCCATCATCCGCTCGGACGAACCAATAGCCTAAGAACTTGGATGGAAGGGATATGTCTCGCGGTCCGTCGATTTTAAGATGAAGTGGGCCAGCAGGGTGTGTTTGAAACACACGCTTTAAGGCTGTCGCAAGTGCTTCCTCATCCGTTTCAGAGGAGATCAATCCTCCGACATTGTCCGAATAGGTGATCAGCGTCGTGAACTGCCCCAGAGGATCGGCAGCTCTGTTCAGCACATCAGCCAATACCATTTCGGCAACTAGAGATGAAGAGGCGAGGCCCTGCACTAGGCCCCGCTGGCCCTTCATAGTCGCTCTCCCCTTATCGATGATAGTCCAGCCCGCCATGAACAGGGTACTGTCTACAAACTGGGTAGAGGTCGTAAGAACTCCTTCAGCCAGTCTCGATTGAACGACGGATAACAGTCGTTCACATCGAACTGTAAGAACCGCGTACTGTGTAATACGCCGTCCATAGCTTGAAGGAGGTTTTCGCAAGCCGCCGACCGCCCACGCCGCTGTTGCATGAACTGCGAGGAATGGAAACTTGCGAATGGCTTCACGGCACTACGAAGTAGTTGGTCCTTCGCAATGCCGAAAACGTTCGGTCGGTAGAATTCTCTCCAACCGCCATTGGGTTTTTGTTTGGTGCTGCGGAATGCGACGGCGGGCGCATCCAGCCTCTTGAGGCGTTCTGCCAACTTCCAGATTTATTCGAAACGGCGTTGTTGAGGGGTTGTTGATTGCGCAATCGTCGCCGCGCGTACGTGTCGGCGCGACCGTAGGCTTTCCATGCTGCGCTCAATCGAGCAGCAAGACCCGCCCGCAGCTCTTTTCGATATTGGTGGGGGATCTTCAGCCTATTCCGCCGAACCGCCTGTTGGGCCTTCCTTTGGTCCCTCAGAACAACCTTTAGGCAATGAAGTCGCAACGCCTGTGCCTCAATCTCCGAAATTGAGCTTGGCCTGACATGGCCAGCGCTCAGCCCTCGATAGGCTTGGTCAGGGGTGCGCGACGAACGTTCCCGAATGGGCATGACAAGAGCCATCGTTATGATATTCGCTTTTTTACCACGAAAACCGCTTAAAATCAACTAATTGCAAGTAATTTGGGCGCGAAGCCGGATATTTTATGCAATATAAACAGTATTTCGTGCAGGCGCCTGCACGAATATTGCAGTTATAGATGTAAATACTTGAATTTTTTGCACTTTAACTGTAGAATGAGATGATTAGAAAAGTGGAGGATCAGATGGAAGAGGATACGACCAGTGCGCCACTTCTGGTGACATTTAGGGAGGCAGCCAACTTGCTCGGTACTTCCGAAAGCAAGGTCCGGTCGCTGGTGCGCCGCAGACAGTTGGCGGCGGTTCGCGTGGGAAAGCGACTGATGATACCTCGCCACGCCATCCCCGGCTTTGTGACAGCGAACATAATCCACCCTGTACTGCAGGCACGCCGTTAAAGGTTAGACGACTATTAAGGGCCGCCTAGAATGCCGTACCTTTGCACGATACGGAGCCCAATTGGTTCAATACGAAGGCTAAAGCAAACGATCGCGAACAGAGAGTTCTATTGGCGCGTGGCAATCGTCGACGGACTGGATGGCATTCGGCCTGATAGGTTGGCAGAGGCAACGCGACGACTAACAGCGCGTCGAGACGAAGAACTGGCTTATTTAAATCGTAAGCTTTGTGAACTTCAACAGAGGCGCGACAAGGCCCGGAAGTCTAGGCAGTAGACGAGATCATAGGCCTTCCCATCACGTTCTTAACAGATGTGGGGTGCCATCGACCGCCCCTGGGCGTCGCCACGCCCCGAGCATTTAATCCATCAGCAATCTGCCGCAGCGTTGTCGCACCGGCTCTCTGAAGCTCTTTAATGATCGGCAAGACATTGAGCGCACGTTGATCCGCGTGAGCCCTAATCCTCGATAGAGCAACTAATCGTGCACGTCCCAACTCGGGACCACCCAACGTTACGCCCCTTTCCTTGACAGCCTTCAAAGCAAGCTTGGTCCGCGTTGATATTAATGCCCGATCCTTTTCTGCGAGGGCGGCGAAGAGATGAAGAATAAACGGGTCAACATCTGATCCAAGCTCCGCTACGACGAATGACACGCGGTGAGACATCAACCCACTAATGAAATGCACATCGCGCGAAAGGCGGTCCAGCTTTGCGACCGCGACTGCGCAACGGTGGCGACGCGCCTCAGACAGGGCTGCTGCCAACTGAGGTCTGCGCTCAAGGGCGTCCGCTCCCCTCCCAGTCTCGATTTCGATGTACTCATTTAAAATCGGCAGCCCTTCGGCTTCAGCAAACCGTGCTAGCGCCGCCCTCTGAGCTTCGAGACCCAGACCTGACCGCCCCCGCTTCGCAGTTGACACCCTCAGATAAGTAACAATCGCGGCGGCCATAGCCGATCCCTCATATTTATAATACCTATACTACCATTTACATTTTATACAAGCATCGCCGGCGACTTTCTGCCGGGTTTTCGAGGAAAATATACGGGGGGCGCTTACTGCCGGCGCTGGTGATCTACCAAGACCTCGATTTGTTCGACTGCGAGCCGAAGATGCTCACCACTGAGAGCGCGAGCTGCGGCAAGCAATCGGGAAAGCCAGCGATCCTGAAGCGGACGTTTTTCAGGGCCTCCCGATAACAGCAGTTCGTTGGGCGTCACATCGAGTACGGGGCAGATACGAAGCAATGTTGCGAAATTAGGCTCGCGGACGCCACGCACGTAATGCCCATAACGCCGCTCCGAGAGCCCGGCACGCCGCGCGACTTCGGCATCGGACAAATGCAGATATCGGGCTCGCTCTCTAAGGCGCTTCGCGAAGGGGACCATGAGAACAAATTGTTCTCCGGGTGACCGACACGTCCATGTACATTGCGTAGTTAAAAATGAGAACGTATTGTTCTTGATGAGCTGGACGCGCAATGCAACCGGCAAAGTGTGCTGGGGCTGTGCATGGATCGTCCTAAAACGAACGGCTTTTCATTGGTGAATGAGATCAAGGTCTGGTGGCACGGCATTGCGGCCCTCCCGGCAACTAGACAAGACCATGCCTACTACGCGCTGCGCCGGGTGTGGGACGACCACACCATGGCGGGCAATCGCGGATTTTACCGAGTTGGCTCCGAAGATCACGTAACGCCGGCACTCTTTCAAAATTGGGCACTTTTTCCCGACACGAACTGGGTCGCGGCACTTATTGGTGATGCCGGCGGCGAAGCAGGCAGGGTGTCGCGAGTTCGTTGGGCTTATGCATGTGAGGAAATCCTTGATGCCCAGTTGCGACCATTCCATGGCCGGGATTTTGTAATTCCCGATATTATGTTGACCTATGAAGATGAAAATGGACCGGCGCTACTAGTTTTCGAAGTCAAAAAGCCTGGCACCGCCGCAGAGCCGGCAGATGCCCGCAAGTTAACGAGCTACGTTGACTTGCCGAGCATGCGAACAATCAAGCGGCGGTTCGGATGTCTCTTGGTCAGTCAACAGGTTGCAGAAAAAAGCCGCCAAGCCTGCGCCGGCAAGTGGCCCGTACTTACGTGGGAACACTTGAGCGAGTTGCAGCTTGCTGCAACCAGTGAAATGAAACTGCCAATAACGATCAGAGATCAAGTCTCTTATTGGATTAAGCATCATTTCTCGCGATATGGGGTTTTCAGAAACGTCGCCCCCAGTCAGTTTAATCGGCTACATGGAACGTATGAGAGCTATCGAGAAATCGACGCGCTAAGTGCGCCCGATGGCGTGCGACTATTTCTCAAGGGGTCCGAATGCAGTGAGGCGGCATTAACAGGGCGGCAACCCGACCCGCCGTTGCCGTGGCTCGCCGATGAGCCAAATTCTGAAAAAATCCGCCAGCAGCGTAGACAGACGAAAGAAGAGCGACGTGTTTGTCGCTGGAATTTCGATTGGACGCCAGCGCGTGAGCAATATTAAAGCAAGGAAAATTCAGATGACTGAGCGCGCGTACTTCGATGAAAAGAAAAGGCTGTATGCCGACGAACACCTAGACATCGTCTTTAAGCAAATATCCGAAGGCGACACAGCCGGCGAGGAAGGCGAGGCAATCGCCATCCTCCTAAATCCGTATGGCCGAGCAGTCCAGGGCGATGGAGCAATACCCTTCGACGGCGCTTTGGACAACATAGACCACGCCGTGAGGTGGGCCTGTCAATTCGGTAGCCTGAAAATCAGTTCGTTACCAAGCGACAACGGTTTGTCTGGGGATAAGGGCCGGTGGTTTGAGGCAAAGGTTGAAGGCAACGAACTGGCCCAGTTCTCAGTGCGGGGCCAGACGGCTCACCAAGCGATCCTTTTGGCTGGAATACAATTCCTCAGAGAGATCGCATACGCGGTGCTTAACCCACAGCAGAACGAAACACCTCACTAACCTAAAGTCGAGCCGACGCGAGCGCCTAGACCATAAGCTCCGGTCGTTGCAGTAGGCGCACGCTTGGAGGGGGGCGGGACTTTCGGGTTCCGCCCCTTTCAATTTTGGTTGTTTCCTTTCGAGATGACATCAGAACCTCAGCCAACCAGCGTCAATCGTTCCCGTGAAGCTTGCGCTTGGCCATCGTTGAGGGGGCATACAGAAGCTACGAAAATTCGAGATTTTCGAAAGGGCTGGGATCGTTTCTAAGCCGGCTCCAATCGAAGTCGTATTGCTCCGACGAAGGCCAATCATCCGGAAACTTCACCTCGAAATAACCACCGATTGCTACGTCGAACCCAGCCACTCTGCTACTCGGACCCGTATAGTGCTCTGGCCCAAAATCGATTATGGCAAACTGGGAAGCAAGGATTGCCACTAGGCCACATACTGCGTCCAGCATGTTGCCGAAACTGCTCTGCTCGAAATTTTCGTGTCGCGAATGCTTCGTTTCATTGTAGGCTTGATACCAAGGCAAGCCGTGACCGTGTTTCCAATGTTCATATGGCATGCGCGGGTTCCTGGCACCTTCCCAAAGTGGCAATCGAACGCTGAACGAGGATAGGTGATGCGTCTTCTCCAATTTACTGTAGTCCGTCATCGTCAGTTTGCGTGATCCAGAATATGAGTTCTCTGTCAAAATGGCTCGACAGTTGGCTTCGACTTCAATGCATGCCCGCGTAAGAAGTTCGTGAATGCGGTACGAATAGCAATTCAGATTTCCGTCCGACGGTTCAATGTAGTCGAACAATTCAATGAGATCTTTTTGCAAAACCTCAAACGCTCGGATGAAATGCGCCGGCGACATTGCGAATTGCGGATGCTGGATGTAGCCACATTGGGTTAGATAGTTTCCACCGAGATGTGGACGCGCAGTTCTCTTGTAAGGCTTTGGGGTTGCCATCTTCGACCTCCAGGACGCTTCTTGCACGCCATGCGATTGAATGTTATTAGACGGACCATTCGTACTACCGGGTCGGCCTGACCACTCGACGTTGTAGGTCAGAAGCACCGCTCCGTACCGCATCATCCCGAGCCGCCGCTCGGTAGATGAAAGATCGTGAGCCGGCACGGTCAATCAGCTTTGATGCGGTGCGCACATGGCAAGGCAATCAGCCCTTCCCCTTTCGTTACCACCACGACTAGTCAGTCGCAAAGTAGCTGCTGCATACCTTTCGATTTCCGAAGCGCTCTTCAACAAGATGGTGCAAGCTGGAAAAATGCCGAGGCCCAAGCGGCTGACCGAGGGGCGACTGGCTTGGGATGTGCGTGAGATCGATTGGGTGATTGATCAAATGGCTTTAGATAGCGACGCGTCTTGCGCTGACCAAACGTGGAGTGACGTGGATGCCCCGGAAGCTGCCGCTTCACGTTGAACGCAACCACGTCAAAGGTCACACGTATCTGTCATTCCGGCGGGGAAAGGGTGCGCGCATTCGCCTGCCCGCCGATCCGACTAGCGATGAGTTCATGGCGGCCTATCAAGCCGCGCTCCTGGGGCAGACTACCCCAGCTCGCGAACACTTCGTGCGGGCCGAGCCTGGCACCATTGCCGCTCTTGTTGCGTCATACATGAAAAGCGCGGAATACATCGGCCTGCGTGACACCAGCAAAGCAGGCTACATCAGTCGTCTGGAAATGTTCCGCACCAAGCATGGCCATCGCACAATTGCGGGCTTGTCACGCGAACGCATCGTCACCGGAATACTTCAACCGTATGCGGACCGTCCCGGCGCAGCACTCGACACCCTCAAGAAGCTTCGTATCCTGATCCGCCATGCGATTAATATTGGATGGCTGAAGCATGATCCTTCGCTCGGCATAAAGAGACCGAAGATAAAAAAAATTCGTTCGTGGACCGACAAAGAAATCGAGCAGTTTAAGAAGCACTGGCCCCTCGGCACGAAGCAGCGCACGGCATTTCATCTTTTTCTCAACCTTGGCCAGCGCCGCTCCGACGTGGTGCGGATGGCGCAGACGCACATCACGCCTGACCGCAAGATCAGAATAAAGCAGCAAAAGACGGGGCGCGAGCTATTGATCCCGCTGCATCGCGACACCATCGAAGCGCTCGACGCTTACGACATGCGCCATATCGTGATGATTACGACGGCTTACGGCAAACCGTTCACCGTTGATGGTTTCAGTGGATGGATGCGCGACGCCATATCCGAAGCCGGGCTGCCACTCGAATGCAAGCCGCATGGTCTACGCAAGGCGGCGGGACGTTTGCTCGCTGAAGCAGGATGCACCGCGAAGATGATCATGGCGATCCTTGGGCACACGACACTCGCGGAAGCAGAGCGCTACACCGAGGAAGCCGATCAAGCCGCACTGGCCGCAGCCGCAGTGATCAAGCTTGAAGCACACAAGGCGAACATCTTTCCCCAAACCGCTTCCAGCCGTTTGGGGAATAGCGCCAAAAGAAAAGGAAAATCAAAGTGAAATGTGAAGCGCTGGCGCTCCCAAGGGGAATCGAACCCCTGTTTCGGCCTTGAGAGGGCCACGTCCTAACCGCTAGACGATGGGAGCGAACGGTTGGAGGGAATAGCCTTGAACGCTCGCCGTTGCAAGGCGTTGCCCAGGACGGTGTCGTCAGAAGCTTGACGAGGGGATCGCCGGGATGTCGGCGCAACCCAGCGAGGTTCATCCGGCATGTTCAATGCATTTGCGACCTATACCGAGCGATCGCTGCTTTCCTAACGTCGTTGTCCTACCTTCCCCAGGTCCGGAAAGCCTGGCCTCGCCACTCGACAGGCGGCCTGTCGCTTCGGATGCTAACGCCCTGACGCTCGGCCTGTTGCTCTGGGTTGCCTACGGTGGGCTGCGCGGGGATTGGGTGATCATCGCCGCCAATCTGCTCGGGGCCACGCTCAGCGGTATCGTTCTCGGCTGCAAGATCCGGGACCTCCGGTGACCTCAGCACCAGCCGGCCATTCTGCCCTGGATGTTCGGCGTCCCGACGCCGGTCAATGATGCGTGGGACGGACATGTGAAGGCAATCGAAGCCTTCCTGCAGACCGGCAAGCGATGGTCACCCAGTCCTCCTTCGCACGGCGACCCCGCATATCCGGGAGACCCGACGCCCTTGAGTCCAGAATTAACCATATTTTCGCAGGTCCGGAGGATAATGCCTAATAATTAAGCAACCTTCGGAGGATCGTTCTCCGATTGTGCTTCCAGAGGTTGAGGGAATGCTGATGATTCGGATGATCGAAGACCTGCGAATTGGCACCAAGCTGCTTGTGGCTTCCTCGCTCAGCATCCTGCTGGTCGCCGGGATGATCGTGGCGCACATGGTCAGCAGCGCGAGCGTTCGCAGCTCGATCGAGACAATTCTCCATCAGGAAGAGATTTTACGTAGCTCAATCGAAACGCGGGGTGCCGTCCGCGGAATGCAGATGAGCGTGCGGGACATCCGCCTTGCCGGCAGCGCCGCCGAAATGCAGGCGGCGAAGGACACGCTCGGCGCCATGCAGCGATCCGGAATCCGGTTCATTTCCCAAGTCGAAAGACTCGCTCAGTCCCAGGAAAATCGCGACAGGGCCACAAAGGTCAACGCGATGCTTTCCGATTATGCCAATAAGGCGCTGGACATTGCCAAGGTGCGCGAAGAAGTGCTGGTGATCGAGGCTGCACAGGCCGCGGGCAGTGACATGTCGGCGGAGGTGATCGCGCGCGTGACGAAGCTCGACGAGGAAGCCAAGCGCATCGCGCGTGAGGTGACGATGCCCATCGCCAAGGACCTCGAATTGCTGGCCGGCCAGATCGTGGATTTCGCCAACACGAGAGTCGAGGAAGAGCATGCGCGGGCAGGCGACGAAATGGGTTCGGCCGAGCACAAATCCATGATGATCGGCCTGGTTGTCGCACTGATTCTGATCGGGACCTCGGTATTCTCGTATTTCACCATCGCCCGGCCGATGCGCTCGTTGACAAGGGCGATGAACGAACTCGCCGGCGGCAATTTCTCCGTCGTCCTGCCGGGTCTCGGCCGCAAGGATGAAGTCGGCGACGTGGCGGGCGCGGTGGAGAAGTTCAAGTTGGTTTCTGAGCAGAAGGCGCGCGAGGAAGCAGACGACAAGGCTGCTCAGGACCGGATTGCCGCCGAACGGCGCAAGGCCGAGATGATGAAGCTCGCGTCCGAGTTCGAACGCGCGGTCGGCGGGATCGTCCAGGCGGTTTCGACGGCGTCGGTCCAGCTCGAAGCCTCTGCCGGGACACTGACTTCGACTGCGAGCCACGCTCAGGAAATGGCGACGACCGTCTCGGCCGCTTCCGAGGAGGCTTCCACCAATGTGCAATCGGTCGCCAGTGCGACGGAAGAGCTGTCCTCATCGGTCAACGAGATCAGCCGCCAGGTGCAGGAATCGGCGCGCATGGCATCAGAAGCGGTCGGCCAGGCCCGAACCACCACCGGTCGCGTCGGCGAACTGTCAGCCGCCGCATCCCGGATCGGAGACGTAGTGGAGCTGATCAACACTATCGCCGGTCAAACTAACCTTCTGGCGTTGAACGCCACCATCGAGGCGGCCCGCGCGGGCGATGCCGGGCGCGGATTCGCGGTCGTGGCGTCCGAAGTCAAGGCGCTCGCCGAACAGACGGCTAAAGCGACCGGTGAGATCGGCCAGCAAATTGGCAGCATCCAGGCCGCCACGGAAGAGTCGGTTAGCGCCATCAAGACGATCAGCGGCTCAATCGAGCGGCTATCCGAAATTTCGTCCGCCATCGCGGCAGCCATCGAAGAACAAGGAGCCGCGACACAGGAAATTTCTCGCAACATCCAGCAGGCAGCCCAGGGCACGCAGCAGGTCTCGTCCAACATTGTCGATGTTCAGCGCGGCGCGAGCGAAACCGGGTCTGCTTCTTCGCAAGTGCTCTCGGCCGCGCAGTCGCTTTCAGGCGAAAGCGACCGCCTCAAGGAGCAGGTCGCGCGCTTCCTCAACACGGTCCGAGCCGCATAGGGCCTGCAGGTTACTGAAAGGCCTCGTGGTCGTCGTTCAGGGGCGTGCAAAGCGCCGACCCGGAATGTCGCGAGACTAGTTTCTCTGGTTTCTGGATTTCCGGATCGCGCCTCGCTGCGTCGGAATGACTCGCGCGACCTTCTCAATGGCCCGTCAGGGCTCACTGACAAATCTGAGCTGGCCCGCCGGCTTTAGGCTGTGGGCATCGAAAGTGCGGATTTCCGTGGCGCCTGCGATATCAAGGGTCACCACGATCCGGTCGCCGGCGATGCCGGTGGAAACGATCCGCGCCCCCTTGGGCAGGGTCGCTGCGATCTCAGTCGTCACCACCCTTCCCTCGCTGCGAAAAAGACGATAGCCGATGGCGATCAGAACTGCCCCGACCGCCAGCGCGGTGGTCAGACCCGCGATCAGCATCATGCGCCGGGCCTTCATAAACAGCGCAGCCTGCTCGGGGGTGGGTTCGGACGCAGCGATTTCAGTCATGCAACACTCATCTTCGAACGGCAGTCACAGGATCGAGGTCAAGGCCACCGGCGAGGAAGGCTCGCCGCGGCTCGACCGGGTGCTGGCGGCAGGGCTGCCGGAACTATCCCGCTCGCGTCTGAAGGCATTGATCCTGGCGGGCGCCGTCCAGGTCGGAGCGAACCCCGTTGCCGACCCCGCTTACCATGTGGCCGCCGGCGATACGATCATAATCGACGTTCCCGAACCAGCTGCCGCCGAGCCGCAGGGTGAGGATATCGCCCTTAACATCGTCTACGAGGACGAGGACATCATCGTCATCGACAAGCCGAGCGGGCTTGTGGTGCATCCCGCCGCCGGCCACGAGACTGGCACGCTGGTCAATGCGCTGATTGCCCATTGCGGGGCGAGCCTTTCCGGAATCGGCGGTGTCAGGCGGCCAGGGATCGTGCATCGGCTGGACAAGGACACCACCGGCCTGATGGTGGTGGCCAAGAACGATCTCGCCCACCAATCGCTGTCTGCGCAATTTGCCGATCACGGCCGTACCGGTGAGATGCGGCGCGGCTATCTCGCGTTCGCCTGGGGTGTACCCGGCCGGCCGCGTGGCACCGTCGACGCGCCGATCGATCGTCATCCGCATGCCCGCGAGAAGATGGCGGTGCGCGCGTCGGGCCGCGAGGCGGTGACTCATTGGGAGCTTCAGCAAAGCTTTGCGGGGCGCGATGGCAAGCCGGTCGCCTCGCTGTTGGCCTGCCGGCTCGAGACCGGCCGCACCCACCAGATTCGCGTTCACCTCGCCCATATCGGCCACCCCCTTCTCGGAGACGGGGTCTACGGTCCGCATTTCAAGACCAAGGCTAGCCAGCTCACGGCGCCGGCGCGAGCGGCCTTGGCCGGTCTCGGCCGCCAGGCGCTCCATGCCTATTGGCTGGTCCTCGTGCACCCCCGCAGCGGAGAGATCATGGACTGGACGTCGGATCTGCCATCCGATCTGGCGGATCTGCGACAAGCGCTGGCGGCGGCGGAATGACGCAGCGGGCTACGAAAAGCTCCGGTATGTCAACCAGTTATGGCAGGCCCACGGAGACGTGAGGGCCATTATCCTTCCAAAAGGCGGCCCAAATGATGTATGTTGCAACTGCGTTGAATGACCAACGCGGAACATCGCAGCGCGGCCGGCTTTAACCAAGCGACCGTCTGCCTGGCCCGCCGCTATCGGGGGCCTGAACCACTGGAGGGCTCTCGATGGCCCGTACAGCTACGTTACCGGTTCTCAATGGAGAATCCGGACTCTCTCGTTATCTCGCCGAAATCCGCAAGTTCCCGATGCTGGAACCGCAGGAAGAGTACATGCTCGCCAAGCGTTGGCGTGAGCATGACGATCGCGATGCGGCCCATCGGCTGGTTACCAGCCATCTTCGACTTGTCGCCAAGATCGCGATGGGCTACCGCGGTTACGGGCTGCCGATCTCGGAAGTCGTTTCCGAAGGCAATGTCGGCTTGATGCAGGCCGTCAAACGCTTCGAGCCCGACAAAGGCTTCCGCCTGGCCACCTATGCCATGTGGTGGATCAAGGCATCGATACAAGAGTACATCCTGCGTTCATGGTCGCTCGTGAAAATGGGCACCACGGCGAACCAGAAGAAATTGTTCTTCAACCTGCGCAAGGCGAAGAGCCGGATTTCCGCGCTGGATGAGGGCGATCTTCACCCCGATCAGGTCAAGCTGATCGCCAAGCGCCTCGGCGTCACCGATCAGGATGTGGTCGACATGAACCGCCGGCTCGGCGGGGACGCCTCGCTGAATGCGCCGATCCGCGACGACGGCGAGACCGGCGAATGGCAGGATTGGCTGGTCGATACCGCGCCCAACCAGGAAGCGGTCATGGCCGAGCACGAAGAGTTCGACCATCGCCGCGCGGCGTTGAATGGCGCAATCTCCGTGCTCAACCCGCGGGAGCGCCGCATCTTCGAGGCGCGCCGTCTGGCAGAGGAGCCGATGACGCTGGAAGATCTCGCCGCCGAGTTTGGCGTGTCGCGTGAGCGCGTCCGCCAGATCGAGGTGCGAGCCTTCGAGAAGGTGCAGTCGGCCGTGAAAGGTACTATCGCCAAGCAGGAAAAGGCGGCGCTGGAAGCCGTCTGATCCGCAGGCAGGGATTGAAACAAAAAGCCGGCGGCAACGCCGGCTTTTTTTGTTCTACTCGCCCCACTGCCGCGCGAGCGTGGCAAGCGCGCAGCCTTCGCAGTAGCGGGCATCCTTGTAATCGATCCAATTGTGCGCATAGACGTGATCAAGCGGGATGCGGTAGCGTGCTCGCAAGAGCTTCACCAGCACACGCCAGGCGGTGATCTGCGCCTCGGTGGGCACTCGCGTGACATCCGGATAATTGCCGGCGAATTCCACACCGATCGAATTGCTGCCGATGACCTGGTGGTAGGTCGGGCCATTGTCGATATATTTGTTGTCGTTGCGATTGGCGCCATCCCCGTGCGTAGGTACGAGGGTCTCCGGCACTGACCAGTAAACCGTGCCGTCGGTTTCCACCCAAACGGTGACGCCGCGCCGCGTCGGATTTCGTGCCTGCGCCTCGGCGCCACCCCGCGCCGATCCCGCCGGTCCCTCGGTCTGATGCACGATGATGTTACGCCATGGATGGGCCCGGGCAACATCACCCCACGGCGCCAACCAGATCATCTTCAGGCCGGGAATTTCGGGTGTGCCAGACTCGCAGGCGATGGCCGAAAGATCAGGCGCGGTGTCGGCTGATCCCAGCGAAAATGCACCCAACAGTATCAGGAGGCCGGCGATCCCGGTGAGCAGGTGGCGGCTGGTGATCATCGGCCGATTCGGTTCAGGCCGACTTGCGGGAGGCCTCTCGCAGAACAATATCTCCGGCCTGTTCCGGCGCCAATGGCGGCGAGTGATCATAAATCGCAAAACCGTCCTTGCCATTGTTCTTGGCCGCGTACAGAGCATGATCGGCGGCCGCCACCAGGCGATCCGGAAACACGCCGATCTCCGGTGACCATTGCGCCACGCCAATCGAGACCGCAATAGGGATATCCCCTCCTTCGCAACCGGCAGCATCCTCGCGGCATACCTCGAGCACGCGTCGCGCGATCGTGATACCTTCATTGACTGTGGAATTCGGCAACACCACGCAGAATTCGTCGCCGCCGGCACGTGCCAGCATGTCGCCCGGCCGCAGCCGGGTCTGAACCATCAGCGTGAAGTGCTGCAGGCAGGCATCTCCGGCGGCATGGCCATAGGTGTCGTTGATCACCTTGAAGCCGTCCAGATCGATCACCAGGATCGCAAAGGCCTGGCCGCTGCGCTCCGATATCGCGCATTCCTCGGTCAATCGCCGCAGCAGGTGCCGCCGATTGGCAACCCCCGTCAGATCGTCCATCAGGGCAAGATCGGCGACCTCATTGCGCAACCGGTCGATCGCCATCAACAGGCAACCGAAATTCCAGGCCATCGCAGAAAAGACCATGACCAGCACAAGCGAGGACTGGAGGGCGCCGAAATGAGAATAGGTGAAATTTCCGCCGGAATGCAGAAACTGGGCCACGGCGCGCATCGCGTAAATCGCGATCATCAGCCAAGTCACGATGGCGGCAAGCTGAGCCCCGGGGTTGGGACGGCCATGGCCTGCGGAAATCAGCAGTCTCAAGGTCAACGACAGCGGAATGATCTCTCCGGCTGAAAAGATCAGGATGCGCGCCGGCGGACTATCGAAAACGTAATAGAACAGCACGAGCCCGGCCCCGCACAGTCCAGTACCGCCCCATACCGTCATCCAGGAGGCGGGCCGGTTATAAAACCGCGCCACGCCCATGGTGCCGAGCGAGGTGGCGAAAATCATCAGCGTACCGCCGACCACAAACGGCAACAGCGAGCCGGTCGACAGCCGACCCATTGCGATTGCCGCGGCAACGGCAGCGAGGAAGGCGGACGCTGTCCAAAAGCGCGCAGCATGCAGCGTCGGATAGCTGCCGACGACGTAGGCCCAGATCAAGGACAGGGCCAGGAAGTTGACGACAAACACCGTCCATAATGTCGGAACGTTCAACATAAGATCCCGGAGTCCCCGTCACCCCGCCTCTTCTTCGGTTCAACAGTTTACCGCTGACCGATCTCTGCTCGTTGACGGCACCATGCGACCGCCGCGCTTAACGGACTCTCACCTCGGAAACCCAAATCGGCACCGTGGTTTTGAAATCATAAATGGGAAGACGCAATGTTTCGGTTCGGTGCAATCAAAAGCCGGGTGTTCGTTCGTTGTTAACCGTGACTCCCGTCGCGTCGATGCCGGCCAAGCGCCCCTCACTTCCGTCGTGAGCAGTGCGGAAATGGGTGGTCAAAATCGCAACAACTGTGGATAAGCCCGGCATCGCCCTATGAGGAAACAAGGCGATTGCCAGCGAATCTGCTCGGATACGAATCGAGGCTGTTGCGAGGCTAGCCCTCCCCGAGCAGACCTCCGCGTCGCGTTTCCATCCATTAAACTCATCAATGAGGATGCTATGGCTAAGAAAGCGAAGAAGGCGAAGACTGCGAAAAAGGCCAAAAAGGCGAAAAAGGCCAAAAAGAAGTAGCTACTTTCAAAACCCGGGTGGAGCTCTAATTTCTCCGCCCGGGTATCCGGGTTGATGACCCATCGGCCGATATGCATCGGCGATCGCATGCTCTCCCTTTAGCCATCACCGTTGCCATCAACACCGAACCGCCCATGCGGCCCAGAGTTGCCGCAAGATCACGGCCCCACCAGCCGATCGGCGAAATAGGCGATCGTCTTGCGATAGATGGTGGCGTGATTCCATTCCCGCATCGCCTCGAAATTGGCCGAGCCCTCACCATAGGGCGCGCCATTCTTGAAACCGTTGGTGTGCAGGAGATTGGCGGTGGAGGCCAGCACATCGGGCACGCTGTGCCGCAGGTCAACCCGACCATCGCCATCAAAGTCCACGCCATATTTGATGTAGGACGAAGGCAGGAACTGTGTCTGGCCGATTTCACCGGCATAGGCGCCGATCATGTCGTTCAGCCGAAGATCGCCGCGCTGCACGATCTTTAAGGCCGCGAGAAGCTCGCCTTGAAAGAGATCGGTGCGGCGGCAATCATGCGCCATGGTCGCGAGCACCCGGAACACCGGCAGCTTGCCGATATCTCCCTTGCCGAAGTCGCTCTCGAGTCCCCAGATCGCCACCAGGATTTGGGGCGGCACGCCAAATCGCTGCTCAATCCGCGACAGCAAGGCAGCGTGACGCTGCAGCATCGCTCGTCCGGTATTGATACGGCCGGGGCCGACGCGGGTGGAGACATATTGTTCGAAGGTTTTATTGAACGTGCCATGCTGGCGCCGGTCGAATGCCAGCACCGCCATGTCCTGCTGCACGCCGCCGAGGGCAGCGGAGATCACCGACGACGATATTCCGGATGCCTGCGCTTCCGCGGAGATGTTCTGAACGAAAGCATTGAAGTCGCCGCCGCATTTCGCAGCATAGGCAGGGGCAGACAGGCCGGCAAGAACGATAAGAGTGGCAAGGCGGAAACAGCGCATGAGGCGAGAATTCCTGGAACACTAGCGGGCTACAAAGTCAGATGTAATCTCCGGCATTTCCGGTTCTGATTGAATCAGACCCGGAGCGCATGATTATTGTTCTTGAGGTGTTTTCTTCACGCGAACCGGTATCCATGCTGATCACATCCGGGGGGCGGTTGTCGTTGCGAAATCAGTTGACCAAAAAGCCCTTGGGCTTTCGGGTCAACTCAAGTGTCTCACCCCAAGGTCGAGCGCGCGGCTTGCTCAGTTATCCAGGAACGACCGGAGCTTCCTCGAGCGCGAGGGATGCTTCAGCTTGCGCAGCGCCTTCGCCTCGATCTGGCGGATGCGTTCGCGCGTCACCGAGAACTGCTGGCCGACTTCTTCCAGCGTGTGGTCGGTGTTCATGCCGATGCCAAAGCGCATGCGCAGCACGCGCTCCTCGCGCGGGGTCAGCGAGGCCAATACGCGCGTCGTGGTCTCGCGCAGATTGGACTGAATCGCCGCATCGATCGGCAGGATCGCATTCTTGTCCTCGATGAAATCGCCAAGATGCGAATCTTCCTCATCGCCGACCGGCGTTTCCAGCGATAGCGGCTCCTTGGCGATCTTCAGAACCTTGCGCACCTTCTCCAGTGGCATGCCGAGCTTTTCGGCCAGTTCCTCCGGGGTCGGCTCGCGGCCAATTTCGTTGAGCATCTGCCGCGAGGTGCGCACGATCTTGTTGATCGTCTCGATCATGTGCACGGGAATGCGGATGGTGCGCGCCTGGTCCGCAATCGAGCGGGTGATCGCCTGCCGGATCCACCAGGTGGCGTAGGTCGAGAATTTGTAGCCGCGGCGATATTCGAATTTGTCGACCGCCTTCATCAGGCCGATATTGCCTTCCTGGATCAGGTCGAGGAATTGCAGGCCGCGATTGGTATATTTCTTGGCGATCGAAATCACGAGGCGAAGGTTGGCTTCGACCATTTCCTTCTTGGCCTGGCGCGCCTCGCGCTCGCCCTTCTGCACGCTGTGCACGATCTTGCGGAATTCGCCGATCTCAAGGCCCGTCAAGGCTGCCAGCTGTTGAATCTCGCCGCGCAGTTCCTTGATGCGGTCCTTTTCGTGATGGACGAAATTCTTCCAGCCCTTGGCCGAAAGCTTGGAGACCCGGTTCAGCCAGCGCGGATCGAGCTCGGAGCCCTGGTAGTTGCGCAGGAAATCCTCGCGCGCGACGCCGTGGCTGTCACCGAGCCGCATCAGGCGGCCCTCGAAGGACACCAGCTTCTTGTTGATGTCATAGAGCTGCTCGACCAGTGAATCGATGCGCGCCTGGTTGAGGCGCAGCGACTTCACCTCGACGATGATCTCGTCCTTCAGCTTTTTGTATTTACGCTCCTGGTGCGGCGAGAGCGACGGCCCATTCGAGTCGAGCTGGTTGGCAATGTCCTGCTCCTGCAGCCGGCGCAGCTTCTTGTACTCGCTCGCGATCTTGTCGAAGGTCTCGACCACCTTCGGCTTCAACTCCGCCTCGATGGCGGCAAGCGACATCTGGTTTTCGAATTCGTCGTCGTCCATGTCGCCTTCGGCGGCGGCGTCGGCGGGATCCTTGTCCTCGTCCGCAGGTGCTGAGCGGAACGGCGTTGCCGATGGCGGGGCGGCCGGCGGCGCCACATGTGCGGGCGCGCCTTGGGCGGCTGCGCCTTCCTCGGCGGACGGGCCATCGCCCGGCAGGAGCGCCGGGTTCATGTTGTTCTTGGCCTCGGGCCCGGCGTAGGTTGCCTCGAGATCGATGATGTCGCGGAGGAAAATCTTGCCCTCGTTGAGCTCGTCTCGCCAGATGATGATGGCCTGGAACGTCAGCGGGCTTTCGCAGAGGCCTGCGATCATCGCCTCGCGGCCGGCCTCGATGCGTTTGGCGATGGCGATTTCGCCCTCGCGCGACAGCAGCTCGACCGTTCCCATTTCGCGCAAGTACATGCGCACGGGATCGTCGGTGCGCTCGCCGGGCTCCGATTTCTTGACTTCGGTGACCGCCTTGGCAGTGACCTCAACGAGTTCGTTATCGGTCTCGTCGTCGGCCTCGTCCTTGGCTTCCTCGTCGCTGTCGGCCTCTTCGGCTTCCGAGACATTGATGCCCATGTCGGAGAGCATCGACATGATGTCCTCGATCTGCTCGGGCGAGGTTGTGTCAGAGGGCAGCACTTCGTTGAGTTGATCGAAGGTCACGAAGCCGCGCTTCTTGGCCTGCTTGATCATCTTCTTGACGGCAGCATCCGACAGATCGAGCAAGGGCGACGGCGCGTCCGGAGAATCCTTCTCAGGCGTATCCGCTGCCTTCTCGTCTTTTTCCTTGTCCTTAACCTGCAGCGTCTTTGCCTTGGTGGCCATTCATCAAGCTCCCGAAACGCGCTTGAGCGAGGAAGCATCGCGCACCCCGCTCTTAATCCAACCTCGCATCCCGACATGAGGAAAAAAGCGCTCGCCTTCCCGATCATGTCTGACGCACAAAGGGCGGCGCAAACCGTCGCCACCCCCTTCAAACCTTCAGCAATCCCTGCGGATGTGCCGCATCCCCTTAAGGTGCGGTTGTTTAAGTTTCGCTTAACCCTGTTTTTGCAGCCAAACCATGGGTTTGGCGAGTCTTTTCATGGCACCCGCCACGATCCTCCGCACTATTTTTAAGCGGGTGAGCGGTCATCTGACAGTCCTGCGGGACGATTCGCCAAAGCCCTCAATCAGCGCTTCGGTTCCCTCCACTACCGCCAAGCGAGCCTTGACGTCGCGAAGCCAACCCATGTTGGCTTCACTGGGCTCCTCCGCCAGAGCCAACTCGGCGTCTTTCAGCTCTCTAAGTAGGGAGTGCCACTGCCGATGCAAGGTAACCAGTTGATGCCAGGTCGATAGCACGTCCTCCCGTGCTGCCCCACTTTGCACGCCCCACACCGCGGAGGTCGTGATCGTCGCCTCAACCATCTGAAGAACCTTGGAAAATCCGCCGCTGGCCAAACCCCCACGCAGCTTATCGCTCTGCTCAGCCGGATCGGCTGCCTGATGATGATCTCCGGCAAAGGCGGCCATGATCGCCGCCCGCAGCCGATGCGCTTCGGGATGGGCCAATTCCAGCGCAGCGACCTCCTCCAGATGCTCATCGAGAAGCCACGGATGATTGATGAGGGATTGCAGAATCAGCGCCTCGCGGCGGGAAATCGTGCTGCGCCGGCCGGGCATGATCGGACTGTTGGCAAGCTGCGGGCTCATCGGCTGGTAGGGGCCGCGCCCGAGCGAGGCCAGGCCGGCTGGACCCGGCGGGCGGCGGCCGGGCGGCTCCCGGCGGCCAGGAGGGGTCGAACGCGGCGAAAACCGCCCCGCTGATTCGCCCCGAAACGCCCCGCGTTGGAATCCCCGTCCCTCATAGCGATGGCCAGCGTCGGGCGCCAACATCTGCTGCAAGCGATTGGCGAGGTCCTGGCGATAATGGCGCCGGACCACCTCGTCGCGAATGCCGTTCGACAACTCGTTGATGCGGGCCTCAAGCGCGGCGCGCCGTTCCGGCGTCGCAAAGGAGCCGCCTTCGATTTCACGCGACCAGATCACGTCCGACAGATTTCGGGCTGCCGAGATCACATCCTCGATGGCCCCGCGTCCCCCGGAGCGGGCCAGGTCGTCCGGGTCCTGACCTTCGGGCAGGCGCGCAAAGCGCAGGCTCTTGCCAGGTTTGAGATGAGGCAGCGCGAGTTCAGCCGCGCGCCAGGCGGCCTTCTGCCCCGCGCGGTCACCGTCGAAGCAAAGGATCGGCTCGTCCGCCATCTTCCACAACAACGCGAGCTGGTTTTCGGTGAGCGCGGTACCAAGCGGCGCCACGGTTGCGCCAAAACCCGCGCCGACCATCGCAATGACATCGACATAGCCTTCGACCGCGACCAGCGGGCTGCCCTCATGGGCCGCCTTCCGCGCGGCGGCCAGATTGTAGAGATTGTCGCCCTTGTGAAACAGCGGCGTTTCCGGCGAGTTCAAATATTTGGCGGCGACATCCTTTTCCAGCGCGCGGCCGCCGAAGGCAATCACCCGCCCGCGCAGATCGGTGATCGGAAACATCACCCGATCGCGAAACCGATCATAGGGCACCGGGATATCGTCGCCGCCGATCAAAAGACCGGCTTCCACCATGTCGTCCACCGGAATGCCGTGCGCGCCGAGATGCTCCTTCAGGGCGAAGCGATCGGGTGGCGCATAGCCCAGGCCGAAGCGCAACTGCACGTTGGGCGAGATCGCGCGGTCACTGAGATAACCGCGCGCCTTGGCGCCTTGCCGCGAGGCCAGCGTATCGGCAAAGAATTTCGCCGCGAGATCCATCACGTCATAGAGCGTCTTGCGCCGTTGCTCCTGACGCGCTGCATCCGGTGTTGCCGCGGGCAGCGCCATGCCCGCCATCGCCGCCAGACGTTCCACTGCTTCGGTGAAGCCGACCCCTTCGGTCTCAATCAGGAAGCTGATGATGTCGCCATGCTTTCCGGAGGAGAAGTCGTGATAAAAACCCTTCTGGTCATTGACCGTGAAGGAGGGCGACTTCTCCTGCTGAAACGGGGAAAGCCCTTTCCACTCGCGTCCCGCTTTCTTCAGCTTGACGCGACGGCCGACGACTTCCGAAACCGGAAGCCGGGCGCGCAGTTCGTCAAGAAATTGCGGCGTGAAGCGCATGGCTTAAAGGATGTGCCTTGTCACTGCGGGTTGGGTAACCGGCTATGGATATAGGGTAGTTTACCTGAAATACGACGATTGCCCGCTTTCTCCCGGCTATTCACAGGGGAACGCGCACTTTTCCCGGCGCGACATGCGCAGACATGCGCAGAAGGGCGAGCTCTCCCCGTTTGGCAGCGTTGATAACGTCGTTTCGCACGTCTATCTCTGACCTTCGATCGCCCGCGTCCCAGTTCCGGCGCACTGTGAAGAAACCCGCCCGGCCCTCGCCGTGGCAAGGCGTCCCTCGAAAGCCCCGATGTTGCAAGCGCCTGAAACTTCCGCTGAGGACCAGAAGGGTCTCGGCGCCTGGCTGATCTTTTCCCTTGCCACCGCTTGCGGCATTACGGTCGCAAATCTTTACTACGCGCAGCCCTTGATTGGTCCAATCAGCGAATCTTTCGGCATCGGCCACTCAAGCGCGGGCCTCATCGTCTCGGTACTGCAGCTTGGCTATGTCATGGGAATGTTGCTGCTGGCTCCCTTGGGCGACTTTTTCGAAAACAAGTCCGTGATCCTGCTGACGCTCTGTGGCGTCGTGGCCAGTCTGTTGGTCTCGGTCGCCGCGCCGAACGCCGTGATCTTTATCGCAGCCTCGTTTTTGCTCGGAGCGGCCACGGTCGCGACCCAGATGATCGTCCCGCTTGCCGCTCATATGTCGCCCGAACGGATTCGGGGGCGCAGCGTCGGCACAGTCATGAGCGGTCTGCTGATTGGGATCCTGATGGCGCGCCCTGTCGCCACACTGATCGGCGGCGAGTTCGGCTGGCGGGTGATGTACCTGATATCCGCAGCCCTGATGTGCGCCCTCATCCTGCTGATGGCTTTGTCGATCCCGCGACGTCGGCCAGAGCATACCCTGACCTATTTCACCCTGCTGCGATCGCTCGTCGAGATTCTGGTCACGACGCCCGTGCTGCGCCGGCGCGGCACCTACCAGGCGTTCTTTTTCGGCCTCTTCACGATGTTCTGGACCGGCATACCCGTGGTGTTGCAGGCACCGCCCTTCTCGCTCGGCCACGTTGCGCTTTCCGCATTCATGCTGAGCGGTGTGAGCGGCGCATTCGTCGCACCGCTAGCCGGGCATCTTGCCGATCTTGGCCATGGACGGGCCATGACCGGGCTCGCGATCCTGTTAGCCGGCGCAAGTTTCGCGCTGACCTGGCTTGGCGGTTATGGGAACATCTGGCTGCTGGTAATTGCCGGCATCCTGCTCGACGCTGCCTGCCAAACCCACTTTGTCACCGGACAACGTGCGATCTATACGCTATCGGCTCCCGTCCGCAGCCGTCTCAACGCGCTCTATTTGGCTTTCGCATTCACGGGCGGCATCCTCGGTTCAGGCGTCAGCAGTTTTGCCATCTCCCGTGGCGGCGTTGCGCTGTTCTGCGCCACCGGGATTGGCGCGGCGCTCGTGCTGATGTTGCTGTTTGTTCGGGATCAGATTTCGCGAAAAGTCTAGTTCTCGAGAAACCGACCGGAGACGATGCGCGGCAGGCCGGTGACCGGCCAATTATAGACGTAGGTCCAGGCCAGTGTGACCGAAGCATCCGGCGCCCTGACCGGCAGCATCTGACGGATATATTCGGTGGGCTCTTCGAAGCCCTCGCCACAGGCTTCATACATATCGAGTTCGGCCAGGAGTTCACGCGGCTGGCGCAGACGGTATAATTCTCCAAACACCGTCTCGGCCGGATTATCCGAGAGCACCAATCCGGGATAGTGCCTGACGAGATAAAGCCGCCCGGCCATACCGGCCTCGCCGACGAAATCCGCCGCCCGTGACAACAGCCGCGCCATCGGGTGATCGAAGCCGCGCATCAGCGTGCCGTAGACAAAGAGGTGCTCGGAGCTCATGCGCGTTTTTAGCGCACGCGATTGCTCGCCGTCACCCTGGGACCTCTACCAATTCGCCGATCGGCATCACTTCGACGCTCACCTCCATGCCGAGAAAAGCGTCTCCCGGCCCGACATAGGTGCCGTGCAGCGGAATGGCCTGGCGTGGATCGCCCGCCACCGCGACCCGGATCAGGTCGCGCGTGCCGACAATACCATTGGTCGGGTCGAACTCGATCCAGCCCGTACCCGGCAGGTAGACCTGAACCCAGGCGTGGGTCGAGCCACCATCGACAAGGCCTGACCCCTGAAAGGGCACGAAGACATATCCGGAGACGAACCGCGCGGCGATGCCTAGCCGCCGCAGCGCCTCAATCATGAACAATGCATAATCGCGGCACGTGCCTGATCGCGTCTCCATGGTGTCCAAGGGATGCTGCGTACCCTGCTCGTAGCGTGGGCGATAGGTGAACATCTCGCGAATGCCGTGAGTCATACCGCTCAAGATCTGGATGGTCGGCGTCGGACCCTGCGGGTCCAAAAAGCTGCGTGCCCATGCGGTGAGTTCACCCTGGGGATCGCTATATTGCGGCATCACGAATTGCACGAGATCGGGATATTCCCCCTCGCCATAGAGAAATGGATAGAAATAGCCGGGGTCGTCGGCGCCGAGTGCAAACTCCTCCACGGGGCGGTGTTCCACGGTGACCGTCGAAACGAACGTCAACAAGGACGCCCTGCTGTCGAAGGTCGCAATAGCGACATCGTTACCGAATACATCATGGATCCAGCGCAACGAGGCAGGCCGCGGTGTAATCTCGAGTCCGGCGGACAGTATGCGCAGGTCGTGGCTGGCGCGCGGCCGCAGCATCATGCGGTGCTCGCCGAAGATCACCGGTTGACGATAGCGATATTCGGTCTTGTGATGAATGGTCAGCAAGGGCATCGTTTCAGGTCTTGACGTTCTGGTTCTGCCGAAGCGGACCAGAGACGGCTTGGCCATCCCTCCGCCTGTCCTGGTTAAGCAAACGAGCCACCATTCGCATGAAAATCCACGACGACGGCGCCTCCTCCTTACTTCTCGGAAGCGAAGAGGTTCCGCCCATTTTAGAGAAAAATGCCGATTCGGCCTCGCCGTATCTGCTGATCTGCGATCATTACGGGCGACTTATCCCGCACGGTCTCGCCGATCTCGGCCTTCCGGAAGGTGAGCTGACGCGCCACGTCGCCTGGGACATCGGTATAGCGGGCGTGGCCGAAGGGGTGGCCGCACGGACCGGCGCGCAATTGATCGCGCAGCGCTATTCGCGGCTGGTGATCGACTGCAATCGTCCGCCGGACTCCGCCAGTTCGATTCCTCTCATCAGCGAGGCGACTTCCATCCCCGGCAATGAGGGACTTGGCCGGGAGGCCGCTTGCGCTCGGCGGACGGCGATCTTTGATCCCTATCATCGCCGCATTACCGAAGTGATCGATCAACGGCTGCGCGAAGGCCAGCCAACTGTCCTAGTCTCACTGCACAGTTTCACCCCGGTGTATGCAGGCATTGCGCGGCCCTGGCATGTCGGAACGCTTTATCGACAGGACCGGACCCTCCCGCCGCTATTGTTGCGGCATCTGCGCGCCGATCCTGAACTGGTCGTCGGCGACAACGAGCCCTATGCAGTGAGCGAGCACACCGATTACAGTATTCCCGTGCACGGAGAGGCCCGTGGATTGATCAATAGCGGCATCGAAATCCGCCAGGATTTGATTGCTGAAAATGCTGGTCAGCAGCAATGGGCAGACCGGTTGGCGCGGATTTTGGGCGAGATCGAAAACGAGCTTCTCGCAAGGAGCCGCGCATGAATATCGCCGATTTCAGGCCATCCATCGTCTATACGACCTATATCGGCTCCACTCCGGAAAAGATCTGGCAGGCGCTGACTTCGGACGAATTTAGCCGGCAATATTTCTTCGGCCATGCGGTGGAAGTCGAGCAGAAGATCGGCGGCGCCTACCGCGTGAGGACGCCCGACGGCAAGCTGCACATTTCGGGCGAAGTCGTTGAATGCGTGATCTCGCAAAAGCTGACCATGACCTTCAACGTCAACTGGCCGGCGCTGGTCGAGATACTCGGACCCACCCTCGTCAGCTACGAGATAGAGCCGACAGGACAGGCCACGCGGCTAACAGTGACCGAGGCGCATGACCGGCCGCTGGAAGATGACATCCTCTCCGGCGGCCGACAGGGCTGGCCCGTGATTCTGTCCAGCCTGAAGAGCCTGTTGGAAACCGGCCGGCCGCTCACCGTTCAGATAGCTCCCCCGGAACGCATGCTCGAAGCGTTGAAGCGTCTGGGCGTGGTCACGCCCTGAGACATTCGAGCAGGTTCGTCGCAACGTCCTCAAATGCCCGACGTCACACATCGACACCGTTCAAAGAGCGCTAGCCGGTCAGCGCGGCCTTCACCAGGCCGCTGGCCCGGCTGAAATCCATCTGGCCGGCATATTTGGCTTTCAATGCGGCGATTACCTTGCCCATATCTTTCATGCCCTGGGCGCCGGTTTCACTGATTGCGGCCGTGATCGCCGCCTTCATGTCGTTGTCCGACATTTGCTTGGGCAAATAGGCGGAAATGATCGCAATTTCTTCCCGCTCCTGCGCGGCGAGTTCGGCCCGGCCTCCCTTATCGTAAAGTTCGACCGATTCCTGCCGCTGCTTGATCATCTTCTGCAACACGCTGAGCAGTTCGGCATCTCCAAGGGGCGGCTTGCCTTCGCCACGCGCAGCGATATCGGCGTTCTTGATGGTCGAATTGACCATCCGCAGCGTGGAAAGCTTACGCTCGTCCTTCGCCCGCATCGCATCCTTGACCGCATTATTGATGTCGTCGCGCAGCATCGATCCTGATCCTCTTCAGCGTCCCCGAACCGCATGATCTAGGCCGTTCCCCGTGCCGAGACAACTCAATCGCCCTCCTCGCGACCCACGCCGGTCGCGGCCGAAGCAAAGCTCCATCTGGTGATTTCCCGGGCACTCCTCTTCCCAGGGGCGAAAAAGACCGGGAATGCCCGCAAATGGACGGCTTCCGGCTTTGACGCGGGGGATCGTCGCCATTATGTAGAGCGCTCATGACCAACAATGAAAATTCTTCCGCCTGGCCGGATCATCGACCGACCGCGCTGCTTGTGCTGGCCGACGGCACCGTATTGGAGGGCTTTGGCCTCGGTGCGGAAGGCCATGCGGTGGGCGAAGTCTGTTTCAATACCGCCATGACCGGCTATGAGGAAATTCTCACCGATCCTTCCTATGCCGGGCAGATCATCACTTTCACCTTCCCGCATGTCGGCAATGTCGGCACCAATGAGGAAGACATCGAGACGGTAAACATGGCCGCCACCCCGGGTGCCCGGGGTGTGATCCTGCGCAGCGCCATCACCAATCCGTCGAATTATCGCTCAACCCGCCATCTCGACCAATGGCTGCGCGCCCGCGGTATCATCGGCCTCTCGGGCATCGATACCCGGGCGCTGACCGCGCTGATCCGCAGCAAGGGAATGCCGAACGCGGTGATTGCTTATGCCCGCAACGGTGAGTTCGATCTGCCCGCGCTCAAGGAAAAGGCGCACCTCTGGCCTGGTCTCGAAGGCATGGACCTGGTGCCGATGGTAACCTCGGGCCAGCGTTTTGACTGGGACGAAACGCCTTGGGTCTGGAACAAGGGCTTTGGTCAGCAGTCGGCGCCCGAGTTCAAGGTCGTCGCGATCGATTATGGAATCAAGCGCAACATCCTGCGGCTCCTGGCCGGCATAGGCTGCAAGGTGACCGTGGTACCGGCCACGACCTCCGCCGAGGATATTCTGGCGATGAAGCCGGATGGCGTGTTTCTCTCCAACGGACCGGGCGATCCGGCCGAGACCGGGAAATATGCCGTTCCGGTGATTCAGAAGGTGATCGAATCCGGCACGCCCACCTTCGGGATTTGCCTTGGCCACCAGATGCTGGGGCTCGCGGTCGGCGCCAAGACACGGAAGATGCATCAGGGCCATCATGGTGCCAATCATCCGGTCAAGGACGAGACCACCGGCAAGGTTGAAATCACCTCGATGAACCACGGCTTCGCGGTGGACCCGGCGACCCTTCCCAAGGGCGCCGTGCAAACCCACGTCTCGCTGTTCGACGGCTCCAATTGCGGCATTCAGCTCGAAGGGAAGCCGGTATTCTCGGTACAATATCACCCCGAGGCGTCGCCGGGCCCGCGCGACTCGCATTACCTGTTCCACCGCTTCGCCGAATTGATGCGCACCCGAAAAACCGCCTGACCGGCCTGCTTAGGGCCCCCTCTCCTCGCCGCTTGAACGGATGGCTCGGATTCTCCGGGCTGGCCCGAAGAGCGTGGCCATTGTATGATGGGTATCATCCATCAAGGACAGGTCCATGACTGAGAGCCCCGCCGCTACGCCGCCGACCTATGGCGTCACCCCGACCGCCACCATGGCGTCGATGGCCGGAATCGATTTCGTCCGCGCCGTCTTCGACGGCCGGCTGCCGGCGCCGCCGATCATGCAAGGCATCGAACCGTTCGATTTCAGTGCCGATCCCGGAGTCGTGGTCATGTACAGCAAACCGGGCCTGCGGCACTACAATCCGATCGGATCGGTTCATGGCGGCTACGTCGCGACACTCCTGGATTCGGTGATGGGCCTTGCCGTGCATACGATGCTCCCGCCCGGCAGCGGCTACACCACGCTCGAATTCAAGGTCTCCTTCATTCGCGGCATGACCAAGGACACCGGTGCGGTTCGCAGCGAGGGCCGAACGCTCAATGTCGGCCGTCGCGCGGCGACGGCGGAGGCCCGGATTACCGATGCGCAAGGCAGACTGCTCGCGCATGCGACCACCACCTGCCTGATTTTCGAAATACCTGCGGGAACGTGAGCGCCCGGCACCGGTTGCCTCCGCCAGGGAGTACAAAGGGAAAGCCATTACAAAGGGAAAGCCATGCCGGTTGTTCGTTCGGATGCCAAACCGCTGATCTTCCTGTTCGAGGATGATGGGCTGGTGCCGAACAACCGGCTACCGCTTCTGATCTACAAACAGGTGATCGACTTCGGGAACGAGAAGCCCGAGGAAGCGATCGAGCAGGTCTTCGGCGCCAACGGCTGGAGACAGATGTGGCAATGGCATTTTTGACTATTTGCATTATCACGCCACCGTGCATGAAGCGTTGGGTGTCTCGCAAGGAAAAGCGACGGTGCGCTTTGGCGGGGACCGCGGCGAGACGCTCGAGCTTGCATCGGGAGATGTCGCCATCTTGCCCGGAGGTACCGGCCACCAATGCCTTAAGGCGAGCTCCGATTTTTGCGTTGTGGGCGGCTATCCCCCCGGTCCGCAAATGCAGGTCACCCGTCCGACGCCAGCCAATCATGTCAAGGCGCTGAAGAGCATCCCAGCCATCAAGGTGCCCGAGCGCGATCCGCTGCTCGGGGATAAAGGCCCTTTGGTGAAGCTATGGGCTCACTAAGCCCGTAGCCGATCAGCCAACACCGTCCGCGTCAGGAGGCGTTGCCGCCTTCCTGACGGCTCGCCTCGAACAGAAACCAGGTGCGCCGCTCGGTTTCGTCGATGAACGTCTCCAACAGACCGGCGGTGCCGGAGTCTTCATGGTCATCAGCCAGCTTGTGAGCCTTGCGCATGGCCGCAGCCACATGCTTGTTGTCTTCCATAAGTTCGCGCAGCATCTCGCGCGGCGGCACGAAGCTTTCGTTATTGTCCTGAATGGTCTGAAGCTTGCTGATCTGGCCGATCGAGCGCAACGTGATTCCTCCGAGCTTTCGGACCCGCTCGGCGAGTTGGTCGGTTGTGGCAAAGATGGCCGTGGCCTGCTCGTCCAGCATCAGATGGTAGTCGCGGAAATGCCGGCCGCTGACGTGCCAATGGAAATTCTTGGTCTTCAGGTATAGCGCGAATGAATCCGCCAGAAGCGCGTTCAGCGAGGCGGAAATCTGATCGACCGCCGCCTGGGGTAGGTCGGTCGGGGTATCCAGATCAGGGGCAGCTTTATCGGCTCGGGGGTCGGTCTTGGCTTTGCTCACGGGAAACCTTCCTGTTAGGAACCGGGGGGACGGCCTCGCGGGTCGCCGGACGATCCAACGCGGAGCCGGCGAACGGGTTCCATATTTCGGAACCGATGGCCCTGACGGACAGTAGAAGCCATGGACGACTGGATCGACTATTACGATTCCACGCACACCATCTATGCCAGCAAGCGGCATCGCCACCTGCACTTTGAGCTCATCGCGCGGGATATCATCGGCTACATCTCGTCGCCCGAGGCCGTGGTGCTGGATTATGCCTGTGGCGAAGCCCTGTCGGCGGCCAAAGTCGCCGAGGCCTGCGGAAAGCTTTATCTGGCCGAACCGGCGCCCGGCGTGCGCGGCCGGCTGATCGCCCGCTTTGCACCCAACACCAAGATCCGCGTCCGTTCGCTCGACGATCTGCGCAAGATGGATGAGAATTCCATCGATCTGGTGGTGATGAATTCCGTGATCCAATACATGACAGCGCAGGAATTCGAGACCGCGCTGACGACCGTCAGACGCCTGTTAAAGCCCGGCGGCCGGTTGATCCTCGGCGACGTTCTGCGTCCCGAAATTGGCATGGGCCGTGACGTCCTGGCTTTGCTGCAGTTTGCTGCCGCCCACGGCTTTCTCAAGGATGCCATGATCGGGCTGATCTCCACCGCGCTGTCGGATTATCGGCAATTGCGCTCTCGTGTCGGACTGACGCGTTATAAGGAGGCCGAAATGCTCGATCGATTGAGGCGTGCGGGATTTTCAGCAACCCGCGGCCCGGTCAATCTCGGCCACAACCCGTGGCGAATGACCTTTGTGGCCCGGCACCCGCTCGGACCGGAGGACAGCAAACATCCGCGTCAGGTCGCCACGGGCGTTTCCAAACCGAAATTCACCGCATGAGTCCGGCCGAAGCCGCCGAGGGCGGTGTTGGTGCAAGCCTCGGGTGGGCGCTACCGACCCGTTAAGGTTAATGATGGACGGCGGTAGCCTGGGAGTGTCGCCTTCGGCCATGATAGCGACGGCCCGGTGGCGGAAGCGTCGACGCGGGAGCAGTGCATTGCTCTTTATCCTGGTTCAAATCCAGGCCGGGCCTCCAACGCTGGCTAAAGCCTAGCTGCGCCCTGCGGGGCCTTCGGTTCGCCCCAAAATTCCGCAAAAGCTGTATTTGATCCATAAAACAGTCCGCTCGCCTTGGACCGCTCGGGGTATACTAGGATCTCGGGCCGCGATGACCCTGACCTGCCGAATTGCCCGTTGCAAATTGCCTGTTGGATGGCTGGCTAAAGGTCTTTCGCGGCTGCGGAATCTGTTCTAAGACCAGCCCCGCGCGCGGTTGATCCAGCGCCGGGCAAAGGGACGCGCAGCAGCGCGCCCTTTTTTTGTGCCCGATTTCCAGTCGCGAGTTTAGATGCCTAAAAGAACCGACATCTCCACCATCCTGATCATCGGCGCGGGCCCTATTGTCATCGGCCAGGCCTGCGAATTCGACTACTCAGGAACCCAGGCGGTCAAAACCCTCAAGGACGAGGGCTATCGCATCGTCCTCGTCAATTCCAATCCGGCCACTATCATGACCGATCCGGAATTGGCCGATGCGACCTATATCGAACCGATCACGCCCGAGATTGTCGCCAAGATCATAGAGAAGGAGCGTTACGTCAGGCCCGGCGGCTTTGCGCTGTTGCCGACCATGGGAGGCCAGACCGCGCTCAACTGCGCGCTGAGCCTGCGGCGGCAAGGTACGCTTGCCAAATTCGACGTCGAGATGATCGGTGCAACCGCCGATGCCATCGACAAGGCCGAGGATCGCGGCCGCTTCCGCGAGGCCATGACCAGGATCGGCCTCGAAACCCCGCGTTCGATCCAGACCAAGAACCTGCCCGACGCACTGCGTGCGCTGGACGACATCGGCCTTCCCGCCATCATCCGTCCGTCCTTCACCATGGGCGGCACCGGTGGCGGCATTGCCTATACCAAGGCGGAATTCATTGAGATCGTCGAGCGCGGCATCGACGCCTCTCCCACCGACGAAGTCCTGATCGAGGAATCGGTTCTCGGCTGGAAAGAGTTCGAGATGGAGGTGGTGCGCGACAAGAAGGACAATTGCATCATCGTCTGCTCGATCGAAAACCTCGATCCGATGGGCGTGCATACCGGCGATTCCATCACGGTGGCGCCAGCGCTGACGCTGACCGACAAGGAATACCAGATCATGCGCGACGCCTCGCTCGCGGTGCTGCGCGAGATCGGCGTCGAGACCGGCGGCTCCAACGTGCAGTTCGGGGTCAATCCCGTCGACGGGCGCATGGTCGTGATCGAGATGAACCCTCGGGTATCGCGCTCCTCCGCCCTCGCCTCCAAGGCCACAGGCTTTCCGATCGCCAAGGTCGCCGCCAAACTTGCGGTTGGCTACACGCTGGACGAGATCGCCAACGACATCACCGGCGGCGCGACGCCGGCCTCGTTCGAGCCGACAATCGACTATGTCGTGACCAAGATTCCGCGTTTTGCCTTCGAGAAATTTCCCGGCGCCTCGACCACGCTCACGACCTCGATGAAATCCGTCGGGGAAGTCATGGCGATCGGCCGCACCTTCCAGGAGAGCCTGCAAAAGGCGCTACGTGGCCTGGAAACCGGCCTCACGGGTCTCGATACGATCGAAATCGACGGACTAGGCCGCGGCGACGACAAGAACGCGATCCGCGCTGCGCTCGGCACACCGACGCCGAACCGCATCCTGCAGGTTGCGCAGGCCATGCGGCTCGGCTGGTCGGATGAGGAGATATTCACCTCATGCAAGATCGATCCCTGGTTTCTCGCCGAAATGCGCGGCATCGTCGAAATGGAATCACGCGTCAAATCGAACGGGCTGCCGGACAACGCCTTCGCCATGCGAATGCTGAAAGGCATGGGCTTCTCGGATGCCCGACTGGCGGTGCTGACCGAGACCACCGAGGCTGAAGTCCGGACGACGCGGCAGGCGCTTGGCGTCCGCCCGGTGTTCAAGCGGATCGACACCTGTGCCGCTGAATTCGCGTCCCCCACCGCCTACATGTATTCGACCTATGAGGCGCCCTTCGGTGGCGGCCACGCCGACGAAAGCGCGCCCTCCGACCGCAAGAAGGTGATCATCCTCGGCGGCGGACCTAACCGGATCGGCCAGGGGATCGAATTCGACTATTGCTGTTGCCACGCCTGTTTCGCGCTTGATGATGCGGGCTTTGAGACCATCATGATCAACTGCAATCCGGAAACGGTGTCGACCGACTACGACACCGCGGACCGCTTGTATTTCGAGCCACTAACCGCCGAGGACGTGCTTGAAATCATCAATACCGAGCGGAGCAACGGCACCCTGCATGGCGTGATCGTGCAGTTCGGCGGGCAGACGCCGCTGAAGCTGGCGCGGGCGCTGGAGGCCGCCGAGGTGCCTATCCTCGGTACCTCGCCTGATGCGATCGATCTCGCGGAAGACCGCGATCGCTTCAAGCGGGTGCTGGACAGGTTGCACCTGAAGCAGCCGAAAAACGGCATCGCCTATTCGGTCGAGCAAGCGCGGCTGGTCGCAGCCGATCTCGGCCTTCCTCTGGTCGTTCGCCCGTCTTACGTGCTCGGCGGGCGCGCGATGCAGATCATCCGCGAGGAAACGCAGCTCAGCGATTACCTGCTCGGCACACTGCCGGAACTCGTTCCCGGTGATGTCAAGGCGCGCTATCCCAACGACAAGACCGGCCAGATCAATACGGTCCTCGGCACCAATCCCTTATTGTTCGACCGTTATCTTTCGGACGCGATTGAGGTCGACGTCGATTGCCTGAGCGACGGCAAGGACACCTTTATCGTCGGCATCATGGAACATATCGAGGAAGCCGGCATCCATTCCGGCGATTCCGCTTGTTCATTGCCGCCGCATTCACTCGACGCCGCTTTGATCGCCGAGCTCGAACGGCAGACCCGCGAACTGGCGCTAGGCCTCGATGTCGTCGGCCTGATGAACGTGCAATATGCCATCAAGGATCAGGAGATTTACGTCCTTGAGGTGAACCCCCGCGCTTCGCGCACCGTTCCCTTCGTGGCCAAGGTCATGGGCATACCGGTTGCCAAGATCGCCGCCCGCATCATGGCCGGCGAGAAGCTTGCAGGCTTCGGCCTGAAGAAGCGCACGCTCGGACATGTCGGCGTCAAGGAGTCGGTATTTCCATTCGCCCGCTTCCCCGGCGTCGACACCGTGCTCGGCCCCGAAATGCGCTCCACCGGAGAGATCATGGGCATCGATCGATCGTTCGAGATCGCCTTTGCCAAAAGCCAGCTGGGCGGCGGTACCCGCGTCCCGCGCGCCGGCACCGTTTTCGTGTCCGTGCGGGAAGCCGACAAAACCCGTATTGTTGATGCCGTGCGTCTGTTGTTTTCGCTCGGGTTCAAGGTGCTGGCGACTTCCGGTACCCAGCGCTTCCTCGCCGACAGCGGCGTCCCCACCGAAAAGATCAACAAGGTGCTTGAAGGGCGCCCGCATATCGTTGACGCCATCACCAATGGCGATATCCAACTGGTCTTCAACACAACCGAGGGGCCTCAGGCGCTTGCCGACAGCCGGTCGCTGAGGCGGGCCGCCCTCTTGCATAAAGTGCCGTACTACACCACACTTTCGGGTGCGGTGGCGGCTGCCCAGGGCATCCGGGCCTATCTGGGCGGGGACCTTGAGGTCCGCACCTTACAGAGCTACTTTTCCGAAACCTGATCGTCGGCGGCGGCGAGCATCCGCCGCGCGGTCGGGCTCATGCGAGCTGCGCCCTATGAGTCACGTGATCTGAGAAGGCCGGCCGTCTGGAACTCGCAATCCCCTGCGGATGTTGTATTGGCCCGAAATGAGCCGATAATGGGCGGCGTTCCGAGTTCACGCCGAATGATGTCAACGAACGATAATCGCGTGTGCTCGTCCATCGAGCGCACGACTGAAGGACAGAAGAGATGATCGAAAAGGTTCCGATGACCGCGACCGGCTACACCGCGCTCGAGACCGAATTGAAGCAGCGCCAGTCCGTGGATCGGCCGCGTATCATCGAACACATCGCCGAGGCGCGCTCACACGGCGATTTGTCGGAAAATGCCGAATACCATGCCGCCAAGGAAGAGCAGTCGCACAACGAGGGCCGGATTGCCGAGCTGGAAGACAAGCTCGCCCGCGCCGACGTGATCGACATCAGCAAGCTTTCCGGCGATGTCATCAAATTCGGCGCCACCGTGACCTTGATCGACGAAGACACGGAAAAGAAAGCCGTGTGGCAGATCGTCGGAGAGCCGGAAGCCGATGCCAAAAAGGGGCGTATCTCCATCACCTCTCCGCTGGCGCGCGCGCTCATCGGAAAAAAGAAGGGCTCCTCCGTCGAGGTGATGGCTCCCGGTGGCGCCAAGGCCTACGAGATCGCCAAGGTGGAGTGGCGATAGGGGATGCCTTTGCTTTGTGGCGTGGACTCATCACGCGCCACTGACGGCAATGTGAATTTTTCCTGCCATCTTTGAACGGCATTTTGCGCGGCCAGCAGTTATTCCGGGCGATCGGAAACTGCAGGAAACGTGATGAATACCAGTCGACTTGCGGCGCTCGGTACGCCGCTTACTTCCTATCTTCTGAGTGTCCTCCGCATCTTCACCGGGCTGGAACTGTTGCAGCACGGAACTGGCAAGATCTTGGGCTTTCCCCTCGTTCCCTCCTTCGCCAATGTCCATATCGGCACGCTCGCCGGTTTCGGCGGCCTGATCGAACTGATCGGTGGCACTCTGTTTACGATCGGGCTCTTCACCCGGCCCGTTGCCTTCGTCCTCTCGGGCTTCACGGCAGTGGCCTATTTCATGGCCCACGCGGGCAAAGCGTTCTATCCCGTCTTGAACGGCGGCGAGCTCGCCGCACTGTACTCTTTCGTCTTTCTCTATTTTACGCTCGCCGGAGCGGGACCGTGGAGCGCGGATGCGCTGTTAGGGCGCAGATGACAAGCTGAGGCAAACCCTGGATGATCGGTCAGGTCGCCTGGTTGTCTCGCGGCTGTGAAAAAACTCGCCCGAACGTCAGCCGGAAAACCCTATGGTCCCAGATCCGCGTTGGAGCTCCCGCGTGCTCAGCATCCTGCGCATCATCGCGGGTTTGCTGTTGCTGCAATATGGCCTGGCCAAGCTATTCGGCTGGCCCCCAGCGCCAATGTTCCAAGACCTGCGCTGGCTCTCGCTTTACGGCATCGCCGGAATGCTCGAACTGGTCGGCGGGACGCTCCTGGTCCTTGGCCTGTTCACGCGGCCGGTCGCTTTCGTCTTGTCGGGCGAGATGGCGGCCGCCTATTTCATCGAGCACGCGCCCAAGAGCTTTTTTCCGATGCTGAACGAGGGCGATTTCGCCGTCAGTCTTTGTTTCACGTTTCTCTATCTGGCATTTGCCGGTGGCGGCGCGTGGAGCGTGGATGCGATGCGGCAGCGTCACGGCTGAGCCGTCCTTGCACCGCCTATTTCAGGAAGAAGATCACGGTGAGGATCGCACCGACGCTGACCACGAAGATCCGAATGATTCTTTGCGGTACCTTGCGCGCCACCCACACGCCGGTATAGGCGCCCAGCGATGAGGCGGCCATGGTGATAAGGGCTTGCGGCCAGTGCACGAGCCCTCCCGCGATCAGGACCGCACCCGATATCGTCTGAATCAGGAAGGATTGCAGATTTTTGGTCGCGTTCAATTTGTGAAAGTCGCCGCTTTCGACGATGGACAAGACTGCCAGCATCATGATGCCCATGCCGGCGCCGAAGAACCCGCCATAAAGGGCCACCGTCAGCATGAGCCCCAAGGCGGCCAGCCGCGTGCCGCGGCCGCGCTGCTCCGCGGGCTTTTCGAACAGCCTGCGAATCTGACCTGAAAAGGCAAACAGCAGGGTCGCCAGAAGCAACAGCCACGGCACCGTCGGGCGAAATCCTTCATCGCCGATCCAGATCAGCACCAGCGCGCCAAAGGCGGCGCCGATGACAGCGAGAAAGGCAAATCCGACCATGTCGCGGAAGTGAGCCCGAATCTCGGTCCGATAACCGGCGGCGCTGGCAAGGTTGGCGGGACTGAGCGCGACCGAGCTCGTCGCATTGGCGTCAAGTGTGCTAAGGCCGCTCGCCACCAGCGCGGCAAAGGTGAAGAACGATCCACCGCCCGCCACCGCGTTGATTGCGCCGGCGACGAAGCCGGCCAATACCATCCAGATGATCGCAAGCCACGTCACGGGGGCGTAGGCTCGCTGAAACCAGACGCCTTAAGTTTCCCGCGAGCCATCGATCAGGACGCCTTCCAGTCGAGCGGCACAGCCGCTTCATATTTCGAGTTATGCAGCACCAGGGAAGTCCTGACATTGCGCACGTGAGGCGCGGCGGTCAGATGGGTTACGAAACTCTGGAAAGTGGCCATATCGGGCGCGACACATTTCAATATGAAGTCCACTTCGCCCGAGAGCATCCAGCATTCGCGGACCAGGGGCTCACCGCGAACGAACTCCTCGAATTCCCTGAGATCGGCGTCCGCCTGGCTGGACAGATGCACCGATGCAAACACCGTCACGTCAAAGCCCAGTCGGCGGGGGTCCAACAGCCCCCGGTACCCCTGAATGTAACCGGCCTCTTCAAGCGCGCGAACTCGTCTTAGACAAGGCGGTGGTGAAATACCGACCCGCCTGGCGAGTTCCACATTGGTGATCCGGCCATCGGCTTGGATCTCGCGCAGGATCTTAAGGTCGACCTCATCAAGGCTCTTCGACACGGTGTTTTCCCGAGGCTATCGGACCGGTTTTCGGCCCTTTCGGGATGGTCATAACGCAGTCCCGCCGATTTGCGTAATTTTATTTCGCGCGCGGCGCAGCATTTTCATGCAGATGCGTGGAAAAATGGGCTCGGTGGATTGCAATTCTTGCATACCTTGCCCCATATTATCGCTTGAGCGACTTCCATGCTCTCTGAGCGGCAGTCCAGCACATCCGTATCTGACCTGACGCCGCTCCCTCAACGATCGGGATTCGACCTATGACCGCCCCCATTCACGTGAAAGTCGTTATCATTGGCTCGGGGCCCGCCGGTTACACCGCCGCGATCTATGCAGCGCGGGCAATGCTTGAGCCTGTCCTGATCCAGGGGATTCAGCCAGGCGGACAGCTCACCATCACCACCGATGTGGAGAATTATCCCGGCTTTGCGGACGTCATCCAGGGCCCCTGGCTTATGGAGCAGATGGAAAAGCAGGCCGCCCATGTCGGCACCCGGATTGTCACCGATCTCGTCACCCATCTCGATCTCTCGCAACGGCCTTTCCGCCTGACCTGCGACAGTGGCGACAGCTATCTGGCCGAGACGGTTATTCTGGCTACCGGCGCCCAGGCGCGATGGCTTGGCACGCCTTCGGAAGAAAAATTCAAGGGGTTCGGCGTATCGGCCTGCGCTACCTGCGACGGCTTCTTTTATCGCAACAAGCAGGTCGTGGTGGTCGGCGGCGGCAACACGGCCGTGGAGGAAGCATTATTCCTGACCAATTTTGCCTCAAAGGTCACGGTCGTGCATCGGCGTGACCATTTCCGCGCCGAGCGCATCCTGCAGGATCGCCTGCACAACCATCCCAAGATCGACGTGATCTGGGACAGCGTGATCGACGAAATTCGCGGCGAGGAAAATCCGGCCAAGGTGACTCACGTCCGGTTGAAGAACGTCAAGACTGGCGCTTCGACCGAGATTCCTGCCGATGGCGTGTTCATCGCCATCGGTCATGCGCCGGCGACCGAACTGATCCAGGGCCAGATCAAACTGAAACCCTCCGGCTATGTGGAGGTGGCTCCCAATTCGACCGCCACTTCAGTGCCCGGCGTTTTCGCCGCCGGCGATGTCGCCGACGAGACTTTCCGCCAGGCCGTGACCGCGGCCGGCTTTGGCTGCATGGCTGCCCTTGAAGCCGAACGTTTCCTGGCATCGGACGCCCACAATCGCATGGCGGCTGAATAATGCCCAAGACCCGCAATGGATTCGCCGATATGGATTGGGACAAGCTTAAGGTGTTTCACGCCGCGGCGGAGGCTGGCAGCTTCACCCATGCCGGTGAGCAGCTCGGCCTGTCGCAATCGGCGGTGTCGCGCCAGGTCAGCGCGCTGGAGCAGGAGCTTTCGGTTTCGTTGTTCCACCGCCACGCCCGGGGCCTGATTCTCACCGAACAGGGCGACCTGTTGTTCCGCACCGCGCATGACGTTTTCATGCAGCTGCAGGCGGCGCGCGCCAAGCTGACCGACAGCCGCGAACGGCCGAGCGGCGATCTCAAGATCACCACGACCCCGGGTCTTGGCATTCACTGGCTGATCCCGCGACTTGGTGAATTCACCTCGCTTTATCCGGAAATTCACGTCTCGATGATCGTGACCGACGAGGAGCTCGACCTCTCGATGCGGGAGGCGGACGTCGCGATCCGGACCCGAAAGCCGACGCAGCCTGATCTCATTCAGCGCAAGCTGTTTTCGATCGGCTTCCATGCCTATTGCTCGCCTGAATACATCAAGCATTTCGGAACCCCCCGCACGCTGGAAGAACTCGATAATCACCGGCTTATCATGCTGAGCGACAACCAGGTGCCGCAGCATCTGCAGAACCGGAACTGGCTGTTCGAGGCCGGACGCAACGGTGCCGGCCCGCGCGATGTCTATTTTAAGGTCAACAATATCCTGGGCCTGGTGCGGGCCTGCCAGCAGGGACTCGGCATCGCGGCGATACCGGATTACCTGATCGAGGATAACAACCGCCTCGTTCAGCTTTTCAGCGAAGCCGACTCAATGCAGATCGACACCTATTTTGTGTATCCTGAAGAGTTGAAGACCGTGGCTCGGGTTCAGGTGTTCCGGGACTTCGTGGTGAGCAAGGCGCAGCGCTGGCCTTCGTGATTTGCGCATGACTGACATGCGGAGGGGATAGTTGCCGCGGCCTGACGATAAAGCCCATAGTAATTTCACGCTGAGCAATCGCGTTGCGCATTTGTCCCCCCTCCTCCAGTGGCGCGAGGGCTCAGTAATCCCTCTTGGAAGGTGATTGTGTCGGCCTCACGTGGCCAATACCTAGCCGGGCTCGTCAGAGCCCGGCTTTTTTCTTTGGCCGGGCCGCAGGATTGTCGAATGGCTCAGCCGCTCGGAGCGGTCGAGCGATGTGCGGGATGCGTTTAGACCGGATCGTCATGCGCGGCCAAAAGCGCAACGCGCGTCTTCTCGCTGAGGCGTCAGGCTTCCACGTCTTCAAAGCGAGCAGAAGCAAGACGTAGATGGCCGGGACAATGGCGAGCGAGAGCGACGCTGTCTGCAGACGGCAATGGCCAAGCCATGACGGAGACGGTTTCAACTAAAGACAACGTGCCAGTAGGCCCCTCGCAAACTTCGGGCTCGGCAGTCCGGACACCGCCCGAGGAGAGCGTTTCCGACGGTTAACATCCCCTCACCGCGATCGCTCGCAATCTCCCTACCCCAAGTCCAGCTATTTAAGCCGTCACCGCTAAGGTTCGCTCCTATTGAGGCAGGGGGAGCCCATGACCATGCGATCAACCTCGACCACGCGCCAACTGCGATCTGTCAAAATCAAGGATTTGCTGCTCGTTTCGGTGTTCGGCTTCTGGACCGTGCTGCTCGGGTCCTCGCCGTTGCTGGCTTTCCGCCTGCTCTCAGCGAACTAGGGTGGAGCCGCCGGTTATCTTAACGGGCGGTAGCACCTGTGTTCAAATGCGAGCAAATGTGCGGCCGGCTTTTTAAAGGCCATCCCGCTATCACGAAACCCTCAAGAATAAAAACACGCGGGGGCGTCGTGAATATCGAAACCAATTTTTCGGACCAGGCTCGGTTCAGCACGCAGGATATTCTCTGGGCGCTTGGCATCTGGGCGGTCATCCTCGGCCTTTCGCCCATGGTCGTGTTTTACATGCTGATGGTGGCTTGAGCCCACGCAGGTTCGGCCCTCCGGCTCATTGGCCTGAGGTCACAGCGCATCCGATACTGCATCCAGCGGCCTCCTGCGCCGCGGTTGCGCCCACCCACTCCATACGCACGCCGATGGATGCCCGGCACATAAGCGCGAAGCCATGCTTCGTGCGTGCGGCCGGGCATGATGGGCCACGGGGGCGAGCATTGAAGGCGGCGCTTACGCCGCCTGCTTGTGCATGGCACCGGTGGAGGAAGCGGAGCCACGGATCGCCTTCACCGAACGTTCGATCGCAGCCCAGAGACGGCCGATCTCGGCGGCGGCTCGGCCTTCCGCAAAATATTCCTTGGCGCCCTCGCCCTTGCCCAGCGCCATCAGGAGATCGGCGCGATTGGTGATCTGCCCGCTCCACACCGGCGCGCGGAACTTGCCAAGCGCGTCTCGCGCGATGGTGACGATGCGGCTCTCCACATCATCCCGCCGTGCCGGTGCGCCGTTGATGACCACCGCATAGGGTTTGCGGGCAGAGCGGCAGCTCTGGATGGTATCCTGCACCGCGTTGACATCGAACACGCTTGGCCGGGCGGGGATGATGACCATCGTGGCATTGCGGATGGCGTCTTCAACCACGGCCGATGTATTCGGCGGTGTGTCGATGAATACCCATTCGATCCCGTCACGCTTGGCGGCAGCAATGATGCCGCTGACCGAATTGGTGGCGGACTTGATCGGGGGTTCATTGGTGCCCCGCAGCTTGTGCCAGAGTGTCAACGACCCCTGCGGATCCGCGTCGATCAACAGACAGGGCCGCGAGGCCTTGTTGACGTGAGCGGCCAGATGCGCAGCCAGGGTACTCTTCCCCGAGCCGCCTTTACGCGATGCAAAAACAATGACGTTCATTACCTTCGCCTCCAGATTGACCCAGACGCGAAAATGAATCAGCCCACTGATTCGTGAAAGAAAAATTTACGTTTGCGCGCTGCGATTAACCTAAATTAGTTGCAGGCTGGCTTTTGAGTCACACCGACATTACCGGGTTGTGTCAAAAATGAGTCGCAAGCGGTGGTTTGACGCTTTTCTACTCGTCAATGCGCGGTTGGCCGGTCACCCCTGACGTTCGCCGCTGACGTTTTCGCCAGCGCCGTTCGATCCATCCGAGTCCTTTGGCCATCGGCTTCTCGAGTATCGGCAGATCCTGCGCGAACAAAAGGAGTCCGAGCGGCAACATCCAGATTCCAAGCACAGGCAGGAAGCTGAAAATGCCGCCGAGAACCAGGAGGCCTGCGACCGGCAGCCGCACCATTCGCGCTGATGGCTCCCGCAGCCATGCGGAGAACCGCGCCACGCGCGCCGGCAACTTGCCTTCAATCCAGGCCAGATGGCGGTCGAGCTCAGCACGATAATCGCGGCGTTCGCATTGTTCGATCATCGACGGCAGGTAGGAGCAGCCCGCCTCGCTCGCAAGGCGTCATCTTGCCGCGACCGGACGGCGAAACCAAAGGCCGCCAAGGAATCCGGCTAGGCGCGGGACGCGGAAGATTTGCGGTTTCGGCGCGTCTTCTTCGTTTTCGATTTTTCACCGCGCGCAGTCGGCGTGGGAATGGCCGTCTGCGTTGTCACGGAGCGAGCGGGTTCCTGCTCGCGAAAATAAATTCGGCACTCCGGCGAGAGCTGCGTCCTGTTGCGCACCATGCAGGCCGTGATCCGATCGACATCGGGAACGTCCGAACTGCACAGCCGCAACGCATCGCCGGTGCAGGCCTGTTGTTGATCGGCGGTGTAGGCCAATGCCGGGTTTAGACTGATGAGAGAAGCCGCCCCGACCACAAGCCCAAAAAGCCCGGTCGCCCGACAAGACGGGACATTGCCATGTTGCGCCATCGCTTCCCCCGATTCTATTCAATGGAAGTGTGTGTAGCGACAACGCAGATGGCAAGTGCTAGCCGCAACTCGCCGGCTGACGGATGCGCGAACGCGAAGCCAAGACAGTGACTCGCTTGGCCGAGGATCGACAACAACCAAGCTGAGGCCCTACCGCCCGTTCGACGTTCACGCGGCTGTTCGATGCCTTTACGTTCGAGCGCGGATCGCGCGCCACAGAAAGATGATGATGCAGGCGCCGATAAAGCCTGCGATGAGATAGCCGATCCATCCGCCGAGCGCGACGCCGAACAGCCCCAGCAGCCAATTCGCCAGCGCCGCGCCGACGATGCCGAGGATGATGTTCGTCAGGATGCCGGTTCCGGACTTCATGAACATCTCGGCAAACCAGCCCGCCAATCCCCCGACGATGATGGCGGCAATCCAGCCAATACCTGCATCCGACATGGTGCGTCGCTCCCTTTTGATGTGGTTGCGCGATGCTGCAACAGAGCGGCCTGAGTCGGCTAGCGAGAAGCTGGATGTTTCCCCTGCAATCCGTCGCGGCGTTTGCGCATCGCACTCTCGCAGCTACCGCATCGCAGAATCCGCGCTGCGATTCCGCGCTGTCATGCAAACCCGGCACGACAGACCTATTCGCAAACCGGAGAACACCGGAACAACAGTCATGAACAACCAATGCAACAAGTACGGTTCAAGCCGCCGGTCACCCCACCGATTTTTCTTTCTCGTTACGCGAGAAAAGCCAGAGCCCCCTCACACCCCATGTCGATCCCTGCTTTCCTTTCTTGCTTCTTGCCTTCAGAAATTCGCCCCGACTCATGCTTTCGCTGCTCAACTCCAAGCTGCGCTCGTTAGTCGAACGGCTCGGTGGCGCGGCCACCAATCTTGCCCTATGTTTTCATCGAAAACAGGGAGGAACGCATGTCGCAGGTCATCGCGATCAGTCCGGGTGAGGTTAATGCCGCGGCAGACCGCAGGCGCCGCATCTTCGCCATCGTGGGCTCGTCTTCCGGCAACCTTGTCGAGTGGTACGACTTCTACTGCTACGCGTTCTTCGCGCTGTATTTTGCGCCCGCCTTCTTCCCGCAGGGCGACACGACGAGCCAGCTCCTGCAGACCGCCGGCATCTTTGCGGTCGGTTTCTTCATGAGACCGATCGGTGGCTGGTTGTTCGGGCGCATCGCCGACCGTGCCGGTCGGCGCACCTCCATGATCATTTCGGTTCTCTTGATGTGCGCCGGCTCGCTGATGATCGGCATCTTGCCGACTTATGCGAGCGTGGGCTCGGCGGCGCCGATATTTCTGCTGCTCGCCCGCATGCTGCAGGGCCTTTCGGTCGGCGGTGAGTACGGCACGAGCGCGACCTATATGAGCGAGGTGGCGATCAAGGGCCGGCGAGGCTTTTTCGCCTCGTTCCAATATGTGACGCTGATCGGCGGCCAGTTGTTGGCTTCGCTCGTGCTCGTCGGACTGCAGGCGCTGATGACGGGCCCGGAGCTGACGGCCTGGGGCTGGCGCATTCCGTTCTTCATCGGCGCGGGTCTTGCCATCGTCGCGCTCTACCTTCGGCGCTCACTGGCCGAGACAAAGGAGGCCGGACACGAGCGGGAGGCGGGCACGTTCGGCGAATTGGCAAAGCATTGGCGCGCGTTCTGCGTGGTGCTCGCCTACACCGCCGGCGGCAGTCTCAGCTTCTACACCTTCACCACCTACATGCAGAAATATCTCGTCAACACCGCCGGCATGCCAAAGACCTCGGCCTCGCAGGTGATGACCTGGGTGCTGCTGGTTTACATGCTGATCCAGCCGCTGTTCGGCGCGCTATCTGACAGGATCGGCCGCAAGGCCAACATGATCCTCTATAGCGGGCTGGGCACGCTCATGACGGTGCCGTTGATGTCGTATCTCGGCGTCAACAAAGATCCCTATCTTGCATTTGCGCTGATCACGCTCGCGCTTGCAGTGATCTCGTTCTACACGGGCATCAGTGGCATCGTTAAGGCGGAGCTGTTCCCATCCGATGTCCGTGCGCTCGGCGTCGGCTTGTCCTATGCGCTAGCCAATGCGATTTTCGGCGGCACGGCCGAATTCGTGGCGCTGTGGTTCAAGGACCGCGGCAGCGAGAGCACGTTCTTCTGGTACGTGACCATCATGCTCGCCATCGCCTTCATTGCCTCCCTGATCATGCCGAACCCGAGGGTACACGGCTATCTCGATGGCGCCGGCACGGTCGAAGAAGCGCTCGGGAAGAAGGCGGCGGGCGACAAGCTTGTCGGAGACAAGCTATCGACCAAGGAGCTTTAGGCGGCTGGCCATTGAGTGGTACAGTTGGGTGGGAACCGCCGTAGAAGCGCTTTCCTATTGATAAAACTAACTAATTTGACCGCGCATGCCTCGCTTTTGTAACAGTGTTTTGTATTTTTGCAACGTCTGTGGCCGAGCGCTTAAATGAACAAACATTTTCAGACCGCAACTGCAGCTATCCCTGAGTTGTTTGCTCGACTAAGCGGGTCACCACTCTTCAGTGACAAGGGAATAGCCAGTCAGAAAGGAAAAGCTGGCGTTTACGTGTTTCTCGAAGATGGCGTACCTGTACACGTTGGCCGCACCAGAAACCTCGGCGGTCGCCTCCGAGGCCACATCACCAGAAGTCATTTCTCAGCTTCATTCGCATTCAAACGGACGCGAATTGAACATGGCAAGAAGGCCACGTACGTCACGAAGGGCTCCCGAAGTGACCTGTTGGGCGATCCCATCTTCAAAGAGACCTTCCACCGACAAGTGGAGCTAGTCAAAAAAATGGATGTTCTCTTCGTCGAGGTTACCGATGCTGTACAGCAGTATTTGCTTGAACTTTACGCCCACCTCGAATTTGGGCTGGCTTTAGACGAGTTCGATACCCACTAGCACGACTTGCCGCTCCCGGGGGATACGACGCGCGCTCACAGGGGCGGATTGAGCCAAAAAGACCTTTCCGCTTAGGCGTTGCTACCACCCCTTCTACTGTAGACAATCTCTCTTAGGATCATTGGGCCTTCGGCGCTTGCAGCTGACGCGCCACTTCACGCCGTCTCAACGTAGTGGGATTTGCTGGGTTTTCTGTGGGATACAACACCACGAGAACATCTGGTGAAACAGTCATCAGGAAGCGCTGAGGTTCTGTCTGGGAACCAAGCAGGCTTAAAGACTTTTCGTCAGAGGTTCGCTTTACCATGCCAACGATTGTTCGTCCGCGCAAAGTGCCCTTGTATTCCACTTGGTGCCGCACGGTAACGTTTGACGAGATCATTCCAAGCGCAGCGCTCAGTGGGTTGGCAGGCCGCTGAAAGCTGCCTCTCAAGAGTATTTGATCGCCCTCCGCCGTAAGGGACAACTCGCATTCTGGACCGACCCAATAATTTGCAAGCTCATTCAACTCAGTCATTCCAAGGCTGATTCCGAACGATGCGTAGAAGGCGGCACGCTGTTTTGCTTGATCAAGGGTTGTTTCCACAATCTTGCTTTCAGCCGCTGAGTACTCCCGAAGCGCGACCGAAAGAGAGCCAACGTTTGCATGAAACCCTGGAATGGCGAGTGCCTTGTTGCATATCTCCTCGGCTTCGGTGACAAATCCCGCGTTCAACAGTTGATAGCCAAGGTTGGACATTGCCAATGTCTCGTCTGCGGCCTCTGATTTCCGAAATGCTTGGACCGCTCGCCCCTTTACTTTGAAGTGGTTGTAGGCGACGCCTAGATTATTCCAATCCATTGCCTGTCGCTGATCGAGGGGGATTTGAAGGTAGTGATGTAGCGCAAGGTCTTCATTGCCGAGCGACGAGTGTAGGTACGCCAATGAAAACCGGGTTCGAAACGCGTCGGGTGACCGATCTACTTGACCTTCGAGCGCGCCGAGTTGGAGATATTGGTCTTTCTGCAACTCAGCGAGTTCGAGCATCGTCGAATACAAGCCCTTCAGCAGCTCGGCCTTGCCTGCAGAGTTCGCGCCCCCACGGAGCTGTCCGCATTATCTGAGCGGACATCTGGTGGTTACCACTCTCTAGGTGGGCCGTTGCCGCTCTGGACAAGCTTTCAAGCCGCTCTTCATCGTCGACCGTCTCGGCTGCGACCTCGTCGTAGAGTTTTGCAGCAGCTACATGCTTATCGAAATGTCGAAGAGCACGCGCGTACATCAACTTGATCGTCGTGATCGAAGGGTGTTTTTCTACCAAGCTGCTTAACCGTTCTAAATCACCTCCTCGACCAAAGATCAGACGAACGGATTCATCTCTCGCATCCCAAAGTGCCTGTCGCGCTTCCGGCGTCTTGCCGGGCAACTTCAGGTACGTATCTTTCAGCGTGGGAGACGGCACATCGCGCAAAATCGAGCGGAACTGAGCAAACTCAAAATCACCTTCCGTCCAACCTACCTGAGGAACGATGTCCGCCTCAGTGATTGGCGCGTCCTCTTTGGAAGGCTCGGGAGCGGTGGTCGCCGAAGTAACTGGATTGGAAGGTGTCGCTTGATCGAGGCCGATTGCATGGATCATCTCAGCCACTCGATTGAAAGCTTTCTCTGGAGCCGTCCGCGAAAACTGAATGAATTCTATATTTCCTTGAAGGCCTCCCGGCGTTCGTACGCCATTCTCGACTAGCAGGATGAGATTCATGTCTCGTCCGATAGCGAGGCCAATTTCCTGAATGACCCAATCTGATGTCTTCGTCTGTAAAACGTCTTGTGAACAGACGAAGCGTCTAAGGAATCTCGCGCCCGCAGAAGAAGCAACAGCCCATTCCTTTGCGGTAACAATCGCGATAAACGTGTTGCATTCCTTGACCAACGCCAACACCTTCTCGGCAAGCTGTTTTGGTTCAGCAGCGCGAGCGTGTACCCATGAGAATGACGAATTGATCTTCCGAAGTGCGTCAAAATATTCAAGGAATTGGGAGACGATATCCTTGTCTTCGTCTGTAAAGCTGTGGCCCACGAAAGCCTTTACCTCGACCATTTTCGCTCCTCAGCTGGTGTCAACCCTGACAATACCTGATGATTCGGCGGATGAGTGAGCGCGGTAGTCGGCGCTGACCACAACGGGGCGAGCCATGCAAATTGGAATCTCTGAGATTCCGAAACAGAAATACCCAACGTCAGCCTTTGTTGTTACAAATTGATCTAACGTTCGTTATATCGAATTGTAACAAGGACCCCGGATCATGGCTGAGGGCAAATTCGTCTCCTACCTCCGCGTTTCGACCGACAAGCAGGGTCGCAGCGGCTTGGGCTTGGAGGCCCAGCGAGAGGCGGTGGCCCGGTTTCTCAACGGCGGCCGATGGAAGCTCGTGGCAGAATACGTCGAAGTAGAGAGCGGGAAGCGGAACAGCCGACCCCAGCTCCAGGCTGCTATTAGCCACGCCAAGGCCACGGGGGCGAAGCTGGTCATTGCCCGCCTGGACCGACTGGCACGCAACCTCCACTTCGTCTCAAGCCTTCAGGAGCGTGGGGTGGACTTCGTTGCGGCAGACATGCCCGACGCCAACCGGCTCACCATCCACATTATTGCGGCTGTAGCGGAGGCCGTAGGGCGCACCATTTCCGAGAACACCAAGACGGCCCTCGCTGCCGCAAAGGCGCGTGGGGTCAAGCTAGGCAATCCCAATGGCGCACGAGCCCTCAAGGGCAAACAGGTGGGCAACGCGGACGCCGTGGCTAAGCTCAAGGCCAACGCGGCTCAGCACGCGGCGGACCTTCGAGGCATTGTGGAGGATATCAAACGGTCGGGGATCACCACCACGCGCGGCATTGCTGAAGAGCTTCACAGTCGGGGCATTCGGGCTCCACGTGGAGACACGTGGCATCCCACAGCCGTTGCGCGGCTACTCAAGAGACTATCCCCAAATGCCCACCGTGCCCCAGGAGCACCCCAATGATCGCCGTGGCCTTTTTCACCTTCCTCGGAGTTGCCGCTGTGTCGCTTGAGTCCGCAGGGGCCGCACTTGTGTTCATGGGCTTGGCTGCGGTGGTCGCAAGGTGTCTTGTGTGAATAGCCTGCCGCCTACGTGCCAGTAGGCACCTGGCTTACCTCGATAACGTGCCTATCCGAGCCGACCGTAATAACAATAGAATAGAACTTCGCAGCACTGCCCGGAGGCGTCCCTGGCGGCGAAAGGTACAATGCGCCACCATACCACTCACCCGGCATTAGGGTATTGTCCTTGATCACCGTCTTTTCAAGCTGCGCCATATTCTGCTGACCACGCTCGATAGTAGACGCTACCAACACTTCATTCTGAGCATTGGCATTGCCAACCGCAATTGCGTTCGCCGTCGGGCTGTAGAAATTGCCGGTTGTTTGGTACATGCCTCCGTGTGGCCCAATCGTCGTCGCGCTGTAGCTGCCTCTTCCCGCCTGTGAAGCGCTCATCGCATTCCCTGCAACCGCCAAGCCGGTGAATATGGCAGCAGCGACCTGCCGATTGTGCTCCTCACTAACGAGCGTTTCATAAGTCACTACCTGCATGGGGTACTGCTGCTCACCAACAATCTGGTTGGCTTCCACGTCCGCCACGCGGAAGTCCATCGGAGCCTTGCTCATGTTGTTAATGCCCACGACGAATACAGGGCGACCGCCAGCCTGCATTTGCCGTGAAGCCGGACGAACCAGCACGATAGAGTTTTTCTGCCGCGAGACCAACGCTGGTTGGCCGTCTCGCATCATTGTTTGTTGGTTTGGATTGGTTGAACGAAAGGCGACCGTTTCGCCATTGGTGACGCAACCGGATAGAACGACGCAAAGCGCCGCTAGAATAGGAAAACGCATCTTGAACACTCCCCAGACCCGCGAGCACTATTTCGCAAGCACGCCGGACGTGCAAGGAGTAGTTCACACAACTTGGATCAAGCGCAGCGGCTCTATTGCTCGTCTGATGCAATGCAAACGGAGCTTCAACTGCAATGGTACAGTTGGGTGGGCTCGAACCACCGACCTCCTGTTCCACAGACAGGCGCTCTAACCAACTGAGCTACAACTGCATCGCGTGCGATCTGATCTATAAACCTAATCAGATCATGATCTCGTCGCCAGCATGATCTTTCTGGCGGCTGCCGAAGCCCGATCATACTCCTCGCGACCCCTTTAAAAGGCGATCGCGAACGGGGCGGAAACTAGGTGCAAGACAGCGCTTTGGCAAGGCCGGAAGAAGCGGCCCGGCCGCTGAATTTGGCCACAAGGGAACGGCGCTCCGAACGCACGCTGCGAGCGGCGGATGATCCGCTTCCGACGTCCGTCCTGAACGGACCCGCGCCCCATAAAAAAAGCCCGGGCCAGGCCCGGGCTTCTCAAAGCACTTGAAACGCGCGGGCGCGATCAGGCGGCCGGCTTGAAGATCTTGCTGGCGCCGGTCTTGATCGGCTCCACGGTCTCGGTCGCCACCTTCTGCGCCAGTTCGGTCAATTCCCGGGCGTTGGCGGTAAAGGTCTCGAACTGCTGCTTGGCGTGCGAGGTCCAAAGCTCAACCGCCTCGGTGGGCGACTTCACGCCAACCAGCGACTGGGCCAGATCCAGCGTCGCGCCGGTGTTGGCCTTGAGGATGTCCATCAGCTTGGCGGAATACTCAGCCACGCCCTTGCTGGCAGAGGAGAAAACCGCCTCGACCGTGGTGTTGTGGGCTTCGGCGGCGTCCTTGAATTTGGCGTAGCTATCGCGGGCCTGCGAAACGCCCTTTTCGGCGAACGCGCGGACCTGCTCGGGCACTTCGAAGGGAATGATCGAAGCGGAGAAAGGATCAGAGGTGGTCATGCAAGCATCCTTGGGAACGGGTTAAACAACAGAGTTTGAGAGCTGAAGTGTGTGACCCTGTGGGACGCCGGTCAAAACCGAACGGACCCCGGCCTGCTGACACGGCCCGGGTCTCCAGTGGGCCGTTCAGAACCAGAGACTAATGCTTATCACATAATCTTGTGCGATGCAACAGAATTGTGCATTGCCGCAATATTTGCGCAAAAATTTCCTTTCCTCCCGCTTTTTATCCGGGGACATTGCAAATCTTCGGGTCAATCTTCCGGCCTTCAGGTCTTGGGCTTCGCGATGTCCACCGCCGCACGGCTGACGATCTGGCCCATCTCGCTCGCCTGCTCGGCCAGCGCACGCATCTGCGCCTGAACATATTCGCTGTGCAGCCGCATCACCTCAGGCAGGTCCTTGGCGCTCAACAGCGACTGCGCATAGTCCAGCGATGCCTCGACATTTCTCTCAGCGTAGGAAATCGCCCGAGTCCCGATCTCCTTGGCGTTGACTCGCAGCACGGCATTGCGCTGCTCGATCGATCCCGCCGCCTGCTGGGCGCCGGAGAGGAATTTTTCAAAGGCTTCGCGGGCGCGGTTGAAGCTTGCTTCAGCCATCGAACGCATTTCTCCGGGGATTCCAAACTGGTTGTCGCTCATGGTGCCCTCCCTGGCTTAAAAAACCTCTCCGCATCTGCTGGCAAACCTTCGGAGAACTTATCGCCCGATAGACTGCCAGCGTGACACGACGCCATCGTGAACCTTTATTCGCGCTCTTCAACACCTAACATCGACCCATGGGGCGAAGTTGCATCACTCGTTCCAGATCCCTTGTTGATCTAGCGCAAGAACCCACCCGGGCAGTGTTAAGGTTATCCCGCCTTCGGCCCCATTCGCCGGCCCCGGGGCGTGGACCTGCCGGCCCTCCCGGGCGATACTAACCGTGGGTTAAGCATTGGCTGCGCGAGGGAACGCGGGTAACCGAGCCCGACATTGGGTCTTGTTGATTTGGTCCTGTTGAGATGAGTGACAAGGAATTCCGGTTGCGCGTTGGAGAGGATCCCCGGCTCGCCCCCTATGCGGCGAGCGCGCTTCCGGCCTGGCTCTGGTCGATCGACGGCGCACGGCTTCTCTGGGCCAATGCGGCTGGTCTTGCGCTCTTCGGCTCTGACACCAACACGCTTTTCGAAACGATTTTCGGCCCCGCCGATGTTCATCGCAGGCAGGTGGCGCAGCTCGCACGTTCGCTTCCCTCCAGCGGCGCGATCCGCATGGAGCGGCTTCGCGGATTTGGCGCGCCACTCGGCCGGCTTGTGACCTGCGGATGTGCGAGACTGGATTTTGCCGACGGCAGCCACGGCGTTCTCATCGCCGCCGCCGAGCCCCTCCTGCAGCGACCGCGACGTCCTGCCGCCACGCCGGTTGAACCTGCCGATCCGGCAAGCTCGGTGCGGCCGGAAGAGCCGATAGCGCCAGTTGCTCTCGGCAACCAAGATTTGCAGCCGGCCGGAAACGAAGATGTGACGGACGCGCTGCCGCTGACGGAGGCGATCATCCCGCTCACCGCGGCTCTCGATCAAACGAGCCCTCAGGGAGAGGCGGAGCCTGAACCATCGCCGCTGATCGAAGCGGTCGCCGATGAGCCGCCACTCGAAGCCAGCCCCCCGCCCGAGAACGCCGCCGAGAGGCCCGAGGCGACCGGCGAGACCGCATCGTCTGCGAGCGGCCCCACACTCGGCTGGTTCGATGAACCACCGCCCTATCAGCTGCGCCGCCATCCGCTGCGCTTCATGTGGCAGATGGATGCGGAAGGACGGTTCTCGCTCGGCTCGGACGAATTCACGCGCCTGATCGGGATCCGCACCGCCGCCGGGTTTGGCCGGCTCTGGAGCGAAATCGCCGACCTATTCGACCTCGATCCCTCCGGTCAGGTCGCCAAGGCAGTCGCCACGCGAAACACCTGGAGCGGCATCACCCTGAACTGGCCAGTCGATGGCGACGGCCGTTTGCCGGTGGAATTGTCGGGACTGCCGATCTTCGATCGCCAGCGCGTCTTTGCCGGCTATCGCGGCTTTGGCGTCTGCCGCGATCTCGACGGTCTGGCGCGGCTGGAGGCGCTCCGGCGCTACGAATTCTTCAGCGCCCCCGCGACCCCTTCGCCAGCCGAGACCGATCAGTCCGCCAGGACAGACGACGTGACCGGGAAGGCATCGGGTGCGCCCGACACCTCGCCATCCGTTGCGCCAGAAAAGGCTGACGAGACGCCGGCACCGCCTGTGTCGGCCGAGCAGCCCGAAGGCCCGACGGCGACATCGCCCGCAAAATCAGAAACTCAAGCCGATTTGGAAACGCCCGTGGAACCTCCTGCGAATGTCGTGCCCTTTCGGCCCGGCACCGATCCGAAATTTCTCACTTTGACGCCGGTCGAGAGTAACGCCTTCGATGAGTTGGCGCGCCAATTGTCGGCCCGACTGGGCGAGCAAAATGCGTCTGAGCCGGCTGAGTCTGAGCCGGTAGACTTGATGCCAGCGGCCTTGGCTCCGGCAGACTTGGCTCCGGCAGACCTGGCTCCGGCAGACTTGGCCTCAGCTGCTGCCGTGCCGGAAACGGTTGCAACCGTGCCCGAGCCGGAAGCTGAAACTGGCGAGCCCATTGACTTAGCCGAGCCACCGGGCTGGTTGACGGAGCCGCCGCGGCCTGCCTCCGGCGAGGCGCAGCGCGACCGGCTGCTGCTCGATCTGCTGCCGACCGGTGTTTTGATCTATCGGCTCGATCGGTTGCTTTATGCCAATCCGGCGTTCCTTTCGCGGCTCGGATGGCACAGCCTGCATGAACTGGAGCAGGCGGGCGGGCTCGATGCGCTCTTTGTCGAGCCGGGTGTATCGTCCACCGCAAGCACATCCGGTAGCGGAACGGCGGTCCGGATATCGGCACCGCGACCTTCCACGGAAGCCGCGCCCTCCTCCTTTGTCGCCGCGCATCTGCACACGATTTCATGGGACGGCGAGTCCGCCCTTGCGCTGGTCCTCTCCGGCGTGGAGGAAAGTCCTTCGAATCCAGTGACGCAATCAAATGAACCACCGCCGCCGCAACCGGTGGCCGGACAGGCCGATGCGGAGGAGCTTGGCGCCATTCTCGACACCGCCGCCGAAGGCGTCGTGATGTTCGATGCCGAAGGCAACATCCATTCCTGCAACCGCAGCGCCGAAGCATTGTTTGGCACCAGCGGCGACGAACTGGTGAAGCAGAACCTGGCCGCGCTTTTCGCACCGGAGAGCCAGCCCGTCGTCTTGGATTATCTCGAAGGTATCAAGCGCGACGCCGGCCTGGCCGGCCTGCTCGATCATGGCCGGGAGGTATTGGGCAGCGTTCGCGGCAAGGGCGTCATCCCGCTTTCCGTCATCATGGGGCGGACGCGGCCAAATAGCGCCAATTTCTTTGCGGTGTTCCGCGACCTTTCGCAGGTCCGGAAGAGCGAGGGCGAACTGCAGCAGGCGCGCCGCCTGGCCGAAAACGCCGCTAATGCCAAGGCCGACATGCTGTCGCGCCTCAGCCATGAAATCCGCGCCCCGCTGAACGCCATCATCGGCTTTGCCGAAGTGATGATCGGCGAACGGTTCGGTGCCCTCGGCAACGAACGCTACCTCGAATATCTGAAGGACATCCGCGCTTCAGGCCAACGGGTGATCGTCATCATCGACGGGCTGCTCGATCTCAGCCGGATCGAGACCGGCCAGCTCGACCTCACCTTCGCGCCGCAGAACCTCAACGAACTGGTCGAGCAATGCGTGGCAGTGATGCAGCCCCAGGCCAACCGCGAACGGATCATCATCCGTACCTCGCTCGCCCATTCCCTGCCTCCGGTGACCGCCGATGCCCATGCGCTGCGGCAGATCACCCTCAACCTGATCGGCAATTCGATTCATCTGGCCAATCCAGGCGGCCAGGTCATCGTGTCGACCGCGCTTTCCGACGGCGGCGAGGTGATGCTGCGGGTCCGCGACACCGGCCACGGCCTGAATGAACGAGAAGTCGCTGCGGCGATGGAGCCGTTCAAGTCGCATGGCCCGGCGGACCAGGCGCCCGACAGCCCGGGGATCAGCCTGTCTCTAACCAAGGCGCTGGCGGAAGCCAATCATGCGGGATTTGCGATCAGGACCGGCCCCTCGGCCGGAACGCTGATCGAAGTGACGTTCAACCGCCAGCTGGCACGAACCTGAATGAGGCAGCCTCCATCTTGACGACGGGATGCGGGCATCTGTCGCGCTCTCGCCTGGGCTGGAAGGCACAATTTATGCTCTACTCTATGCCGCGAGGATGGCGTGCCCCAGGCGGCGGCCATTCGATTGCTATAAATTATTATTGTTTGCCCCGCGAATAAGGGCGTTCATTTCAGGTCGAAACGATGCGCTGTCTTGTCGTTGCCGATTTGCATTATTCACTGCCGCAATTCGATTGGCTGGTGAGTGCCGCGCCTCAATTCGATCTGGTGATCTTCGCGGGTGATGCGCTGGACATAGGCTCCTATGTCGATTTCCGGGCGCAGATCGTCGTCGTGAAAAAATATCTTTCGCTGTTGTCCGCCACGACCCGCGTGATGTTCTGCTCCGGCAATCACGACCTCGATGGGAGAAGCCCCGAGGGCGAGAAGATCGCGCAATGGATCGGCGGCGTCAGAGAATTCGGGATCGTCTGCGATGGCGACAGTGTCTCGATCCGCGACACGCTGTTCACGGTCTGCCCGTGGTGGGACGGACCGATCGTCCGGGAGAAGATCGACGAACAACTGCGCAAGGCCGCCGCTCAGGAAAAGCGGCACTGGATCTGGGTTCATCACGCGCCGCCGGCCGATTCTCCGACCAGCTGGGGCGGCAAGCGCTTCTTTGGCGATGCCGAACTGGTGCAGTGGATCGGCCAGCACCGGCCCTCGATGGTGATTTCTGGCCACGTCCATCAATCCCCCTTCATTCCGGACGGCTCCTGGTACGACCGGATCGGCGAAAGTTGGGTCTTCAACGCCGGCCTTCAGCCGGGACGGCCGCCGGTCTATATCGTGATCGACACCGATGAGGGCAATGCGTTCTGGCTCTCGGCGGGCGAGCGTCAGTCGATCGATCTCAAGACGCCGCTCACCCGGCCCGCAGCCATGGTGATATCACCGCCGTCCTGGCTTACAGCCTTGGATCGGATTGCCGATCCGATCCTGGCGAAACCTGCGACGGCGGCAGGTTGATCATGCTCTGAAGCAGATCGCCGACCATCTCCAGGTGGTTGCCGTGACCGGCATATTGCTGCTTGAGGTCGGCGAGATAGGTGTTGGCGGCGTTGAGCCGCTGCGCCAGCATCCGTGCGATCAAAAGCGCCACTGCTGGCTGATCACGCAGGAAGGCGGCGGCATCGTCAAATTCATAGACGGTGGAGTCGGAGGCCGCGCTCACCGTGGCGGTATGCGGTTGATCAAGCAGCGCGGACATCTCGCCGACCATGGCGCCCGGATCGGTAATGCTCGCAACGATCGTGCCGCCCTTGAGAACGTCCAGGCGGCCTTCGATCAGGACATAGAGGTGTCCCGTTCGCCCACCCTCGTGAAGGATGACGGTGCCGGCCTGTATTTGTCGCTCAACCGCTCCGGCGCAATAATCCAGCATCCCCTGCTGCATCGGCGTCAGCCCCCGCTGTTCAGACGTTTTTCAGCGCCACCCTGAACTCAGCCTCGGTCTTGGACTTCACCTCGTCCAGCGTGACGCCATCGGCAAGCTCGATCAGCGCCATGCCGTCCTGGCCATGTTTGTCGATGGTGAATACCGCAAGATCGGTGACTATCATGTCGACGACCCGCTCGCCGGTCAGCGGCAGCGTGCATTGCTTCAAAAGCTTCGGGCCATCCTTGGCAGAGTGCTCCATCACCACCACGACGCGCTTGACCCCGGCCACCAGGTCCATGGCGCCGCCCATGCCCTTGACCATCTTGCCCGGGATCATCCAGTTCGCCAGATCGCCATTCTGCGCCACTTGCATGGCGCCGAGGATCGACAGGTCGATGTGACCGCCGCGCACCATCGCAAAGGAATCGGCGCTTGAGAAATAGCTGGTGGTCGGCAATTCGGTGACCGTCTGCTTGCCGGCATTGATCAGGTCGGGGTCTTCCTCACCCTCATAGGGAAATGGCCCCATGCCCAGCATCCCGTTCTCGCTCTGCAGCTGAACGTCGACGCCATCTGGAATGTAGTTCGAAACCAGCGTCGGAATGCCGATGCCGAGATTGACATAAAATCCGTCCCGCAATTCCTTTGCGGCACGGGCAGCCATTTGTTCGCGGGACCAGGCCATCAGACTTCAACTCCGGTTGCAGCACCGGCAGCGGCGCGCTTGCGCGTGGTCCGCTGTTCGATCCGTTTCTTTGCCGTTCCGACTTCGATGATCCGTTTGACGAAAATACCGGGGGTATGGATGTGGTCGGGGTCGATTTCGCCCGCGGGCACCAGATGTTCGACCTCGGCCACCGTCATCCTCGCCGCCGTCGCCATCATCGGATTAAAATTCCGCGCGGTCTTCCGATAAACCAGATTGCCGGCGGTGTCGCCCTTCCAGGCATGGACAATGGCAAGGTCGGCAAACAACCCGCGTTCCATCAGATATTTCTCGCCGTCGAACTCCCGTACTTCCTTGCCTTCGGCGATCAGCGTGCCGACGCCGGTCTTGGTGAAAAACGCGGGAATGCCTGCGCCGCCGGCGCGGATCCGTTCGGCCAATGTCCCTTGCGGATTGAACTCGAGTTCGAGTTCGCCTGCCAGATATTGCTGGGCGAACAACTTGTTTTCCCCGACATAGGACGAAATCATTTTCTTGATCTGACGCGTCTCCAGCAGACGGCTCAATCCGATTCCATCCACACCGGCATTGTTGGAAATGAAAGTGAGGTTCTTCACGCCGGCGTCGCGGATGGCATCGGAGAGGGTTTCCGGGATACCGCAGAGGCCAAACCCGCCCGACATGATCACCATGTCGTCCCTGAGGATGCCATCAAGGGCCGATTTAGCGTCGGGATAGACCTTCTTCATGGCGGCAACCTGGCGTCGGAATTCGGTGCGGAGAGTGCATCTGCGAAATTAGGCGAAATCTTCGCGGTGCGTCAATGACGGAGCCCAGCCGGACCCACCCGGCCGGACCGCGAGGCCCCACCCGATACCGGCCTTGAAAGCGTCAAGAAAACCGATCAGGTTGGGTTGGCTGGACGGATCATGCTGCCGCGGCCGTTGATGGCTGTAGGGCTGGAGCCGGGCTCGGCAGGTGCGGCGCAACCCCGAGCGATCCCCCTTTTAAACGATGATCGGACTTTTCGGTCCGGTTGATTGCAGACCTTGGATCAGTTTTGAACGATGGCCTTGGGAATGAAGCGCCTGGGTATACCGATCGCGGCGCTTGTCGGCGTTGCGCTGCTCGGCATGATCGCAAACTCCTGGTTCATCAATCGGGACGCCTTGCGCCAGGCGGTGGAGTTCCAGATCCGCGCCGTGACCGGCCTCGACCTGGTCGTAAAAGGCAATATTGAGATTTCCGTTTTCCCGGGTAGCTACGTCTCTTTTCATGATGTCGGATTGCGCGGCGGTGGCACGACCGATCCGGCCCTGGCCGTGGACGTCCTCACCGCCAACCTGAGGCTGCTTCCCCTCCTGATGCGGCGGTTCGAGATCGCCGACGTCATGATGCTCCGTCCCCATATTCGCGTGGTCCGCGATGCCTCCGGCGAAAGCAACTGGACGCCTTTTGTGAATACCATTGCCGGCACCATGAAGCCCGGCTCAGACAGCCAGCTGTCCTTCTCGGAAATACGCATTCAGGACGGCGAAATGTCCTACGAGGATGCCGCCAATCACCTCTCTGAGTCGCTTGGTGATATCGATTTTTCGCTGGCCTGGCCCTCCATCTCCCGCTCGTTCGCCGCAACCGGCCAGTTCGACTGGCGCGGCGAACGCGTTGATGCCAGCATCGGCATCAGCGATTTTCTGGCCGCGTTGTCTGGCGATCGATCCGGCCTGCGGGCACGGTTGACCAGCGCACCCTTGAAAGTGGCATTCGACGGCTCCGTCGCCAACCGAACCAGCGCCATGATGGAAGGCACGCTGACCGTCGACAGCGCATCGTTGCGAGACGCCTTGCATTGGGCCGGCCAGGCCACTTCGGGAAGTGGCGGATTCGGACGATTTGCGCTCAAGGCGCGGGCCAACGTCGTTGGTGCGTCCATCGCGCTGACCAATGTCAATGTCGAACTCGATGGCAATGTGGCGGAAGGCGTGATGACTTATGCCAATAACGGCCGGCAGACGCTGCAGGCCACATTGGCGGCCGGGACGCTCGATTTCACACCTTACATCTCCACGTTCCGACTCTTGGCAAGTGGCGCGCGCGACTGGAATCGGCAGTTGTTCGACCTCAATATGCTCTCCACGACCGACCTCGATATGCGGCTGTCCGCCGCCAAAGTGACGATCGGCTCATCCAAATTGGGGCGCACGGCGCTGGGCGCCAATCTGCGGGGAGGAACGCTCGCGCTTACGATTGGCGAGGCCCAGATCTACGGCGGCATTGCCAAGGGTTCTTTCGGCATATCGCGGTCGGACACCGCCGCCGACGTCAAGGCGCAGCTGCAATTCACCGACGTCGACCTGCAATCCTGCGCCAGTGAGTTATTCGGAGTCACCAAACTCACCGGGCGAGGCAACCTGAATGTGGCGCTCGTGGCCTCCGGATCGAGCCCGTTTGGCCTTGCTCAATCGCTGGACGGCTCTGCCACGCTGACCGGACATGATGGCGCCATCAACGGCTTCAACGTCGAGCAATTGCTGAAACGTCTGGAGCGCCGGCCGCTCTCGGGCGGCAACTTCCGGAATGGCTCGACCCCCTATCACAATCTGACCGTCGCCGTGAAATTCAACGACGGCACGGCGACAGCCGAGGACATCCGGGTCGAAGGGCCGACCGTGCGCCTGACGCTGATCGGCACCGCCTCTGTCCCCGCGCGGGAATACGACATGAAAGGTGTCGCCAGCCTGCCCTCGTCCGGCAGCGAGCCGGGTTTCGAACTGCCATTCGTGATCCAGGGCCCGTGGGACGACCCTCTGGTCTTTCCGGACCCGGAAAGCCTGATCCGGCGTTCACCGGCATCCGCGCCTTTGCTCGACGCCGTCAAGGATCGCAAGGCGCGGGACGCCATGAAGTCCGTCATCGAACGGTTTACCGGTATCCGACAGAAATCGGCCGAACCGGATCAGCCCGTTCCGCCGACTGGCGCGGCGGCCACCGAGCCGCCGAAGCCGAACTGAGAAAAATCCCCGGCGGGCGGCTATCACAGCGGCGCGGCGCTTTTGCCTTGTGAACTGGTCAGTTTCGAAACCAGAGAAGCGATCACGATCAGCCCGGCGATCAGCGCAATGATCAGTGTGCAGATCGCGTTGATTTCGGGCTTCACGCCGAGCCTGACTTCCGAATAGATCCGGATCGGTAACGTCACCGAGCCGGGACCGGTGGTGAAACTTGCGATCACCAGATCGTCCAGCGAGAGCGTGAACGCGAGCATCCAGCCTGCGGCCATGGCTGGCAGGATCAGGGGCAGCGTCACCGCCACGAAGGCCCGCGCTGGCGAACAGCCAAGGTCCATCGCCGCTTCCTCAAGGCTGCGATCGACCGAGCCGAGACGTGACTGCACCACGACAGCGACAAAACACAGCGTCAGCGTGGTATGGGCGGCCGTCACGGTCCAGAACCCGCGCTCCAGGTTCAAGGCCACGAACAGCAGCAGCAACGACAATCCGGTGATCACCTCGGGCATCACCAGCGGCGCATAGAGCATGCCCGAAAACAGCGTGCGTCCCCTGAACCTATCGCCACGGGAAAGAGCAATCGCCGCGAGCGTGCCCAGAAAGGCCGCCAGCGTAGCCGACACTGACGCGACCTTGAAACTCATCCAGGCCGCCTCGATCATGGCGCGATCGTTGAAAAACGCCAGGTACCAGCGCATCGACCAGCCGCCCCATACCGTGACGAGCCGTGAGCTATTGAAGGAATAGATCACGAGGATCACGATCGGCAGGTATAGAAACGCAAAGCCGACTGCCAGCGAGGCGACGTTGAACGGTGAAAGCCTTTGCGAGAGGCGCGCCATCACTGCCCGCTTTCCAGCTGACGGCGCTGCAAACGGTCGTAGAGCAGCAGCACCGGCACCAGCAATATCAAGAGGACCACCGCCGCTGCCGAGGCCACCGGCCAGTCCTTGTTGGTGAAGAATTCAAGCCACAGCGTCTGCCCGACCATCAAAGCATCGGAGCCGGTAAGCAAATCCGGCGTCACGAACTCACCGACAATGGGAATGAAGCAGAGCAGAATGCCGGCGCCGACACCGGGCAGCGACAGCGGGAAAGTGACGAGCCAGAACGCACGCCAGGAGGGGGCGCCAAGATCTGCCGCAGCTTCCAGGAGCGCCGGATCCAAGCGGGCAAGTGTCGCATACAGCGGCAAAATCATGAATGGCAGATACGAATATACCAGGCCGAGATACATCGCGCTGTCGGTCGAAAGCCATACCAAGGGGGCCGAGATCAGATGCAACGCCAGCAGCATTTGGTTGAGCAGACCGTCGTGCTGCAGAATATTGATCCATGCATAGATGCGGATCAAAAATGAGGTCCAGAACGGAATGATCACGAGCACCATCGCGAGCGGCTGCCAGCGCGGCGGCGACCGCGCCATGCCGTAAGCGATGGGATAGCCGATCGCGAGCAGGATCGAGGTCGAAATCAACGCTACAACAAGGCTTCGAAGATAGGACAGCAAATAAAGGTTGTCGGAAGCGAGCAGCCTGAAATTGTCGAGCGACAACATCGCGGCGGCATCCTTGATCGCCGCAAGTCCCTGCGACATGTCGAATACCGGCAGATAAGGCGGCTGCGCAATTGCGGTTTGCGACAGGCTGATCTTCAGCACGTAACCGAAGGGCACCAGAAAAAACAGCAACATCCACAGATAGGGCGCGATCGCCGCCAGGCGCGCTGGTCGGGTGAAGACGCGGCGGCCGCTCATTGCGCGAGCACCACGCAATCTTCCGGCGCAAACCAGGCGATCACCGATTGGCCCGGCGAATAATCGGCAGCGGCGCGGGTGGTGTTGGCAACAGAGGATTTCAGCACGGCGCCATTATCGAGCCGCACGCTATAGATGCTTTGACCGCCGAGATAGCTGATATCGACGATATGGCCTGAGAGCTGATTGAAAGATTCGCCTGGACCGGTTTGCGCAGGCCGATGGGAAGGCGACAATCGGACTTTTTCCGGCCTGACCGCTATCGAGACCGCGGCGGCTGGGAGCACCCCGCCGTGAACGGCCTTGACCGCCACGCCACCCGTTGCAACCGTCAGGCAATCTGCATTCCGCGATGTCTCCGGCCCTTCAAACAGATTGATGTCACCAACGAATTCGGCGATCCACCGCGAGACCGGCGCTTCATAGAGCTCGCGGGGCGTAGCCACCTGTTCGAGACGGCCCGCCTTCATGACGCCGATCCGGCTCGCCATGGTCATCGCCTCCTCCTGATCGTGGGTGACGATGATAAAGGTCGTGCCGAGACGGCGCTGCAATTCCATCAGCTCGATCTGGGTATTTTCACGCAGCTTCTTGTCGAGTGCGGCCAATGGCTCATCGAGCAACAATATTCGCGGACGCCTGGCGAGTGCGCGTGCCAGCGCGACCCGTTGTTTCTGCCCACCGGATAACTGATCAGGCTTGCGCACTTCGAATCCTTCAAGGCGGACCAGCGCCAGCATTTCCGCGACACGCGTTTCGATCTCGTCGCGCGGCAGAGCTGCCCGCTTTAATCCGAAGGCGATGTTGTCCCGGACGCTGAGATGCGGAAACAGCGCGTAATTCTGGAACATCATATTGACGGGACGGCGGTGCGGCAGCACAGAGCCGATATCGCTGCCGTCCAGCAGAATGCGGCCCTCATCCGGCGTTTCGAAGCCTGCCAGCATGCGCAGGAGCGTGGTCTTGCCACATCCGCTCGGTCCGAGCAGCGCAAAGAATTCGCCGGCTTTGATTTCAAGCGAGAGCCGATCGACGGCGCGATGGTGGCCAAATGATTTGACGACCGACTCGATCCGAAGCAGCGCCTGGCTCGGCGCCGTCCCAGGCATTTGCTCCCCACCCAACTCGTTCTCAGCCATATTCGCCGCCATGGGCGAAGTAGTACCGGCCGCGGAGAAGGGGCGCAACGCGGAACGTGGCGCAAGCAGCACGCTCAATCTGTCTAGGCGGTGCGCCTCGCCATGAAGCTCGCCAGCGCCTCGCGATCGGCGACCGCCAGCGAAAGGCCGAGTTTCGTGCGGCGCCATAATATATCGTCAGGAAAGCGCGCCCATTCCTTGTCCATGAGATAGCAAACTTCCGCGCCAGTCAGTTCACCAAAGGAAGGCCCGAGGTCTGATCGCACTTGGGCGTGCCCGAGGACGTCAACGATCCGCGTGCCATAGCAGGCGACCAGCCGCTCGGCCTCGCGCTCCGAAAGAAACGGCCAGCGTTGAGTAGCGCCGTCCACCTGCGCTGCAAAGCCGCCGACCGCGAAGTCTCCGCCCGGCAGCGGGACGTCAGCAGTCCAGCGAGACCCCATCGGATAATAGGGCGTGAGCTTTGCAACCGCCCGTTCGGCGCGCAGTCGCGCGCCCGTCAAATCGCCGCCAAGAATGGTGAGCAGAGGCGCCCGGTTTCGCTCATCGTCGAGCGTGATGGCGCCGCGATAGGAAAAAGGTTCTGGCGGATGCGGGACACTATTGGCGCCGGCGATCGCCTGGATCACGTCGGAAGGCCCGATTTGTTGGCGAAAGTATCGGTTCGCGGCCCGACAGAGATAGGCCACTTCGTCGCCCGAGGCCGAGACGATCGCCGGATCGCCGGTGAATTTTCCCGGAACGGTTCCGATCAGTGTGAAGTCACGCTCATAAGGTGAGACGAAAATCAGCCGCTGATCATCGTTCTGGAGACTATAGACGTGATTATCATCAAACAGCCGGCGAACGATGATCTGGCTCAGTTTGACGATCTGGGCTGGCGGAGGCGGTATCCGTAATACGGTTTCGGCAACCGATGCCGCCCAGGCACCACTCGAGTTGACCAAGGCGCGCGCCGTGATCACGCGCCGCTGGCCACGATCGATCACGGCAAGCCGCCAGACAGCCCCGCGATCGGCGCGAACGCAGCGCGCGCCCGTGCGTATATCGGCGCCACGCTCAGCGGCATCGACAGCATTCAAGACCACGAGCCGCGCATCATCGACGACACAATCGGAATAATCGAACGCGGTTCCAAAGGGCCGCTTGAGCGGAACGCCGATCGCATGATGGGTGAGATCAACGGCGGAAGACCCTACAAGCTTGGGGCGCGCGGCCAAACGATCGTACAGCAGCAGCCCGGCACGCAACAGCCAGGGAGGCCGGGCCTCCGCCAACACCGGAATGACAAATCGTTGGGGCCGAACCAGGTGCGGCGCGATCCGCATCCATGTCGCGCGTTCCTTCAGTGTCGCCCGCACCCGCCAAACATGGCGGCGTTCCAGTTCAGCCAGATCGCCATGGATCAGCCGTGGCGTGGCCGAAGACGCCGCCTGACCCAGATCGCCCTGTTCGATGAGGATCACCCGCAAACCGCGGCCAGCAGCATCGCGAGCGATGCAGGTGCCGTTCAGCCCGCCCCCAATGATCGCCAGGTCGTAATCGGACATGGCCTAAGCTATAGCGGGTTCAGCCCAAATGGGCACGCGCCCGCGAATGCCTGTCGACAGCTGAGCTAGCCGGTCAGGCGGACCGGATTGGCGGAGTCGGAGAGCGCCGCGCGCCCCACCAGCCCGGAATATTGCTCGATTGGCGCAGGCCTGCCGATGAAATAGCCCTGCACCACATCGCAGCCTTCCTCCGCCAGGAAAGAGAGCTGCTCCTGGGTTTCGACACCTTCGGCAACAATCGCAATATCGAAATTATGTCCGAGGCCGATGACCGCGCGGACGATGGCCGCGGACTGCGGATTGCGTCCGAGATTGACGATGAAGGTACGATCGATTTTGATCTTGTCGAACGGAAATGCCTGCAGATAGCTCAGCGAGGAATAGCCGCTGCCGAAGTCATCCATCGATATCTTCACTCCGAGCGTCTTCAGTCGGCGAAGCGAGGCGAGGACGCGGTCAAAATCCTCGATCAGTACGCCTTCGGTAATCTCAAGCTCAAGGCGATCGGGCGGGAGCCCCGTTTCCAGCAAAACGCTATGAACCAGGTTTACCAGGTCGCCGTGCACGAATTGGGCCGGCGACAGATTGACCGCGACCTGGAGCGGCAACGGCCATGATGCGGCCTGACGGCAGGCTTCCCGAAGAATCCATTCGCCAATTTCGACAATCAGCCCGCTTTCCTCGGCCAGCGGAATAAAATCGCCGGGCGAGACGAAGCCGCGCAGCGGGTGCTGCCATCGCGCCAGAACCTCGAAACCGATGATATCGCAGTCGGCGGCGGTTTGGCGCGGAATGGCCAATGGCTGAAAATGCAGCAGCAATTCGCTCTTTGCGATTGCCATCGAAAGGTCCTGATGCAGGACACGTCGATCCCGGACCTGGCGATCCATTTCAAGCTCGTAGATCCCGATCGCACCGCGTGATTTCGCCTTGGCACGGAACAGGGCCGCGCTGGAATTGGCAAGGAGCGCCGCAGCGGTATCGCCATTACGAGGGAATATCGAAATGCCGGTGGTGATGCCGGTGCGGACCGACTTGCCATCGATCGTGAATACCTGACTGATCGCCTCGGCCATTCGCTCAGCCAGGTTCATGGCCGCCTCGGGCTGCCGGCCGTCGATGATCAGGCCAAATTCATCGCCGCTCAATCTGGCAACCACGCCGCTACAGGCCGCCGCCTGCAGGCGGTGCGCCACATCGATCAGCAACTGGTCCCCCACGGCGGGCCCGAAGACATCGTTGATCTCCTTCAATCCGTCGAGATCGACCGACAACACGGCGAATTCCTCGGCCGTTTCCTCGCAGGCCTCGATCATCTGGGTCAGCGCCTGCAGGAACGCCGGACGGTTTGGCAGATCCGTCAGACCATCGTGATAGGCCATGTGCGCCATCCGCGACTCGGTCTGGCGGCGGGAGGTGACGTCCTCGTAGGTTTTGATCAGATAGAGCGGATTGTCGGCCTCATCGGTGACGGTCTTGCGCCGCGTGAGATAGAGGCGGAGCCCGTCCTTGGTGCTGATCGGATATTCCTCGGTGCGCACCTGGCCTGTTTTCACCGCGGCCTCGTCGCGCGACACGATCAATCGTGCTTCTTTGGCAGAAAAGACCTGCTCCGCGGTTTTTCCCAGAACCGCCTCGCGAGGCTGATTCAGAATGGTCTCAGCCCTGCGATTGGCGAGCAGGAACTCGCCGCCCTGCGCCCGACTGACGGTCAGCGCAATCGGGATGTTCTCGACCACGAGTTCGAGAAATTTCTTGGTGTTGTGCAACTCCTCGGAGAGCGACTTTCGCTCAGTCACGTCCTCGTACGAACTCACCAAATATTCCGGCGTTCCCTTTCCGTCGTGGGTGACAACTTGGTAGACCGAGAGCACCCGCGGTTGCGAAGGGCCCTGAATGGAAAGTTCGCTGCGGAATTCGCCCCGCGTAATCGCCTGCCGGTCATTCTCCGCAATCGCTTCTGCCATTGTCCGCCCGAAGACGTCTTCGATACGCTGGCCAACGATCTCTTGTCGGGATCGGCCAATAAACTTCTCGAAGGCCCGGTTTGCGAGGATATAGCGATCGTCGGAAATGCGTTTGACGACCACGCAAACCGGCAGGTGATCAAACATGGCCTCGAGAAAGCGATGATCGGCGGCTTTGACGACAGCGTCCGACGCGTTCGTCGCCTCGTCCCCAACTTGCTCGCTCTTGCTGGCCGCCCGCCGACCCTCATCGCGAAGCGCGGAGAACCACAAAATCACGGCAGCAGCGAAGCAACAGGCGACGATGCCGCCGGTGACGATCTCTCCCATGCGGACGGAAGCTTCGGCAGCGGCGCGACCTTGAGGCAATTGATCGGCCCATGCCAGGCTCGCACGCGCAAGAATCGCAAGCACGCACAGGCCGGCCGTCACAGAAAATAGAATTCTGCCGCTTGCCTGCCAATTCTTGTCGGCCATCGTTCACCCGCAGATTGCGGCGGGAGTTTCTGGCAGCCGCCGTTTGAATCGGGTAAACGCCGCTCACAGGCATTCGGAAATATGACTAAAATTACGGCGATCCATCGCTATGATTAACGTAGGCCTAATGGTGACGCTCACCTCTCCAAACCCTTCAATTCCCTGCGAGAGCTTGGCCGATGAATGAGGTGGACTGCGTTGTGGTTGGCGCAGGGGTTGTAGGCCTCGCCATCGCCCGCCGCCTGGCCGAGACGGGGCGTGACGTCATCGTGCTCGAACAAGCCGCAACCATCGGCAGCGAAACCTCGTCGCGCAACAGCGAGGTGATCCATGCCGGCATCCATTATCGCCCGGGCAGCCTGATGGCCCGCATGTGCGTGGCGGGAAAGCAGGCGCTTTACGCCTATTGCGAAAACCACGGCATTCCACACCGCCGCTGCGGCAAGTTGATCGTGGCGACGGGCCGTGACGACCTCGATCGGCTCCGATTCATCCAGGCCCATGCGGTCAACAACGGTGTATCCGACCTGGAATTGCTCGACGCTAAAGCCGCGCGTGAATTGGAACCTGCGCTCCATTGCGAAGCCGCCCTCCTGTCGCCTTCCACCGGAATTCTCGACAGCCACGCCTATATGCTGGCGCTGCGCGGGGAGGCGGAAGCCGCCGGGGCCGCCTTCGCGTTTCGGGCTCCGTTCCAACAAGGCCGGCCGGTCGGAACCCAGATCGAGATAGAGGTCGGCGGCGGCGAGCCGACAATTTTGAGGTGTCGCCTGCTCGTCAACGCGGCGGGTTTGAACGCACCGACAGTTGCCCACCGCATCGCAGGCATTCCGATGGATCTCATTCCCAAACTCTATCTGGCCAAGGGGAATTATTTCAGCTGCACGACGCCAGTGCCGTTCACACGGCTGATCTATCCCATGCCAGAACCTGCGGGGCTCGGTGTCCATTTGACGCTGGACATGGCAGGACAGGCGCGATTTGGCCCGGACGTCGAATGGATCGATGCGATCGACTACAACGTTGATGCGGGTCGCGCGGAAACGTTCTATCCGGCCATTCGGCGGTACTGGCCCGCGCTTCCCGACGGCGCGCTTGTCCCCGCCTATGCCGGAATCCGACCAAAGACCGTAACTCCCGCCGTCGCCGCGCAGGATTTTGTGATCCAGGGACCACAGCAGCATGGCCTTGAAGGTCTGATCAATCTGTTCGGCATCGAATCCCCAGGGCTCACGTCTTCGCTCGCCCTGGGCGATTATGTCGCGGAACTGACCACCGGTGGCTCGGAGCGGGGATAAATTCGGCCCCGTCCCCTTGCAGCTCTTTGATCCTGAAGGGATCTAGTGAAGGGTCGCTGTCGTGTGTCTCAAACGCTCGATCTCATCCTTGACCAACAGTTTCCGGCGCTTCAATTCGGCAATTCGCAGATCATCGGTGGAAAGATGCACAAGAGCCTCGCGCAGTTCATTTTCCAAATTCCGGTGCTTCCTCTCAAGCTCAACGAGATGTGCTTGAATTGCCATTCGAAACCTCCTCGGTGTGGTTAAACCTCAGATCGATCCGGACCTCGAAGTGTACATCAGCGGCAACGGCTGTCGACTGGAAACGGCAGCTGTCGTTCATATTTTTGGGAAACATCTGTAATGAATCGTGAGCAGGGGTGAATCGCCTGGTGGAACGTGCTTTACTGCCTTGCAACACGCCCGCTCGATGGCTCACACCGCCAAAATCGGCTAGCCTTGAACTGCTCTCGGCTATTCGCCCAGCGGGGCGTCCGGCCGAACAACGATCGCGCTTAAGTCGAAGTGACCATGACCAACGAAGATGAGCGCGAACTTGAAGATGAACTCGCCCGCTTGCAGCAGGAGCATCGCGACCTGGATGCGGCGATCGACGCCTTGCATCATTCGCCGGCTCCCGACCTGCTGCGTCTGCAACGGCTGAAAAAGCGCAAGCTGCAGCTGCGTGACCGCATCGCCTTTATCGAAGATCAGATCACGCCCGACATCATCGCCTGAAACTGGCCGGGGCGTCTTATCGGTCGGTCTCGTTTCGCCGCTGCAGCTTGCGCCGATACATCGCCCGATCGGCTTCCTGCAACTGCCGGGCGGCGTCGGACTGCGGATCGAGCAAAGCCACGCCGCATGACACGCCGGCATTGACCTTCTGTCCGCCGAATATAAAGGACAATTGATCGATCGCCTGTTCCAGTGCCGCCGCTTTGGCAGCCGCATCCTCGGCGGTCAAATTCCAAAGCAGCAGAACGAACTCGTCGCCCCCAAGCCGCGCGACGACGTCCGACGCCCGGGTCTGGCGCAACAGTTCGGCTGCGACCGCTTTCAGGACCTCATCGCCGGCTGCGTGGCCGAACGTATCGTTGATCGGCTTCAGCCGATCGACATCCAGGACGATCAGTGCCCCGTTCGCCCGATATCGCCTGATGTAGGCCACCGATCGCTTGAGCTCGCGTTCAAAACCCCGCCGGTTCAGAATACCGAGCAGAAAATCGGTCTCGGCATGAGCCTGGAGCTCCTCGATCTTCACCAGGGCCTGTGCAAGGCGCGACCGCAGCTGCCTTATGATAGCCTCGGGCTCGTTGGGGTTAATCCTGTCGATATCCTCGTCCTGATCCTTAGGGCGTTTAACCGGGCGCGGTTTTCCGGGTCCGGAGAGGCGGGAGGTGCCGGCCCTGGACTTTTTATGCATGGGTCCTGCAAGGGAGCTTGAAGCGATTCACCAAGACAGGATAGTCCATTCCCCTCGGCTTGCCATGCCTTGCCGAAGCCCAAGCCCACCCTATAATTCTCCGATACATCCAAAATTGCCGAGAAGAATTTGACCGCATGACCGCCTCCGTTGCCATCATCATGGGAAGCCAGTCCGATTGGGAAACGATGCGTCACGCCGCCGATACGCTGGCGGCGCTCGGTGTAAATTGCGACAGCCGGATTGTTTCGGCGCATCGCACCCCGGAGCGGCTGTTTGGTTTCGCGAAAGGAGCCCGCGCGGCGGGCTATAAGGTTATCATTGCTGGCGCCGGTGGCGCTGCCCATCTCCCCGGCATGACCGCCGCCCTGACCGAATTGCCGGTATTTGGCGTACCGGTGGAATCAAAGGCACTTTCGGGGCTCGATTCTCTTTATTCCATTGTTCAGATGCCGGCAGGCATTCCGGTCGGAACCCTGGCGATTGGGAAGGCAGGCGCGGTTAATGCTGCCCTGCTCGCCGCAAGCGTGCTGGCCTTGAACGATCCGGCGCTTTCGGACCGATTGGTCGCTTGGCGACAGCAGCAAACCGACGGGGTGGCCGAGCGCCCGGAGGGCACCTCGTGACCAGCTCACATCGGGTGAAGCTGAAACCGGGCGACACCATCGGAATTCTGGGCGGCGGGCAATTGGGCCGGATGCTGGCTTTGGCGGCGGCGCGGCTCGGCTTGCGGTGTCAGGTATTTTCGCCCGACCCCGACTCTCCGGCCTTCGATGTCGTCTTGAACGGCACCTGCGCCGAATATGCCGATGTCGAGGCACTGGAATTATTCGCCAATGACGTCAATGTCGTCACCTATGAATTCGAGAATGTGCCCGCAGCCTCGGCGATGATTCTGGCCGCAAGGCGGCCGGTGCTGCCCGATCGCAAGGTTCTCGAGACCACGCAGGATCGATTGATCGAAAAGGACTTCGTGAAACGGCTTGGAATCGGCACCGCCGATTATGCCGACATCTCCTCGGCGGGCGCGTTGCGCGGCGCCATTGCCCGCCTCGGATTGCCCGCCGTTCTGAAGACCCGGCGCTTCGGGTATGACGGCAAGGGCCAGGTCATCATTCGCGACGGAGACGATCCGGACCGCGTCTGGGAAGAACTCGGCACCAAGTCCGCTATTCTGGAAGCCTTTGTCCCCTTCGAGCGGGAAATCTCCGTCATCGCTGCCCGCAGCGCCGATGGCACCGTGGAGTGTTTCGACGTCACCGAGAATGAGCATCGTGACCACATCCTGAGAATTTCGCGGGCGCCGGCGGCGATCTCCGAAAAACTGGCTTCGCAGGCGCGGCGTATCGCCGAAGCCATCGCCACCGCACTCGATTATGTCGGTGTGCTGGCGGTCGAAATGTTTGTGGTGAGCGACGGTAACGAGGATCGGCTTCTGGTCAACGAAATCGCTCCGCGTGTCCATAATTCCGGACATTGGACGCTTGACGGTGCATCCATTTCCCAGTTCGAGCAGCACATTCGCGCGATCGCCGGCTGGCCGCTTGGCAAGCCGGTACGCCACGGCGCCGTGACCATGACCAACCTGATCGGGGACGATGTCACCGGCTACGAGGAGTGGCTAACGGTTCCCGGTGCCACCGTTCATCTCTATGGCAAGGGGGCCCCGCGACCGGGCCGGAAAATGGGTCATGTGACCCAGGTGAACGGGCTTCCCACCTCAGGAACCTGAACCAGGGGCGCCGGCTGGTGCAAAAAACCACGGTGGCCCCCCGTGGACATTGCCGTGCTGATCTGGTACATCCGCGCCCTTGAGGTTAAGGGCTTGGCCTTTGCCAGCCCTTCGCTCGCCCAGAATTTCAATCCGAGCACTGAAAGAGGATGCCGCGTGCAGGTTCTCGTCCGCGATAATAATGTCGACCAAGCCTTGAAGGCGCTGAAGAAGAAAATGCAGCGCGAGGGTATTTTCCGCGAGATGAAGCTCCGCGGCCATTACGAAAAGCCGTCCGAGAAAAAGGCCCGCGAAAAGGCCGAGGCGGTGCGGCGCGCCCGTAAGCTCGCTCGCAAGAAGCTGCAGCGCGAAGGTCTGCTGCCGATGAAGCCGAAGCCGGTATTTGGCATGGGCGCCGAGCGCAATGGCGCTGGTGGACGTGGTGGAGCCGGCGCAGGTCCGCGCGGCCCGCGCTGAGTGCAGCTCATCTGAAGTTCGACGTTCAACGCGGGCCTTGTGCCCGCGTTTTGTTTTCACCGTTGCTTCCGGCACGGCAAGACACCGCCCGACGATGAACTTTCTACTGGGGAGCTTCTGCCTTGCCCGGACTCATTGCGCGAGGGTTCGGCTGATATGGCCAAGCGGTTTCACCATGCCTATCGCGGAAGCGCGCATTTCCCCGCGCGCACCGGCGCCGTCATCCTGATCACCGCACTTACGCTCGGCGGCTGTTCCATCAATTTGGGTTCGCTGTTACCGAGCTCCGAGCCCAAGGAAACTTCGGCTTCGCCTTTCGAGCCGCCGCCAAGTCCGGCGAGCGGTGATCGCGCCGCCGCTGGTGACGAAAACGCCGCGGCCGCCATCGCACGCGGCCAGTCATTAGCCCGTTCAGGAAAGATCGAAGAGGCGGTGGCGGCATTCGACCGAGCGCTGGATCTCGACCCCTATAACGCGCAGGCGTTTTACCAGCGCGGCGTGCTTTATCAGACCGAACGACAGCATCAGTTGGCCGTGGCCGATTTCACCTCCGCCAACGGCCTGATGCCACAATGGGTGGATCCCCTTGTGACACGGGCGGTCAGCTATCTTGCGATGGACAAGGTGAGGGAAGCGGCTTCCGACCTCGATGAGGCCGTCCAGGCAGATCCGCAGCACGGTCAAGCCTGGGTCACGCGGGGACTTGCCTATGAGCGCCTCGGCGAGAAAACCAAGGCGGCGGGCTCATTTGCTCGCGCGTTGGCGATCCGTCCAAAAGACGAAGCGGCGCGGGACGGTTTCGCCAGAGTCGGCGGCCGGCCCGACCAGACTTACGATCCATTTTGAAGAGATCGCAACCAGAGCGGTCAGGCTATTTCGGCAGCACCGCGTGAAACACCGATTTCGCCGCCGCCAGCATGTCATCGGCGACATTGCCGTGGTCCTGAGCCGCCGCAGTGGCAGCCTCCGCATGAAGCTCCAGCGGACGCGAAGGTATATCAGCCGGCGGCGTCGGGCGGGTGGGGTCTTCAGCCCCAGCAGCGACGCTGGGTGCCCCGCCGATCGAGGCGGTGCTCGTTTCGTTGCCAGGCGTGGAAACCACAATCGGCGGCGGCAGTGGCTGGACCATCGCGGTCGTGCTCCGGGCGACCTCTGCCCGCACGGGATCGGGCGCGTCGTTGCGCGGCGCTTCGGGAAGACGCGCGACTTCGGGATGCGCGGACGCAGGACCTGATCGCAAGCGATCGATGGCCGCGCGCGCCAGATTATTGGCATCGTGGCGGTCATCTCCTCCTCCCGCGGCTTCGGCCGACGGTGTCGCGCTGATCGTGGCAGTCGGCATCATCGCCGTTTTCGGTCCCTTGTCGGCGAATTCCTTGTCGGCGCCGATAACAGGGCGTCCCCGCCCTGCCCACGGACGGTGCTTGGGCTCGGCGGGCGCGGATTCGACCGGGGTGTCTGCCGTCTTCTCGACTGGCTTGTTGTCCTCGGGCTTGGCTGGCGCTTCCGCCTGGATCGCCTTCTCCGAAATGCCCTTCGCCCGGACACCTGGCTGGGGAATATTGCTGGTGTCGGCCGCCGGCTCGGGCGTGCCAGTCGCAGCGGAAGGAGCGGAGGCGACAGCGGCCGGCGCCTCAGGTGCGGGCTTGGCAACGATATAATGGTTGACGATGTAGGCGCCGATGATGGTCGCGATCACCGAGGGGAAAATATCCAGCGCAAATTTGGAAAGAATCTTCATCATCACCGGCCAACTCCCCGCCGGGCTTTTGATGAGGAAACTTTGAGGCACATTGAGGGATCAACTGCGACGGATCGATGGCAATTCCGCCCCATCCCTGCCTCAGCCGTGATCAAACCGTTAAGCCGGCGTCTCCCACGCCGTCAGGGGACGAAGACAAGGAAGATGTAGGCGGCAAATACCACGATATGAACCAGACCGAACAGGATATTGGTGCGGCCCGTTCCGAAGGTGAACAGGCCAACGAAGAAGGTCAGAACCAGAAGGACAATGCCCTGGTTATTGAGACCTAATACCAGCGGTTTGCCGAGCGCATGGGCCGCTGCCGCCACGGCCGGAATGGTTAGCCCGATGGTAGCCAGCGAAGACCCCAGCGCCAGATTGATGCTTTTCTGCAAATGATTGCGCCGCGCCGCGGCGACGGCGGCAATACTTTCCGGCAACAGCACCAGGATCGCAACCAAGACTCCCGCAAAGGCCGGCGGAGCGCCGGTCATTCCGATGGCGGCATCGATCACGAGCGAGAACTTCTTGGAAAGCAGGACGACGGCAGCAAGTGAGGCCAGCAGCAGCACGACGCTCAGTGCGAGCCTGCCCGCAGATGACGAGCCGTGTTCCGCCCCGTCGTCACCGGTTACAAAATAGTCCCGGTGCAGGATGGTCTGCGTGTAAAGGAACACACCGTAGAGCAGCACAGTGACAACGCTGACGAAGCCCAGCTGTGCCGCCGAATAGATTGGACCCGGCGTGGTCAGCGTGTAATTGGGCAGGATCAGCGTGATCGTCGCCAGCACCACCAGGACGCTGAGATAAAGGTTGGATCCCGTAACCTGGAAGCCCTGCTCGCGGTAACGCAACCCACCGATGAAGATGCAGACACCGACGAGCCCGTTACAGACGATCATCACCACGGCAAAGACGGTGTCGCGCGCCAGTGCCGGCGCCGCCTTGTCGCCCAACATCATGGTCGCGATCAGCGCAACTTCGATCACCGTGACCGCAAGCGTCAACAGCAAGGTGCCATAGGGTTCGCCGATCCGTTCAGCGATGATCTCGGCATGATGGACGGCGGCGAACACCGTACCGAACAGGATGACGAGCAGCACTATCGCGAACAGCGCGCCGCCCGTGGTCGCCGAAAAAGACCAGCCGAACGCAGTGGCAGCGGCGAAAAATACCGCCGCCAACAATGGAAACATCCAGGACGACCGCGGCATCGGACCTGACAGGCTCATCTTGTCAGGTCCATTCGCAAGTCAACCTACATGCCCTTGACGATGTTCTCGGTCATCTTCTTGGCATCGCCGAGCAACATCATGGTGTTGTCGCGATAGAACAGGGGATTGTCGATACCGGCATAGCCCGAAGCAAGCGATCGCTTGATGAACATCACGGTGCCCGCCTTCCAGACCTGCAGAACCGGCATACCATAGATCGGCGAGGTTTTGTCCTCTTCGGCAGCCGGATTGGTCACGTCATTGGCGCCGATCACGAAGGCCACATCGGCCTGGGCAAATTCGGAATTGATGTCCTCAAGCTCGAACACCTCGTCATAAGGCACGTTGGCCTCGGCTAGCAGCACGTTCATATGGCCAGGCATTCGGCCCGCCACCGGATGAATGGCGTATTTGACTTCGACGCCTTCCTTCTTGAGGCGATCGGCCATTTCCCGCAGCGCATGCTGGGCCTGCGCCACCGCCATGCCGTAACCCGGCACGATAATCACTTTCTGCGCGTTCTTCATGATGAAAGCCGCATCGTCGGCCGAGCCGAGCTTGACCGGCTTGACCTCGCCGCCTCCGGCACCTGCCACCGCGGTTTCGCCGCCGAACCCGCCAAGGATGACCGAGATGAAGGAGCGGTTCATCGCATGGCACATGATGTAGGACAGGATGGCGCCGGAGGATCCGACCAGCGCGCCGGTGATGATAAGTGCCGAGTTGCCAAGGGTAAATCCGATGCCAGCAGCCGCCCAGCCCGAATAGGAATTGAGCATCGAGATCACGACCGGCATGTCCGCGCCGCCGATCGGAATAATCAGGAGTGCGCCCAGCGCGAGCGCGATAATCGTGATCAGCCAGAAATCGAGCTCGCTTCCGGTCAACACCAGCCCGACGATGAAGAATATCAGCGCCAGTCCGAGCGCGATGTTGATGAGATGACGTGCCGGCAGGATGATCGGTGCACCGCTCATGCGACCGGACAATTTGGCGAACGCAATCACCGAGCCGGTGAAGGTCAGCGCACCGATGGCGACGCCGAGCGACATTTCGATGAGGCTCTGCGGATGGATGTGGCCGGGCGTTCCGATATCGAACGCTTCGGGCGCATAGAACGCGCCGGCCGCAACCAGCACCGCGGCCATGCCGACCAGCGAATGGAAGGCGGCGACGAGTTCCGGCATCGAGGTCATCGGCACCCGGCGGGCGATCACCGCGCCGACGCCTCCGCCGATGGCGACGCCAAGAACGACCAGCAGCCAAGCCAGGCCGTCGGCCGGCGGATGGGCGGCCAGCGTGGTGGCGACGGCGATCGCCATGCCGATCATGCCGAAGAAATTGCCCTGGCGGCTCGAGGCAGGGCTCGATAATCCGCGCAGCGACAGAATGAACAGGACGCCCGCGATCAGATACAAAACTGCCGACAGATTGGCGTTCATCTAGAAGCCCCCTTTAATCTCGTCACCCCGAGCTTCCGTCGCTCACTTGGCCTTCTTCTTGTACATCGCGAGCATTCGCTGGGTGACCAGGAAGCCGCCGAAGATATTCACGCAGGCAAAGATCAAGGCCACGAAGCCGAAACCGCGGGCCCACCCTGAACCCGAGGAAATCATGCCGACGCCGACCGCAAGCAGTGCGCCCACCACGATTACCGAGGAGATGGCGTTGGTCACCGACATTAGTGGCGTATGCAGCGCAGGGGTCACCGACCACACCACGAAATAGCCGACAAATACCGCCAGCACGAAAATCGACAGCCGGAACACGAAGGGATCGACGGCCTGGGCAAGATGATCCATGGCGGTTCTCCTTAAGCTGATGTCGCTTGGAAGCTCGGGTGAATGACCGCGCCATCCTTGGTCAGCGCGGTGGCCTTCACCAGTTCGTCGTCCCAGTTCACCGCCAGCGCTTTCGCAGACTTGTCGACCAGGGTTTCGATGAAGGCGAACAGGTTGCGAGCGTAAAGAGCTGACGCCGACGCGGCGACGCGCCCGGCAACATTTGTGAATCCGACGATCTTGATGCCATCGAGTTCGACGATTTCGCCGGGCCGCGCGCCATCGACATTGCCGCCCCGCTCAACCGCGAGATCGACCAGAACCGAACCCGGCTTCATCGACTTAACCATTTCGGCGCTCACGAGCTTCGGCGCCGGACGGCCGGGGATCAGCGCCGTGGTGATGACGATGTCCTGTTTCTTGACGTGCTCGGCCGTCAACGCCGCCTGTTTGGCCTGGTACTCCTTGGACATTTCCTTGGCGTAGCCGCCGGCGGTCTGCGCATTCTTGAACTCCTCGTCCTCGACAGCGAGGAACTTGGCGCCGAGACTTTCCACCTGCTCTTTGGTCGCCGGACGAACGTCGGTCGCCGTCACCACCGCCCCCAGACGGCGCGCCGTCGCGATCGCCTGCAGACCGGCAACGCCCACACCCATGATGAACACCTTGGCCGCGGGCACGGTACCGGCCGCGGTCATCATCATCGGGAACGCCCGGCCAAAGGCCTCGGCCGCCTCGATCACTGCACGGTAGCCGGCCAGATTGGCCTGGCTGGAAAGCACGTCCATCACCTGCGCGCGGGTGATACGCGGCATCAATTCCATCGCAAAGGACGCGACGCCCGCACCCGCGATCGTCTTTAGCGCGGCATCGTTGCCATGCGGATCCATGATGGCGATCACCAGCGCGCCGCGCTTGTAATTGGAGAGCTCGGCGGATTCGGGCCGCTTCACCTTGATGACGACATCGGCGTCCTTGACGGCCGCAGCGCTGAGGCTCGCGCCAGCCGCCTCAAATTCAGCATCCGGAATACCGGACTTGATGCCGGCACCCGGCTCCACAGCGACTTCGAAGCCGAGGCTTTTGTATTTCTTCACCGTATCCGGCGTAGCGGCGACCCGCGGCTCGGAGGGATCGATTTCCTTGGCGACTGCAATCTTCATGGGGCCTCCGGCGACACGAAAAACGCGCGCGCGAATTCTTATGGATGCGCAATCCGGACGAGGAGCTTACCGGACGCAGGCGCGGATGTCCGAAAAATGAGGGTTTAGAGGCGCCACCCTAAACAAGGCAGCGCTGGCTCATCAGGTGAGGAAAATCGCCATCATGGCAACAATGAAAATCACGGCCGCGGAGCCGTATTTGACGAGCTTGATGAACCCTTCATAGGTTTGCTCATGAGCGGCATAATCGTTGCCGTCCGCGGTCGTATAGGCCACTTCGCTATGGTCTGCCATCGGTAACCCCCGTCGAAAGTATATTCCAGCGTGCCTTACCCCAAACCATCCGGCAGGGCAACGGCGCAAGCGGGCTGATCTTCCGGCAATCCGCACCCGTCTGGCAGCCCTCAGGGGCCGGGTCAGCGCAGGCGGATCAATCAGCCACCTCCAGCTCATCGATCATGCCGGAGATCACGGCAAGTCCTCGCCCCCAGAACTGCGGGTCGCGGGCATCGAGACCGAACGGCTTGAGCAATTCGGAATAATGCTTGGTGCCGCCAGCGGCCAGCATCGCCAGATAGCGATCGGCAAATCCTTCGGAGGCGTTCTCGTAGACCGAATAAAGCGAATTCACCAGGCAGTCGCCGAATGCATAGGCATAGACGTAAAACGGCGAATGGATGAAATGCGGGATGTACATCCAGAATGTCTCGTAACCGGGCCGCAGATCGATCGCCGGGCCGAGACTTTCGCCCTGCACCGAAAGCCAGATTTCGCCGAGACGCTGCGCGGTCAGTTCGCCGTTGCGCCGCTCCGTGTGAACCGCCCGCTCGAACGTATAGAACGCGATCTGGCGGACCACGGTGTTGATCATGTCCTCGACCTTGCCCGCAAGCAGAGCCTGCCGCTGCTTGGCGTTCTCGGTCTCGCCAAGCAGGCGCCTGAAGGTGAGCATCTCGCCGAACACGCTCGCGGTCTCCGCCAGCGTCAGTGGCGTCGGCGCCATCAACGCACCGTTCCTTGCCGCCAGCACCTGGTGCACGCCATGACCAAGTTCGTGGGCAAGCGTCATCACATCGCGCGGCTTGCCCTGATAATTCATCAGCACGTAGGGATGGGCCGACGGCGTGGTGGGATGCGAGAAGGCGCCAGGGGCCTTTCCCGGCCGCACCGGCGCATCGATCCAGCGATCGGTGAAGAAACGCTCGGCGATGCCAGCCATTTCCGGCGAGAACGCCCTGTAGGCACCAAGCACCATCTGCCTGGCCTCGGGCCAGCCAATACTGGCGCTGGCCGCAAACGGCAGCGGAGCATTGCGGTCCCAATGGGCCAACTTCTTCTTTTTGAACCATCCGGCTTTCAGGCGATAATAACGATGCGACAACTGCGGATAGGCAGATCGCACCGAAGCGACCAGCGCATCGACCACCTCGCGTTCGACGCGGTTGGCAAGATGGCGGGAGTCGGCGACGTCCTGAAAGCCCCGCCAGCGGTCGGAAATTTCCTTGTCCTTGGCGAGCGTGTTGGTGACCAGCGCAAACGTGCGTTCGTTGGCCTTGAAGGTTTTGGCCAGAGCTTGTGCGGCTGTCTTGCGTTTGGCGGCGTCGCGATCCTGCAACAGATTCAGTGTCGGTTCGATCGCAAGTTCGCGGCCGCCCACCTTAAACCGCAGACCAGAGATGGTCTGATCAAACAGCCGGTTCCAGGCGGCGTAGCCGCTTTGCGATTTCTCGTGAAATAATTGCTCGACGCGATCTTCCAACTGATAGGGCCGGTCCTTGCGCAGGTCTTCAATCCACGGCCGGTAATGCGCCAATTCGGAAGCCTGCATCGCGCTTTCGATGACTGCGTCCTCGATACGGTTCAATTCGAGCGGAAAGAACAACAGGTGCAGCGAGGCGCTGGTCAGCCGCTCGGAAATATCGCCATAGAATTTCGTGATCGCCGGATCGACGCTGTCGCCTGCATGGATAAGGCCGGCATAGGAGCCGAGACGTCCCATCAGATCGTCGATCGCCTCGTAACGGCGCACAGCGTCGGCAAGCCACGCGCCGCCGCCATCGGCAGCGATCGCCGGCGCAAGCTTTCCTTTGTAGTCGGCCTCAAAGCCGCGGCAGTCGGCATCCAGCCGCTCCAGGTCGCGACCGATTTCCGGCGCATCTATCCCGGAATAAAGATCAGCGAGATTCCACTCCGGCAGCGTGTCCTTGGTTTTGAGCCGGCTTTTGCTGGCTGACGCCTTCTTTGCGACTTTCCGCGCTGCGGACTTTGCGGCCGCCTGCATGGCCGCTTTCCGGGCGGGCTTGCGGCGAGAGGAAGTACGGGAGGTCATCTCGTTTTGAACCTGTCTTTGCGTTGGCGAGGCGGTTGCGTTGATGCGGCGGTGGCCATCGCAAATGACGACCATCCATCAGCATTTAAGAGGGCGTTAATCGGCATCGGCGAGAGTGCCCCGATTCGGGACACATAGTGAAGAATGCGGGGAACTCCATGGTCGCCAGGATTTTGATCGCCGACGACGACGCAGTGCAGCGTCGGCTCGTTGAGAACATGGTCCAGAAATGCGGCTATGAAACGCTCGTGGTCGAGAGTGGCGACGCCGCTATTGCCGCAATAACATCGCCGGAGGCTTCGATCGACGCGATCCTGCTTGACCTTGTGATGCCCGGCCTGGACGGAATGGGAGTCCTTTCCCAAATGCGCGAGGCGGGCCTGAACATTCCCGTCGTCGTCCAGACCGCCCATGGTGGCATCGACAACGTGATTTCCGCCATGCGGGCGGGCGCCCAGGACTTCGTCGTCAAGCCCGTTGGCTTCGAACGGTTGCAAGTCTCGCTACGGAATGCGCTGAACACCAGCGCGCTGCGCGGCGAATTGCAACGCATCAAGCACAGCCGCGAAGGGCGCCTGAGCTTCGCCGATATCATCACCCGCAGCGAAAGCATGGCCGGCGTCTTACGCACCGCGCAGAAGGCCGCAGCGTCCAGCATTCCCGTTCTGATCGAAGGTGAATCCGGCGTCGGAAAGGAATTGTTTGCCCGCGCCATCCATGGCAGCGGTGAACGCAAATCCAAGCCGTTTGTCGCGGTCAATTGCGGCGCGATCCCAGACAATCTGGTGGAGTCGATCCTGTTCGGTCACGAGAGAGGCGCCTTCACCGGCGCCACGGAGCGGCATACCGGCAAGTTCGTCGAGGCCTCGGGCGGTACCCTGTTTTTAGACGAAGTCAGCGAACTGCCGCTAGCCGCCCAGGTCAAGCTGCTCCGCGCGCTGCAGGAAGGTACCGTCGAAGCCGTCGGCGGCCGCAAGCCAATCAAGGTCGATGTCCGCATTATTTCCGCCACCAATCGCAACCTTCTGAACCACGTCAAGGCCGGGCAGTTTCGGGAAGACCTGTTTTACCGGCTGCACGTGCTGCCACTGACCGTCCCGCCGCTGCGGACCCGTCGTGAAGATATCCCGCATTTATTGCGACATTTCCTGGCGCGGTTCTGCGCGGAGGAGAATCGTTCGATCACCGGTATCAGCGGCGAAGCGATGATGATGCTCTCGCAGCTCAGTTGGCCTGGGAATATTCGACAGCTGGAGAATACCGTTTATCGGGCGGTCGTCATGAGCGACCATGACGAACTCAGCGTCGCCGACTTCCCCCACATCGCAGCGCAAGCCGAGCCGGAGCTTTCATCATTGCAGGCGACGCCTGAACCCTTGGTCCTCATCGGGCATCTCCCCTCCGCGCCAGCCACCATTCCGGGTAATGAAATACCGATTGCGCCCGCTGCTCCCGTTGGGACGCTGTCGATGCTTACCAGCGGAGGCGATGTGCGGCCGCTGGAGGAAATGGAAGCCGAAATCATTCGTTTCGCGATCTCCCATCACCGGGGACAGATGTCGGAGGTCGCGCGCCGCCTGAAAATTGGCCGCTCAACCCTCTATCGAAAGCTGGACGAGGCTGCCGCTCACGTCCGTACCTCGGACGGCGACACGGAAATCGCCGGCTGAACCGGGACGTCGTCGGCGCAATCCGGCCCTATCCCGCCGGAGCAAAACAACCGATGGCGTTGAACCGTTGCCGGGAGGTGACAGACAAAGGGTCGAGCACGTGGCAAAAGCGCGCAAGCGATCGCTCCGGACGGTTTTACGGTCAGTTTGTCGTGAGGTGCCAGCGCTGCCGCTGGTCGCTTTCGAGGCACGCGTGTAACGTCTCTGCGGGAATCAAGGCACGCAAAAGCCACGCGTGCAGGCGTGCCGGGTGTCAAGGTTGCCGGTGTTCGCTTGAGGATGCCAAGGGAAATCGGCTTCGATTTCTGCAGGCGCTTCACGGGAACGCGAAACCAAAAGCACCCAAAGCAACTTACCTACGAAGGCACAGCGCAAGCTGTGATCAATGGCAACCAGTCGCCCGGGGAATAAATAATGTCGGACTGTTTGAGGATCCGTGGAGGATTTGACCGCGTCTTGGTAGCGGTTGCAGCGACCTTTCTGACGGTCTCGGCGACCACGGCCTTGACCCCGGCAGCTATGGCCCAGGCAAGCTCCAGCCAGTCAGATCCGGCGCGCAACAACGCAGCCGAACTCGCCCTTGACGCTGCGATCCCTCGCCCGGAGCCTGCAAACGTCCCGCCGCCCACCGTCAACGATTTCAAGCCGGATGCTCCCGCGACCACGAGTGCCAATCCGGCGATCACCGCCGAGAAGCCGACGGAAAACAAGACGGTCGAGACCAAGCCCGCCGACGTCAAGCCGGCTGAAACAACGGCCGATACCAAGCCCTCTGATACCAAGGCCTCTGATACCAAGGCCGCCGACAGCAAGCCGGTTGAAGCGGCGCCCTCCGCCGCCACCCCGAAAGAAGCGCAGAAGTCCGACGGCAACGACGCGCCGAAGGCCGATACCGCCAAGGCCGATGCCGCCAAGACTGATGCCGCCAAGACTGATGCCAAAAGCGACAGTGCAGCGAGCGCGCCCACAGCTGAACCGGCCAAGGCGGCCAGCCGTGTAGCGGCCGCAGACCAGCCGGTCGCCGACAAGCTGCGCGACCTGGTCGCAACCCGGTTGGCACGCTATTTCGATCGTAAGAACGAACGGGCGGCGGTCGAGAAATTCTACACCGCGCGCGAATACGCTCCGCTGTGGACGCAGGGCGGCGCCCTGAATGAGACCGCCAAGGGTGTCATCGCCCGCCTGAAGGATGCCGATTCCGAAGGCCTGAGCGCCGCCGATTATCCGGTGCCGGAATTCGCCGCCGCCACGACGCCCGACGCGCTGGCTGAGGCGGATATGAAGCTGACGGAGAGCATGCTCGATTACGCTCGCCAGGCCCAGAGCGGCCGAATGCACTGGTCTCAAGTCAGCGGCGATATTCAATATCCCGAACATCCGATCGATCCGTCCGAAGTGCTGGCCAACATCACCGCTGCCAAGGACGCCTCGGCCGCGCTCGACAGCTACAACCCGCCGCATAAGCTTTACCGCGAACTGAAGGCTAAACTCGCCGAATTGCGCGGCCAGGGCGAGGCGCCCGTTGTCCAGATCGCCGATGGCCCGGCGCTGAAATACACACCCGCCCGCAAGAAGCAGCCGGAAATCCTGGTGGAAGATCCGCGCGTGCCCCAGTTGCGGGCCAAGCTTGGGCTCTCGGAAAACGCCGATGATACCCATTACGACGCCAAGGTTGCCGCCGCCGTTCGCAAGTTCCAGGAAGGCGCGGATCTCAAGCCGACCGGCGTGCTGGATGATCGTACTGTCAGGGCGATCAACAGCCCGAAGCGCGATCGTCAGATCGATACCGTCATTGTCAACATGGAACGCTGGCGCTGGCTCCCGCGGGAGTTAGGCGCGCCTTCGCTCGGGGACGCCTACGTTATCCTCAACATCCCCGATTACACATTGAAGGTGATGCAGAACGGCGCCCAGGTCTGGACCACGAGGGTCGTCACCGGCCAGCCGGGCACCCACGCCACTCCGCTTTTGACCGAGACGATGAAATACATCACGGTCAATCCGACCTGGAACGTGCCGCCTTCGATCATTTACAACGAGTATTTGCCGGCGTTGCAGCAGGATCCGACAGTGCTGCAGCGCATGGGCCTCCGGCTTGAGCACAACCGCGACGGCAGCATCCATATTTCGCAGCCGCCCGGTGAGGGGAATGCGCTGGGACGCATCCGTTTCAACTTCCCGAACAAGTTCCTGGTCTATCAGCACGACACGCCGGACAAACAGCTGTTTGCCCGCGAGGAGCGGCCGTTCAGCCATGGCTGCATGCGGGTGCAGAATCCGGATCAGTACGCCTCGATCCTTCTCAACATGACCGAGCAGAGCAATCGCTACACGCCAGAGAAGATCCGTGCGATGTACGGCCGTAGCGAGATCGATCTGAAATTCCCGACGCCGATCCCGGTCAACATCACCTACCAGACCGCCTTCGTCGATGACGCTGGCAAGCTGCAATTCCGCAAGGACGTGTATGGCCGCGACGCCGCCATGCTCTCGCTATTGCGCAACACCCGTAACAAGGACCTGGAAACGGTGGTGGCACACTCCCAGCCGAGCTATGGCCGCCCGTCGGCCAGCGCCCTGCCGGCGAATGTGAGCTTTGCCAGCGACAATTCCGGCCCCTCATTCTTCGAGCGGCTATTTGGTGGGCCGAGCGCGGCTCCGGCGCCAGCCCCCGCTCGGCGAATGCAGCGAGGGGTCTTTACCCGCTAATATTATCCGGGTAAAATTTAGCTTATGGGGCCTCGTGTGATACACGGGGCCCTTTGCCGTTAACCATTCCCCCCTCGGCTCGAGCACGGCCGGCTATTTTTCGCCATACTCGGCGGGTTAGGTTAAGGTTGGTGTCGGGTGAATGGCTGCAGCCGTCATCCACTCCGTGTTAAGGCTGCCTTTACCCGTTTTCGCCACATCAGGGTAACGGAGCTTGGGGTCACGGGCTCTTGGTTTGAATCGGGCGTCGTATCGCGCCTCTGGGGTGGGTTCATTAGTGCTGGCTGGTTTCGCACGCCAACTAAAGACGTCTTTGTTTGCCAAAGCGGGCGGCCGAGCTGGCCTCGCTTCCCTGCTGCTCCTCGGCGCGGCGGGCTCCGTGCAGGACGCGACCGCGCTTAACGGAACCCGCACCCTCTCCTTCCATCACACCCATTCCAGCGAGGACCTCACGGTCACCTTTAAGCGTAACGGCCGTTACGACGAAGACGCCCTGAAACAGCTCAACCATTTTCTACGGGACTGGCGTACCCAGGGTGAGACCACGATGGACCGCCATCTGTTCGACATCCTGTGGGAGGTCTACCGGGACGTCGACGCCAAAAAGCCCATTCAGATCATCTCCTCCTACCGCTCGCCCGCAACCAACGCCATGCTGCGACGACGTTCCTCCGGCGTGGCGCGTCACAGCCAGCATATGCTCGGTCACGCAATGGACTTCTACATCCCGGACGTACCGCTGGAGCAAATCCGCTTCGCCGGACTCCGGTTGCAACGGGGCGGCGTCGGCTTTTATCCGACATCCGGCTCACCCTTCGTCCATCTCGATACCGGCAGCATCCGCCACTGGCCTCGGATGACGCATGACGAACTGGCGAGAGTATTCCCTGATGGCCGAACCGTGCATATCCCGTCCGACGGCAATCCGCTGTCCGGCTATCAACTGGCGCGCGCAGACATCGAGAAACGAGGCAATGGCGACGAGGCCCTGACCCGCCCCAGCCAAAACTTGTTTGCTGCGCTATTCAGAAGCAACAAATCGGCGGATGACGACGACGAAATAGGAGCCAGCGAAGCGGAAGACGGGAAGGCAGCTCCTTTCCTGAAAATCGCTTCAGCCGCTCCTGTTCCAATCCCGCGTGCCAAGCCTGTCATAGCGTTACAGCTCGCATCAGCGGCCGCGCCGGACGCCACGGCTACCAAGGCCGGCACCGCTCCGAGCCAGGATCGTAAGCCGCAGACTCCGGCCGACATCATCAACAGCCGCGGCTTCTGGGATGAGATGCCGGCATCGCCGCGCCAGGCGACCGCAGCTCAGGCCGCCGCTATCCGCGCTGCCGCTGATAATGCGCGCCGCGCGATTTCGGTAGCAGCCGACCCGCAAGCCACCGCCAGCATTTCGCCTCCGCTTCAGGTTCTGGCCTATGCGCCACGATCCGATTCCAGCCCCGAGCGCCAGGCTATCGCCTCGAGCGCGAATGGCGCCCGTAACGGCCGCTTGGCCGGCGTTGACCCCGTGGAAAAGAAGGCAAAGGGGCAAACCGGCGTCGCCCAGGTCACGCGCCTTGCCGCTGCGCAGACTAGCGATGTCTGGCTGCGGGCCATGATCCTCGCCCCGAGTGCCAGCGGCTCAATGTCGGCGACGGCTTTAGGCGACAGTGATATGACGCTGCTGCGGACGCATTTCGCCAAGCCGCAGGCCGCCATCGCGATGGCTTTTTCTGAGGACCCGCTAATGGGGCTGGTCTGTGACCGGTTTACCGGTTCGGCAACGGCACCGCTCGCCATGCAATCGTTTGCGATGCGCACCGCGGCTCTGCGCTGAGTTCACTCAGCCCGGCGTCGCAAACTAAATTGACCCCAGCCGCGCTATAGCGTTTTCGAGCGAAGCGGATACCGGTTCGCGTCAAAACGCGGCAAAACAACAAATTGAAGCTTCGGTTCTGATTCAATCAAAGCCGAAACAGCTTGGGGGCGGCTCACCTCAGAGCATACCAAGCGCCTGCATATAGGTTTCGAGGATCGTTTCCTGTTCCGCCCGCTCGTTGGCGTCCTGCTTGCGAAGACGCACGATGGTGCGGAGCGCTTTGACATCGTAGCCGTTGCCCCTGGCCTCGGCATAAACGTCACGAACATCATCTGAGATGGCTTTCTTTTCTTCTTCCAATCGCTCGATGCGCTCGATGATGGCCCGGAGCTGATCCTTGGCGAATTTGGTGGCGGGCGCGTCGGCGACGGCGGCGGCTGAGGTAGCCATCAGGTACTCCTAGAGAACGGAAGAGCTGGGAATGGAAGGAGGATGGAACGGAATGGCGCAGGCGCTGCCCCGTCTTCTTCCAAAAAAGACCCTCCAGAGAGGAGCGCTTCTCGTCAAGCCAACATCGACTTCATCCACAGCGCGCCCACAGGAGAAACAGCAGTTCCGTTTCTCGCGCCGACCGGAAGGTGCAATCCCTAGAAGGCCTAATGGCCGCTCTGACCTTTCATCGCCGCCAATTGCTCAGGACTTGCCTCTCGCTGATAGCTGGCCTTCCAGGTTTCATAGGGCATGCCGTAGACCGCTTCCCGACTTTCATCGCGGCTAATCGCAACGCCTTTGGCATCGGCCGCATCCTTCAGCCAGTTGGACAGGCAGTTCCGGCAGAAACCGGCCAGATTCATCAGATCGATGTTCTGGACATCGGTGCGACCGCGCAGATGCTCCACAAGCCGCCGGAACACGGCGGCTTCCAGTTCGGTTCGGGTTTGTTCATCCATGGCTGTCATCGCAATCACGTCCTGTTAGGTGGGAACGTTGCCTTAAAAATGGGAATTGTCACAGATTTTGCCACATCAACGTTCAGGAACGAAAGCCGGTACCGGGACGTGCCATCGCGGGGTGGCTTCGGCTAAGGCATGTCGCCACGCGAAATCGTCAATGAATTGAGATAGCCTCGCTCGATGATTCCAGATTCGCAGCAATTTTCTCGCCTGTCCCGTCGCGGCCTTGCCGCGGCCCTGGTTTGGCTTGCATTCGCGACCACCTGCCTGTGGACGAACCCCGCGGCCGCCGATTTCCGGCTCTGCAACAATACCTCCAGCCGGGTTGGAATTGCCCTTGGATATAAGGATGCCGACGGATGGACCACCGAGGGCTGGTGGAATGTGTCCTCGCGCTCTTGCGAGACCCTGCTGAAGGGGACGCTGATCGCCCGGTATTATTATATCTATGCGCTGGACTACGACCGGGGCGGCGAATGGTCCGGACAAGCGTTCATGTGTTCGCGTGACAAGGAGTTCACGATCAAGGGCACCGAGAATTGCCTGGCGCGCGGCTTCGATCGCACCGGCTTTTTTGAAGTCGATACCGGCGAGCAGCGTGCCTGGACCGTGCAATTGACTGAATCCACCGAACAGCCGGCCCAGCGCATCCCCGGAATTCCCGGGACCGTGGGTCCGGGCGGCGTTCCCGGCGTAACCGGCTTGCCGGGAGGTGGGCAGCCGGCCTCGCCGCTCCGCAAGCCGCCGGTCACACCTAGCCCGCCAGCGGCCCCAACGGACAGCAAGCCATGAGGCGGCTCCGTCGCATCAAGATCCTGGCCACGCTTGGCCCGGCGTCATCGGATGCGGCGATGATCCGCCGGCTGTTTGAGGCTGGCGCGGATATTTTCCGGATCAATATGAGTCACACCTCGCATGAGGCGATGCGCGATCTGGTCGCCACCATTCGCAATGTCGAAGCAAGCTACGGACGACCGATCGGTATCCTGGTTGATCTGCAAGGCCCAAAGCTTCGCATCGGTTCATTCGCGGAAGGAGCGATCCAGCTCAACAATGGCGACCGCTTTGTGCTCGATGCCGACAAGACCCCCGGCGACAATACGCGCGTGCAATTGCCCCATCTCGAAATCCTGTCCGCGCTACGGCCCGGCCATGCACTGCTGCTCGACGACGGCAAGGTACGGCTGATCGCCGAAGAGACCTCTCCCGAACGGGCGGTTACCCGCGTCGTCATCGGCGGCAGGATCTCGGATCGCAAGGGCGTCAGCCTGCCCCATACCGACCTGCCGGTGTCGGCGATGACGGCCAAGGACCGCGCCGACCTGGAAGCCGCCGCCGCCACCGGCGTTGACTGGATCGCGCTGTCCTTCGTCCAGCGGCCGGAAGATGTGAGCGAGACCAAGCGGCTGGTGCGGGGCCGCGCCGCGGTGATGGCCAAGATCGAGAAACCTCAGGCGATCGATCGGCTGGCGGAGATCCTCGAGGTTTCCGACGCGTTGATGGTGGCGCGCGGCGATCTCGGCGTCGAACTGCCGCTGGAACGCGTCCCCAGTCTGCAAAAGCAGATGACACGAATGGCGCGACGCGCGGGGAAACCGGTGGTGGTCGCAACGCAAATGCTGGAATCCATGATCCAGTCGCCGGTCCCGACGCGCGCCGAAGTCTCCGACGTGGCGACCGCGATCTATGAAGGCGTGGACGCCATCATGCTGTCGGCGGAATCCGCCGCCGGCAAATTTCCGGTCGAGTCGGTTTCGACCATGAACCGGATCGGCGAAGAGGTCGAACGTGATCCAATCTATCGCGAGGTCGCGATCGCGCAACGCCCTACGCCCGAAGCCACCGCTGGCGACGCCATCGCCAATGCCGCCCGACAGATTGCCGAAACCCTCGATCTCGCGGCCATCATCTGCTGGACCAGTTCTGGGTCCACCGCCATCCGCGTGGCCCGCGAACGACCGCGTCCGCCGGTCGTCGCCATCACGCCCAATCTTGCAACGGGGCGGAAACTGTCGCTGGTCTGGGGCGTGCATTGCGTGGTTGCCGAGGACGCGCATGACCAGGACGACATGGTGAACCGCGCCGGGCGCATCGCGTTTCGCGACGGTTTTGCGCGCGCCGGACAGCGCGTCATTATTGTGGCCGGCGTTCCCCTGGGTACGCCTGGGGCCACCAATATGGTTCGCATTGCCTATGTCGGATCGGAAGATGACGCTAATATTTGAGACCGCCTTCAGGCAAGCGCTTAGGTGATCTAGGCCCCGATCAGCGTTTTGGCCGGCAATACGGCCTGAACGACAAGACCTCGGGCGCGTGCATCCATTACGCCGACTGCGCGCAACGCCAGCAATGTCACGGTCTGCACCGCATCGCGCAATTTGGTCGGGTCATCGCGAAGGTCAGGCGCCAGCGGCCCAACCAAGGCCTCATGCAGCGCGCCGAGCAGTGCCGCCGCCGCGGTTGCCGTATCCTGCGCAGGCAGATGGCCCGCGCGGATCGCCGCCTCTATACGGGCCGCGATTTCCTCGGCGATTTCGCGCCGGCTCGCCAGCCTTGAGGCAGTGACATCCACATCGACGGGCTCGGCGAGAATCCCCCAGGCGAGCTTGCGATTTGAGAGCACATGAACGGCGACCGTCGTGACCGCCGCAGCGAGCGCTGATGAGGGACCGGGGGCGGCGTCGGCGGCGCGCCGGATTGCGCCCAATTCGTCGCGTGAAACTTCCGCGATCAATTCGGAGATCAGGTCGGCCTTGGAAGGAAAGTAACGATAGACGGTGCCCGCCGCGACGTTGGCACGAACCGCAACGGGCGCGATCTGCACGGCGGTGATACCGCCTTCCGCCGCCGCTTCTCGCGCCGCTGCCAAAATGGCGGTCCGCCGCGCCGCCAGCCGCTTCACCACCTGATGGGTTCGCCGATAGACCATGGGTTTCTCATTCCACGAGTCCCGCGCGGCTATTCGGACCGCGTCCCTCCCTCGTGCCTGTTTTCAGAACGAAAAGATGAACACCAATTCAGTGAAAATAACAAGCCGCGTGCCGCGCAGCACTGGGGTGAGTTGCCGAAGTCCCAAGGCTTTAAACATGGGCGGCTTCAGGCACCGGCCGTGGCAGGCGAGATCTGGCCCGCGCGAACGAGATCGGCCTGCCACCATCGCCCGGCTCGCCGCAAAATCAAGGCGGCGATAATTATCGTCGCGGCAAAGCCCGTGGGTGCGGCGAAAACGGGATAAAAGAACAGGCACGCTGCGGCCAGGCCGAGCGCGGGAAGTTCGAACGACCGGAAGCCGTGGTCGAGGCCGATCCGAACCAAGAAGGCAACGGCGATCGCCAGAACCATGACGTCATAGAGAAACAGATAAGGCGTCACTAAGAGCGTGCCAGTCGCCAGCGCGGCAGCCTTGAGCGCATAGTCAACGCGGCTGCGCCAGATCGAAATCAGCCCGAGCGCCACAGCGGCGGTCATGGCCCACTGGAAGGCCCAGCCCAAAGGTTCACTACCGCCGAAGAAGCGAACCAAAGCGAAGATGCTCTGCATCTTGCCCCAGGGCGCGCGACCCTCGGTGAGGAAGGCCTGGGAGAACATCGGCATCCAGTGCACGAAAGCCTGCCAACTCTCGGTCCCGAATGCCAGCCACGACAAAGCCGCCAGCGCCATGGCTACCACAGCGGCGGCGATGAAAGTTCTCCACTGCAACGTCGCGATCAACACCAGCGGGAATAACAAGCCATATTGCGGCTTGTAGCTGAGCAGTCCGAGGCAGATCCCGGCGATGACCGGCCGGACGGGGAGGAAATAAAGCGTCGCGCCGATCAGGGAGGCCGTGAGAAAACCGTTCTGGCCAACGAGAATATTGGTCAGCACCACCGGGAAGGCCGCCCCTAACAGCCACCCAAAGGGGCGACCGACCAAAGCGCGCATCACTGCGAGATAAGGCAGGAAACTGACAAGCGCCCAGCCCACATAGGAAATCCCGTACGGAAACAGGGCGAGCAGGGCCGCCACAAACAGAAACGGCGGTGGATAATGCCAGGCGAAGTTTCCCGGATAGTTCTGGCCGAGGACAGCAACCTGAATCTGCTTCTGAATGTTCCAGTCGTATGCCTGCGCGGCATGACCTTCCAGCACCAGCCGGCCGGCCGACCAGACATTGATGAAATCTGTGGGAATGCCGCGGCCGTCGGCGTCATAGATCCACCAATGCGCGAAATAGCCGGCTGGGAAAAAGGCCGCGTTGATGATGAGCAGCACAAAGCAGATGTTGACCAGCGATGCCGGCAAATCGGACTTCAATGGGGACGCCGTGAACCAGTCCGGGGTGAGCGTTGGCGCGGCCATGCGAGATCCTTCTTCGTGCCCTCGTGCGCTCCATGAAAGCGATGCCGCGCGATGAAAGGTGACGCTCCGGCGACCGAAGGTTCCTTCCGCATCATGCGTTGCGAGCCTTAGGAAATCTTAAATTCCGTTTTGCCTGGGCATGAAAAAAACGCGGCGTCTCCGCCGCGTTTTCCAACTCAATTACTTCAATAGGTTCAGGCCTGCGGCTGTGGCTCCAGGCCGGGATCGGCGTCGGGACGCGGCCGTGGCTTGCCGGCCGGCGGCACCGCTGAAGTTCGGGGAGCAGACGGTTCAAGCACCGACTCGCGATTTGGCTTCTTGCCCTTCAGGAGATCCTGGATTTCGTCGCCCGTCAGCGTCTCGAACTCCAGCAAGCCTTTGGCGAGCGTCTCCAGATCGGCGCGCTTTTCGGTCAAAATTTGCGTCGCCTCATTATAACCCTCCTCGACCAGCCGACGGATTTCGGTGTCGATCTTCTGCACGGTGGCTTCCGAGGCGTTCTGGGTCCGCGACACCGACATGCCGAGGAAAACCTCGTCCTGGTTTTCGCCGTAGGAGACGGTGCCGAGTTCTTCCGACAGTCCCCAGCGGGTCACCATCATGCGCGCCAGCCGGGTTGCCTGCTCAATGTCGGAGGCCGCGCCCGAGGTCACTTTTTCCCGACCAAAGACCAGCTCTTCGGCGACTCGCCCGCCCATCATGATGGCAAGGCGCGAGGTCATCTGCTCGAGCGACATCGACAATTTGTCCCGTTCCGGCAGCTGCATCACCATGCCGAGCGCTCGTCCGCGCGGAATGATGGTGGCCTTGTGGATCGGATCGGTGGCGACGACGTTCAGGCCAACAATGGCGTGACCGCCCTCGTGATAGGCCGTCAGCAGCTTCTCTTCCTCGGTCATGACCAGCGACTTGCGCTCGGCGCCCATCATCACCTTGTCCTTGGCCTCTTCAAACTCGGCCTGGGTGACCATGCGCTTGTTGCGACGAGCCGCGGTCAATGCCGCCTCGTTGACGAGATTCATCAGGTCGGCGCCGGAGAAGCCTGGGGTGCCGCGCGCAATCGTCTTGAGGTTGATATCCGGCGCCAACGGCACCTTACGGACATGGACCTTGAGAATCTGTTCGCGACCGACAACGTCGGGATTGGGCACTACCACCTGACGGTCGAATCGGCCCGGACGCAGCAACGCGGGATCGAGCACGTCAGGTCGGTTGGTGGCCGCAATCAGGATCACGCCCTCATTGGCCTCAAAGCCATCCATCTCGACCAGCAGCTGATTGAGCGTCTGCTCCCGCTCGTCATTGCCGCCGCCAAGACCGGCGCCGCGATGGCGACCCACGGCATCGATTTCGTCAATGAAGATGATGCAAGGCGCGTTCTTTTTGGCCTGCTCGAACATGTCGCGGACGCGACTGGCGCCGACGCCGACAAACATTTCAACGAAGTCGGAGCCCGAAATCGTGAAGAACGGCACGTTAGCTTCGCCCGCCACCGCGCGCGCGATCAGCGTCTTGCCGGTGCCGGGCGGGCCCACCAGCAGCACGCCGCGCGGAATCCGCCCGCCCAGCCGCTGGAATTTGCCGGGGTCACGCAGGAATTCCACGATCTCCTGAAGGTCCTGCTTGGCTTCATCGACGCCGGCGACATCCTCGAACGTCACCCGGCCGTGCGCCTCGGTCAGCATTTTGGCGCGCGACTTGCCGAAGCCCATTGCCTTGCCGGCACCGCCTTGCATCTGCCGCGACAAGAATATCCACACGCCGATCAGGGCAATAAACGGCAGCCAGGACACCAGCAGCGACACGAACCACGGCACGTTATCGCCGGGCGGTTTGGCGGTGATCGAGACCTTGCCATTGTACAGGCGCGTCACAAGTGTCGGGTCGTTCGGCGCATAGGTCTGGAAGCTGGTGCCATTGGTGAAGGTGCCATGAATTTCCGGTCCCTGTATCACCACATCGCGCACGCGGTTCTGATCGATCTCCGTCAAAAGCTGCGAGAACGGGATATCCTGCGACGAGGTGCGCTGCCCTGGATTCTGGAAAAGGGTGAATAATGCCAACAGCAGCAAAACGATAATGACCCAGAGGGCGAAATTGCGCAGATTGGCGTTCATTGGTCTTCCTTCGTGGCCGCGCGGATCGCGGCCTGCTCCTTGGCGGTGTCGTCCTCGGTCGTCGCGAGGGAGGCCCCGGCTGACCGCCCCTTAATTTAGGTGCCATGCCGGTTACTGCCAAGGGAACCGCACAGGACTATTTAACGCATCCTAAGGTCAATTCCCGCTCAAATCGTGGCGCGGGAAGCCATGACCTGTGCCGTGGTTAAACCTTTCGAGGGCGGCGCGGTGGCGCGGGTTCGATTACAAGCTCGCCCTGCGAGAGGCTGATCAGGGCGCCGGCTAGTGTCTGCCGGAGTCGAAGCGACCGTTTCGGCAATCCCTTTACTACCCCCCCCTTTGCCACACTCCTCGTGGCCGCACCAGCTTGTGTCCGTTGGTTCGCGAGCGCCTCATCCAAAGCCGCCAGCAGGTATTCAGCCTTCCCAAGCTCTACCGGTCCCTCATGGCCAAAACGTTCGATCGCGCGCAATAGCAGCCGAAGCCGCACCTCCTCCGGCAGCGCGGCGAAGGCTCTCGCATCGAAGACGCGAACCTGGCCAGCCCCTCGATCGGCAATCCGGCGGGTCAACGCCAGATAGCGTTCGGCGCCATCGACCAGGGCTTCGACCGCGCGATTGGCGCGTGCCAGACGCGAAGCAAGCCGCGCCAGATTGCGCGCATCCCCGCCTTCGGCTGCCAGCAAGGGCATCAAACGGCGCAGGCGCGGCCGGGTGAAGGTGGGATCGCGGTTGGTCGGATCATCAGCGAACGCCAGTTTCGCCCTTTCCAGAGTCGCAAGAAGCCGCGACTTCGGGATTTCAAGCAATGGCCTCGCCAGCGAAAGGCCGGCCAACTCGGTTTCCCGCGCCATGCCCGCAAGGCCGACGAGCCCACTCCCTCGCGTCAGGCGCATGATGAGCGTTTCGGCCTGATCGTCCCGCGTATGCGCGGTCAGGATGTGCGTGGCGCCGTGAGCGCGCGCGGCTTCTGCCAACAAATGGTAGCGGGCCTCGCGCGCCGCGGCTGGCAATCCGGCTTTTGGCTTGACGCCCGGCCAACGCAAGGTCCGGTGCGGCAATTCGAACTGGCGCGCAACCCGCTTGACCATGCGGGCCTCCGCGGCCGCTTCGGCGCGCAGCCCGTGATCGACGGTCACGGCCACGAGCTTTGGCCCGCGCTTCAGGGATCGCCGCCAGCGAGCGAGAAGCCACATCAACGCCATCGAGTCCGGCCCGCCCGACACCGCGAGCACAAGCGCCGGCGCATTCTTCCAATCGGAAAAAAGTTGTCTCGCCTCGGGCAAGGAAATCGGCGCGTAAGGGTCGTCCTGCGACATGGCAAAGCCCGGCTAGTGCTCCGATTCCGAAGTTCGCATCATTTTGCGGCACATTCTTTTGCGAACTTCGGAATCGGAGCACTGGCAAATATATGATCCTAGTGCGGTTTTGAATTTGAAGTTCCTATGGCGAGACTGCCGCGAAACTTCAAATTCACCGCACTAGCGATCCGCTTCAATCGGACAAAGCTAGCACTTCGCGCGCTTCTGTTCACGATCGACCGCAGCCTTCACACCGGCCGATGCGCGCGGATATTTCCGGGTCACCTCGCCGAAGGCGGCACACGCCGCCTCCTTCTCCTTCAGCGCGATCAAGGATTGTCCAAGCCGAAGCAGCGCGTCCGGCGCCTTGGCCGAGGTGTCGAATTTGGTCGTCACGCCCAGAAAAGCTTCGGCGGCATCGCGATATTGCTGCCGCTGAAAGAAACTTTCACCGAGCCAATATTGCGAATCCGCGATCAGGGGACTGCTCGGATATTTTTGCGCGAAGTTGCGCATCGTCTCCTCGGCCAACGCGTAATCCTTACGCTGCATGTAACCGATCCCGAGATCGAACTCGTCCTTCGGCGTCGCCGAGGGCGGCAAGGTGGTTAGGCTACCGCCCGCACCGCGAGGGCTCGTATTGGCAAGATCCAGCGGTTCGCCGGCCGCTCGTCCGCCGGGGGCGCCAATGGGTGCCTGCTCGGGAACTGGCATCTGCCCGCCGCCCAGCGCCCGCGGCGCGCCAGGTGCGTTGGGATTCTGGCTGGGGTCGAAGGCATCACCTCTGCGGCCTCCCGCTGTCGGCGCTGGCGGCTCCTGGACGATTGGCGAAGGCGCCGCGATCTGCGGCTGGGCGTTCTGGGAAGGACCCGGTGTAACTTGCGGACGGTAGGGCTGTGGTGCCGCGGGCGCAGCGGCCATGCCCCCCGCCTGGCCCTGCGGCGCAGCCTGCCCTGACTGCAACTGCCTCAGCTGTTCCTCCAGCTGCCGGTTCCGATACTGCAACTCCTCGTTCTGGCCGGTGAGCTGCCGGAGTCGGTTTTCCAATTGCTCGATCCGAATTTCAGGATCGGCATCGTCGGATTGCGCGAAAACTGGCGGCAAAAACAGCAGCATCGCGGCAAGAGCGATGCCCGCAGATCGTAAAAAGGACTTTGGCATCTCGGCCTGGCGTGTGAAGCGGCGGGACATCGAAAGCGGACACCTAAAGGTCTGGAGTGCGCCGAAAATGTGACTGGGAACGCCCTCACATCGGCCCTCGGCAGGACACCTAGCACGGCAATACGCCTGGTCGAAACAAAACCGGCGCCCAAGAGGGCGCCGGCAGATCACATTCAAAGCAAGCTGGACGAGTTTCAGGAGCTGGCGTTGAGCACTGTAACCGCGCGACGATTCTGCGACCAGCAGGAGATGTCGTTACAGACTGCGACCGGGCGCTCCTTGCCATAAGAGATAGTACGCATGCGGCTGGGATCGATGCCCCGGGAAGCCAGGAAGGTACGGACCGACTGGGCACGGCGCGCGCCAAGGGCGATGTTGTATTCGCGCGTGCCGCGTTCATCCGCATGACCCTCGATGGTGAAGGTATAGCGGTTGTAGGTTTGCAGCCACTGAACCTGCTTTTCCAAAGTTGCAATCGCCTGGGGCGCCAGGTCGGTCTGATCGCTTTCGAAAAACACGCGGTCGCCGACATTAACCACGAAATCCTGCTGGCTGCCGGGTGTTGCCGCGCTCGCCATTGCGCCATCGGCGCCCAGCGGATTCTTGTTGGCGCACGCGCCCATCGACAGGGCCACGGCCAACACCGCCGTCAGTTGCAATCCCCGGAGGATACGCTTGTGATATTTCATTCCGGAGCCTCCACGCTCACGTTTTTCCACTGTGATCGGTCTACAGGGCGATGGTTAAGCGAACGTTCCGTCAACCTTGATGACGTCTTGCCAAACCCGATCAAATGCGACCCGAAGGCGAAAAGCAATCGGGATGGTTAATCCGCTGTAAATGTGGCGCAAGGGTGGAGCGCGGCTTAGATCACCTCGTACCCGGCTTGGCCGAGGTCGGGATCGGAAGGGGAAGCCCTGAATGGCCGGACAAAGGCGCGGCCAAGCAAAAAAAGCAAAACCCCCATGAGCAGGCCGCTTCCGCCGTCGAACGGGCCAGCCCGGGCAGAAATCCCCCAGAAGATCTCCTCAGGCCGCCGTCCCGATCGAGGGCCGCGTAGTGACGACGCTCGGAACGAACGCCCGTTGCACCGGACGCTCGAACAGCATGCGGCGTTCGAAGGCGCTGGATCGCAGGACCGGAAACCGCGTCACAATCTTCTGCCAATCGTTGCGGGTATCGCACGCGGTCAATACCACGGTGCCCCAACCTGGATAGGGACGCGGTTCCGCCATCGGCTTCTGCAGAAACACCCGGCGATAAAATGGAACGTGATCCGGGTGAACCATCGCCAAACCAAGGTTGGCATTGAAATGCTCGCAGGCAAGGAAGGACAGCCGCACCGTCAGATAGGGAATTTCCGGATAGCGCTGCGAGATTTTGGGAGCTGCCACAAATCGTCCGGAATCGATGAAGACTTCGCCGCGGTCGAGCCGCGGATTCAGAATGTCGCCATAATACTGGGTCGAAAACGCCGCCCGGCTTTCCGAGGTCAGGAGATGGATACGCAGCGAGCTGCAGAGTTCGCCGTCAATATAGACGCCGAAGGTCCAGGTATTGGATGCGTCGTCGAATTCATCGCTCACGCGCCCGGAGTCTGACGGAGCGGTCAGGCCGGCATGCAGGTAAGCCTGATAACGCATCTGGTAGATCGCATCTTTTTCCGCTGCGCTTTCAGCCAGGCGATAGTCAAGCCGGTTTAATAACTCCGTACCGAGCGGCGCAGGCGACGGACGCACATTCCCTCCGGACTCCATTCGACACCTCAAGTTTCAACCACAACGGGATAAAGCTTAACAGGCCGTTAACGGGATTGCAAAGCAAGCAATATATTAGGGTTAACCGGCCCGGCTTTAAATCCGTAGAATTTCGGAAGTTTTTTCAGGCGATGGATCGCGCCGAGGTCACTTTTTCCAGGCGGCGGGCATGCGAGGCGATCAGCAATTGGCGGAGCCTGATCGCGGGCACCGGGCGGCTGAATAGATAGCCCTGGGCCTCGGTAACTGTGCCGTCCGCGGTGATCAACTCGAGCTGTTCGTTGGTTTCGATCCCCTCGACGACGACGGACATTCCGAGATCGGCGCTCAGTCGCGCGACGCCGCGCAACAGCATCAGCGGGCGATCCGAATCGATCCCTTCCAGGAAGGAGCGATCGATCTTGACCTTCTGCAACGGGAAATTGTGCAAATAGCTCAGGCTGGAATAGCCGGTGCCGAAATCATCCAGGGAAATCCGCACCCCCAGCGCATGCAGTTGCGCCAGTACATCATGGGTCAGTTGGGTATTGCGTAGCAACGAAGATTCGGTGATCTCGATTTCAAGCCGATGCGGCGGCAGGCCCGACACCTCAAGCGCGTAGCGAACCTCGCTGACCACATCGCGCTGATGGAACTGCTGCGGCGAGAAGTTGACTGCGACGTTGACTGCCGCCGGCCATTGCATGCATTCCATGCATGCCTTGCGCAGGATCCATCGGCCGAGATCGATGATCAGGCCCATGTCCTCGGCGACCGGGATGATGTCGATCGGCGATACCATGCCCCGCACCGGATGATTCCATCGCAACAGCGCTTCGCAGGTGGATATCCGCCCGGATTTGAGATTTACCAGCGGCTGATAGAACAGTTCGAACTCCTCGTTCGCCAGCGCCTTGCGCAGGTCGAGTTCGAGGGTGCGGCGAGCCTCGACGGTTTGCGCCATTTCGTCGCGGAAGAAACAGAATGTCCCTCGGCCATCGGCCTTGGCGCGATACAGAGCCATGTCCGCATTCTTCAATAGCGTATCGGCGCTCACGCCGGGCGACGTCAGGGCAATGCCGACGCTGGCACCGATTTCGACCAGGTGATTGTCGATCTTGTAGCGTTCGCTCAGCCGGTCCACGATTCGCCGGGCAAGATTGGCCGCGTGTTCCGGAGAAGAGATGTTCTGCTGGAACACCACGAACTCGTCGCCCCCGAATCGGGCCACAAAATCCTCGGGACGCAGCATTTCGCGCAGGCGGTTGGCGACAGCGCACAGGAGCTTGTCGCCACAGGGGTGGCCGAGCGTATCGTTGACCTGCTTGAACTGGTCGAGGTCGACAAATAGCAGGGCGGAGCGTTTCTTGGGATGGTCTGGCGCAGCGAGCAGTTTCTCAATTTCGTCGCGGAAACTGACGCGGTTCGGCAAGTCGGTCAGTTCATCGAAACGCGCCAGATGGCTGATCCGGGCTTCGGCGTTGCGACGCTCGGTAATGTCCTCCACCAAGACAACCGCGCCGCCGTCGGCCATCGGCTGAAAGGTCCAGGAGAGCGATCGGCCCCGATCGGCAACCGGGTCCGTGGTGACGATGTCGCCCGGTCGCGTATGTCGGATTTCCCCGAGGATCACCTTTCCCGAGACCTCCGAGATCGCCCCTGCGGCAACGCAGGCAGCGACGATGTCGGACGCACTACCGGTGCCCGTCAGGAATTCGTCGGAGAGATTCATCATTTCGCTGAACCGATGGTTCATCACCGCGAGATGGCTGTCGGCGCGGAACATGCACAATCCGTGTGGCATGTTGTTCAGCGCGGTGTCGAACTGGCCGGCCAGGGCCGCCTCCCGCTCGCGCGCCAGCAGCGCCCGCAAGAAGATCCGATGCAGATTCCTTGACTGCTGCATGACGACCAGGAGAAATCCTCCGGTCAGCACGGAAGTCGCGATGTAATAGAACGTGCCATGCAGCGCCAGCGCGAGCACGGTCGGACCGTACAGGAGTATGGCCTGCAAATAAAAGGTTGAGGGCCGACCGTAGGCGCGCGCTGCGCCGCCAGCAACGACGCCAGTGACGACAACGACGCTGATCATGTGCGCAACCGGATCGTCGCTGAACATCAACGTCGAGAAGCCCCAAAGGCCGATCGCCGGCGCCTGGATCATCGCACCGATCTGATAACGGCGTTTCCAGCGCTCCGACTCCTTGGGAGTAAGGAAGGGCTTTCGCGCGAGATAAAGATGGAAATCGACAATTCGGATGAGGCCCGCAAGCAGCAGCAGGCCGGCACACACCCAGATGAAACGGGCTTCCGTACGCAGACCTGTCAGTGCTGCCGCATAAGCCAAGAAGAAAACGCCGGCGTGAACCGTGCGCTGATCATCAAACAGGGAATCGACCAGCGCCGCGCGGATGGGGGGCGGTGGGTCCTGTTCGGCTACTTCACGGTGATTAGCCAGCTGCATTTTGGGCGCACGTCCTCTGACGTTGGACGTTGTACCCAAAGCAGATGAAGCCTTTCTGAGCGAACATCGTTACCGGAGTGTTTTGCCGGCTCCAAATAATCGAAATTTACGCAACAAATTCAATTACATCGGCTAAACGCACGATCGCCGAGCAGGGAACCCCGGAACAATCCTGGGTTCAGATCACGATAGCAGGGGAGACCAGGCGGGATCGGACGCAAAGCCGGGCGTCGGCACCCGCTGCTCATTGCGGCCGGAGATATCGACCGTGAACAGCTGCGGGCCCCCATTGCCGCCGAGATCACGGAAGAACATCAGGACGCGGCCATTGGGAGCGAAGGTCGGACCTTCGTTGTGGAATCCCGTGGTCAGGATCCGCTCTCCGGAGCCGTCCGGCTTGATGATGCCGATCGAGAATTGTCCGCCGCCCTGTTTGGTAAAGGCGATGTAATCGCCGCGCGGCGACCACACCGGAGTGGAATAGCTGCCGTCACCGAATGAAATGCGCTGCGCTGGTCCGCCATTGGCTGCCATGACATAGATCTGCGGTTTGCCGCCACGATCGGATTCAAAGCAGATTCGGCTGCCATCGGGTGCATAGGAGGGCGAGGTGTCGATCGCCGGGGTATCGGTCAGCCGTGTGGTGGATTTCGAACGCAGGTCCATCACGAACAGGTTTGAATTGCCGCCCTGCTGAAGGCTCATGATGATGCGCTGGCCATCCGGCGAAAAACGCGGCGAGAACGACATGCCGGGGAAATTGCCCACGATCTCGCGCTGGCCCGTCTCGACATTGAACAGATAGACCCGCGGATCGCCCTGTCCGAATTCCATATAGGTAATTTCCTGAGTGGACGGCGAGAAGCGCGGCGTCAGCACCAAATCCGCTCCGCGTGTCAGGTAGCGGACATTGGCTCCATCCTGGTCCATAAGCGCCAGCCGTTTGACGCGACGTTCCTTGGGCCCGGTTTCATCGACAAAGACAACGCGGCTGTCGAAATAGCCCTTCTCGCCGGTCAGCCGTTCGTAGATCTGATCGGAAATGATGTGGGCGATGCGTCGCCAATATTCCGGCGAGGTGAAATATTGCTGACCACTGAGTTGCTGCGCCGTGTTGACGTCCCATAGGCGGAATTCAGCTTTCAGCCGGCCGTCCGGCTGACGCGTCATGCGGCCAGTTACCAGCGCCTGGGCGTTGATGGTTTTCCAGTTGGGGAATTGCGGCGCCACGTCGATATTGCTGATCTTTTCGATATAGGCCGCCTGATCGATCGGCGCGAACAGGCCGCTGCGCTTGAGATTGTTGGTAATGACCTCCGCCACCCCGCCCGCAACTTCGCTATCTCCCGGGGTGCCCGCAACGAAATTCGGAATCGCGATCGGGAGCGGCGCGAATTCGCCATCTGGAATTTGCACGCGCTTCGGCGCCTGTGCCCATGCGCTCTGAAGTGAAGTTCCGGCGAGTACCCCAAATGCGGCCATGCCGGACACCACGCGGCGGCGATTCACCATCGGGTCCAATCGTTCACGGTGCTCGGTTATCATGATCGACTTTTCAAATGGGCCACACCCTGACATGACGTTTAGGTCTTTCGTTCGGTAAACACAGGAGCGAAATATTTCCATTCATCGAAATAGGCGGCCGGAAGATTGTAGGGCTGGCATTCGATGATCGCGCGAAGCGCACTCTCCTGATAGACGCGAAGATAGGGAGTCGCGGGCGTGCCCTCGGGCACCGGCATGCCCTCGAGCGTCCCGTCGCGCTTCAGTTTGATTTCGAACACGGCCTCGGTCTGTTGCACCTCGATGCCGCCGTAGGGCTTTTTCCAGCAGCGCTCGACCTGTGATTTGAACATCGCACCCCATGTCGCCGAATTGTCGGCGGCCGTGCCCTTGGCCAATCCAAGCGCGGCGTTGGAATTGAGGGCTGCGCCAGTGGCGGCCTGCCGGGTTGGCTCGCGCTTGTCGAGCAGTGCGGCGATCTTCGTTTCGTCGAAGTGCCGCTCAGCAATCTTTTGCTTCTGCTCGGGCGGCTTGGCCGCCTGGGCCTGCGGCTTTGGCGGGGGCTTCTTCTCGTCTTTTTTCAAAGCTTCGGCGATCGGATCAACCTTGGGCGGATCGGGCTTCTTCTCGACCGGCTTCGGCTCTTCCTTCGGCTTCTGCTCGGCCACCGGCTTCGGGGGGTCCGGCTTCTTCTCGACCGGCTTTTCCTCGGTTTTTGGCGTGGGCGGCGGGCTGGTGTCGGTGACGACGGGTGGTTTCTTGTCCTCGATCTTGCCGACCGCATCGTCGACCGGCTTGGCTTCGGCGACCTTCTCCACCAGGGGTTTCGGGTTTTCCTTCTTGCCGGACTTCATGCCAGCGACGACCTTGGCTAGTTGATCGGAGGAAACGATATCGACGGGCAGCGATTCTTCCGGATGCGATTCAAATGCGCGGGAGGCAAAGGACACCATCATCCACCCGAGCACGAGAACGTGCAGGGCAATCGACGCAACCAGTGTCTTGTCGACCTTGATCGTCACCCGCCTAAGACCCCTGCTCCACTTCCGTGACCAACGCCAGCCGCTTGAACCCGGCGCCGGACAACTGTCCCATCACCCGTGCCACCGTGCCGTAATCCGCTTTCTTGTCGGCCCGCATGAATATGCGCTCATCAAGGCCGCCACGGGCATCCGTGATGGCCTTTAATTTCGGCACGAGCTCACTCATCGAAACCTCGGTGTCGTTGATGAAAATCTTGCCTTTGATGTCCACCGACAACTGCAGGGGCGTCTTGTCCTGCTCCAGGCTCTTGGCCTGGGTCTGCGGCAAGTCGAGCGGCACGCCCACGGTCAACAGCGGCGCCGAGACCATGAAGATGATCAACAGCACGAGCATCACGTCGACCATCGGGGTGACGTTGATCTCGGCCATCACAGCGGCACGACGACGACCACGGCGACCGCCACCCGCCGAACCTGCCATATTCATGCCCATAAGCTGATCCCCGCGCTAATCCTCGATTTCACGAGCCGCAGCCGCCTTTCCATCATCCCCGACCCTTACGCCCGCTCATCAATCTGGCGCGACAGGATCGCTGAGAACTCGTCCGCGAAACCTTCCAGCCGCTGAGCCTGCCGGTTCACCTCGGAGGTGAACTTATTATAGAAGATAGTGGCCGGAATGGCGGCGATAAGGCCGATAGCGGTCGCAAACAGCGCTTCCGCGATGCCGGGAGCGACGACCGCGAGCGAGGTGTTCTTGGAGGCCGCAATCGACTGGAAGCTCGACATGATGCCCCAGACCGTGCCGAACAGTCCGACGAAGGGGCCAGCCGAGCCGACGGTGGCCAGCACCAGAAGCCGGCGCTCCAGCCGCTCGATCTCGCGGGCGATGGAAACATTCATCACTTTCTCGATCCGCATCTGCAGGCCGGCGAAGGAACGGGAATGACTCTCGAATGACCGTTTCCACTCACGCATCGCGGCGACAAAGCAGGCGGCCATGGATTGGCTCGGCTTGGCCGAGAGCGCCCGGTAAAGCTCCTCGATCGATTGTCCGGACCAGAACGCCTGCTCAAAGCGGTCCATGGCGCGCTTGGTGCGCGCGTAGAGAAACATCTTGTCGATGGCTATCGCCCATACCCAGACTGAGCAGCCTAACAGGCCCAACATGACCGCTTTCACGATCCAATGAGCCTGCAGAAAAAGCGCAATCAGGGAGACGTCGGCGGATGCCAGCGGCAGGGCCGATTGGGTCACTTCGGCCGGGTTCATCGGCGGTATCCTCTCAGCGGGGTGGTTCCAAGTCCCCGATAACCAACGGTTCCCAGGTCAATGGCTGTCGGGTCCACGGCCAAAATCAGCCGTGTGCCGGAGTCGAAGCCTTGTCATGTCGCATGGGAGGCCGGGTCCAAAAGCCAAGCCTGAAATCCCCTGCCAACATGTCAAAACGAGGGCTGCCGGCGTGTCTCTTTGTCCTAACCAAACGCTAATCAGGGTTAAGGAGGGGTTACCAAAGTCGCAACCGGGTCGCAAAAGACGAGATGTCACAACAACAAACCGCCCGGCCTTGCGACCGGGCGGCGAACTTGACGGCTCGTGATTGGGGGCGAGCGCCTCAGGGTTGCGGTTGCCCCTCAGAGGGCGAGGCCGGTCGCTGGCGGTGCTGCGCCATGAACTGATCGAACTCTTCCTTGTCCTTGGCGTGGCGCAGGCGGTCGAGGAAATCCTTGAACTCGGTCTGTTCCTCTTCGAGGCGGCGCAAGGTTTCCATGCGGTACTCGTCGAACGCACGATTGCCGCTGGAAGACGGCCCGAAACCGCCGAAGGGGAAGCCGCGACGTTCCATGCGGCTCCGCATGCGTTCCATCTTGTACTGCATCCGCTCCATCCGATTGGACCAGCGGTCCTGGTGACCCCAGCAAGCCATTTTTCTGCTCCCAAGTGTGAAAAAGAGAAGGGCAAGACCGATCGGCCACCAGATGATGAAGCCGAGAACCGTCACGGCGATCCAGCCGGGATGCCACGGCGTTTCGAGCATGTGGGGACGATAGGGCGGCTCTTCCGGTCCGCGCCATCGATTGACATCTGCGGTATAGGCCATTTCCCTCTCCATCGGCGTCAGGCCGTTGTGAATGTAAATAACATTTACATAACTAAACCATCCCCGGCTTTTGTCAAGGCGGGGACACCCCTGCCTGTGCAGGAATTATTTCGGGGTGCCCCAGGGGCCGGCTGCCTTGGCGGCTCCGGCGTTCGGAGAATCGGAGCGCCGTTCAGTTGGGAAACCAAGGCCGCGCAGATAGATCAGCACCTGCGCTTCGAGAAGATCCTCCGGCGACATCGGCAGCTTGCGGCGGGCGGCATCTCCGCGGCCGAACAGGGAGGCGACGCCATGTGCCATCGACCAGATGTGCAGCGCCATCATCAGCGCCGGTGGGCGCGCAATACCGGGAGGCGCCAGCGCGGCAAGCCGTTCGGCAGCGGCGCGGATCACGGCGAAAGCGCGCTCGCCTGCGGCCATCAGCGCGGGATTGGCGTCCGGCGGCAGGCCGGATTCGAACATGGCTGAATAAAACGCCGGTTCGCTGCGCGCGAAAGCAAGGTAAGCCTTCCCGACTCGCTCAAACGCAGTGACGGTGTCCGGCCTGCCATCGTCCCACGCCGCCGTGAGTTGCGCTTCGAACTGTTCAAAACCGCGTTGTGCGATGCTGGACAACAACTCGTCGCGGTCGCGGAAATGTCGATAGGGCGCGGCCGGGCTAACTCCGGCCATGCGGGCCGCATCGGCGAAGGTGAAGCCGGCCGCACCTTTCTCGGCAATCAGTCCGAGCGCGGCCTGCAGCAGCGCTTCTTTCAGATTGCCGTGGTGGTATCCGCGCTCGGCGCGGCGTTGTTCCTTGCGCCAGCTCATGTGAAAGGCTTTTACATGAGCTGGCCACGGAAATCACTACCCGGCGCCTCGGGACCGGCTGGCTATTCCCGACCGGGAATGGGCAATACAGGCATGATCTCCACGGATTCGCCGGGAAAGATCGCGAAATGCGGATGATTCTCGAACATCTTCGCCGCCGCCTCATGCGAAGGCGCACGTACCACGGTGAAGGCGCCCATCTGGTTGCTGACATCGGCGATGCCACTGGTGTCGACCTTCTTGGTTGTGCCCAGCGGTCCTCCCATCGCCAAGATCGAATCCTGGTGACGGTCGACCCAGGCATGCCAGGCCGCCATCCCCTGTTGTCCCCTGGACTGACGATCCGCCTCGGGCAGCGCATTCCACGCGGCCATTTTCGCGCTGGTCTTGCTACCCAGGAATATGGCGAGAAATGTCTCGTTGGCGCTCATAGATTCCTCCTCTGTTGAATGTCTCAACGACCGCCGGCCAGTTTGTCCGCAAATCCGGCCGCCGCCTCCTGAACGTCCGCAGGAAAATCGGCGAACTCCTGCACCTGGCGAATTTCAATAGTTTCATTGTTGGAAGCCGGGCATTTCTTGGCCCAGGCAATGGCCTCTTCCTTGGACTTCACGTCGATCATCCAGTAACCGCCCAGCACCTCCTTGGCCTCAGTGAAAGGCCCATCGGTCACCACGGGTTTGCCGCCCGCAAAGGAGACCCGCGCGCCCATCGAAGGCGGATGAAGGCCATCCAGCGTGATCAGCACGCCGGCATCTTTCAGCGCCTCATTGTATTTCATCATTGCGGCTACGGCCTCGGCTGACGGCATGGTGCCTGGCGCGGCTGTCTCATATCCGCCCGGTATCATCAGCATCATGAATCGCATCGTCCTGCTCCATCTTGAAAACTGTCTTGAGGTTCGTCTTCGAGACCGCGACTTGCGGCTCTAATGAAATGACGAACCGATTGAGGGCATACCGACATCCCTTCATCAGAAATTCTGACTTCAGGGATTTGATTGGGTTCTCAGGCCGGCTGCAATTTGCTCTGCGGTAGCGGTGGAAAGGCTAGCGCCATCGCGGCAGCGGCGAGCGCCACGGCGGATGAGGCGATATAGAGCCAGCTATAGGCGCCGAACGTATCGAACACCAAACCGCCGACGACTGGTCCGAGCGCCATGCCGACGCTGGAAGTCATTGTCGCCGCACCAAAGACGGTGCCCATGACCTGCTGGCCAAAATACTCGCGCGCGAGCACCGCATAAAGCGGCATCACGCCGCCATACGCGGTTCCGAACACCGCGGCCAGGATATAAAACTGGTCGAGGCTGCCAACGGCAAGATAAGTCGCGATAGCCGTCGCCTGAACCAGAAGGCCGATCACCAGCACGGGTTTGGCGCCAAAGCGATCTGCCGAGAGGCCTAGCAAGAGACGGCCGCCGAGCCCCGCCAATCCTTCGACGCTATAGATGCTCACGGCAGCCAGTGGCGGAATGCCGCAAAGCGTCGCGTAACTCACCATGTGGAAGATCGGCCCGGAATGCGCGGCACAACACAGGAAAAACGTCAGCGCCAGAATAATGAACGAGGGCGAGCGAATGGCCTGCGCCGCACTCACGCCGACCTTACGCGTGTCTCCTGCGGGGGCTTCACCCAAGCCTGCTTCAGCCGGGCGCGGCGGCGGACGAACCAGGAGCGCGGCCGGGATCAACAAGATCCAGGCGGTCATGCCGATCACGGCCATCGCAACATGCCAGTTGTAATTTACCGTGAGCCAGCTCGCGAACGGCGAAATGGTCATCGGCGCCACGCCCATTCCGGCGGACACCAGCGAGACCGCAAGGCCGCGATGATCTTCAAACCAGGCGGTGGTGGTGGCGATCATCGGCGCGAAGAAGCTGCCGGCGGCCGCGCCGACCAGGACTCCATACGTCAGTTGGAACTGAAGGAGCGAGGTCGCCCGGCTCGCCAGCACCAGGCCCGTCCCGAGCAACACCGCGCCAGCCAGCACCACTGGGCGCGCGCCGAAGCGGTCACTGGCGGTCCCCCAGGCAAACGAGGCAATACCCATCACCAGGAAATCCAGCGTCATGGCACTGGATATACCGGTGCGCGACCAGCCCGTGTCCGCCGCCATCGGCGTCAGATAGATGGCCAGCGAAAACATCGCGCCGATGCCGACACCGGTCATCAACGCGCCAATACCCACAATCAGCCAGCGATATGAAAACTTCATTGTCCGCTCCGCTTTCGTTGGCCAATGCCAGGCCGACGAGCGGCCCGGGGATCTAGGACAAGACGAACAGGACACCGCCCGGCCGACACCTTACCGCATATTTTTTGATCGCTTTGCCCTTCCCGACCATAAAGCGCCCTTTTTCGCAGACGATTGACGGTTTGGCGAATTCCGTCATGCTGTGGTCGGCCCCCTAAGCCAAAGGGTGTTTCAATGACCTCCTCCTCGGCAAAGGTCGCGCTCGTCACGGGCGCCGGACGCGGCATCGGATTTGCCACCGCCAGACGCTTCCTGGCCGAGGGATGGCAGGTGGCGATGCTCGACATCGACGGCGGATTGCTGCACGGCGCCCTTGCGGTGCTGGCGAACCCGGACCAAACTCTTGCTTTACATTGTGACGTGTCGGACGCGACCGCTGTTCAAGCCGCTATTTCCAGCGTCTCCCGGCGCTTCGGCAGGCTCGATGCGCTGGTGAACAACGCGGGGATTGCGATTTTCGCACCGCTGATGGACACGACCGACGAGGACTGGAGCCGGGTGATGGCGGTCAATCTGACCGGCCCGTTCCTCTGCACCAAGGCCGCCGTGCCGCTGATGCGCGAGCATGGCGGCGGCGCGATCGTCAATATCACCTCGATCTCGGCGTTCCGGGCATCAACGCTGCGAACGGCTTACGGGACAAGCAAGGCGGGCCTTGCCCATCTCACCAAGCAGTTCGCGGTCGAGCTTGCCTCCGTCGGCATTCGCGTCAATGGCGTGGCCCCAGGGCCTGTCGATACCGCCATGTCAAAGGCGGTCCACTCGCCGGAAATTCGGGCCGATTATCACGATGCGATTCCGCTCAACCGGTACGGCCATGAAGACGAACTGGCGGAAGCCGTGTTCTTCCTGTGCTCTCCCCGCGCGAGCTACATCACCGGGCAAATTCTGGCGGTGGATGGCGGGTTCGAGGCGGCCGGCATCGGCTTGCCGACACTGCGCGGCACGCGACGAAATTCCTAGAAGCCGTAGCGGTTCTGATGAAATCAGAGCCGCTACGGCTTTGAGGCGCCGCCCCGAGCTACTGTTCGAGCGGGCAATTCACCATCCATTGAATCCCGAACTTATCGACGCATATACCAAAACCTTTTGCGAAAAAGGTTGGACCGAATGGCATCGTGACGCTGCCGCCTTGGAGCAGCGCATTGAAGCGGCGCTCGGCATCCTTGGGATCATCGACCTGAAGCGTGATGGAGCAGCCCTGCATCGGTTTGAAATGGCCTGGAGGTGCATCAGATGCCATCAACGCACTTTCGCCGATCAAGATCCGGGCGTGCATTACCTTGTTCTCCCAGCCGGCAGGGAGGGGCATTCCATCCGGCGCGCCGGAGAACGGAAGGATGGCCTCGATTTTGGCTCCAAGTTCCTTCTCATAATATTTGAGGGCTGCTTCACAATTGCCGTTGAAATGCAGATAGGGCTCCAGTCGCATGGCTCGCTTCCTTCGGTTGTGCGGCTATAGGAAAATTCAGGCTTCGACGATCTTTTTCAAGTTGGTCAGTCCGGCTTCGAAATCCTTCCCGATCATGACATCGAGATCGACAAAGACCTGCATCAATCTGGTCACAAGCGGTGCAGGTCCGTGCATCATCCAGGACACCAGCGTCGCACCGTCCTGTGGCAGCATAGTGAACTCGGCCTGATTGTGGCCCTCGAAAGGCTTGAAGAAATCGAGCTTGATCAGGACGGCGGACGGCGCGTTGGATTCAAGGATTTCCATCCGCCCGGAGCCGACATTCTTGTTGCCCTCCCACGCATAAACCGCGCCCTTGCCGCGTTCGGCGCCACTGAAGGTGCGTCTCATGGCCGGGTCGCGATTTTCATAGGGGGACCACAGACCCCAGCGGTGGAAATCCTCGACCAGTGCAAAAATCTTCTCCGGCGGCGCCTGCATGGAAAGGACCCGCTGAACCTTGAATGATTGGGGCTTGCGCGCCGCCAGAGCGATAATAATCACCAAAACGACAAGAATGACCGCAATCAGAACTGCGACTATTTCCAGCATGCCAAATCCACCTTTGTTAAAACCCGATTTCAGTTTGCCCGCGCGGCTGCGTTCGGCGATCGCCGGTCACCGAGCCACCGCCCGCAAAACAAAATACCGGCCCAAAATCCCAACAATATCGCAATGAGCAGGACGGTGTCAGCCTGGACGTGCGCGATAACGACGCTCCCAAAATAACTGCCCCAGAGGATCGCGCCCACAAATGAGGTGGGCGGAACCGAATACAGCGCACTGCAGACAAGGGTGATGAGACCAAGACCTCTCATGACTATCTCCGGGCGGAACGTTCGAAATCTCTGCTTTGATCAAGAGACGAACGGACCGGTTGCCCGCCGACAGGTGGGCCTATTTATTTTCCGGAGATTTTCGCTCGGCTGTCGCGCATCAGGCGATCCAGGTGCATGCGGATGTGTTCGGCTTCGGCGGGGCTATTGGCGAGCGCGATAGCGCGATCAAAGGCGACCCTTGCCTCCTCGTTGCGACCGAGCTGCATCAGGAACGCGCCGCGCACGCCATAGAAATGGAAATAATTGGCGAGCTTGGGTGCGAGCGGCTCGATCATCTCGAGTGCCGCTCCCGCTCCCCTAACCTTGGAAACGGCTACCGCGCGATTGAGTGTGATCACGGGCGATGGCTGCATGAACTCCAGCGCGCCATAAAGCAGATCGATCTGGACCCAGTCGGTTTCCTCCGGTCTTCCGGCGCGGGCATGCAGCGCAGCGATGGCGGCCTGGATCTGATAAGGACCGCTGCGGCGGTGCCGCATCGCCTTGTCGATCAGGGCCAAGCCTTCGGCGATCATCTCTGCATTCCATTTCGACCGGTCCTGATCATCGAGCAGCACCAGCGATCCCTGAGCATCGAATCGCGCAGCCGCGCGCGCGTGCTGCAACAGCATCAGCGCATTCAGGCCCATGATTTCCGGCTCGCTTTGAAACAGCCGCAGCAAAAGCCGTCCCAGACGGATCGCTTCCTCGCAGAGCGGCGCCCTCGCATTGGCGGTGTCGCCGCCAGCCGAATAACCCTCATTGAAGATCAGGTAGATCATCGCCGCCACGACCGCGAGCCGTTCGGCGCGCTCAATCGCGCCGGGTGTTTCGAAGGCAACGCTGGCGTCGGCAATGCGTGCCTTGGCGCGGGTGATCCGCTGCTCCATCGCCGCTTCCGAAACGAGAAAAGCCCGCGCGATCTGTTTGACGCTCAGCCCCGACACGATGCGGAGCGCCATTGCGATCTGCTGGGTGGCTGGCAATTCGGGATGGCAGCAGATGAACAACAGCCGCAGGATGTCGTCGCGGTAGTGCGATCCATCCAGCCGCTCGGCGATCTCGGTCTCGGCGTCCTCGAGATCGGAGATCACGTCGTCTTCAGGCAACGGTTGTTGCCGACGGTCGCGCCTCAAGCCATCGATTGCCACATTGCGGCCGACCATGATCAGCCACGCCGCCGCATCTCGCGGCGGACCGTTGATCGGCCAGCTTTTCAGCGCCCGCAGGCAGGCATTCTGATAGGCCTCCTCGGCGGTATCGAGGTTTCGGAAGTAGCGCAGGAGAGCGCCGACCGCCTGGGGGCGCGCCGAGGTCAATGCGGCGTTGATCCAGGCGGTATCGGTCACGCCTTGACGCTCCCCGGAAACAGAACATTGACCGGGCGGATCTCATAGGCGCCCCCGGGATTGGCATCGCCGAGGTCTCGCGCCACATTTACCGCTTCATCGAGATCTTTGCAGTCGATGATATAGAATCCGAGCAACTGCTCCTTGGTCTCGGCGTAGGGGCCATCGATCACGAGCGGAGGATCGCTCTTGCGTAGCGTCGTCGCAGCGGTGGTCGGCAGCAACCGGGCCACCGGGCCGAGCCGGCCCTGCTGTCTTAATTTGTCCTGGACGACCGAAAGCTTATCCATGATTTCGGCGTCATGCTCCTTGCTCCAGGAGCCGACAACGTCTTCATCGTGGTAGCAGAGAATGGCGTAGAGCATGCTTTGAGTTCCCGTGGATCTGGAAGACGAGCCACTATGCCCTCTCCCGACATCAACGAGAAATTTTTCTTGGATTCGGGCGGGTCAGACTCCGGCGGGTCGCGAATCCGCAGCGCCCGACCGGCTAATCAGGTCACATCGGCCTTCATCATGGTCCGCAGCGCTTTGGGGATTGGCCTTGCCCTGCCCTCGCTGATCAAGGCGACCCGCACCTCGGCGGTGACCAGGAGATCTTCGCCACGCCGCACTTCCTGGGCGAGCGTGATGGAAGCGCCCTTCACTGCCACCGGCCGGGTGATCACCTGCAGCACATCGTCCATACGTGCCGGCTTCAGATAATCGATCCGCATCGAGCGAACCACGAAGGCAAAGCCGGGCATTTCCTGATTGGCTTCTGCGAAGAGCGCATGCTGGTCGGCACCCATCAGGCGCAAATGATTGGTTCGCCCGCGCTCCATGAAGCGCAGATAATTCGCGTGATAGACGATCCCGGAAAAATCGGTGTCTTCGTAATAGACCCGTACGCTCATGATGTGGCGACCGTGGCGAATGGCGCCGTCGAGATGATCGGTGGCGTGACGATCGGCAGTCACCTCAGCCCTCGCTCCAAATATCAAACGATAGTCGAAGCTTTGCCGGCTTCAGACGCGCGAGGCAAGCGGCGTGAGGGGCTTTCCGGTCTCGCTGCCAAGCGTAACCATCACTATCTCCGGCGGGACGCCCATGCGGAACGGCACGATGCTGCAGCCGAGCCCGCCGGAAATCACCACGTCGCAATTGGCTCTGGCGTGACCATAGGCAAAGCGGTTGCCGTAACGAGAGGGCACCACCGGTGACCAGCCGAACAAGCGCAATTGCCCGCCATGGGTGTGACCAGAGAGCTGCAGCGACACGCGCGAAGGCACTTTCGCCGCGATATCAGGCTCGTGGGCAAGCAGGATGACCGGCGCGTCATCGGTCACCTTGGCCAGCGTGGCATCGAGATCATCGATCCCGGCGCGTTTCAGACGATGGAAATGCCAGCGCGGAATATAGGCGAGCTGATCGCCCAGTCCGGCGAGCCAGAATGGCTGGCCATCCTTGCTCAGGCGTACGACATCATTTTCATAGACCGGAATGCCGGCGGCTTCGAGCGCCACGCGCGAGCGCGGCGGCCCGCGACCCTCGGCCTGAACGATCTTGTCTTCCCACCAATCATGGTTGCCGAGAATGGCATGAACGCCGACCGGCGCCTTCAACCGGCCAAGCACGGCGGCCCATTCGGCAGCCGGAATGAAGCGCGTGACATGGCGGTGGCCTGCCACATAGTCGCCGAGCAGCACGATCAGGTCGGCGCCCAGGCGATTGGTGTGCTGAACGATGGCATCGATGCGGTCGAGCGACATCCAGGGATCGCAGGCGTGGAGATCGGCCACCGCCGCGATCTTAAGCTGAAACCCGGCCGGCCATTGCGGTGGCACCAGGTCATAACGGGTGACACGAAGCAGCAGCTCGGGCTCGATGCCAACGCCGTACGCGGCCGCCGAGGCGCTGAAGGCGCCCAATCCGGTCAGAAAGCGGAAAAAATGGCGTCGGGAGATCATCATGGCTGGCTGTTCATGAGGCAGATCGATCTATTTCGCAATTGCAGCAAAATTGGGTTCCCCTCCCGCATGGGACCTTCTCCGTTAGACTGTCATGCGACACGTCGCCGGATGGGCGTCCCAGGATTGGACAGGTTGCTCGAAAGCAATCTATCCCTGCGGGAATGCAGCAAATTGCGGGCCGCTTCGCAGATATTCAGCAGATGGCGTTAGTCACCATCAGGTTCATCGCCGCCGAACAATCCGAATTGCGCCGGGTCGCGCGATGGCTCGGGCAGACCGAGGTGGCGGAAGGCGTGCGCCGTCAATAGTCGGCCACGCGGGGTCCGCTGCAGATAGCCGCACTGGATGAGAAACGGCTCGATGATGTCTTCGATGGCGTCGCGCGGCTCCGACAAGGCCGCCGCCATGGTTTCGACGCCGACCGGTCCACCACCATAGTTCATCGCAATGGTTGTGAGATAACGCCGGTCCATGGCGTCGAGTCCGGCGGAATCCACTTCGAGGGCGCTCAGCGCGTGATCGGCAATGGCGCGGTCAATGGAATCGGCATTGGCAGCGGAGGCAAAATCGCGCACCCGCCGCAGAAGACGGCCGGCGATGCGGGGCGTACCCCGCGCGCGCCGAGCGATCTCATTGGCGCCATCGGCCGTCATGCCGACCTGCAACACCCGCGCGCCGCGGGTGACGATCTGTTCCAGTTCGCTCTCGGTGTAGAAATTCAGCCGAACCGGAATACCGAAGCGGTCGCGGAGTGGATTGGTCAAGAGACCCGCGCGCGTGGTGGCCCCGACCAGCGTAAATTTCGCCAGATCGATCTTCACTGAGCGCGCCGCCGGCCCCTCGCCGATGATCAGATCGAGCTGGAAATCCTCCATCGCCGGATAGAGAACTTCCTCCACGGCCGGACTGAGGCGGTGGATTTCATCGATGAAGAGCACATCGCGCTCTTCCAGATTGGTGAGCAGAGCCGCGAGATCACCGGCCTTGGCGATGACCGGACCGGAAGTGGCGCGAAAGCCGACGCCGAGTTCGCGCGCCACGATCTGGGCCAGCGTGGTCTTGCCGAGACCCGGAGGCCCGACGAACAGCACGTGATCCAGCGCCTCTTTGCGCTTGCGCGCCGCCTCGATGAAGACGTGAAGGTTCTTCCTCGCCTGAGCCTGTCCCACGAACTCCGACAGCATTTGCGGCCGCAGCGCGGTGTCACCGACATCGTCGCTGCGGCGTTCGGGCGTGACCAGGCGAGAGGGAGGGCTCACTTCGCCAATTCCTTCAAGCCGAGCCGAATGAGTTGCGCGGTCTCGGCATTCTCACCGGCACTTCGCGCCGCGGAGGCAATGGCGGCAGCCGCCTGGGGCTGACCATAGCCGAGATTGACCAGCGCCGAGATCGCATCCGTGACGGGGCGCGGCGCGCGATCATGATCGATGGCGCCGGACAGATGCACCAGCGCCGGATCGATCTCGGCAAAGGCGGGCGACTTGTCCTTCAATTCGGTGACGATGCGTTCGGCCACCTTCGGCCCGACGCCCGGGGTGCGCGCCACCGCCGCCTTGTCGCGGAGCGTGATTGCACTGGCGAGATCGGATGGCGGCAGCGTGGAGAGCACGGCAAGCGCTACCTTGGCGCCGACGCCCTGCACTGTCTGCAGCAGGCGAAACCATTCGCGCTCGACATCGCTGCGAAAGCCGAACAGCTTGATCTGGTCTTCGCGCACATAGGTCTCGATCGACAACACTGCGGCCTCGCCGGGCGGTGGCAGTGCCTGCAAGGTCCGGCTGGCGCAATGCACCTGATAGCCGACCCCGCCGACATCGAGGATCACATAGTCCTCGCCATAGGAATCAATGAGCCCCTTGAGCTTGCCGATCATAGGGCGACCTTCAGCCGCAGCAGGGCACTTTGCCGGTGATGCGCGTGGGTGATGGCGATGGCGAGCGCATCGGCTGCATCGGCAGATCTCGGCTCGGCCCTGGGCAGCAGGATTTTCAGCATGGCCAGGATCTGGTTCTTGTCGGCGTGGCCGGCCCCCACCACCGTCTTCTTCACCTGATTGGGCGCATATTCGGCAACGGAAACCCCGAATTTGGCCGGCGTCAGCATCGCCACGCCGCGGGCCTGGCCGAGCTTGAGGGTGGCGACCCCGTCCTTATTGACGAAGGTCTGCTCGACGGCGGCCTCAAGAGGCCGGAATTCATCGAGCACGGCCGAAAGTCCCTCATGGATCGCGAGCAGGCGGCTGGCGAGCGGCCAATCGTCAGGCGGCTCCACCGAACCACAGCCGACAAAGATCAGGCGGTTGCCTTCGGTCTCGATCACGCCCCAGCCGGTACGGCGCAGGCCGGGATCGATACCAAGAATACGGACAGGCTGGCGAATCGGGAGCGCAGTCATGGACCAGTGATAGCCGCTGACTGCGGTGGGGGAAACAGAAACAGAACAGAAGTAACAAGGGAAAACGGGGCTCGTGCCTTGGGCCGAGTGTGTTTCGTTGCGCGTCGCAGGACAACGAGATCGGTCAGCCGCCCAATTTGGCGAGCAGAGCGTCTGAAATTTCGAAATTGGCATGGACGTTCTGAACGTCGTCATGCTCGTTGAGATTATCGATCAGCTTCAAGAGCTTTTCGCCGGTTTCATCATCCACCGCGACGGTGTTCTGCGGCTTCCAGATCAGGGCCGCCTTGCGGGCCTCGCCGAATTTCGCTTCCAGGGCCTTGGCCACATCGCGAAACGTTTCCTGCGAGGCGTAGATCTCGTGCCCGCTTTCGTTCGAGGCGACATCATCGGCGCCGGCCTCGATCGCGGCTTCCAGCATCGCATCGTCCGAGGCGACGCTGGCGTCGTATTCGATGATCCCCGTACGATCGAACATGAAGGCAACCGAGCCGGTTTCGCCGAGATTGCCGCCGGATTTGGTGAAATAGGAACGGATGTCGGAAGCGGCCCGGTTACGGTTATCGGTCAGTGCCTCGACGATGACGGCCACGCCACCCGGGCCATAGCCCTCGTAACGAATTTCTTCGTAACTGTCGCCTTCACCACCGATCGCCTTCTTGATCGCGCGCTCAATGTTGTCCTTTGGCATATTCTCCTGGCGTGCGGCGACAACGGCGGCGCGCAACCGCGGATTCATCGCTGGATCCGGCGTGCCGAGCTTAGCCGCGACCGTGATTTCCCGCGCCAGCTTGCCGAACAGCTTCGACTTCTGGGCATCCTGGCGGCCCTTGCGATGCATGATGTTCTTGAATTGGGAATGTCCGGCCATGCGGTCTCTCTCGGAATCGTCCTGGGAATTGTGCAAGAAGATGGAAGCGCGGCCTTATAGGCCTCGTTCCCGGCAAAATCAAAGATCGGGCGTCGTCAGATGCAGGCCCGGCTGTCGGATTTAGGCCGCCCAGAATGCAGGTACGGCCGATGCGAGCCCGCCGCCCTTCCGCACCGGCGCGATGCGAAGAGCGAGCCCTGTCGCATCGTCGGTTTCGACCGCAACGCCACACAGGGTGGCCTCGCCGAACGCCGGCTCGAAACGGCTGGAAGGAATCCCCGAAGTGAAGCGGCGCAGCGGCTCTTCCTTCTGCATCCCGATCACAGAATTATAATCGCCGGTCATGCCGGCATCGGTCATGTAAGCGGTGCCGCCCGACAGAATCCGGTAATCGGATGTCGGCACATGGGTATGGGTGCCAACGACGAGGCTTGCCCGGCCATCACAGAAGAAGCCCATCGCCTGCTTTTCGCTCGAGGCCTCGCCATGAAAGTCCACCACGATGGCGTCCGCCGCCTCACGCAGGCGGCAGGCATCGAGTTCACGATCGATCGCGGCAAACGGATCGTTCAGCGGCTCCATGAAGATTCGACCCATGGCATTGATGACAAGCGCCCGGCGGCCATCCTTGGTATCGATCAGCGCCGCGCCCCTCCCGGGCGTATGCCGGGGAAAATTCAGCGGACGGATCAGCCCCGGCACGCGCTCGATAAAGACCATCGCCTCCTTCTGATTCCAGGCGTGGTTGCCGAGCGTCACCGCATCGGCGCCGGCATCGATGAAATCCTGATAGATCGCCTCCGTGATGCCGAAGCCGCCGGCGGCGTTCTCGCCATTGACCACCACGAGATTGAGCTTCCAGTCCCGGATCATGCCGGGCAGATGCTCAAGAATGGCCGTACGGCCGGCCTTTCCAACGACATCACCGATGAAGAGAATGCGCAACTTCAAGAACTCCGGCAATCAAACAGGCGGATATCGGTTAGCACATAATCCAGCATGACGTCGTGGGGCAGTGCCGGCACTTTTGGGATTTCCTGCACCGCGAAAGCAAGACCAATCGTGGTCACCGCCTTCTGCCGACGCAGGGCTTCCAGCGTTCGATCATAATGTCCGGCGCCATAACCGATGCGGTGGCCCGAACGGTCGAATGCCGCGAGCGGAACCAGCAACAGGTCGGGACTCAGTTCCGGCTTCTCTGGCATCGGCTCGGAAATCCCAAGCGGCCCGCGTCGCATTGGATCAGCAGGCGACCACGCTCGAAACACAAGCGGCTGATCGCGCGCGATGATGAGCGGCAACGCCAGTCGGGCTCCGGCAGCGGCGAATTTTTCCATCAAGGGATGGGGATCGATCTCGCCGCGGATCGGCCAATAGCCGGCCACCACAAAACCTCGCGAGATTTCAATCGGCAGGTCATGGCGCGCCAGTGCCTTGGCGCCAAGAATGCGCCGCTCGGGATCCAGCGCTTGCCGGGCGGCCAAAGCCTCCGCCCGCCATTTCGATTTCTCTTGGGACGTCGGATAATCGCTCATACGAATGAAGTGCGAAGCCGCGATGGCCGTTGGAGCGCTCGATCCCGGAGTTCCCTACGAAAGTAGGTGGGCACCATATGACCGGATCCACGGATCCGGCCAGGGACAGTTCCCGGAAGGATCGATAAGGCCCCGGGGATATATGGCTCCTGACGCGCGACGCAGCCTCGCCAGATCAATGTAGGCGGAATACCCAGAAATCACCAGAGGTCCGAACTGCGAACTTTTATGCGGCCCGCCTTACCCGATGGCGATGCCGCCGCCAATGGTTCGATTCAGGACCTGGGTGGTTTTCTCGATACGCTCAGCGGCCGAGTTGAGCGCTTTGGCTACTGCCATCTGCGTGGCCCTGGCACGATCGGCCGCCACCACCCGCACGTCGCGAAGCGCTGCCAATTCCTCCTCCAGGCTGCGGATTCGCTGGCTGGCATCAACCAGTTCGTCGCAAGCCATCAAGGCAGCCATCACGGTGAGGCGAGCATCGCCAATCTCGCCGAACTTGCCGCGCAAATCGCCAATACGGGATTCGAGACCCTCGGCCAGCTTCAACAGTCTGACTTCCTGCCCTTCCTCGCACGCCATCCGGTATTGCCGGCCATTGATCGTAACGTTGATGTGACTCATGAGGCATCTCCCGCGTCGAGCACGGAGCGAATGGTGCCGATCGCCGCATCCAGCCGTTCACCGATTTCTTGATTGGCACGTTCGAGGCGCCGCGACTTCACCAGCGCGGTGTCGAGTTCATCCGCCAGCCGTGAACGATCGGCGCCGAGCGCCTGGATGCGCGTCGCCAACTCGTTTTCGTCCCGATCTGCCTCGCGACGGCGTTCCACCGCGCTTTCCAGCGCATCAAGCGCCGTCATCAATCGCCTGGTGGCGGCGTCGATGTCGGCCGATGCGGGTTCGGCGTCGCCAGAACCCCTGGCAGGACGGTCATTCATGAGTGGCAGCGCATCCCTCGACTGGCGAACAGCAAAACCGGCGATTGGGCAAATGTTTAAGGAGCGAAATTTACGTGGCAAGCGAGGCCAGTGCAACGCCGCTCACGCGCTATGCACTGCTAAGCAACCTTTCCCGTTGGGAAGGCGTTTCCATGCCCTTGGACTCCGGGAACGCAGATGCTATCCAAGTTCAACTTTCCCGTAGCCCCCAGGCTTGTGCCGAGGCCATTTGCCCCACTTGCGGCGGATCGCCAGCAAGCGCCCTAAGTATCAGGCGGAAATCCATATGACGCGCGTCGATCACTCGGTAATGGCCAATGCAATCCGGGCCCTTTCAATGGATGCCGTGCAGAAGGCCAATTCCGGACATCCCGGACTGCCGATGGGCGCCGCCGATATTGCCACTGTTTTGTTCACGCAATTTTTGAAATTCGACGCTGCTGACCCAAGGTGGCCGGACCGCGATCGCTTTATCCTGTCGGCCGGTCACGGATCGATGCTGCTTTATTCGCTGCTCTATCTGACAGGTACTCCGGACGTCACACTCGACGAATTGAAGAACTTCCGCCAGCTCGGATCAAAAACGCCTGGTCACCCGGAGAACTTCATCACGCCGGGTGTCGAGACCACCACCGGTCCGCTCGGCCAGGGTGTGGCGTCCTCGGTCGGAACGGCGCTCGCGGAGCGGCTGCTCGCGGCTGAATTCGGTGCCGACATTGTCGATCATTACACCTACGTGCTGTGTTCGGACGGCGACCTGATGGAAGGCGTCAGCCATGAGGCGCTGGCGCTGGCCGGACACCTCAAGCTTTCCAAACTGATCTTCCTCTATGATGACAATGGCATCACCATCGACGGCCCGATTTCGCTGACCGACAATGTCGATCAGGTGGCGCGCTTCAAGGCACACGGCTGGAACGCCGTGCAAGTCGACGGCCACGACCAGAAAGCGATCGCCGACGCCATCAGCAACGCGCAGAAATCCGATCGACCCTCGCTGATCGCCTGCAAGACCACTATCGGCTTTGGCGCGCCGACCCGCGCCGGCACCTCCAAGGCCCATGGCGAGCCGTTGGGTGCGGAAGAACTCGCTGGCGCCAAGAAGGCGCTCAACTGGAATTACGGTCCGTTCGAAATCCCGGATAACGTGTTGAAGGCCTGGCGTGATGTCGGCAAGGCAGGCGCGAATGTCCATCATGAATGGAAGCAGCGGTTCGAGGCGATGCCTTCAGCCACCCGCGGCGAATTTCAGCGCCGCGTCATCGACCGCAAACGGCCGGCCGCGCTTGCCGATGTCATCCGCAAGCTCAAGGCCAAGCTGGTGACCGAACCGCAGACCGTGGCAACGCGCAAGGCGAGCGAACTCGTGCTCGAGGTGCTGGTCCCCGAAATGCCGGAGCTGCTCCTCGGCTCCGCCGACCTCACCCCTTCCAACAACACCCGCACCAAGGGATTGAAGGAAGTGAAGCCCGGCGATTTCAGCGGCCGCTATATCCATTACGGAATCCGCGAGATGGGCATGGCCGCCGCCATGAACGGCATTTCGACCCACGGCGGCTTCGCGCCGGCCGGCGGCACGTTCCTGTGCTTCACCGACTATGCGCGCCCCTCGATGCGGATTGCGGCGCTGTCGCATGTGCCGGTCTGCTACATCATGACCCACGATTCCATCGGCCTTGGCGAGGATGGACCTACTCATCAGCCGGTCGAACATCTCGCCGCACTGCGCGCCATGCCCAACATGCGGGTATTCCGGCCGGCAGACCCGGTGGAGACGGCCGAGTGCTGGCAGCTGGCGCTCGAAAACACTACCGGGCCGACAGTGCTGGTGCTGTCCCGGCAAAACCTCGCGCCGGTCCGCACCGTGATTCACGACGACAACCTCTGCCGTCTCGGCGCCTACGAATTGGTCGCCGCCCAAGGCGAAGCCAAGGTGTCGCTGTTCGCGTCAGGTTCCGAAGTGGAAATTGCGGTCGCCGCGCAGAAGCTGTTGGCCGAGCGCGGCGTCCCGGCCCGCGTGGTCTCGGTACCCTCGCTCGATCTGTTTTTGCAGCAGTCGGACGACAAGCGACAGGCCCTGATCGGTCGCGCGCCGGTCAAGATCGCCATCGAGGCCGCGGTTCGGCTGGGTTGGGACGCGGTAATCGGCCCGGACGGCACGTTCATCGGCATGAGCACCTTCGGCGCCAGCGCGCCGGCCAAGGAGCTCTACAAACACTTCGGGATCACGGCGGAAGCGGCCGTTAACGCTGCCCTGAAGCGCGTCTAGCTTTTATCCGAAGGCGTTTGTATCGCTTGCGCCGGGTCTATGTGGGACCGCTGGCGACCGATGCAGCCAGGTCAACGCAGCGGTACCGGGCCGACGGTTGAGATTGTCGGGAAAAGGGGCTACCAAGGCCCCATACAAACCGTCCACGTCCGGCCGAACCGGGCGATCCGCAGACCAGCCTACGCGAGCCCGCTCGCGGGGGTAACGTATTTATTAAAGGAGAACCAGCATGGCAGTCCGGGTCGCGATCAATGGGTTTGGCCGTATCGGCCGCAACGTGCTTCGGGCGATCGCCGAATCCGGCCGCCGCGATATCGAGGTGGTGGGCATCAACGATCTCGGTCCAGTCGAAACCAATGCCCATTTGTTGCGCTTCGATTCCGTGCATGGCCGGTTTCCCGGCACGGTGACGGTGGAAGGCGACTCGATCAGCCTCGGCAACGGCAAGATCAAGGTTTCCGCCGAGCGCGACCCCTCCAAACTGCCCTGGAAGGAACTCGGCGTCGACATCGCGCTGGAATGCACCGGCATCTTCACCGCCAAGGACAAGGCGTCTGCGCATCTGACCGCTGGCGCCAAGCGCGTGCTGGTCTCCGCGCCCGCCGACAACGCCGATGCCACCATTGTCTATGGCGTCAACCACACCGCGCTGACCAAGGAACATCTGGTCGTCTCGAACGCTTCCTGCACGACCAATTGTCTGGCGCCGATCGCCAAGGTGCTGCACGATCTGGTTGGCATCGAGACCGGCTTCATGACCACGATCCATGCCTATACCGGCGATCAGCCGACGCTCGATACGCTGCACAAGGACCTTTATCGCGGTCGCGCCGCGGCGATGTCGATGATCCCGACCTCGACCGGCGCCGCCAAGGCGATCGGCCTCGTGCTGCCGGAGCTCAACGGCAAGCTTGACGGTTCGTCCATTCGCGTGCCGGTGCCGAACGTATCGGTGGTCGATCTCAAGATCGTCGCCAAGAAGAAAACCACCGCCAAGGAAATAACAGAGGCGATGTTGCGCGCCTCGCAGCAGGAACTGAAAGGCGTGCTCGGCGTCACCAACCAGCCGAACGTGTCGATCGACTTCAATCACGACAGCCATTCGTCGACCTACGCGATCGATCAGACCAAGGTGATGGACGGCAATTTCGTCCGCGTGCTGTCCTGGTATGACAATGAATGGGGCTTCTCCAACCGCATGGCGGATACCGCCGTGGCGATGGGCAAGCTGCTGTAAGCTTCTGGTCTCGCGTCCCGGACGCGATGCGGCGCCCAGCGCTTGCACCGCTGATCCGGGACCATTCACGCTGCAACCGAGAGGTTCCGGTTCAGCACAGCGGCACCTGGTGCCGCCCCAGGCGCCGGGGAAGTGAGCCGAAGATGGTCAAAACATTCCGCACCCTCGATGACGTTGATGTCAAAGGCAAACGTGTCCTGTTGCGCGTCGACCTCAACGTTCCCATGGAAAATGGGCACGTGACCGACGCTACCCGTCTGGAACGCGTCGCGCCTACCATTGCCGAAATCGCCAAGAAGGGCGGCAAGGTCATCCTGCTGGCGCATTTTGGCCGGCCGAAAGGTCCCTCCGCGAAGGATTCGCTAAAGCCCGTGGCGACGGCGCTATCGCATGTGATCAAGAAGCCCGTCGGGTTCGCGGAAGATTGCATCGGCGAAGCGGCGGAAAAGGCCGTCGCGGCCATGAAGGACGGCGACATTCTCTGCCTGGAGAATACCCGCTTCCATCCCGAGGAAGAGAAGAACGATCCAGCCTTTGTCGAAAAGCTCGCCGCGCTCGGCGATCTCTGGGTCAATGACGCCTTTTCGGCCGCCCATCGCGCGCATGCCTCAACCGAAGGGCTTGGCCACAAACTGCCGGCCTATGCGGGCCGCACCATGCAGGCCGAACTCGACGCGCTCGGCAAGGCGCTGGAAGCCCCGACCAAGCCGGTCATTGCGATCATCGGCGGCGCCAAGGTCTCGACCAAGATCGATCTGTTGGAAAATCTCGTCACCAAGGTCGATGCGCTGGTGATCGGCGGCGGCATGGCCAACACCTTCCTGCACGCCCAGGGCATCGGCATCGGCAAATCGCTGGCTGAGAAAGATCTCGCCTCGACCGCACTGCGCATCCTGGAAAAGGCCAGCACCGCCAATTGCGCGATCATCCTGCCGGTGGACGCAGTGGTCGCGTTTCACTTCGCCGCCAATTCGCCCTCCCATGCCTATGGACTGGATGCCATTCCAACGGACGGCATGATCCTGGATGTCGGGCCACAATCGATCGCCCGCATCCACGCCGCGATCGATGATGCCGCCACACTAGTCTGGAACGGCCCGCTTGGGGCCTTCGAAATGACCCCTTTCGACAAGGGCACGATGGTGGCAGCCAAGCATGCGGCCAGCCGAACCAAGGCCAAGAAACTAATTTCGGTCGCTGGCGGCGGCGATACGGTTGCCGCGCTGAATCAGGCCGGCGTGGCCGGTGATTTTTCCTATGTCTCGACCGCCGGCGGCGCATTTCTTGAATGGATGGAGGGGAAACCTCTGCCCGGAGTCGAGGTTCTAAAGACACGCTAATTTCGGAAACGGATATCTTACGCCTCGCGCGGAGAACGGAACAGGAGAACGGGACCATGGCTCGCATCACGTTGCGTCAATTGCTCGATCATGCCGCGGAGCACGACTATGGCGTGCCGGCGTTCAATATCAACAATATGGAGCAGGCGCTGGCCATCATGGAGGCCGCTTCGAGCCTCGATGCTCCGGTCATCATCCAGGCCTCCCGCGGCGCGCGGGCCTATGCCAATGACGTGATGCTCAAGCACATGATGGATGCATTGACCGAAATCTATCCGCAGATTCCGGTATGCGTACATCTCGACCATGGCAATGAGCCCGCCACCTGCATGACCGCGATCCAGGCCGGTTTTACCTCTGTCATGATGGACGGCTCGCTGAAGGCCGACGGCAAGACGCCCGGTGACTGGTCCTACAATGTCGGTGTCACCAAGACGGTGACCGATATGGCGCATCTCGGCGGCATTTCGGTCGAAGGCGAACTCGGCGTTTTAGGCTCGCTCGAAACCGGTATGGGCGACAAGGAAGACGGGCATGGCGCCGAAGGCAAGCTGTCCCATGATCAGCTGCTCACCAATCCCGATGAGGCGGTCAAGTTCGTCAAGGAAACCAGGGTGGACGCGCTGGCGATCGCGATGGGTACCTCGCACGGCGCCTACAAGTTCACCCGCAAGCCCGATGGCAACATTCTCGCCATGAACGTGATCGAGGAAATCCACCGCAAGCTTCCGAATACGCACCTCGTGATGCACGGCTCGTCCTCGGTGCCGCAGGACCTGCAGGACATCATCAACGCCAATGGCGGCAAGATGAAGCCGACCTGGGGCGTACCGGTGCCGGAGATCCAGCGTGGCATCAAGAACGGCGTCCGCAAGATCAACATCGACACCGACAACCGCATGGCCATGACCGGCCAGATCCGCAAGGTGCTGAAGGACAGCCCCGAGGAATTCGACCCGCGCAAATATCTGAAGCCCGCCATGGAAGCGATGGCCAAAATTTGCAAGCAGCGGCTGCAGGAGTTCAACACCGCGGGCCAGGCGAGCAAGATCAAGCGCGTGCTCACCACCGCCGAAATGGCCAAGCGCTACGCCAAGGGCGAGCTGGACCCGAAGGTCGCCTAAAAACCTGGTCTTCCGAGCGGTCCCCTTTCCGCGATGGTTTAGCGCTGTTTCCGCCATGTTTTCTTGGGATTTGCCCGAGAACCGTCTAGTTTGACCGGCAAACAGCGCGGACGTTCGGGAGGATGACGCGATGAACTGGGTCGATCTCGACAGAACCGCGCTTGCCGCATTCGCGCCTGCCATGTTTGCGGTTGCCATGTTTGCGCTTGCTATGTTTGCGCTTGGCCAGCTCGCGCTGGGGAAGGCCGTCTGACGTGACAAACAAGGCTGTGCCCCGACGCCCCAGGCCGCGTCTTTATCTCGCCACGCGCGCGATCGAAGACCCCGCAGGAGTGAAGGCGGAGCTTGCTGCACTGCTAGGCACTTTTGACGTCGCCGCGGTGCTATTGCGCCTCAAGCCCAGCGATCCCCGCACCATGACGGCCTGCGTCAAAGCCCTGGCGCCGACGATCCAGGAAGCCGGCGTTGCGGTGCTGCTCGACGGCCAGGCTGAGTTGGTGGCGCGCAGTGGCGCCGACGGGGCCCATCTCACCGGGATGGCTGCATTTCAAGAGGCGCTGCCCACGCTCAAGCCGGACCGCATCGCGGGCGCCGGAGGCTTGACCACGCGCCATGATTCGATGAGCGCTGGGGAAGCCGGCGCTGACTACGTGCTGTTCGGCGAACCCGACGGAGAAGGTAAGCGCCCGGCGATCGAGGCCATTGCCGAACGGCTGCAATGGTGGGCCGAATTGTTCGAACCCCCTTGTGTCGGCTACGCCGTTTCGGTGGAGGAAGCCCGCGAGTTCACGCTTGCCGGAGCCGATTTCATTCTGGTCGGCGATCACATCTGGGTCGACCCGCGTGGCGCCGCCGTGGCGCTCGCCGAAACCGAACAGGCGATCGCCCAGGCGTTTGTGCAAGGCGATAGCCGAGCCTCCACAGCGGCCGGGACCAACGTGCTGTGAAAGGCGCTGCGACCGCCGCGGTGGTTTCGATGAGGCGCCTGCTTGCGGCGGCGACCATCGCGCTGTTGATGCTGGCAGCACCCAGCGCGCGCGCCCAGGTCTCCCTGGCCCCACCGGCGGCCGAGAAGCCCCCAGCCGCCAAGCCGTTAGCCAAGCCGGCAGCCAAGCCCGCCGAGAGCAAGCCGCGCGCTTCCAGTTCGGCAAAGAAACCACCTGCGCCGCTGACGCCAAAACCTGCCACGCCGCAGCCCGCAAACCAACCGGCCACGCAACCCGGCGCTGCTGCGCCGCCGCCCGATGATCCGCGAGTAGATCCGGTCTATGGCGCTTATCAGCGCGGCCAGTATAAAACCGCCTTTGATCTGGCCTCGGCCCGTGCCCAAACCGGCGACATCAAGGCGATGACCATGCTGGGCGAGCTCTACGCCAATGAGCTCGGCGTCAAGCGCGACTATTCCAAGGCCGTCGAATGGTACAAGCGCGCCGCTGATGGCGGCGACCGTGAAGCGATGTTCGCGCTCGCCATGTTGCGCATGTCAGGGCGCGGCGGGCCGCCGGATCGCGAAGCCGCGGCAAGGCTGCTCGCCTCGTCCGCCAAACTCGGCAATCCCAAGGCCGCCTACAATCTCGCTTTGCTCTATCTCGATGGCCAGACCCTGCCGCAGGACGTTCGTCGAGCGGCCGAGCTGCTTCGCGTCGCCGCTGACGCCGGCAATGCCGAGGCGCAATATGCACTGGCGACCTTTTACAAAGAAGGCACCGGCGTCGAGAAGGACCTCGCCAAATCGGTCCGGCTGCTTCAGGCGGCCTCTGTCGCGGGCAATGTCGACGCCGAGGTCGAATATGCCATCGCCCTTTATAACGGCACCGGCACGCCGAAGAACCAGCCGGCAGCCGTCGCGCTGCTGCGCAAGGCGGCCAAGGAAAACAGTGCGATTGCGCAGAACCGTCTGGCCCATGTGCTTGTCAGCGGTCAGGGCGCGCCGATCGACAAGGTCGAGGCCATGAAATGGCACATCGTGGCAAAAACCGCCGGCAAGGGCGATCCAATGCTCGACGAGGAGCTGGCGTCGCTGAGCGCGGAGGATCGCGCCAAGGCGGAGGCCGCCGCACGCCGGTGGCTCGGCATCAAATGATGCACCTTGACCTTATCCCCGCCGCAGGGCACCCCATTTGCGGGCTCACCGTTTCCGGTTTCGGGACGGGATGCCTCCTGAACACTTAAGCTCCTCACGGCCGGATCATGCTGCACTCAGCCCTTATCAATGTCATGGTCAAGGCGGCCCGCCGGGCCGGCCGCAGCCTCAAGCGCGACCTCGGTGAGATCGAGAACCTGCAGGTCTCGCTCAAGGGACCGGCCAACTTTGTCTCGCTGGCCGACAAGCGCGCCGAGGAGATGCTTTATGAGGACCTGAGCAAGGCACGCCCCGGCTACGGCTTTATCGGCGAGGAAGGCGGCACGCGCGTTGGCAGCGACAAGAGCCATACCTGGATTGTCGATCCGCTCGATGGCACCACCAATTTCCTGCACGGCATCCCGCAATTTGCGATCTCGATCGGCCTGCAGCGCGAAGAAACCATCATCGCCGGCCTGATCTATAACCCCGCCAATGACGAACTCTACATCGCCGAACGTGGCAAGGGCGCCTTCCTGAACGACCAGCGGCTGCGGGTGGCCGGCCGTCGTCAATTGCATGATTGCGTGATCGCGTGCGGGCTCCCCCATATCGGGCGCGGCGATCACGAGTTGTCCGGGCGCGAGATGGCCGCGCTCCAGCCCAAGGTCGCCGGATTACGCCGCTTTGGCGCGGCCGCCCTCGATATGGCCTTCGTCGCCGCGGGCCGCCTTGACGGCTATTGGGAGCGCAACCTCAAAGCCTGGGATATGGCGGCGGGACAAATCCTGATCCGCGAAGCCGGTGGAACGGTCAGCGGGCTTGCCGGCAACGACGATCCGCTCGTGACCGGGCATGTGGTCTGCGGCAACGACTATATTCACGCCGAGCTGGTGAAGATCCTCAAGCCGCTGTGAGACAGGTCAGAGCGCCCCGATAGACTTGGCGCGCACATACGCGTGACCAGCCACGGCTAGATCCCCCACAGCCAGACCACGGAAGGCGAATGTTGTGCGTTCGTCATTGTTTTGCCGGCCGGGAACATCTCCACAGACGAGCCGGGTCAAGTCTCCGGTCACAAGTTCAGACCGTACCATTGGCTTGATCATTTTGGCTTCTTGCTCCAGATCGTCGATTATGATGCGATCGAAGCTCCGCATTGTTTCGGGCAGCCAAGGCAATGCGAGATCAACCATGGTGGTGAAACTTCCAGGCTTCAGCCAACGCGCATCGAGGAAGGGCTGAGGCTCAGGTGCCAAGGTCAGCGTCGTTACGACGATGTCCGCACCCTCGATGGCTGCTTTAGCCGTGTCACACGCTACTGCCTGCAAGCCACGTGATCGCGCCAGTTGGCAGAGCATGTCTCGGTTGACTGCACCTCGACCAAAGGCGCGGATTTCCCGCAACGGATAACTTTCACCTAACGCCTCAAGGTGGCCGCGCGCCTGAATCCCGCAGCCGATGAAGGCGGCAATTGTCGAGTTGGGGTTTGCCAGACGCTTGGCAGCCACAATGCTGAGCGCTGCGGTACGTTTCTCAGTCACCCAATTGCCATCGATGACGGCAATCGGCAGTCCCGTTTCGCCATCTTGCAGCGTAATGAGCGAATTGAGCGTCGCGATTCCCCGATTAACATTGCGAGGATTGAGGACCAATGCCTTTGTAGCGACGACACATGGCTCGGAAGCAATACCGAGCGTGGCCATGACGAAGCGGTCATCCCCTGGCCAAACCGCCGCCTTCGGCGCACACCATACTTCGCCGCGTCTTTGTCCAATGATTTGGCGCTCAACCTCCTTGACCAATTCAGCTGGCGAGATGTGCAATTGGGCGAGAAATGCCTCAGACAAGTAGGGTAAGCTGCCCACTCTCAGGTCCTGGCTGCTCATTCCGCCCTCCATTGAGGTGTGACAGCTTAGCCTAACACTGCGCTTTCATCGTCCAGATTTCGAATCTGGCCATTAGCGGAAGTTGCGGCAACGCCACGGATAGAGTCGGCTCCTGCCCGGTTCCGGACCAACCCGGTTCACACGGGTTGGGGTCTGCGCCCGTTGTACAACGTCCGATGGCATCCGCGCTGAACCAACGGAAGATTGCAAGCCAAGGCGACGTGCCCGGTGCTGACAAGGCAGGATATTTTGACTAACCTTCAATGCGGACGATCAAGACCGCGTGGGACGGGGCCACGAGAGGGAGATCGATGAGCACAGTCAAAAACGCTCTGGCCGAGAAAAGTGGCGCCCTGATCCATGTTCGTTCCGGCGACATGGTCGTCGAAGCTTTGCTCCGCATGCGTGACAACCGCGTCCGGTCGGCGCTGGTAATCGACGAGGATGTGCTGGTCGGTATCGTGACCCAAGGTGACTGCGCCATCAGGGTGCTGCTGCCCGGGCTTGATGCGAAGCAGACACCGGTGAGCCAGGTGATGACCAGAAACCTGGTGACGATCAGGCCGGACGATCCGCTTGAAGGCTGCATGGCAATGATGGCCACGCGCGGGATTCGCCACCTGCCAGTGCTGGACGCGGGCAAGGTCGTGGGCATGATCTCGATCGGAGACGTCGTCAAGGACATCATCCGGGATCTGGAGCACAATGTGGACGACCTGATGGGCTACATCATGAAGGACGGCCCCGGCGGCTGACAGACGAACCGCAGTGCCCTCGCGATTGGTCAATCGGTTCGAAAGGAACCGACGATGCTAACCCAGGACATGAAAAGGGTCATCGAGGAGCACCGCCTCGGATTCGTGGCGACAGCCGCTTCTGACGGGACGCCGAACGTCTCGCCAAAGGGTACCTTCGCGGTGCTAGACGACCGCACGATCGCATTCGGCGAGATACGCTCGCCGGGCACGATCCGAAACCTTCGCGCAAACCCACGAATCGAGGTCAATTTCGTCGATGTCTTTGTGCGCAAGGGCTATCGTTTTGCGGGCATGGCCACGGTGGTAGAACGTGGCGAGGCGAGATTTGAAATCCTGCTTCCCAGTCTGCGCAGTGCACTGGCGCACCGCATCCGCGCTGTTGTGGTGATCGCGGTGACCAAGGCATTGCCTCTAACGTCGCCAGTCTATGACCACGGAAAGACGGAGCCGGAGCTTCGGCGAGCTTGGACCACCCGCTTTCGTATGCTCCAGCCCCGCGAGCGGTTCGAGGAATGACGAGTCCTGACCGATTGACGGTTGCATCGACATTCTGCAATCCGCCGACTATGTGTGATGAGCAGCGCAGCTTCCCATACCTTGTTCGGCAAACCAGAGGCCGCCGTTGGAGCCGGACTCGACTGGACCTTGCCTGCCGTCGTGCGGCCTCGCCGTTAGCGTGCGTGCGCTCGCGTCAGCAGATATTCCTGGCGCACCACATTGCCGGCATAGTATGGCCCGGCAAGCGCTTCGAACTCGGCGCGTAACCTCGCAAGCCGTTCGGGGTCGCTGGCAGAGGTTTCGATCAGCTTCTGCATCGGGCCGACCGAGCGCTCCATGAACTCCCGGAAGTGAGACAGGCTGAGGGCCGGAAACTGCATCACGCCACGGGAGAAGAACGGCGCCTCAAACTTGTCACCGAGCCGATCAGCTATAATCGCAGGGCTGCCCCATTGCGGCGGCGGCGCGGCGCCGGGCGGGGGCGGCGGCGAGTTCTTGCCGACGAATGCAAACAGGCGCCCAACGAAGTGCTCCGGCGGCCATGTCGCGAATGCAATCCTGCCACGTGGCTTCAGGACGCGCCGCATCTCAGCCACCACGACATCGGGCCGCGGCGCGAACATGTGACCGAACTGGCTGAGAACGACGTCGAAGTGGGCGTCGGGGAACGGAAGGCTCTCGGCGTCCCCCTCGAACCATTGAACCGTCAAACCGGCGATGCGCGCGTTCTCCCGCGCCACCTCGACGAGCGCCGGCGTCAGATCAAGCCCCGTGACCGACGCGTCGGCGCGCGCGGCCGTGATCGCAACGACACCCGTCCCGGTGCCGACGTCGAGCACGGTTTCACCGGGCTTGATTGCTGCGAAATCGACGAGGTGCGCCGCGACGGGTGTGGTGAACGCAGCCGTTGGCGCGAAGGAAGCCCACATTTCGCGCTGGCGTGTCTTCAGTTCCGAAAACGGGTCGCCTGTCATGACACCTCTCCTGAATTGGGAAGACCATCATATTCCGCGGCCGTCGAGATGGCCACGCCGGAGAACGCCCAATTGAGGCCCTCCCACGTTAGCTACCCCACCCGCTAGGTCCGTTCGGTAGCGCCTGATGGCGGCACATAGCCGGGTTCGGACGCCTTGATGTCGACCGCTTCGCGGTCCCGCCCGAAAAAACGCTGCACGGCGACGAAGAAGACCGGCACCATCAACAGCGCCAGAATCACGACCGCCGTCATGCCACCCATCACGCTGGTGCCGAGCGCCTGTTGACTGGCGCCGCCCGCGCCGGAGGCGACCACCATTGGCAGCACGCCGCAGATGAAGGCAAGGCCGGTCATCAGGATCGGCCGGAAGCGCAACGTACATGCTTCAACCGTGGCCTCGATCAGCGGCTTGCCCTGGGCACGAAGGTCTTTGGCGAATTCGATGATCAGAATGGCGTCCTTGGCGGCCAGGCCAATGATGGTGATCAGCCCGACCGTGAAATAGACGTCATTGGGCAATCCGCGGATGCTCGCGGCAACGACGGCCCCAAAGATGCCAAGCGGCACGGTCAGCAGCACCGCGAGCGGAATGGTCCAGCTCTCATAGAGCGCGGCAAGGCAGAGAAACACCACGAGCGCTGAGAGCGCGAGCAGGAACGGCGCCTGCGAACCGGAAAGCTTTTCCTGCAGGGATTGCCCCGCCCATTCATAACCAAATCCGCGCGGCAGCCGACCGGCGAGCCGTTCCATCTCTGCGATGGCATCGCCGCTGGTATAGCCGGCGCGCGCCTCCCCGCTGATACGTACGGCTGGGTAATAATTGAAGCCGGCGATCTGGGTCGGACCCCTCGACCATTCGATCGAGGCGAAGGATGAAAACGGCACCATTTGGCCCCGGCTGTTCTTCACCGTGTAGTTCAGGACGTCGTCAGCATTCATGCGGCCTGCCTTGTCCGCCTGCACGATGACCCGCTGCATTCGGCCACGATTCGGAAAGTCGTTGATGTAGTTCGATCCGAGATTGGTCGAGATGGTGTTGTTAATGTCCTCGAAGGTGACTCCAAATGCGGAAGCCTTCTCGCGATCGATGTTGAGATTGACCAGGGGTGCAGGGGGCAGGCCTTCGATATAGACTTTCTGCAACACCGGACTGGCGTTGGCCGCCAAAATCAGGCGGTCGGCAGCCTGGCTCAAGGCCGCATAGCCCTTTTGCCCGCGGTCCTGCAGCCGGAAACTGAAACCCGAGGAATTGCCCAGATTGTCGACCGGCGGTGGCTGCATGGCCGCGATCCTGGCATCACGGACTGATGCGAGAGTGCGATTGATGTCGTTGACGATCTCGCCGGCCGAATCCTTGGCCGGGCGATCGGCCCAGTCCTTCAGGGTAACGAACGCCTGGGCCGTGTTCATACCCTGTCCGGAAAAGCTGAAGCCGGTGAGGAACGTTACGGTGTCGACGCCGCTGCGCTGGGCAAGATACTTCTCGACCGCCTCCACGGCGGCCTCCGTCCGGACGTAGGAGGAATCGGAAGGCGTCTGGACGTCGGTCGTGATGAAGCCCTGGTCGTCGATCGGCAGAAAACCACCGGGCATCCGAGCGAATGCCCACGACAGGCCGATCAGGAGCGCGGCATAGACCAGCATCAGCCGGCCGATACGTGACAGCGAGCCGACCACGACGCCGGTATAGCGGCCCTTAATCCCGTCCAGCAGGCGGTTGAAGGCGCCGAACACGCCTTTCCGCGCGTGAGCATGCCCGGCCTTAACCGGCTTCAGCAGCGTCGCGCACAAAGCCGGCGTCAGCGACATCGCCAGCAACGCTGAAAACGCTATGGCAGCCACCATGGTGACGGAAAACTGCCGATAGACGATGCCGACCGAACCCGGGAAAAAGGCCATGGGTACGAACACGGCGATCAGCACCAGGGTGATGCCGACAATCGCGCCCGAAATCTGCGACATCGCCTTGCGCGTTGCCTCCTTCGGGGCGAGCCCCTCCTCCGCCATGATGCGTTCGACATTCTCGACCACCACGATGGCGTCATCCACAAGAATGCCAACCGCCAGCACCATGCCAAACATCGTGAGCATGTTTACCGAATAGCCGATGAGCAGCAGGACCGCGGTGGTTCCGAGCAGGGCCACTGGCACCACGATGGTCGGAATGATGGTGTAGCGGATGTTCTGCAAGAACAGGAACATCACAACGAACACCAGCACCACGGCTTCGACCAGCGTCGACAGCACCTTCTCGATCGAGGCCTTCACCACCGGCGTGATGTCATAGGGAATGTCGTAAGTGATGTTGGCGGGGAAAAACCGCGACAATTCCTGCATCTTCGCCTTGACCGCGGCGGCGGTAGCCAGCGCATTGCCGGAGGGTGACAGCAGCACGGAAAGGCCGGCCGTCGGCTCTCCGTTCAGCCTGGTCGTGAACTGGTAACCCATGCCGCCGACCTCGATGCGGGCGACATCGCGCAGCCGCACGGTCGATCCGTCCGGATTGGCGCGCAAGATGATCGCCCCGAATTCGTCAGGCGAGGTAAGCTGCCCTTTCACCAGCACCAGGGCCGAGATCCTCTGTTCCGGTGTACTCGGTTCGGCACCAATGCTGCCGGACGCGACCTGGGCATTTTGCGCGTTGATTGCCTTGGTCACGTCGTCGGCGGTGAGTCCATAGCCGACCAGCTTGGCTGGATCGATCCAGATCCGGAGCGAACGCTCCGTGGAATACAAGGTTGCACGACCCACGCCCGGGATACGCCGGATTTCGCCGAGCACGTTGCGGATCATGAAGTCGCCCAGGCCGACTTCATCGAGGCTGCCATCGGTAGAGCGAAGCGTGATGATCTGCAGCGTGGCGCTGGAGGCCTCCTCAACCAAAATACCCTGCTGGATCACCGCACGTGGCAATCGCGCTTCGACGCGCTTGATGCGGTTCTGTACTTCAACCGAAGCGAGGCTGGTATCGGTGCCGGGAACGAAATTCGCGATGATATCCACTTGCCCCAGCGAATCGCTGGTGGATTCAAAATTGAGAATTCCCGATGCGCCGTTCAACTCCTGTTCGATCAGTCGGGTGACGCTGTTGTAGAGATTTTCCGGTGATGCACCGGGATAGCTGGTGCTGACCGAGATCGACGGCGGCGCAATGATCGGATATTGTGCGATGGCCAGCAGCGGTATTGAAATTGCGCCGACCAGACAGATGAACAGCGCGATCACCCAGGCAAAAATCGGCCTGTCGATGAAGAACGAGGGCATCGCTCGTTACTGACTCGCTTGCTTCATTGGAGGGCCCCCGTGCGATGACGCCGACGCATCGGCATCGACCCAAGGCTGCGCCCTCACCCGATCGCCAGGCGTGAACTTTTGAAACCCGTCGACCACCACGCGATCACCATCCTTCAGGCCGTCGTTGACGAGCCACAAGCCGTCCTGCACAGCGCCGGTGCGTACCGTCTGCAGGGCGACCAGCCCGTCATCCTTCACCACAAAGACCTGACTGCCGCCGCCGGCATCGCGTTGGATCGCCTGCTGCGGAACCGCAATGGCATCCACATCAATCCCCTGTTCGATCAGCACGCGCACATACATGCCCGGAAGTAATTCACGCTGCGGGTTGGGAAACTCGCCGCGCAGGGTTACCTGTCCGGTTGAAGCATCCACTTTCACGTCAGAGAACAGCAGCTTCCCGGCATAGGGATAGATCGTGCCATCATCCAGCACGAGGCGCACCCGCGCGGCTCCCGGCGCCATCACGTTGAGGTGGCCATTGGCCAACTCGTGCCGCAGCCTGTTCATTTCGGTCACCGACTGGGTGAAATCGGCATAAACGGGATCAAGCTGCTGAATGGTCACCAGATTGGTCGCGTCGTTCTGCACGACCAGAGCGCCTTCACTGATTAAAGCGGCCCCGACGATGCCGTCGATCGGCGCCCGGATCGTGGCGTAATCCAGGTTCAGCCGGGCCCGCGCGACATCGGCCTTACGGCCGCCGAGCTCAGCCTCCGCTTGACGCATCGCGGCTATCGCTTTTTCGTTCTCGGCCTCTGTCGTAGCTTTCTGGCTGGTCAGAGTCGTAATCCGCCGCGCATGTTGTTGCGCCAGGTCCAATGCAGCCTCTGCCTTCGCAAGCGCTGCTTCGTTGGCCTGCAATTCGACGTCGAACGGTTTGGGATCGATTCGATACAGAGGATCGCCCGCCTTTACCTCGCTGCCCTGCTGAAACAACCGCTCGACAATGATGCCGGAAACGCGGGCACGTACGTCGGCCACACGGGTCGGTGCAATTCGCCCTGGCAATTCACGCACCACCGCGCGTGGCTGCGCCTTCACCGTAACAATACCCACCTCAGGCTGGGAGTTGGTCGAGGCTGCCGCCGGTGCCGGCTCCTCGCAGCCGGACAGCAGCGGCGATACGACGATCAGCAAAGCGAAACCCAGCCATCCTGCGCGGCCTTTAGTCGTCATTTCAACTCCATCTCGCGCGTGAGCTAATCAAGGCCCACGTGAGCCATGCTCCCATGCACGACCATGCGCCGGCTGCGCACACGCGGGCATTCAGGGAACAATGACTCAAGAATATCGATGTGCGTAGGTTAGTTCAGTCGCGCTGCAACGCAACATTTTTAGTGGCGGCCCAATGTCACACCACTGTCTCGGGTATCGGAGCGCTGTTCGGCTGTTCGCCCAACGAAGAGGCAAACGCGTCCAAACCTTAGGCTTTCGCCAGGCGATAATGACTGAGGCCCCACTCGCTGCCCCCGGCATGGCCGAATAAACCGGACGTCGCCAGGAAGAACCAGCGCCAGCGCCGCATCCACAAGGCCAGATCCGCGCCATACACCGCACGCAACACGGCCTCGATCGAGGCACGGTTCTCGTCGAAATTACGCAGCCAATGCTCGGCAGTTTGCGCATAATGTGCGCCGCTCCAACGCCACTCCTTCTCGATCGTGAACAAATCCGCATATTGGCCGATCAGATGGTGGCTCGGCATGATGCCGCCCGTAAAGAAGTGCTGCGCGATCCAGTCCTCTCGATCGGCACGGTTGAACAGATAACAGCCGGTTCGATGGCTGAAGATATGCACGAAAAGCCGCCCCTCGGGCGCCAGCCACAGACGGATGCGCATCAGCAATTGACGCCAGTTCATCATGTGCTCGAACATCTCCACCGAAACGATCCGGTCGAAATGGCCGACAGAATCGAACTCGTTCATGTCCACGGTGATGACGCGCAGATTGCTCAGACCGCGACGCGATGCCTGCTCCTCGATGTGCTGTCGTTGCGAACTCGAATTTGAGACGGCGGTGATGCGGGCATTCGGAAACTGCCGCGCCATCCATAGCGACAGCGATCCCCAGCCGCATCCAAGTTCGAGGATCGATTGACCATCTTGAAGATCGGCATGATCCACGGTCTGGCGCAGCGCCTCCTCCTCGGCTTCCTGCAAGGTGGATTCCGCACTCCTGTAGAAACACGCTGAATATTTGCGATGGGGTCCGAGCACGTGCGCGAAGAACGCGGCGGGAACCTCATAGTGCTGGGCATTGGCGGCGTCGGCATGTTCTGCGATCGGCCGAGACGTCATCTGCTGGGCGAACGCTTCATTGCTCGCAGGATCGGCATCGGCCAGCCGGTCCGCCGTGCGAGAACACAGCCGATGAATAGCCGCGCGAACGAGAATGTCCGGTAGCGGCACTCGTTCGGCCGCGCCGATCACGCCAGAAATAAAACTCATAACGTCATTCCCTCGTCGACGGAGGTAGGGGGAAGAAGCGACTGATACGAGCCTGATAGTCGCGGTAACGCTGGCCGCGCGACCGGAGCATCTGTTCCTCCAAAGGTGGAATGCCGGTGAGGTGGACCAGGATCCAATACATGAAAATCGGCGCGAGCCATGCCGCCAAGCTCCAGGGATAGTTCGCAACGTCTGTCGTGAACGCGATCACCGCGTAGGCAAGCCAACCTAACCATTCAAAGAAATAGTTGGGATGGCGTGACCAGCGCCAAAGGCCCATGTCGCAAACCTTTCCTCTATTGGCCGGGTCGCTGCGGAAGCGCCTGAGTTGTTCGTCGGCAACGGCTTCTCCCACAATGCCCACGAGCAGGATCGACGCGCCGACATAATCAAGTGGGCGCAATTCGTCACCCGGAAAGCGGGCGGCCACGAAGATCGCGAAAGCCAGGGGTACCGAACCCCAGGCCTGACTCTGCAGGAACACCAACATTCGACGTGGAGCGTTCCGGCCCCATTCACGGGCGAGCGCGGCATAACGCGGATCGTCGGAAATGCCGGCGCTCCGCCGTGCGATGTGGATGCCGAGCCGGAGCGACCACAACAGGACAAGTGTCGCGACGAGCCATTGCCTCGGGTTGGGCGCAGCACCCCCAATCGGCAACAGCGCCGCGCCGGCGCCGACGAGACCAAGGGAGAAGGTCCAGATCGTATCGATCCATCCGGAATTGCCGGTGCGCCGCCATGCCAGCCAGGCGCCGGACATCAGAAGCGAAAGCGAAATGCCGATGGCGACTAGCGCCTTCAGATACAGCAAACCAAAGAGCCCTCTTCCGGTCCGGAACCCGAGGCGCGGGTCCCGTGCGTCGATTGGTGGGAGGAGATACGTGCTGTTTGGAGCCGGGTTTCATCGGGTTTGCGCATTCTTCGCCCAGGCCGCATCAATACCTGTTTTCCCCGCCGCGCTGTGCCATATTGCGCGTTGCGCTTATCCGAAACAGCTGGCGACCGCTCCGATGCCTCCAAGCCCGTCCTCCATGGCCGAGATCGAAACCACGAAGCTCTCCTCCCCCCGGATTTTCCTGGTCCGGATGCTCGTCTTTCTGGTGCTGTGCGCCCTGATTCTGGTGGTGCTCTATAAGCAGATAGTGCTGGCATTCTTCGCCAATCCCGGCCTCAACGCACTGATCGGCGCGGTGCTGTTGATCGGGATCATCCTGTCGTTCCGTCAGGTGATCCGGCTTTACCCGGAAGTGGCCTGGGTAAACAATTTCCGCATCGCCGATCCCGGTCTCGCGCTCGACCGGCGTCCCACCTTGTTGGCGCCGATGGCCGCAATCCTCGGCAGCGATCGCTCGGGGCGGATGACGATCTCGCAACAGACCATGCGGCATCTCCTGGATTCCATCGCCACCCGTCTGGATGAGGCGCGCGATATTTCCCGCTACATGACCGGGCTTCTGGTCTTCCTCGGACTGCTCGGAACCTTCTGGGGCCTGATCGAAACCGTGGGCTCTGTCGGCAAGGTTATCGATGGGCTGAAAGTCGGCGGCGACGCCGGCGCGCTGTTCGACACGCTCAAGGAGGGCCTCGCCGCCCCGCTGGGGGGCATGGGCATTTCGTTTTCGTCCTCGCTGTTTGGCCTCGCGGGTTCGCTGATCCTCGGATTTCTCGATTTGCAATCGAGCCAGGCGCAAAACCGGTTCTATACCGATCTGGAGGATTGGCTGGCCTCGACCGTGCGCGACGTATCCGGACAGCCGGTCGCAGGCACCAGCGACGTTCAGAACGCGCTGGAGCGGCTTCGCGCGACGGTTGAGGAAAGCGGTGGCAACCGCACCGCCACAGCGGCGATGGCCAATCTGGCGGAAGCCATTCAGGGTCTCGTCAACCACATGCGGACCGAACAGCAGATGATCCGTGAATGGGCGGACGGCCAGGGCGAGCAGAACCGCGAGATCAGGAAGCTCCTGGAGCGCATCGCGCGCGAGCCCGAGAAGAATTAAGACCGGGCAAAGAAGCAGAGATCCGAATGGCCCTAGTCCGCACCCGCCGCAGTGAATCCGGCTTCAACTACTGGCCCGGTTTCGTCGACGCGCTGTCGACGCTGGTGCTGTCCATCGTCTTTCTGCTGTCGGTATTTCTTGTGGTGCAGTTCTTCCTGTCACAGGAGGTGACCGGCAAGGACAAGGCGCTGGAACAGCTCAACGCCAAGATCGCGCAACTCAACGATCTTCTCTCGCTGGAGAAACTCGGCAAGCTCAACATCGAGGACCAGCTTTCGCAAATGCGCGCAGGGCTGGCCTCGGCAGAAGCCGAGCGCGACCGCGTCAAGGGACTTTATGAGGGCCTCGCCGGCGCCGGCAACGACTCCGCGGGCCGCGCCACCGAACTCAACAAGGCGCTCGATTCCGAAAAGCAGATTTCGGCGCGCGCGCTGGCGCAGGTCGAAGTGCTCAATCAGCAGATCAGCGCGCTGCGGCGACAGCTGGCGGCGCTGGAGGACGCGCTTGATGCTTCGGAAAAACGCGACAGGGAATCGCAAAACCGGATCGCCGATCTCGGGCAGCGCCTCAATGTCGCCCTGGCGCAGCGGGTCCAGGAATTGTCGCGCTATCGCTCCGAATTCTTCGGGCGGTTGCGCACCATTCTCGGCAACCGCCCTGATATCCGCATTGTCGGCGATCGATTCGTGTTCCAGTCGGAGGTGTTCTTCGATACCGGCCAGGCGCAATTGCTGCCCGAAGGCCGCGCCGAGCTCGACAAGCTCGCCACTGCGCTGATCGATCTGGACAAGCAGATACCGAACGAAATCGCGTGGGTGCTCCGGGTCGACGGCCATACCGATGCGCGCCCAATCAATAGCCCATTGTTCAAATCAAACTGGGAATTGTCCTCGGCGCGCGCGATCTCCGTGGTGCAATATCTAATCTCGCTTGGCGTGCCTGCGCCGCGCCTGGTCGCGGCGGGATTTGCCGAATTCCAGCCGCTCGATACGGCGTCGACCGACGAGGCCTACAAGCGCAACCGCCGCATCGAACTGAAACTCACCGAGCGATAGGGCAACATGACAGCCTTGCCGTTTACGCTTCGTCCCTATTGCGCCGAGGACGAGGAGGCCGCGATCGAACTCTGGCGGCTGACCTGGCAGCAGGCTTATCCGCACATCGATTTCGCCGCACGGCTCGACTGGTGGCGTGAACGCTGGCGCGACGAACTCGTGCCGAATGCCGCAATCATTGTTGCCGCCACCGATTCAGTGCGCGGATTTGTAACCATCGATAAGACTGGTTATCTCGACCAGCTCGTGGTCGCCCCCGACCATTGGGGCTCGGGCCTCGCCGCGGCTCTGGTCGACAAGGCCAAGCAACTATCGCCTGATGGCGTGACGCTTCTCGTCAACGACGATAATGCGAGGGCGATTCGGTTCTACGAGCGACAGGGGTTTCGCGCTGCAGGCCAGGACGTCAATCCGACATCAGGCCGGCCGGTTTTGAAAATGAAATGGCTGCCATAGCCCCACACCCATCGGCGCGTTTGCGGCTTTACGCGTTTTCGAATTGCAGTTTCGCGAGCCGGGCATAGAGCCCGCCGGCGGCGACGAGCGAGGCGTGGTTGCCCTGCTCGACGATGCGCCCCTGCTCCATCACCAGGATTCGGTCGCAGGAGAGCACGGTAGCCAGCCGGTGCGCGATGACAAGCGTCGTGCGATGACGCATCAACTCCTCCAGCGCGGTCTGCACCAATGTTTCGCTTTCCGCATCGAGCGCTGAGGTCGCTTCGTCCAGCAGGAGTAATGAGGCATCGCGCAGAATGGCGCGTGCAATCGCGATGCGCTGGCGTTGCCCGCCCGAGAGCATCACGCCACGCTCGCCGAGCGGAGTTTCAAAACCGAGCGGCAGGCGGCGAATGAACTCGGAGGCATGCGCCAGATCGGCCGCGCGCTCCACTTCGGCATCGCTCGCCTCGGGCCGGCCAAACCGGATGTTCTCACGCGCGCTGGCGGCAAAAACCACGGAGTCCTGCGGCACCAAGGCTATCCGGGAACGGACCTCGCGCGGGTCGGCGGCCTTGATCGGCACACCATCGAGCGTGATCGACCCGCTGACCGGATCGTAAAAGCGCAGCAAGAGATGAAACAGCGTGCTCTTGCCAGCGCCAGACGGTCCGACGATCGCTACTTTCTCGCCGGCCCGCACCGACAGCGCAACGTGGTCCACCGTCAACACCTCGGGCCGCGCGGGATAGGCAAAACTGACGTCGTCAAACCCGAGTTCGCCGCGCGCCCGTTGCGGTAGTGCAAGCGGCAAAGCCGGCGCGGCGATAGCCGAGCGAACCCGAAGGATTTCAAATAGCCGCTCGGCGGCGCCCGAGGCGGCCGCCACCTCTCCCCAGACCTCGCTGAGTTGTCCGAGGCCCGCGGCGGCGAACGCGGTGTAAAGGATGAACTGACCGAGACGACCCGGCGTAATCGCGCCACTCAACACGTCATGCGAACCGACCCACAGGATCACCACGACACTGGTGAAGACCACGAAAATGATGATCGCCGTGAGCACCGCACGCGCCCGCGTCGAGTGCCGCGCCGCGTCATAGGCCTGCTCCACCTCGCCATTGAAGCGGCTGGCGGCGAAAGGCTCGCTGGTATAGGCCTGCACCGTCCTGATGGCGCCGATCAGCTCGGAGGCGTAGGCGGAGGCATCAGCCAGCGTGTCCTGGGCGTTACGCGACAAGCGGCGCACCCAGCGGCCGAACGCGACCAACGGGATGACGATCACGGGAATAGCGAGCAGCACGAAGCCGGACAGGCGCGGGCTGGTGAACACCATCATGGCCATCGCGCCGAGGAACAATAGCGCATTGCGCAGTGCGATCGAAACTGATGCGCCAACCGCGGATTTGATCTGCGTGGTGTCGGCGGTCAATCGCGACACCAGTTCGCCACTGCGGGCGGAATCGAAGAAAGCCGGAGAAAGCGAGATCAGGTGTGAGAATACGTCGCGCCGGAGATCGGCAACGATGCGCTCGCCGATGGTCATGACGAGATAGAAGCGTGCGGCGCTGGCGCCTGCGAGCACGACGACAACCGCGATCATGACGCCGAAATAGCTGTTGATCAGCGCGATACCCTGCGGGGTGAACCCGAAATCGATCATCCGCCGAACCGCGATCGGCACGATCAGCGTCGTAGCCGCCGCGATCGTCAGCGAGATCAGCGCGAGGACGGCCCGTCCGCGATAGCGTCCGACATAGGGTCCAAGCGCCAGCAGCGGCCGCAGCCGTGACGTTCTTACCACGGCCTCCCCGGTCAGTGTCTCGCCGAATGGTTCAGCCGATCGCTCGACGACTGGCGGCCGCACCGCATTGCCCTGATGGTCCAGCCGTTCGGTCGCGCTCATGAAATCTAACGCCGCCAGGCGCTTCCCGTTCAGAGGGCGCGTCCCGTTCAGAGGCGCGTCCCATTCAGATTGGATCGAGCCGGAGCCCTGGATTGCTTGATGCGTTTCCTTGAAAGCAAACCTCTAGGTCCGCTTCGTCGCCGAAACACTGAAGCCCTCCAATAGTGCCCGCGGTTCGCGCTGGCAAATCCGGACAAATACCAATCCCGTGATGGAGGCGGCTTGTCTTGCCTGTTCGGCTGCGTTATAGAGCCGCCCAAATCCGACATCGAAACCGCATTAGGTTTGGCGCGGGCGCGCCCGAAGGAATTGCCATGAAAGCAGAAATTCATCCGGATTATCATACGATTACCGTCGTGATGACCGACGGAACCGAATATCAGACGCGCTCGACCTGGGGTAAGGAAGGCGACAAGCTGAACCTGGACATCGACCCCAAATCGCACCCGGCCTGGACCGGTGGCACCCAGCAGTTGATGGACCGTGGTGGCCGCGTGTCCCGCTTCCAGAAGAAATTTCAGGGCTTCCTCAAGAAGGACTGAGCCTTCTCAGGAAGGATGGAGACGGGTCTTTCAGTTCCCGGCCAGAATTAGAAATGCCCCGGTCAATAGCCGGGGCATTTTCTATTTTCGGCAGGCCGTTCGGATGGCGAGGACTCGTCAGATTCAATGTTCGAAGGCGGCCTTCAGGCGGTTGAGTTGCGGCACCAGCGGATTGCCGATGGGCGTGTGGTCCGCCGGGGGCGCGTGGATGCTGGTATCGAGCCGGCGGATCTTGGCCTGCAGTGCCATCGAGCGGGCGATCAGGTCCTGAAGCTGGGCCGGTAATTTCGCGAGCATTTCCTCGTTGGACGGATCAGATGCGCTGAGCTTGACCTTGGTCTTTTCACGGTTGGCCTGGGTCAACGTCATCTCGCCTTCCTTAACCGCCCGATGCAGCAGAAGCCATGAAGCCAGTTGCATAAGCCGGGTTGTCAGCCGCATGCTCTCGGTGGCGTAGGTCAGGCTGGCTGCGCGATCGAGGGCCTTGGCCTCGACGCGTCCGGCGCCGTCGAGATAGGCCGCGGTCTCCTCGACCAGGTCCATGCCATCGCGAAACAGCACGCCGAACGCCGCCGAATTGGTGAGCCGCTCGCTGAACTGAACAAGAGCAGGTTCGCCTTCCGAACGATCCGACATGGTTAACGCCTCACATTTACGCAACGTGCCGGTTTTGGGCTCCGGCTTATGATAAACAAATCATTGCGCGCTCTGCGGCGGGAGTCCAGTTACAACCCCTTTTATGGTTTCTGCCCGGTGCGGCGATCCCTGCGATTCCGGCACTATCGGGATCGCCAAAAAAAGAGCCGCCGTACGAACGGCGGCTTTGAAGTTGATAACAGGGAGGCGTCAAACAGAGTGGACAGGAGCCACTCGGTGTCCAAACGAGGACAGCCCGGTCATAATTGAAAAAGCTTAACAGCTCATAAATGAGAGGTTTATTTTAGGATTCGTTTGCCAAATAGGCCAATGGCCTACCCGCCGGAAATCGCCCTCGTGCCACTCGACCCTCGCTCACCAATCCGCAGCGCCAAAGGGAAGGCGCGCGGGAACCCTTAGTCCGCAGTTGATGCGCCTGCCATCATTTGCGAAAAGCTCATTTTGATACATCCCCGCCTCCAGTTGCTCTCAGGACAAGGTCGCCCCCATGCCCGCATACCGCTCGCGAACATCCACCCACGGCCGGAACATGGCCGGCGCCCGCGGCCTGTGGCGTGCCACCGGCATGAAGGACGGGGATTTCGGCAAGCCGATCATCGCTATCGCCAATAGCTTCACCCAGTTCGTTCCGGGTCACGTGCACCTGAAGGATCTCGGTCAGCTGGTTGCGCGCGAGGTCGAGGCCGCCGGCGGGATCGCCAAGGAATTCAACACCATTGCCGTGGATGATGGCATCGCGATGGGCCACGACGGCATGCTTTACTCGCTGCCGAGCCGGGAGATCATTGCCGACAGCGTCGAATACATGGCGAACGCCCATTGCGCCGATGCGCTGGTGTGCATTTCCAACTGCGACAAGATCACGCCCGGCATGCTGATGGCCGCGCTCCGCCTCAATATTCCCGCCGTGTTCGTATCAGGCGGACCGATGGAGGCCGGCAAGGTGACGCTCGCTGGCAAAACCAAGAAGCTGGACCTGATCGACGCGATGGTGGCGGCGGCCGATTCCACCGTATCGGACGCCGACCTTGCGGTGATCGAACGTTCGGCTTGCCCCACCTGCGGCTCTTGCTCGGGCATGTTTACGGCCAATTCGATGAACTGCCTCACCGAGGCGCTCGGGCTGTCGCTCCCGGGCAATGGCACGATCGTGGCGACCCATGCCGACCGCAGGCGGCTGTTTGTCGAGGCGGGCCATCTGATCGTGGACTTGGCGCGCCGCTATTACGAGCAGAACGATGACAGCGTGCTGCCACGCGGTATCGCCAATTTCGCCGCCTTCGAGAACGCGATGACGCTGGATATTTCAATGGGCGGCTCGACCAACACCGTGCTGCATTTGCTCGCCGCCGCCTATGAGGCTGGCGTGAACTTTTCCATGAGCGACATCGATCGCCTCTCGCGCCGGGTGCCCGTGCTGTGCAAGGTCGCCCCCTCTGTCGCCGACGTCCACATCGAAGACGTTCACCGTGCCGGGGGCATTATCGGCATTCTCGGTGAACTCGATCGCGGCGGTCTCATCAATCGCGAGACTTCGACGGTCCACAGCAAGACCCTGGGTGCAGCCCTTGATCGTTACGATATCAAACGCAATGCAAGCACCTCGGTGCGCGAATTCTTCCAGGCGGCGCCGGGCGGCGTGCCGACACAGGTCGCGTTCAGCCAGGCCTCCCGCTACGACGCGCTCGACGAGGACCGGGCCGGCGGCACCATCCGCAACGTCGAACATGCCTTTTCAACGGACGGCGGGCTCGCCGTACTCTACGGCAACCTCGCCGAAGACGGCTGCATCGTGAAGACCGCAGGCGTCGATCCGGGCAGCCTGAAATTCTCCGGCCCGGTGAAACTGTTTGAGAGTCAGGATGACGCCGCTAGCGGCATTCTCGCAGGAAAGGTCGAAGCTGGCGATGTAGTGGTTATCCGCTATGAAGGCCCGCGCGGCGGCCCTGGCATGCAGGAAATGCTCTATCCGACGAGTTACCTGAAATCGCGGGGCCTCGGCAAAGCCTGCGCACTGATCACCGATGGCCGCTTCTCGGGGGGCACCTCGGGGCTTTCGATCGGCCACGTTTCGCCGGAAGCCGCCGAAGGCGGCACCATTGGTCTCGTCCAGGCCGGTGACCGCATCGAGATCGACATTCCCGCGCGCACCATTCGTCTTGCCGTTTCTGAGGAAGAACTGGCGCGTCGCCGGGCAACGATGCAGGCAAAGGGGGCTTCCGCCTGGAAACCGGAAAAGCCGCGCCAGCGCCGCGTGACGACCGCCTTGAAGGCCTATGCGGCACTGACGACAAGCGCAGCGCGCGGCGCGGTACGCGAAATTCCGGAGGCGCTTCGGTAGAACCGTCGCTAAGACTTGAAGATGCTGTTGGCTGCATCCCGGGAGGCCCGCTTGCGGGTCATCTCGGTATGCAGCCGATCAATTTCGGTCGTCAGTAGCGCGATCCGGCCAGCCAATTCATCGGCCGAAAGCAGGGAGAGATCCTGGCCGATTTCGTGGCTGACTTTCTTTCTCGGTCGATCATCTTCCTCGCCGGCCATCGGAATTCCTCAGCATCACTGAACGCTCATGCTATCGCGTTTTCGTGCAAAGCGCATATCGGTTGGCGACAAGAGAACGCCGCGACAACCCGAGTGACCTGGCTCGCTTTCAATCAACGCGACGCGACCCTCCGACGGCAACGGGGCGAGTTGGCCGCCGCCGGATCATCGTGGCGAAATTGTGTCAGCCACACCGCGAGTTTTCCCCGGTTAGGCGGGAAACCTTTTGATTTTCCTTGCTTTCGTGTCATTTATCTCCGGCGCTGAGCGCTCCATCCAGGAAGTGCCCTGCCTCAAGGCCTTGGCTTTTTCGAACTCGTGATCCGGTCTTTGGCCCCGCGATTTCGACAAGCAGAGGACGAGCAAATTTCTGATGATGGCGTAGCTCTGGATTTTCGGGTTTCTGATCGAGTCTGCCGGGCGTGACACGGAAATCTCAAATCAGCGACGCCAGCATCGACCGCGGAGAATGGACATTGCGCCTGATCAGGTGCCTTGCGCTGCTGGCGTTGGGCTTCATGATGATCGCCGCGCCGCCGGCGTTTGCTGTTGACGCGGTCAGCGTCCGCGGCGATGCGCCTGCGATCGACCTGACCGGCGTGTTGGAGCATCAGCATTCCGACAGCGACCGTATACAGGTCTCCACCGCGCCCGGAACCGATGGCATCGTCCGCCGCGTCGAAGTGCGGGCCCGCGAAGGCGGCCAGAACTGGGTGGTGTTTGCCCTGGCCAATAACACCGACGATCAGCTCGACCGCCTGATCGTAGCGCCACATTACCGGATCGTCGGCTCCGGCCTGTTGTGGCCTGACCTTGGCCTCTCGCGCATCGCAACCATCACCCCCTCGACCGGTGACCGGCCGGAGCGGCAGGAAAGTCCTACCGCCGATATTTTCCGTGTCACGCTCGATCCGGGATCGGTGATCACCTTCGTCGCCGAACTGCGCACCGACAAGCTGCCGCAGCTCTATTTGTGGGAGCCCGATGCCTACAAGGACAAGGTCAACTCCTTCACTCTCTACCAGGGCATCGTCATCGGTATTTCCGGCCTGCTCGCTTTGGTGCTGACCATCCTGTTCGTGGTCAAGGGGAGCATCATGTTTCCGGCCGCGGCGGCACTGGCGTGGGCGGTGCTGGTCTATATCGGGGTTGATTTCGGCTTCTGGGGCAAAGTGCTCGATATGTCCAACAACGCCGAGCGTATCTGGCGCGCCGGCGGAGAAGCGATCCTCGCCGCCACACTTCTCGTGTTCTTGTTTGCCTATCTTAATCTCAGCCGCTGGCATGTGCGCTATTCGCACATCACGCTTGGCTGGCTGGTATTCCTGGGCTCGCTGGTGGCGCTGGCGTTGTTCGATCCGGCGGTCGCCTCGGGTATTGCGCGAGCTTCGCTGGTGCTGATCGCCTTCGCGGGCTTCGCGCTGATCGTCTATCTCTCCACCCACGGCTTCGACCGCGCGGTGTTGCTGATCCCGACATGGTTCCTGCTGCTGGTCTGGGTGGTGGCCGCCGGCATGACGGTTGCGGGAAGCGTCACCAATGACATCGTCGGCCCGGCCCTGCTTGGCGGCCTTGTGCTAATCGTGATGCTGATCGGCTTTACGGTGATGCAACACGCCTTTGCCGGCGGGGGCGCAGCGACCGGAGTGGTGTCGGACGTCGAGCGGCGAGCGCTGGCGCTGACCGGCTCGGGCGATCTGATCTGGGATTGGGACGTCTCCGCCGACAAGGTGTTCACCAGTCCCGAGACCGAAAGCCTGCTCGGGCTGAAACGCGGCACGCTCGAAGGCCCGGCTGCGAAATGGCTGGAGGTGCTGCACCCGCTCGACCAGGACCGCTTCCGCGCCGCGCTCGACAGTGTGCTCGATCAGCGCCGCGGCCGACTGGTGCAGGACTTCCGGTTGCGAACTCCAGATGGCCATTTCATGTGGTTTGCGCTCAAGGCGCGCCCGGTGGTCGGTTCTGACGGTGAAGTCTCGCGTGTGGTCGGGACGCTGACCGACGTGACCGAGACCAAGAACGCCGAGGAGAGGCTGCTGCACGATTCCGTTCATGACAACATGACCGGCCTGCCGAACCGCAAACTGTTCCTGGATCGGCTGACGGCGGTGGCCAACTTCGCCAAGACCATGCCCAACCTGCGGCCGACCTTGATGGTGATCGACCTCGACCGGTTCAAGCAGGTCAACGACTCCGTTGGCATCGCGGTCGGCGATTCCATCCTGCTGACCTTGGCGCGCCGTCTCACCCGCATCCTCAAGCCGCAGGACACTTTGGCGCGGCTCGCCGGCGATCAGTTCGGTCTGATCCTGCTGTCCGAACAAGACCCCGGCCGGATCACCGCTTTTGCCGAGACCATCCGCAAAACCATTCGCGCGCCGATCGCTTTCAACGATCGCGAGATATTCCTCACCGCCTCCATTGGTCTCGCACTCTCCGATCCGCAGACCCAACTGACCGAGGAAATCATCAAGGACGCGGAATTGGCGATGTATCACTCCAAGCGCATCGGAGGCGACCGCATCGACGTCTACAAGCCGGCGATGCGCGCCCGCAAGAGCGACCGCCTTACGCTGGAATCGGAGCTGCGTCGCGCGATTGAGCGCGACGAGATTACTATTCTGTATCAGCCGATCGTCCGGCTGGAGGACCGATCGATCGCCGGCTTCGAGGCATTAGCGCGCTGGGACCATCCCAAGCTTGGTCGCATGTCACCGAACGAATTCATCGCGATCGCCGAGGAAACCGGCCTGATCGTCGATCTCGGCACCTTCGTAATGGATCGTACCGCACGCCAGCTGGCGGTTTGGCAACGCGCCATGCGCTCGCGCGATCCGATTTTCGCCAGCGTCAATGTCTCCTCGCGGCAGTTGCTGCGCCACGACCTGATCCACGATGTTCGCACCGTATTGTCGCGTGCATCAGTGGCGCGGGGAACGTTGAAGCTCGAACTGACCGAATCCCTGGTGATGGAAAATCCTGAACATGCCGCGCAGATGCTGACCCGTATCCGCGAGCTCGGCGTCGGTCTCTCGCTGGACGATTTCGGCACCGGCCATTCGTCGCTCGCCTACCTGCAGCGGTTTCCCTTCGACACCATCAAGATCGACCAGTCGTTTGTGCGCACGACGAGCCGCGGTACCCGCCCGGTCATCCTCAAATCGATCATCGCGCTGGCCCACGATCTTGGGATGGATGTGGTGGCGGAAGGTGCCGAGACGGATTCGGATGCGGTCGAACTTTATCAATTGGGCTGCGAATACGCCCAAGGCTTTGCCTTCGGGGAACCGATGGATGCCGATGCCGCGATGCGGCTCTTGACCGAAGAGCGGCTAGAAGCGACCGGCTGAACGCCTCATCTCTCCAGATCGACTGATAGGTCAGAGTTCGTCGGCTTCGCGCCCGCGCCGTTGCTGGGCGGTCACTCGTTTGAACCGGACACTCTTGCCGTCGGCAAGCCGCATGGCGAGATAGCCACCGGCAAGACAGGCCTCGCGTTGCGGCATCTTTTCCTGGGGGCTGCGCAGGGTTTCCCACCATGAGGCACGCTGGGCGGCGCGTGGCAGTGACGCTTCGATAATGTCCTCGATCTCTTCGAACGTCAGTACGAATTCGGCGAGCGTCTGCTGCTTCAGATAATCGCGCAAGGCATCGTAGTCTTTCACGGGCACCCTTTCATCATCGCGCAGCCATCCCGCGGGGCTGGCTGGGCGCGGCGATCATAGGGGTTACGGATGATCCTGAAAATAACGCGCAACGGCGTCGCGCTATCGATCGAGATATCTTTTCATTTCGGCGCGTAAGCCGTCCCGCAATTCCGGGCGCTGCAGACCGAAGGCGATGTTGGCTCTCAGAAAGCCGCTCTTCGAGCCGCAATCGTGACGCTCGCCCTCGAACTCGACGCCAAAGAATTTCTGGCTCTTTGCCAGGCCAATCATGGCGTCGGTCAGCTGGATCTCACCCCCGGCTCCACGCTCCTGGGTCTCCAGGATCTTGAAGATTTCCGGCTGCAGAATGTAACGGCCCGTAATGGAGAGATTGGATGGCGAGGTTCCCTTCGGCGGCTTCTCCACCATGCCGTTGACTTCGAACACATTGTTTTGCGCGAGTCGCTTGCCGACGCCGCAGATGCCGTATTGATGCGTTAGTTCGGCCGGCACTTCCTCAACCGCGATCAGGTTGGATTTGTCGCCAAGTGAACTTGCGGCTTCGATCATCTGCTTGAGGCAGCCCGGCGTATTCAGAACCAGTTCGTCCGGCAATACGACCGCGAACGGTTCGTCGCCGACGATGTCGCGCGCACACCACACCGCGTGGCCGAGACCATGCGGTGCCTGCTGACGGGTGAAGCTCATCGCGCCCGCCTGCGGCTGGTCGCGCGCCAAAATAGCCTGCTCGGCTTTCTTTCCCCGCGCCTCCAGCGTGGCGTCGAGCTCGAACATCCGGTCGAAATGATCCTCGATCACGCCCTTGTTGCGGCCGGTGACGAACACGAAATGCTCGATCCCCGCTTCCTTGGCTTCGTCCACCACATATTGGATCAGGGGCTTGTCGACGATGGTCAGCATTTCCTTCGGCATCGCCTTGGTGGCGGGAAGGACGCGGGTGCCAAGACCAGCAACGGGAAAAACGGCTTTGCGGATTTTCATGATCGTCGCGATACCCTGATGGAGCGCTGAAATTAAGGTGATAATAGTCTTGGTAGCCGGTTTACCGATCGGAACAAAGGCTGAAGTATGAGCGTCTGCCGCCCCCTTGATCTCGGAGTGGCGGTCGAAATCCTGAGGGAAAAAAGCGGCAATAAAATGCGGAACCGTTAAGTGATTGGAAACCGCGGCAGGGCCTCCTGAAGGCGAATATTGTGGGCGGCGGATAAAGATGGTGCGACAGGATCAAGTGAAAGCAAAATGGACGATCAGGGGACCCGCGCTGGCCGCAGCCTTGCTGTGGGCGGGCGCTGCGTCAGCGCAATCGTCCGGCCCATTCAGCCTCTTCGACAACATTTTCACGGGCTCGCTCACGCAAGGCGGCCAGGCTGCGACCTCGCCGGGTGCGGCACCTGCCTGGAGCGGGGAGGATGGCGCCTCGGGCCATCCCTTGATGACTGCCAGCGCCATTCGCGAAGCGGCCGCGCATTTCGATGAGTGTGTCGCCGCGATGTGGCCTGATGCCGCACGGCGGAAAATTTCGCGCGAAAGCTTCGAGCGCTTCACGGCAGGGCTGACGCCCGACCTGCGGATCATGGACTTGCTGGACTCGCAACCCGAGTTCACCAAGGCGATATGGGACTATCTCGACATCCTGGTCAGCGACGCCCGGATCGCCAAAGGGCGAGAAATCCTCGCTAAATACAAGCCGCAATTCGACGCCGCGGAAAAAGCCTATGGCGTGGATCGCTACGCCGTCGCGGCGATCTGGGGGATCGAATCGAACTATTCAACCCAGGTCGGCGATCGCAATGTGCTGCAATCGACCGCGACGCTTGCCTGCGTCGGCCGCCGCCAGGCCTATTTCAAGGACGAGTTCCTTTCAGCGCTTGAGATCCTGCATCACGGCGATCTGCGGCCCGAACAAATGCGCGGCTCCTGGGCGGGCGCCTTCGGTCCCACTCAATTCATGCCGACGGCCTTCAAGCGTTATGCTGTCGACGCCGACGGCGATGGAAGGCGCGATGTGGTGGATGATCCGGCCGACCTGATCGCCTCCACCGCCAATAATTTAAAGAAGGACGGCTGGCAGACCGGACAGACCTGGGGCTTTGAGGTGGTGCTGCCTTCCGGCTTCAACTTCATGCTCGCCGATCGGGCCAAGGCCATGACGATTGCGCAATGGGAGCAACTCGGGCTGAAGCGACCCGGCAACAAGCCGTTCCCGCATGCCCAGGAGAGGGCCTATTTGCTGGCGCCCGCGGGTGCCGAGGGGCCAGGCTTTCTGATGCTGCAGAATTTCCGGGTGATCATGAAATATAATCCAGCGGAAGCCTATGCGCTCGCCATCGGCCACTTCGCCGACCGCCTGCGCGGCGGGCCGCCCTTCGTGCAGCCTTGGCCGAGGCAGGAGCGGGTCTTGTCACGGGCCGAGCGGCTGGAATTGCAGCAACTGCTCGCGGCGCGAGGCTTCTATCGCGGAACGCCGGACGGACAGTTTGGGGGGCAGACCCGGGAGGCGCTACGGGGCTTTCAGGCTTCCATCGGCGCCCCGGCTGACGGATTTGCCTCAGCGGAGATGCTGGAACGCCTGCGGGGCCAGTGACCCGCGTTCCGCCCTGCCACCTGCCCTTGACGCGGGGGGTCAGGGCTTCTTTATGGGCGGATATATTCACCCGCTTGCGGCGTGATTCCGCTATAATTCGCCGCTTAGATGACCTGCCAGTCCATTGCAATGACGCCGCATGCCCCGACCTAGCGCGTTTTTCCGGCTATTGACCGAAAGCGGCCCCCGCACGGCCGTGGCGGTCGCGTTGGCAATTCTGCTCGGCATCGCGGGACCAGCCTCGGCGCAATTTTTCAATTTTGGCAATTTCGGAGGCCCACGACCCGCTCCGCCGCCACAGCGAGGAGGCGGCGGCTGGTTCGGTGGCGACCTGTTTGCACCGTTTCAACAACAGCAGCTACCTCCAAAGCGCGAAAGCTTCTCCAAGGCCCCTCCGCCCGAAAAGCGCGACAACGTGCCAGAGCGCAACGTGCTGGTGTTGGGTGATGCGATGGCGGATTGGCTCGCTTATGGGCTGGAGGATGCCTTTTCCGAACAGCCGGACATGGGCGTGATCCGCCGGCACAAGACAGTTTCAGGCCTGATCAAATACCAGCCGAAGGGCGAGCCCGCCGATTGGGCGGCCGCCGCGAAGGGTATTCTGGCGACCGAAACACCCGATGCGATCGTGGTCATGCTCGGGCTAAATGACCGCATGCCGATCCGGGAGCCAGCCGCGGATAAATCCGACGGCAAGGCCGGCGACAAGAACGACAAGAAGACCGACAAGGACAAGGGCGACAAAAAGGACGCGCGCGGCAAGCCGGACGGAGCGCCCGCAGCCGATAACAAGAATGCCGATACGGATCTGCCTCAGGACGAGGTCGACAACGGCGACACGCCCTCCATCCTCGCACCAGAGAAAAGCGCCCGCTCGCCCAATGGCAGCTATGAATTCCGTGAAGATCGCTGGGTCGAACTCTACAGCAAGAAAATCGAGGAAATGATCGGCATCCTCAAATCCAAGGGGGTTCCGGTGCTTTGGGTCGGCTTGCCCGCCGTGCGCGGCCCGAAGGCGACCTCAGACATGCTGTTTCTGGATTCGCTCTATCGCGATGCCGCAGGCAAGATGGGCATAACCTATGTCGACGTATGGGATGGTTTTGTCGACGAGGTTGGGCGGTTCATGGCTAAGGGCCCGGACTTCGAGGGTCAGCCTCGCAAACTCCGCAGCGACGACGGGGTCTATTTTACCAAACCCGGCGCCCGTAAACTGGCGCATTATGTCGAGCGTGAAATCTCGCGGCTGTTGGCGACCCGGTCGGCACCGGTCGAATTGCCGTCAGAACCCGCCACCCCCGATGCCAACGCGCAACCTGGTCAGCCCGCGCCTCGGCCGCTGGCCGGCCCCATTGTCCCGTTGGTCGCCTCCTCGATCGGAGCCGATCAATTGCTTGGCGGTCCGGGCGCCCGGCCGACCGCCGCCGACCCACTTACCCTACGCGCCCTGGTCAAAGGCGAACCCCTGGTACCGCCAGCCGGCCGTGCCGACGATTTTGTCTGGCCCCGCCGGGAAGCCGGGCACGAACAGGCCAAAGGCGAAACACCGATGGCTTCGACCGCTCCCGATGGAAGCTTGCCGGCGACAGGACCTCTAAAGCCCCTCAAGCCAAAGAAGCCGTCCGCGCCCCCGCCGGCCCAGGCCGGGTCGCCTTCATTCAGGGATTTCTTCGGTTTTGGTCCCTCGCGATCGCCGGCTCCGCCGCCTCCCCGCGCAACGCCGAAACCGCCCGCCAATGTCGGACGCTCGGCCTCCGCGCCGGGATTTTTCACTCGCTGAATTATGAACCGCATGAAGCGGAAAGGCTGATAGCCTTTCCGCTTCATCACGACGGTTTGCGAGGGCCTCGGTAGTGCTTAGCTATAATAGCGCGAGCGCGGCGCCGGCCGCCGGGTCATCATCAGGGCCAGCGCAAATCCGATGCCGCCGGCGACCAAAAGCGCGCCCAAGGGGTTTTCCTTGACCCTCTCAACGACCGCCTGCGAACCTTCCTTCAGGGTATCGCCACTATTGGCGTAAGCGTTCCGCGCCACATCGGCCGCGGCATTGCCGACGTCACGCGCCGCGTCCTTGGCCTGACCATAGAGATTCTGCACCGTTCCCGCCGCTTCCCGGGCCCGTCCAGAGGCTTCGGTCTGCGTATCTCCGGTGATCCCGCCGAGCGCGCTCTCCACCTTTCCGGCTGCATCCTTGACCGATCCGGCCACTCGATCCTTATCCATTATTGTGCTCCTTGAAAGCCGTGCCAACCCGGCTCGGTCGCCCTGCTTGCACCGGGTGTCGTCAATCTAACCCTTCCGGTCCGGTTCGGGTTCCAGCAAGGCCCTGATGAATCCAATTCGACGCGCGGGTTCTTTTTAGGAAGCGATAAAACGCCGGGAGCTGATCTGTTGTGGCTTTCCCTCCGCTTGCGTCCAGACACAGCCGTGATCTCATTCGCTTGACAGGTCTTCGTCTCAAGGCTCCTTTCTTGGCTGAGGCTCTCCTTGGGCCAAACCCCTCGCACGCGGATTCCCATGTCGGATTTCCAACAGCTCAGCCGCTCGGTTGCCGGATTGACCGCCTTCATTACGGGTGCGGCCAGTGGCATGGGGCGAGCCACCGCCCACGTGTTCGCCGCCGAAGGCGCCAATGTCGCCGTGACTGATTTCAGCATGGAGGGGGCCGCCGCGGTCGCCGCAGAGATTGCCGCGCAAGGCGGCAAAGCCCGCGCCTGGGCCCTCGATGTCTCGCACCGCGACACTATCAACGACGTCATCAAGGAATGCGCCACGCATTTCGGCGGACTGGACATCGTCATCAACAACGCCGGTATTTCGGTTTCGCGGCCGATCGACAGTGATGATTATGAAGCGGCGTGGGACAAGGCCATTACCGTGATGCTGACCGCGCATCCGCGGGTGGTTCGTGCGGCGCTGCCCTATCTGCGCAAATCGAAAAGCCCCCGGATTGTCAACATCGCTTCAACCGAGGCGCTCGGGGCGACCGCCACATTCAGCCCCTATTCGGCGGCGAAGGGCGGGGTTGTCGGCTGGACTCGCTCGCTGGCGGTCGAACTGGGGCGCGAGGGCATTACCGTCAACTGCATTTGCCCCGGGCCGATCACAACCGGCATGACGGCACGGATTCAGGACGAGCAAAAGCAGATCTATGCGAAGCGGCGCACCGCGCTCGGTCGCTACGGCGCCCCGGAAGAAGTGGCCCATATGACCTTGAGCCTCTGCCTGCCGGCGGCTTCCTTCCTGACGGGAGCAATCATTCCGGTCGATGGTGGCCTAATGGCGCGGAACGCCTGACGCCCTCGCAACCGACATCCGAACGCATCCCGCGCTGGCATTCTATACGTCGACTCAGGAACAACTGGGCAGATTCTTCCCGATCAAGCGTGTCCCGCCTCCGTCGATAACATACCGGGATCGATTCCGATTTTCCGGATCGCGCGCCAGTATTTTTCCTCGACATCGTCGCCAAAGATGAGATCAGGATCGGCGTCGCAGTGGAGCCAACCATTGTGCTGGATTTCGTTTTCCAGTTGGCCTGGCGCCCAGCCGGCATAGCCAAGAGCCAGGATCGCGTGCTTGGGGCCCTCGCCTTGCGCGATGGCCTTGAGAATATCGACCGTCGCGGTCAGGCAAATACCATCGTCGATTTCGAGCGTCGCGTCCTTGATGAAAAAATCACTGGAATGCAACACGAAGCCCCGGCCGGTTTCGACCGGGCCGCCTCTCAGCACCTTCATGGTTTCGGCGTTGTGCGGCAGCTTGATCTCGGTCCCCTTCTCGATGATGTCGAGCTGCATCAGGAGTTCCGGAAAATCGATGCTGCCGGCGGCGCGGTTGACGACGATGCCCATGGCGCCTTCGGAGGAGTGCGCGCAAACATAGATCACCGAGCGCGCGAACCTTTCGTCCTCCATGACCGGCATGGCGATCAAAAGACGGCCATCGAGATAGCCCTGCTCCGACGAGGCTTCATCGCGAGGAGCGCGATCTTCGGAGCTACGATCCGGCGATTTCGGTCCTTGGCCTGCAGCTTTCATGCGCAAATGGCTTTCGTATATTGCTTCATATCCTGATATTGGGTGGCGTTTCTGTCAATCAAGCATCGCCGCTGTCTGCAAGATCCATCACAAGCAATTCAATGGTTTACCGCCGCACGGCCCTGTAAAGGACACCGATGACCGCAATGGTTCCCCTCCGCACGGCGCGCGCTGTTGCAGCAGCTTGCATGATCCTTGGCTTGCCGCCGCAGGCACATGCGGATGACGCCTCGCCCTGGCAGCAGGACACACATTCCGCGGTTCGTTTGCTGGCGGGATCACGAAGCGGCGGCGTGCTGCTTGGCGGAATCGCCGTCCAGCTAAACCCGGGATGGAAAACCTATTGGCGCACGCCCGGCGATTCCGGGGTGCCGCCCCGCTTTGACTTCTCAAAGTCGGAAAATGTTGAGGCGGTGACCGTGCTTTGGCCGGCTCCCATGAAATTTGATGACGGTGCTGGAGGGCATTCGCTCGGCTATCAGCATCAGGTGGTGCTGCCGCTCCGCATGGTCCCCAAGGATCCGGACAAGCCGGTAACGTTACGCGCTGGCATCAACTACGCCGTCTGTGAGAAGCTCTGCATTCCCGTTGAAGCGAATGTCGAACTCTCGTTCACCAGCGTCGCTTCCACTGAAGACAGCGCGCTTTTTGCGGCGCTCGATACCGTTCCCAAGCCGGCAAGCATCGGCGATCCGAACCCCCTCACCATTCTCGATGTCCGGCGCGAGGGAAAATCAACCGTTCTGGTGGACGTAGTCAGCCCGGACAACAAACCGGTAAGCCTGTTCGTCGAAGGTCCTACGCCTGATTGGGGACTGCCGATCCCAAAACAGCTCAGCCATGGTCCGGCAGGCTTCCGGCGCTTTACTTTTGAACTCGAGGGCGTGCCGCCGGGGGTCAATCCCGAGGGCGCGGCGCTCAAGCTGACCCTCGTGGGCGGCGACCGCGGCTATGAATTCAACGTCAATCTGAATTAAAACCCGGCGCGAGGCAGCAGCTTCGAAAGCTCGCCTGCCTGTTCAACGAGGATCGCCATGAACGTCGTCATGCTGCTTTTTCCGCACCTCACCCAGCTCGATCTCACCGGGCCCTATGAAGTGTTTGGGCGCTTCCCGGAACTCTCTCTTCACCTGACCTGGAAGACACTGGAGTCTGTCGATGATGCGCGCGGCCTGCGGCTGACCCCGACCACGACCTTCGCTGACTGCCCGCAGGCCGACATCCTCTTTGTCCCGGGCGGGCCCGGTCAATTACAGCTGATGCAGGACGAGGAAACCTTGAATTTTCTTCGCCAGCAATCCAGTGGAGCTCAACTGATCACCTCCGTATGCACGGGCTCGCTGGTTCTTGCCGCGGCAGGATTGCTCACCGGCTATCGCGCAACTTGTCACTGGATGTCACTCGATCAGCTGGCATTGTTTGGCGCCTACCCCGTGTCGGAACGGGTGGTGAGGGACCGAAATCGGATTACCGGCGCCGGCGTGACATCCGGCATCGATTTCGCGCTGTCTCTCGCGGAGGGCCTGTTCGACACCAATCGCGCACGCCAGGTGCAACTGGCCATGGAATATGATCCGTCCGCCTCTTTCTTTATCGGGGGATCGCCACAGACCGCTGAGCCTGGCCTGGTAGCGCAGGCGCGGGCTTCCGCAGCCAAGTTCCAGGAACGCCGCCACGCCGCGGCGCGAGCGGCTGCGCAGGCGCTGCAAGCTCTCAAATAGATGCTCTCCTGATGACGCGCTCGGGTCAGCCGTCCGATCCGGGCAGCCACTGAATCTTAACGGATCGTTGATAGGCAGGACCATCGCTAAAACCACCCAGGAATAGTCCGCAGTGGCCGTGATGGATGCCTCACCTCGACCCCGATCGGCTACCCGGTTCGGTGCCCGCATGCGCACGCGCCTTACCGGCTTGCTTGGTGACAGCAGCGAAGCCTCGCTGACCAAACGCCTGGCCGGTACTATTTTCATCATCCGGGTCCTGAGTGCAGGCCTCGCTTACACGGCGCAAATCGTGCTGGCGCGCTGGATGAGCGGTTCGGAGTATGGCGTCTATGTGTATGTCTGGACCTGGGTGCTGCTGCTCGGCAGCATGATGGATTTCGGCATTTCGGTATCCGCGCAAAAGATCATCCCCGAATATCGCGCCGCCAATGAGCACGCCTTGTTGCGCGGCTTCCTGTCGGGAAGCCGCTGGCTGACGCTGATCGTCTCATCCATCGTCTCAGCGCTCCTCGCGTGTCTCGTCTGGCAGATTTCGCCTTGGATCGAGGCGAAGGAAATTGTGCCGCTTTACATCGGCTGCGTGACGCTGCCTGCCTTTGTGGTCGCCAACACCCAGGACGGAATCGCGCGGGCGCATGACTGGATGCGCCTGGGCTTGATGCCGCAATTCATTGTCCGCCAGGCGTTGATCATGGGGCTAACCGCAGGCGCTTTCGCGCTTGGTTTTCAGTTGAGCGCCAGCGCCGCGATGCTCGCCAGCGCGGCAGCCGTGTGGCTTGCGATGATTGGCCAGATGATCCTGCTCAACCGCAGGCTAGGCGCGCACGTCATGTCCGGGCCTAAGGCCTATGATATCAGAGGCTGGCTCGCGGTATCCCTACCCATCCTGATGGTGGAGGGTTTCTATCTTCTATTGTCCTATACCGACGTGCTGGTGCTGCAGCAATTTCGCCCATCCGAGGACGTCGGCGTCTATTTCGCAGTGGTCAAGACGCTGGCGCTGGTTTCCTTCGTTCATTATGCGATGTCGGCAACCACCGCGCATCGCTTCGCCGAATACCACGCCAATGGAGACCAGGCCCGGCTGTCAGCCTATGTCGCGCACGCCATTACCTGGACCTTTTGGCCCTCGCTTGCGGCCACAATGCTGCTATTGGCCCTCGGCAAACCGCTATTGTGGTTGTTCGGCTCGAACTTCGTGGCAGGCTACGACATCATGTTCATCGCCGCGATCGGGCTCGTGGTACGCGCGGCCATCGGCCCGGTCGAACGGCTGCTCAACATGCTCGGCCACCAGCATATCTGCGCGCTGGCCTATGCGCTCGCTTTCCTCATGAATGTCGGGCTCTGCGTGCTGCTGGTACCCCGCTTCGGTGCCCATGGCGCAGCGGCCGCCACCTCGATCTCGCTGACCTTCGAGACCGTATTGTTGTTCTGGATCGTACGCCAACGCCTCAAGCTTCACGTCCTGGCTTTCGGCAAACAATAGCCTCGTCCCCTGAACTCAGGCGGCGGTCCAGCCCCCATCGATCGAGAGGTTTGCGCCGGTGATCTGAGCGGCCTCATCCCCACAGAGAAACAGCGCCAGCGCCGCCACCTGTTCAGAGGTGACGAACTCCTTCGTCGGCTGCGCCTCCAGCAAGACATCGTTGATCACCTGCTCCTTGGTCAGGTTGCGGGCCTTCATGGTGTCAGGAATCTGCTTCTCGACCAGCGGCGTCCAGACATAACCGGGAGAAATGCAGTTGCAAGTGATCTTGAAGGTGGCAAGCTCCAGCGCCACCGTCTTGGTCAGACCGGCAATACCGTGCTTCGCAGAAACATAGGCCGACTTGAACGGCGAGGCGACCAGCGAATGCGCCGAAGCGGTATTGATGATCCGCCCCCAGCCGCGCTTCTTCATACCGGGTACCACGGCACGGATGCCGTGAAACGCCGAGGATAGATTGATGGCGATAATCGCGTCCCATTTCTCGATCGGGAATTCCTCGATCGGAGATACGAACTGGATGCCCGCATTGTTGACCAGGATATCGACCGAACCGAAGGTCTTTTCTCCGAGTGCGACCATCTCGGCGATCTCGGCGGGCTTGGTCATGTCCGCCGGCGAATGAATCGCCTTGACCTTGAAATCGGCTTCGATGGCGGCACGCTCCCTTTCAATGTCCGCCGGCGTGCCCATGCCGTTGATCACGATATTGGCTCCTGCCCCGGCAAAGGCCCGCGCATAGGCGAGCCCGATACCGCTGGTCGAACCCGTCACGACTGCCGTCTTTCCTGTCAACGTACCCATCTTCACTTACTCCTGTCTTGCGCCGAGGGTTCGGCATCTGCCGAGAGATCGTAGGTCACCATGGTTTCGCCGGACTGCGGTCGTTCCAGCCAATCCTTGTGCCGCATCGAAAGGTGGACATCGCGGGCACCCGCATTCCAATGATCAACCATTCCAACGCGTGAAAAATCGTAATCCTTGGAAGCGGATTCATGGTCCTTGCTGCGATAAATCAGATGCACCACCGTAACAGTGTTTTCTTTGGCAGCTTGTCTCAGGATCTCCACTGAAGGATCGTTCTTCAGGTAATCAGGCAATTTGCCGATCAGGTCGCGTAGCGCCTTTCGGGCATTATGCACCTGCTTGTTCTTATCGGTATTCATCCGCGTGCGGCTGGAATACCGAATATCTTTTTCCCGTTCGGCGGCGTCGAGCAAGGTGCGCGGCAGCGATCCCCGGGCGCTGAACAAATCCACCTGGAAGATCAGGAGATCGTTTTGGGTCTCCGCATCCAGCACGTAATCCAGCGGCGTATTGGAAGCGATGCCGCCATCCCAATAATGCTCGCCGTCGATCACGATCGAGGGAAAGCCCGGAGGTAGCGCCCCGGAGGCCATGATGTGCTCAGGGCCGATTTTCTTGCCAAGTTTCTTGAATTCGAAGTTGTCGAAATAGCGAAAATTTCCGGAGGTCACGCCGACCGCGCCTACGCTGAGCCGGGTCTTCAGATCATTAATCCGATCGAAATCGACCAGCCGCTCCAGCGTCGCGCGCAACGGGGTCGTGTCATAGTAGCTCTGCGACTCCGGGCTAGCTTGCGGCCACAATGGCGCAGGGGGAATGCGCGGCCTGAAGAAACCAGGAACGCCGAAGGTGGCGATTAGCGCTGCACTCGCCTGGTTGAAATAAGTGCGCTCGTAGTCGCCAGACGTGATCGGCGTCCAAGGCACCGGCGCCGAGACCATGTGCCAGAATTCCTTCAGCCGCTCGACGCGCCTTTCCGGCGGATTGCCGGCGATGATGGCAGCATTGACGGCGCCGATCGAGATACCGGCCACCCAGTCGGGCTCGAATCCAAAGTGGCACAGCGCCTGATAGGCGCCCGCCTGATAGGAGCCGAGTGCCCCGCCTCCCTGCAGCACCAGCACGCGTGTTGCGTTGGCGGGCGTTCTAGCCGGTGGTGGGAAGCCGGATTCTGCCATCGTCCTTGATCGACAGGGGAGAAGGTCAGGTTGACCGTTGCGCGCGTCGGCGTCAATCACCTGCCGCTATTCGCAGGTCACAGCTGATTTATCGCGCCTATCGTCGCTCTTCGGTGGCCGCCATGATCAGCGTCCAGAACACCTTGTATTTAGTGTTGGGAGCATAGCTGGCCGCGATGCCCATTTTTGTGACACCGCTTTTCAGCATATTGGCCCGGTGCGGCGGGGAATCGCGCCAGCCGGAGAAGGCTTCCGCCAGGGTATGATAGCCCGCCGAGACATTTTCCACGGCGATGGCGGCCGGGTAGCCGGCTGCATTCAGCCGCTGCGGCAAAGGCGCCTTCACGTCGTGATCGAGCTTGTTGCGGCTTGCCATGGCCTGCGACTGGCTTTCCGCCAGAGACATCAGCTGCGGATCGATCACAACCGCGCCGAGCCCATTGTTCTGCCGATATTGCGAGATCATCGAAGCCGCTGCCTGAGAATCGAGCTTCGCCGCGCTACCGGCCATGCTCACATACATCGAAGGCTGTTCGGTGAGCGGGGCCTCTGTCGCACAGCCGCCGAGCACCAACAGACCGATCATCGCAAATGCCGCGCGCATGATTCTCGCATTCCCCCAGTTGGAGGCCCGTTGTTGCACATCAACCGTGGCTGATTGGTGAACGGAGAAGCACCGAAGACCGCGGAAAATATCCGAATTGGACCGCCCCGCAATGATTCTTCATTTGTTCTTTGTAGAGTCCAGCTGCTCGATCTTCGACCCACCGAAAAAAGTAGTCATTCCTGCCCGGCAAAGATCCGGAAGCGGCGCGGATGCAGGCCGATGACGTCGCCGACCTTCAGGGGGCGATCACGCGGTGCGTCGATCTCGATCAGGGTTTCGCCCTGGACTGCCGATAGCGCCACCTCGGCGCGCTGGATTGGGCCGAAGGTGCGTACATGACGGACCGCGCCTTGGAGCGCGCCGGTCCCCGGCGGTTCGACCTGCATGTCATGACGGCGTATGAACAGCCGCGAGGCGCCAGTCTCAAGTCCATCGGCGGCGATGTTCAAAGTCCTGCCGCCAAGCCGCACGCAGCCCTCGCTGACATCGACCGGCAGCACGATGGATTCGCCGATGAAGCCGTGCACAAAAGCGGTGGCCGGATTGTCATAGACGTCGCTGGGGGTGCCGACCTGCTCGATCCGGCCCTTGTCCATCACCACCACGCGGTTGGCAACCTCGAGCGCTTCTTCCTGATCATGGGTGACGAAGATCGAGGTCACGTGGATTTCGGAATGCAGTGAGCGCAGCCACTGCCGCAATTCTTTGCGGACTTTGGCGTCGAGCGCACCAAAGGGTTCATCAAGCAACAAGATGCGCGGCTCGATCGCCAGCGCTCGCGCCAGCGCGATGCGCTGCCGCTGACCCCCGGAGAGCTGGCTTGGATAGCGGTCCGACAACCAGTCGAGTTGCACGAGATCGAGTAGCTCCTTGACCCGGGCACGGATCGCCGCTTCGTCCTTTCGCACCGCGCGCGGCTGGACACGCAGGCCGAAGGCCACATTCTCGAACACCGTCATGTGGCGGAACAGCGCATAATGCTGGAATACAAAGCCCACATTGCGTTCGCCCGCGCCATGCGCCAGCGCGTCATGTCCGTCGAACGATACCTCCCCGGAGTCCGGCCAATCGAGACCGGCGATGATCCGCAGCAGCGTCGTCTTGCCGGATCCCGATGGGCCAAGCAGCGCCAGCAACTCGCCGTCACCAACCCTCAGGTCGACGTGATCGAGCGCGGCAAAAGTACCGAATTTCTTGACCAGATTCTTGACTTCAATCGCCACCGGATAACTGCCCTTCGTCCAGATTCCGTTCGAGGATCGTCTTTGCGATCAGCGTGATCAGCGCCAGCATGGCCAGCAGCGAGGCGATCGCAAATGACGAAACGAACTGATATTCATTGTAGAGGATTTCGACCAATAGCGGCATGGTGTTAGTCTCGCCGCGGATGTGCCCCGACACCACCGACACGGCGCCGAATTCGCCCATGGCGCGGGCGTTGCAGAGCAGGACGCCATACAACACACCCCATTTGACGTTCGGCAAGGTGACGCGGAAGAAGGTCTGCAAACCCGAGGCTCCAAGCGAAATCGCCGCCTCTTCCTCCTGGGTGCCCTGTTCCTGCATCAGCGGAATCAGCGCCCGCGCCACGAACGGAAAGGTCACAAAGGTCGTCGCAAGCGCGATCCCGGGCAGCGCGAACAAGATATAAATGTTGTGGCTCTGCAGCCACGGGCCCCAGTAGCCCTGCGCGCCGAACAGCAGCACGTACACCAGGCCGGAGATCACCGGACTGACCGAGAACGGAAGATCGATCAACGTGATCAACAGCGTCTTGCCTCGAAACTCGAACTTGCTGACGGCCCAGGCGGCAATCACGCCGAACACGAGATTAAGCGAAACCGAGATGGCGGCCGTCAGAAGCGTCAGGCGGATGGCCGACAAGGCTTCTGGTTCGCCAAGCGCCGCGAAATAGGCACCGAGGCCCTTGGAAAAGGCCTGGGCAAATACCACCACCAGCGGCAGCGCCACGAACACCGTCAGGAAGATCAGCGCGATCGCAATAATAAGAATACGCACGATGCGCGGCTCGGTACGCGAGTCGGCACGAACGGAATTCATTGAAGTGGGACGGTCATTCATCTCGAAGGACAATGCTAATGCGCGGGAATACGGGTTTGCGCCCAGCGCTGAATGCGATTGACGACAAAAATGATCAAAAAGGACGCCACCAGCATGACCACGGCGATCGCGGTGGCGTCGGCATAACGAAATTCCGAGAGCCGGATCACAATCAATAGCGGAGCGATCTCCGAAACATTCGGAAGGTTTCCCGCAATGAAAATGACCGAGCCATATTCGCCCACCGCGCGGGCGAAGGCCAACGCAAAGCCCGTCATGAGTGCGGGAATGAGGCTCGGCAGGATCACCCTTGTGATCGTCTGCCAGCGGTTGGCTCCAAGACTTGCCGCAGCTTCTTCGACCTCGGCATCGAGATCGATTAGCACCGGTTGTACCGTGCGCACCACAAACGGAATGCCAATGAAGATCATGGCAACAAAAATGCCGACCGGCGTGAATGCCACCTTGATTCCGAGCTGGGCGAGTGGCGCGCCAAGCCAGCCGGTCTGCGCGAACAGCGCGGTCAGGGCAACGCCGGCAACCGCGGTCGGTAACGCGAAGGGAATATCCACGATCGCATCAAAGATCCGGCGCCCTGGAAACCGATAGCGCACCAGGGCCCAGACCACGATCGTTCCCATCACCAGATTGACCAGGGCTGCGGCGAAAGCGAGGCCAAAGGACACTCTCAACGCACTGAGCGTCCGTCGGCTGGTCAGGATAGTCCAGAACTGGTCAAGGCTAAGTTCGAAGGTCTTGAAGAACAGGCCGGCGAGGGGGATCAGGATGATGAGGGAAAGCCAGGTCAGCGTCAGTCCCATAGTCAGACCAAAGCCCGGCAGCGTGCTGCGTCGTCCTGCTCCCCCTTTCACGGTCCCCCTCGCCTCCCCAATTCGCGTCAGTTCTTGTAGATCTGGTCGAATATGCCGCCTTCGCCGAAATGGTCCTTCTGCGCTTTGGTCCAGCCGCCAAAAACGTCGTCAACCGTAAACAATTCAATTTTAGCGAAAGACGCCTCAAAGGCCTTTGCCACTTCCGGATCGCGCGGCCGATAGAAATTGCGCGCGGCAATTTCTTGCCCCTCTTCGGTATACCAGTAACGCAGATACGCGTCAGCGGCTGCGCGGGTGCCTTTTTGATCGACGACCTTGTCGACAACCGCGACCGGCGGTTCGGCAAGGACCGACTGCGGAGGAACCACGATCTCGAACTTATCCTTGCCAAATTCCCGTTGAGCCAGCAGCGCCTCATTTTCCCACGCCAGCAGCACGTCGCCGACGCTGCGTTCAACGAACGTCACCGTCGAGCCGCGCGCGCCCGTGTCGAGTACCGGGACATTCTTATAGAGGTCGGCGACAAACTCCCGGGCCTTGTCCGCCGAGCCGTATTTCTTGAGGGCAAAGCCCCACGCCGCCAAATAATTCCAGCGGGCCCCGCCGGATGTCTTGGGATTGGGTGTAATCACGCCGACGCCCGGCTTTATCAGGTCATCCCAATCCTTGATGCCTTTGGGATTGCCTTTGCGCACCAGGAACACGATCGTCGAGGTATAGGGGGAGGCATTTTGCGGCAACCGCTTCTGCCAATCGGCCGACAGCAAGCCCTTGCCCGCAATCGCATCAATGTCGTAGGCGAGCGCCAGCGTCACCACGTCGGCTTGCAGGCCGTCAATGACCGCCCGCGCCTGGGAGCCCGAACCGCCGTGAGACTGTTTGATTTCAACGCTTTTGCCGGTTTCCTTCCGGTAGGCGGCAGCGAACGCCTTATTGAAATCGACATAGAGTTCACGGGTGGGATCGTAGGATACGTTGAGCAGCGAGATATCGGCAGCAGCGGCCGAGCCGGCCCAAAGCAGGCCGGCCAGGATCACCAGAACATAACGGTGCATTTGAAAACTCCATAAGCTCGTTGATCGCAGAATCAGTGCGCGATCACGGGCCGACATAACTCAAGGGAACGCGCCCGCGAGTCAACGAAACCGCTTTTCATTGTTTGCGACGGCGCAACGCGATTTTCCTACGAAGCCTTCGTCGTATGGATGCCGCATTCTGTCTTGGCCCGGCCCCGCCAGCGGCCGGAGCGAGCGTCTTCATCAGCCGAAGTACGCGAGGTGCACGGCATGCATCCCACCGAGAGATAACCGGACGCCACCAGTGGATGCTGCGGCAGGTTTGCTTCGCGATAAATGGCTTCAATCTCTTCGCGCGAAACGTGGGCGAACGGGTTGAATTTCAGTCGCTCACCGTCCCGCTCGACCACGGGAATATCGGCCCGCATGCCGCCCTGAAAGCGCTTGCGGCCATTGATCCAGGCACGGAAAGGAGAAAGCGCCCGTGCCAGCGGTTCCACCTTGCGGATGCGGCAGCAGGCGTCCGGATTGGAAAACCACAGCTCGCCATCGGGATCCTTGCGATCGAGCGTTTCCTGCAACGGTTTGATCGACCGCACGTCACGCAGCCCAAGCCGTGCGATCAGTTGATCGCGATATGCCAGGGTCTCCTCGAACAGCCAGCCGGTGTCGAGGAAGATCACGGGAATAGCCGGATCAACATCGGCCATCACTTTCAGGAGCGCGGCGGATTCCGTGCCAAATGATGACACCAGGGCGAGATGCTCCCGGCCGACAGTGCGCAGCGCGGCGGAAATCACCTCAGTGGGAGTAGCTGCATGCAACTCGGAATCGAGCGCCTTCGCAGACGGCGCTTTGAATGTTTCGGCACTACGTTCCAACAAGACTTCACCTGCTTCAAAGCTCATTGACTTGCACTCTCTGAATGGCGCAGCTGCATCCGTCGATGCAGCGCGGTAAGCCTTCCGTCACCGGTCGGCTGATAGAACACTGAATAACGCTTGGCGGTGGCCGCAAAGACCTCGGCGTCGCTCTGCTTCTTCACCTCGAAGGCATCGAAGCCCGCGCGCAACATGAATACGAACTGATCGCGCAGCACCTGGCCGATCGCGCGCAACTCGCCGTGATATTTATGGCGCTCCCGCAACAGGCGGGCCTGGCTATAGGCGCGGCCGTCACGGAAACTCGGAAATACCAGCGCGACCGCGGCAACACGCGACAGCCACGGCAAAAGCTCGTCCAGATCGCGATTGTTCGGCCAGATCACGCCGACACCCCCGTCCCGGCTGCAAAGCGCATCCGGCTCCGCCACAAAACGCTTGGCCGAGACAAGAACACCGCCCTCAGCCGGCATGGGCTCGTCGTCCTCGACATGAACAAAGGCGTCACTGACAATCTTTCCGCCCTTAACGAGTGGCATAAACCCGCTCCTTGAATGGTTCGACGCCCAGTCGCTTCACGGCGTCGACAAAAAGCTCGTCTGGCCGCTGGCGCAGCGCCAGATAAGCCTCGACAATGTCCTCGACCACATCGGCGACTTCGTCATAGGGGACCGCCGGTCCGATCAGGGCCCCCATCGCGGCGTTTTCATCGGCCCGCCCGCCGATGGTGATCTGGTAGAATTCCTCGCCGTTCTTCTCGACACCGAGAATGCCGATGTGACCGACATGGTGATGGCCGCAGGCGTTGATACAGCCGGAAATATTGATGTGCAGCCGGCCGATCAAATTGGCGGTGTCGTGGTTGGCAAATCGCTGGGTCAATTCCTGCGCGATCGGGATCGAGCGCGCATTGGCGAGCGAGCAATAATCCAACCCCGGGCAGGCGATGATGTCGGTGATCAGGTTGACGTTCGGTGTCGCAAGGCCAAGCTTGTCCAGTTCTTGCCACAGTGCCGGCAAGTCCCGCCTTGCCACGTGCGGCAGCGCAAGATTTTGCTCGTGGCCGACACGAATTTCGCCGAATGAATAACGGTCGGCAAGATCGGCCACCGCGTCCATCTGTTCGGCGGTGGCATCGCCAGGAGGTCCACCGACCGGCTTCAGTGACAGCGTCACAATGGCATAACCCGGCACCTTGTGGATCGCGACCGAGTTCTTGCGCCATGCCTCGAAATCCGGATCGTGCGCCGCCTTCTTCAGTTCCTCCGGCATATGCGGGAGTTTTTCGTAAACAGGATAGGTGAAGCGGGAGCGAATATCCTCGACCACTTCGCGATCGAGCTTCAATGCGCTGTCGCGCGTCTGAAGCCATTCCTCCTCTACTTCCTGGCGGAACTTGTCGATCCCAAGCTCATGCACCAGGATTTTGATGCGGGCCTTATAGATATTGTCGCGACGGCCATACTGGTTATAGACGCGCAGGATGGCCTCGACATAGCTCAGGATGTCCTCACCCGGCACGAATTCGCGGATCGTCTTGCCGATGAACGGCGTACGGCCAAGCCCGCCGCCGACCAGCACTTCGAAGCCGAGTTCACCCGCCGCGTTCCTGTGGAGGCGCAAACCGATATCGTGAATCTTGATGGCGGCCCGATCATGTTCGGATGCCGTGATCGCGAACTTGAACTTGCGCGGCAGGAAGGAAAATTCAGGATGAAGCGTCGTGTATTGACGCAGCAATTCGGCCCAGATGCGGGGATCCTCGGCCTCGCCCGGCGCGACGCCCGCCCATTGGTCCGACGTGACATTGCGGGTGCAATTGCCGCTGGTCTGCATGGCATGAATGCCGACTTCGGCAAGATCCGCCAGTGCATCGGGCAGATCGGCAAGCTTGATCCAGTTGAACTGGATGTTCTGCCGCGTGGTGAAATGCCCGTAGCCACGATCATAGCGCCGCGCCACGTGGGCAAGCCGCCGCAGTTGCTTTGAGGACATGGTGCCATAGGGGATGGCGACGCGAAACATATAGGCGTGAAGCTGAAGATAGACGCCATTCATCAGGCGCAGCGACTTGAACTCGTCTTCAGTGAGTTCGCCGGAGAGGCGGCGCTTCACCTGATCGCGAAATTCCGAAACGCGCTCGCTGACCAGCGTACGGTCGATTTCATCATAGGCGTACATGGCAAATCCTTACGCGGGAGCCTTAAGGGCGATCGTAACCCCCTGAAGGCGGATGCTTTCGCGCAAATTACCGGGCCGGACTTCGCCGTCCTGACCGATCTCGACCGGAGCGATATAGGCACCGACCGCACCGACGTCATCAGCGATAGCGTCAGCCAGCAGCGTTCGTGCCGAGTCCGCATCGCGGACGATCGCGGCCTCCGACAGACTCGTCGACCAGCTCTGCTGCGCAGTGCGATAAATCACCACTCCATCGCCGGTGCGATTGGCCGTTACGATCGAGGGACCTGTGATCTTGATCTTTTGTTGAAGCGGAGAAGTCATTCTGCGGCGACCTGAAAATGCGAGACCAGTTGAACCAATTGGGAAGCGCGCCAAGGCGCGGAGTGAGCGACGACGTCCCCGACGATCAGAATAGCGGGGCCACCGTCTACCCGTTGCACGAGTTCTGGTAATTCGTCCAGCACGCCCACCGAGGATTGCGCATCGGCGCGGCTGACGCGGGCAAATACGCCGACGGGAGTTTGCGGTGAGCGGCCGGCGGCGAGAAGACCCGCGCGGATCGTGGCAGCCGCAGTCATTCCCATATAGATGACGACGGTCATCGCCGTATCGGTCAGCGCCGTCCAGTCGACGATCTCAGCATCGCGAGCCTTATGTGCGGTCAGGAAGGTGACGCGCAAGGCCTCGTGGCGAAACGTGAGGGGCACTTCGAATTGCGACGCGGCGCCAAGGGCCGCGGTAATGCCGGGAACCACGGAGACGGTCACGCCTGCCTGGCGCAACGCCTCGACCTCTTCGCCCCCTCGGCCGAAAATAAAGGAATCGCCGCCCTTCAGCCGCACCGCGCGCTGCCCGTCGCGCGCAGCCTTGATCAACAGCTCATTGATGGCTTCCTGACCAATGCCCGGCCTTCCGACGCGGCGGCCGACGGGAACGCGCACAGCGTCGCGGCGCGCGCGATCGAGAATCTCTGGAGATACCAGTTCGTCGTAGAACACGACGTCGGCATCCTGCAATTCGCGCAAGGCCTTCACGGTCAACAGATCCGGATCACCCGGTCCGGCCCCAACGAGGGCGACCCGTCCCGGCACCGCGTCGGTGTTGGCAGCGCCTGCGAATTGCGCGGGGTCATCGATCGCCTGCAGCGCCTGTTCGGCTTCATGATTGCGGCCGTCCAGAACGAGGCCGCCAATCGGGCCGTCTACCACCCGCTCCCAGAAACGACGCCGCAACTTCATCTCCGGGATGCGAGCGTGAATCTGCTTGCGCCATTTACCAATCAGTCCGGCGAGATCGCCGATCCGTGCCGGCAGCGCCGCTTCAATGCGCTCGCGCACCCGCCGCGCCACGACAGGAGACGCGCCGCCAGTGCCAATCGCCACGACGACATCGCCACGATCGACGATCGCCGGGAAGATGAAGCTGGAGCGTTCGACTTCGTCCATCACATTGATCGGAAGCCCAAGCGCCCCGGCACGCGCCGACATAGCCGCGGCAACGTCTCCGGCGCCGGCGCACAGAACGGCGATCACGCCATCGAGTTTCGCAGTCACCGGGTCGCCCTCGCCGCGCACGATACGTGCAGCCTGGGAAGCGTTGATTCCGGGCACATCATAATTGCCATCGGTTGCAAACCAGCGGATCTGCGCATTCGCCGAAAGCAGGACACGCAGCTTGGCGTGCGCGAGTTCGCCCGAACCCACGAGCAGGACCACGCCCGCTTCCAGATTCAAAAAGATCGGCAGAAACCGCATGCAACACCTTTGCCCTACTTCCAGGGTTGACTAGAATTATTTTCTATATATGTCTCTTGCAACAGGCGCAAAAAGAAAATTATTTCTTCTCTATTGCGGTGCAACCTTGGAAACTTTGTCCCCAAAAGGGGGCGAATGGAGATTCTTCTTCCCAGCGACTTCGCGTTTCCGGAGTCGACTTCCTTTGGGATCGCAGCCGCGGGGGAACGAGCGCTCCAAAAAACTGGATGGATAGGCCGGACCATGGATCACTTGGACGCGCTGGAAGCGCAGAGCATCTACATCTTGCGGGAAGCCTTTGCGCGGTTGAAAAAGCTGGCGCTGCTATGGTCGCTCGGCAAAGATTCCAACGTAATGATCTGGCTCGCGCGGAAGGCGTTCTTCGGCAAGGTGCCCTTTCCCGCGATGCACGTCGACACCGGCAAGAAATTTCCTGAGATGTATGCGTTTCGTGACCATTACGGGAAAGAATGGGAACTCGATCTGAAGATCGAACCCTGTCCGCCGATCGATGCCGTCGATCCCACCTTGCCTCCGGCTGCACGGTCCGCCGCCCGCAAAACCGAGGGCCTGAAAATGGCACTCGCCAAATATGGCTTCGACGGCCTGATCGCGGGCATTCGTCGCGACGAAGAAGCCACGCGGGCCAAGGAACGCGTCTTCTCGCCTCGCGGCACCGAGGGCGGTTGGGACGTTCGCGACCAGCCGCCGGAATTCTGGGACCAGTTCAATGCCTCGCCGCCGCCTGGCGCGCATCTGCGGGTCCACCCGATCCTGCATTGGACCGAGGCTGATATCTGGGCCTACACCAAGCGGGAGAACATTCCGATCATCCCGCTTTATTTGGCCAAGGACGGCAAGCGGTACCGCTCGCTCGGCGATTCCGACATCACTAATCCCGTCGCGTCGACCGCCTCCAATATCGATGAAATTCTCGCCGAATTGAACCTGACCAAGGTGCCGGAGCGCGCGGGACGAGCGCTCGACCATGAGACCGAGGACGCTTTCGAGCGGCTGCGCGTCGCCGGTTATCTGTGAACGACAACAAGACAATAATTTGAGTGGTCAGATGAACATGATCGTCCCCAATACGACGCTATCGGCGACCCCGAACGGCACCACGCGTCCGCTTGTCCGCATTGTGATTGTCGGCCACGTCGATCACGGGAAATCCACGCTGGTTGGACGGCTGCTGCATGAGACCGGCAGCCTGCCAGAGGGCAAGCTGGAAATGCTCAAGGCTGTCAGCGCCCGGCGCGGCATGCCATTCGAATGGTCGTTTCTGCTGGACGCGCTGCAGACCGAGCGCGATCAGGGCATCACCATCGATACCACGCAGATTTCCTTCCGCACCCGCGCCCGCGACGTGGTGCTGATCGACGCGCCCGGTCATGCCGAATTCCTGCGCAACATGATCACCGGCGCCTCGCAGGCCGACGGTGCGGTGTTGATCATCGATGCACTGGAAGGCGTGCGCGACCAGACCCGCCGCCATGGCTATCTCCTGCATCTGCTCGGTATCCGGCAGGTGGCGGTGGTCGTCAACAAAATGGACCGGGTCGATTTCAGCCAAGCGCGTTTTAAAGACATCAGCGACGAGATCTCGGCGCACCTCACCGGACTCGGTGTCACTCCGACCGCGGTGATCCCGATTTCCGCCCGCGACGGCGATGGCGTCGCCGAGCGCACCGCGCGGATCGCTTGGTACAAGGGCCCGACGGTTGTGGAAGCGCTCGACGGACTCGAGCCGGCCCGGCCACTGGCGACCCTGCCCCTGCGAATGCCGGTGCAAGCGATCTACAAGTTCGACGATCGGCGCATCGTCGCCGGTCGTATCGAATCCGGCGGCCTCAAGGCAGGTGATGAAATCGTGATCATGCCCGCTGGCAAACTCGCCAGGATCAAAACGGTGGAAGGCTGGCCGGTCACTCCGATCAACGCGCCTCAGGGCGCGGGGCGTTCGGTCGGTATCACGCTCGATCGGGAATTATTCATTGAACGGGGCGACGTGATCGGTCATGTCGGCAGCGCCCCACGCGATACCCGCCGCATCCGTGCGCGGATTTTCTGGCTCCACGACAAGCCGCTGACGGAGGGCGCCTCGATCCTGGTGAGGATCGGTACTCGCGAAAGCCGTGCCCGCGTCGTGGCGATCGACAAAGCGGTCGATCCCGGTGAGTTGTCGAGCGTGGAAACCAAAACGATCGGTCGCAACCACGTGGGCGAGATCGATATCGCGCTGGCCCACCCGGTTGCCGCCGACCCCACCACGGACAATCCCCGCACCGGGCGGCTGGTGATCGAAGTCAATGGCCGGATCGCCGGCGGCGGCCTCGTGCTCTCGGTCAATGCCGGCGAGCGGGCGATCCCGGTTGATATCGTGCCGGTCGAATCGGCGCTGCGGCCAGACGAGCGCTCGGCACGCTACCGCCATTCCGGCGCGGTGCTATGGCTTACCGGCCTGCCCGGCTCCGGAAAATCGACGCTGGCGCTGTCGCTGGAGCGTCGCCTGTTCGGCCATGGCGGTTCGCCGGTCCTGCTTGATGGCGATACCATGCGTGCCGGCCTCAACAGCGATCTCGGTTTTTCCAAGAAAGACCGCAGCGAGAACATTCGTCGCCTGGCGGAAGTTGCCGCCCATCTCGCCCGTAACGGCCATATCGCAATCGTCGCGGCAGTTTCGCCGTCGGCCGAGGATCGCGCCACCGCGCGCCGGTTGACCGATACGGCGTTCCGCGAAATCTATATCGCCACGCCGGCGGAAGTCTGCGAGAGCCGCGACCCCAAGGGACATTACGCCAAGGCCCGGGCCGGCACGCTGCAGTCCTTCACAGGCATCGCCAATGACTACGAGCCGCCCGGGGACTGCGAACTGACCATCGACACCTCGGTTCGCTCCATTGGCGAGGCGACGGACGAGATCGAGCGAATGTTGGCCAAAACCGGCATTCTGTTCGAGGATTTGATGGATGTCGGAGCCAATATCTGAGGGCTCTCCGCCTTTGTTATGAGCAGCAAGCCCGGGTAAAGGTCTTCTCACCTCCCGGGCTTTAGCGTTAATAAGGGGCGTGAACGCAGAGCACTGCGTTCACGCCCACCCATGCTGAACGCCCCTGCTGATTGCGCGAGAATCCAAAATGACGCGTGCCGATATCCACGGCCTGAAAATCGCTTCCCTACTCTCTGATTTCATTGCCCAGGAGGCCACGCCGGGCACCGGAATTTCGCCTGACAATTTTTGGGCGGGACTGACCGCAATCCTGCAGAAACTTGGCCCGAAAAATCGTGCGCTGCTGGCGGCGCGCGATGCGCTGCAGGCGAAGATTGACGATTGGCACCGAGCCCACAAGGGCAAGCCGCTCGACATGAACGCCTACACGGCATTCTTGAAGGAGATCGGCTATCTCCTTCCGGAGCCCGCGCCGCACCCGGTTCAAACCACGCATATCGACCAGGAGATCGGACAGATCTGCGGTCCGCAACTGGTCGTTCCCCTCACCAACGCGCGCTACGCCCTGAACGCGGCCAACGCCCGATGGGGCAGCCTCTATGATGCGCTTTATGGTACGGACGCGATTCCGCACGAAGCCCATGAAGCCAAAGGCTATGACAAGGCTCGCGGCGACAAGGTGATCGCCAGGGCCAAGGCTTTTCTGGATGCTGCCGCGCCGCTTGCGACCGGAAGCCATACCGATGTAACGGCCTACAGCGTCATCGCAGGCCAACTCGCGGTGAAGCTAAAGAGCGGCAACGCCACTGCCCTGCGATCCAATGAGCAATTGGCTGGCTACCAGGGCGATCCCGCCCACCCTTCGACCGTGCTTCTGGTGAACAATGGCCTGCATATCGAGATCCGCATTGATCACAAGCATCCGATCGGCAAGGACGATTCGGCAGGCGTTGCTGACGTCATCATCGAATCCGCTGTCAGCACCATTCTCGACATGGAAGACAGCGTGGCCACGGTCGACGCCGAAGACAAGGTGCTGGTGTACCGAAATGCGCTTGGCCTGATGAACGGCACGCTATCGGCGGATTTCGATAAGGGTGGCAAGACGCTGAAGCGCGCGTTGAATCCCGATCGGATCTATCACGCTCCGGATGGGACAGAGCTCAGGCTGCATGGCCGCAGCCTCCTTCTGATGCGCAATGTCGGCCATCACATGGTCACCGACGCCGTTCTGGATTCAACGGGCGCGGAAATTCCGGAAGGGATATTGGATGCGGCGGTGACCGGCCTGATCGCACTGCATGACCTCAAGGGCCTTTCGAAGTCCAGAAACAGCCGCACCGGTTCAGTCTACATCGTCAAACCGAAAATGCACGGACCCGACGAAGTGGCGCTGACCTGCGAATTGTTTGGCGAAGTCGAGAAAATGCTGGGCCTGCCGGAGAACACGCTCAAGGTCGGCATCATGGACGAAGAGCGTCGTACCACGGTCAACCTGAATGCCTGCATCCAGGTGGCTTCCAAACGCATCGTTTTCATCAATACCGGCTTCCTCGATCGCACCGGAGACGAAATCCATACATCGATCGAAGCCGGTCCGATGATCCGCAAGAACGACATGAAGGCACAGCCCTGGATCAAGGCCTATGAGGACTGGAATGTCGATATTGGCCTCGCCGATGGGCTACCTGGTCGTGCCCAGATTGGAAAAGGGATGTGGGCGGCACCCGATAAAATGGCCGACATGCTGGCGCAGAAGATCGTCCATCCGCAAGCCGGAGCCACCACGGCCTGGGTACCCTCGCCAACCGCCGCCACGCTGCACGCGCTTCATTATCACCAGGTCAACGTGGCTGCCCGCCAGCGCGAACTGGCCAAGGCGGGCCGCCGGGCCAAGCTCTCCGACATCTTGACCATCCCGGTCTCGCAATCGAACTGGGCGCCCGATGACGTGAAGCAGGAGATCGACAACAATTGCCAGGGCATTCTCGGCTATGTGGTGCGGTGGATCGATCAGGGCGTCGGCTGCTCCAAGGTGCCGGACATCCACGATGTCGGACTGATGGAGGATCGCGCCACGTTGCGGATTTCCAGTCAGCATCTCGCCAACTGGCTACACCATGGCGTCGTCACTCGCGATCAGGTGATGGATTCGCTCAAGCGCATGGCCGTGGTGGTGGACCAGCAGAACCAGAGCGATCCGCTTTACCGGCCGATGGCGCCCAACTTCGATGGCATTGCGTTCAAGGCCGCGTGCGATCTGATCTTCAAGGGTCGCGAACAGCCCAACGGCTATACCGAGTTCATTCTCACCGCGCGGCGGCGTGAGGCCAAGGCGGCGGGATAGCTTTACTCGTATTTCCGCTGTCGGCTGATCGTCCGGTGTTCAGTCCATCCCCGCGATCAGAACACCGCGAGATATTTCAGAAGTGAGATGATGCCGATGATAATGACGACGACCCGCGCGATCTGTTTGGCGCGGCCGTCGAGCGGCAGCATGTTGATGAGATAAAGCACGAGAACAACAACGAGAAACGTGATCAAAATACCGATCAATACCGACATGATTCAGCCCTTCTCCATCAGGCCTGTGAGCGGCCCGAGGGAGAACGGGTGAAGTCGACAAAAGTTCCACGAAGGGAACTGATCGAGAAAGAGTTCACTCGGACGCGACGACAGGTACCCGGTCATATCGCGACCGGATTTTTTCGGAAGCAGGCGAGAACGCCAGAGAACCGCCTTTCCGTTCCGCCGTGCGCGTGGCCACCATCAGCCCGTTATCCTTGGCCACAATATCGCCCCGACGAAGGGTGGGATCATCCTCTATCTTGACCGGAGCGAGACCGACCTGATCCTTGCCGTTGCAGGTGCAACCCGGGACTAACTCGCCTCGATAGCGAAACGCATTAGGCAGATCGGAATACGATTTTCCCGAGCCGGTCTGGGCATCATCGATATTGCTGCCGTAAACTACATTGGTCGGACTGGCCGGACAGAAGCTCTTACAGATCGAAGCGTGGCTCTGGGCTCCCGTGGCCGAAATCGGAAAATAACGGCCGTCGCACGTTCGAACACAATAGGCCTGCTCGCTAATGCCATAGCTTATCCGTCCGCGACTAAACGAAGAATTCGGCGAACTTTCTGGCGCGGCAAAAGGCAGCGAAACCGCCGGCGCTTGACGCGAACCCGAAAGCGAACCGAAAAAGGCCGAGAAGAAGTCCTGCGCATGGGAGGCTGAGCCCATGGCGGCGAGACTTGCCGAAAACCCTACGGCCAAAATCCAGCGAGAAATGCGGAGGCCTGGCATGGTGATCCTTTCAGAACGCCTTGGCGCTCCCTCAATTGATGGCGGAAACAGCAGTCGTAAAGGCTTGACGACGGGCTGGTCGGCTCACAGCGTTCGCGCTTCCAATCGGATCATTCGAAATCGCTCTCGCCTCCACAGGAGCCCCATGCTTCGGTAGAACGACCACCTTCGTTCCCACGTCCACGCGGCTGAAAAGATCGACCACGTCTTCATTGGTCATGCGGATGCAACCGCTGGAGACGAATTTGCCGATCGTGGAGGGATCGTTAGTGCCGTGGATGCGGTACTCGCTAGAACCAAGATACATAGCTCGCGCGCCCAACGGATTGCCGGGGCCGCCAGCCATGAAGCGCGGCAGATAAGGCTGCCTGGCGATCATTTGGGCGGGCGGATGCCAATCTGGCCACTCGGCCTTGCGGCTGACCGTCTGAACGCCGGACCAGGTAAAACCTTCGCGGCCAACACCGACGCCATAACGGATCGCGCGTCCGGCACCCAGTACGTAATAAAGCGCCGTGTTGCCGGTATCGATGATGACCGTGCCTGCCGGCTCCCGGGTATTCAGATTCACGACGGTACGGCGAAAACTTTCAGGTACCGGGCTTTCATCCTGGGCCGCGCCCGGCGCAACCATGATTTCGTCCGAGGGAAAGGCTTCCTGTGTCGTCGACGCATACCCCAGCGACTGCGCCAGCGCGCCGCCGGAAAGGATCGTCGAACACACCAAGAAGGTGCCGAGAGGCAGCGCCAAGCGGGTCATACGCCCTGGCTGTTTGCCACGGTTCTTGAGGCCAGCGGAAGTGTTGGCAATTTTTCGGGACCGCTGACTGGATGGAATGGGAAATGTCATGGCTGGCCCCTTGCTTGGTTCTGCGACGCTTCAACGGTGCGGCAGCGAAGCGTTCTGAACTTGCAACGCGGTCAGCGGCCGCCGGGTTCCGTCCGACAGAGCGAGGCAGCTCGTTGTCAAGCGATGGCCAACTCACATTTTCGAGATGGAACTTTTTTCGCCCTGGCCGTTTGTTCGACTGCGCCCCGGCGCCCTGTTCGGCCACGAAATTCGAAATTGCCTCCAAGAGCTCAGGAGGGAGCCGTTGCGCGTTCTTCCTCCAAATCGGCCGACTGAAGCTGTTCATGCGGCCGGATCACCCATGCCGGAAAGCGGCCTGGGGTTGCCACCAGTCATCCGACGCGCCGAATTGGTCGCCTTTGCGCTGGTTGCCCTGCTCATTATCAGCGTGATGACCGTACTCTATGTTGCCAAAGCTTTCTTCCTGCCCGTGGTAGCTGCCTTCGTGGTCGGTACGATGCTGTCGCCCGCCGCCGGCTTTCTGGAGCGGCAGCGAATTCCGCGCGCCGCTGCCGCCGTCCTGATCGTCACCTGCGTCGGGGCTCTCATGGCTTTTGTTGTCAGCCTTATTTCTTCGCCACTGATGGGATGGACGACCCGACTGCCGGAGCTCGGCCAGCAACTCAAGGACAAGCTCCACGTTTTCGATCGATTCACCGCGATATGGCGTGAACTGCAGGGTTTGCTCGGCAGCGCAGATACACCTTCGGTTCTCCAAATACCGAAAATCGATTGGGTTCAGCCGACGGTGGAATTCCTCTCTCCCACCTTCACTGAGTTTCTGCTGTTCTTCGCCACGTTGGTCCTGTTCATCGCGAGCTGGAGCGGACTGCGCCGCGCGCTGGTGATGACTTTCGCCGATCATGCGGTGAGGTTACGCACATTGAAAATTCTGAACGAGATCGAGCAGCAACTCGGCGGATATCTTTTGACCGTCACCATGATTAATCTCGGCGTGGGTGTGGGCACAGGCTTGATCTGCGCTATAACCGGAATGCCGAGCCCAGCAGGCCTGGGTGCGCTTGCGGCAACACTGAATTTTCTGCCCATTATCGGCCCGGTAGCGATGTTTGTCGTTTTGACGCTGGTCGGGGTTGTATCGTTTTCGACGCTGGGCGGCGGCCTGATCGCGCCCATGGCCTTTGTGGGACTGACATTCGTCGAAGGCCATTTTATCACTCCAACCATTATCGGCCGGCGCCTCGAGCTAAACGCTCTCGCCGTCCTTCTGGCATTGGCGTTCTGGACCTGGTTGTGGGGGCCAATAGGTGGCTTTTTGTCGTCCCCCCTGTTGATCATGGCCCTGGTTCTGAAAGAGCACCTGCTTCCAGACGATACCCCTCAACTGCCGTCAGGCTGATCGCAGCCTGGGAACTTCACGAACGAAGGAGCGTTGCCTCGATTACGGGTTCATCAGGAGCAATCTTGGATGTTCAGTGCGCGGAGAAGCCACACCGATCAATTACCCGACCTGGCCGCTTTCGAGCGCCTAAAAAAGGATGTCAGAGCCGTGAAGAACGATATTGCCGACCTCACCGACCAGATCACCGGAGCTCTCAACGCGTTTGCTGAGAAGACCAGCAAGCAGGCGCGTAACCGCTATCAGCAGGCCCGGTCGGATGCCGATTCCGCCCTTGATGATTTGTCCGAACGCAGCGGAGCGATGATGGCAGCCGCTCAGAACGCGGCCTCATCGATGGAAGAAACGCTGGAAGACGCCATCTCGCAACGTCCCCTTGCGACCCTCGGATTGGCGGTCGGACTTGGCGTGCTGATCGGCATGACCTTGCGGCGCTAATGCGACCGGCTCGCTTTCGTTGACAGGATGGCGAGTCTCTCCGCGCAAGAAATCGGCGGCCGCAACTATCGCGTTTATTTATTGTTTGACCGACAAAATCGATTTTAGATGCGGGATTTCAAAAAGGGGATGGCATGTTTCAACGCATGATCGGCGAGATAAGCATGGCCGCCCGTCACGTCATGCAGCGAGCGCTTCTAGCTTTCCTGATGCTTCTGGCGCTTTTGGTGATGGCCGCATTTCTTTGCGCGGCGTTGTTTGTTCACGTCTATCAGTCCTTTGGGCTTATGGAGGCTTGCATTGTCAATGCGGGCGTTTTCTTCGCAGTGGCGGTGGTGATGGCGGTCATCTATCTCACCCATCGCCGAACTGCGAAACCACCGGCACCCGCGCCACGATCTCCGGTCCAATCGGCGCTGGCGGATCCGATGCTATTGGCGACTGGTCTTCAGATCGGTCGGGCGATCGGTTTCAAGAGGCTCATTCCCGTCTTGCTTCTCGGAGGGCTAGCGCTCGGCTTCCTCGCCGGCCGGCCTTCCGCTGAAGCTGAAGATCAGGAAACGCCTGCCGAATAGTTCGATCGGGCGGACCGCCGGCAGCGGTCGAGCGGACTAATCAGGTGAGACATCGCCCGGGCTGCAGGCGCCTTGCCACTTCGGTCAGCACGCTCACGACTGGTTCGCAGGCGATCATCGGTTTACCGGTCGACCGAGGTGCCGAAGAAAAAGCCGGCCGGTCAAGCGCTTCTTGCGCTTTGGGCGCCATCTGAGTGGGTATCTGCACCAGAACGGAAGTATCCGGAACGCCTTCCAGTCGCAGCATGATGGTGCGCTGGGTTTGGCGCGTGGAAACGGATCCACCTGCCCGATCCGATTTGGCCGCCCGGTTCACCGCGTTGGCGGTATTTCGAAGAGAAAGAGAGGGGATGACGAGGGGCGCGCTTGCCCCGCGGTCTGCGCTGATGGAGGCGCCCAGATTTTCTCGGCCGGAGGCAAGTTGAATGGCCCCCACCCCAACACTTACCGCAATCAACGTCAAAGTGACCGACGTTATCTGTGCCATGGCCATCATCCCTGCCCCGGGTTCAAAGTCGCGGCCATCAACGCGGGCGGACGGGAAAAGGTTGCAAAAGAGTTACGAAAGCGGCTCAGGAAAAATTTTGGGGAAAGAAGCCATCGGCGGGGAACGAACGGGCGTGTAGGGAGTCTTTCAACGAGCCGGTTATTCCCCCTGCCCCATTGACCGGCGATACAGGGCGCGGCTGTGTGATGCCAGCCGCGCCCTGTTTTTGTTTGCCCATCAAGTGCGCGAGCCGCGAGCCCTAAACGCGAACCTTTGAAAGCGAGCCTTTGAAAGCGAGCTTTTGAAAGTAAAGCCCTTGAAAGTAAGTCCTGGAAAATGAACGGGCCGGCAAAAGGCCGGCCCGTTCTTGGCTCGACTTGTGGACGTCTGCAGCTATGAAGCGGCAGCGCGAGGAACGCGATTGCGGGAATTGCGCTGAAAGAACAGCGCCTGGCTGGCAACGGCCGAGACCATGGCGGGCTGGAAAGGCTTGGAGATAAGGAAGGCTGGCTCAGGCCGCTCGCCGGTCAGGAATCGCTCCGGATAGGCGGTGATGAACACGACCGGCACTTCGAACAGCTTCAGGAGTTCGTTGACAGCGTCCAGGCCCGAACTGCCATCGGCCAGTTGGATGTCCGCCAGGATAAGCCCCGGCTTCTTGTTCTTGGCCAAAGCCACCGCATCCGAATGGGTCCGGGCCACGCCGATGACATTGTGACCGAGATTTTTCACCAGGCTTTCAAGATCCATGGCGATGAAAGTCTCGTCCTCGATGATCAGAACGTCTGTGGCGATCTCCGCGGCCATCTCTCGCCCGGCGGCATCCGCCAATCGGCGAGCTTCCGCGACATCCGTGTCCAGAATGTAGGCAACTTCTTCCTCAGAAAAACCCTCCAGCGAGAGCAGCAGGAACGCCTGACGAGGCAGCGGCGTGATATTGGACAAGCGACGCTCCGACGGCATGGGAAGAACCGCCACATCGGAGTCGTCGTTTAGCGAAACGGAATTCCAGATCTGCGTAAACAGCCGGAAAAGACCCGCCCGCGGACTGTGCTTCTCGTCCAACAGGGATGGATCCTGTAGGAGAGCCTCAAGCATGGCCCCGACATAGGCATCTCCCGATCCCTGGCTACCCGTCAGGGCACGGGCGTAACGTCTCAATAACGGCAGATGTTCGGCAACAAGCTGTGATCGGGACATCCCCACTCCATTCTGTTCGAACGTTCAATCAGTTTTCAGGAGCAGCCGGGTCAGGGCCGGCCGGCCTCCTGGAGATTCGGTTCCCCTGGCTGGGCTAAATACGCCCCAGCTTGAAAAAAGTTCCGCGAGGCCGGAACTTTGCACCTTTCTTCGAATTAGCCCCTCGAATTTCAGCAAACGCCTTCTAGTTAAAAATAATTTTCAGCGATTTCAGAGACTTAACCCTCGGGGAAACGTGGATCAGGACATGAAGGATGTAAAGTCTCAAGCCAGCAAAAATCCGGCACCCGGAAAGCAGGGTGGCCTCAACGCTGAAATCCAGGCCCGCATCGGACATCAATTGCGGGCCATGTACGATGATGTCGTCCGGCAGGGCGTACCGGATCGCTTTTCCGAGCTGATCCGAAAGCTTGACGATCCAGCGGGAAATCCAGGCGACCAAAATGATGGGAGGGATTAATGCCTCTCACGGATTCACTACGCGACGAAATCCTCGCTTCGGTCCCAAGCCTTCGGGCCTTCGCGATATCGCTCAGCGGCAATGGGGATCGCGCCGACGATTTGGTGCAGGAAACCCTGCTCCGCGCGCTGGCCAACATTGATTCCTTTCAGCCGGGCTCAAACCTGCCGGCGTGGTTGTTTACCATCCTTCGCAACCTGTTTCGATCCGACTATCGCAAGCGCCGCCGCGAGGTCGAGGATGCCGACGGCAATTATGCCAAGACTCTGAAAAGCCAGCCCGCGCAGAATGCCCATCTCGAATTCGAGGAATTTCGTGCTGCCCTTGATAAGCTCCCGCAGGACCAGCGTGAGGCGCTCATTCTGGTGGGTGCATCGGGATTTTCCTATGAAGACGCTGCAGGCATCTGCGGTTGCGCGGTAGGAACCATCAAGAGCCGGGTCAATCGCGCAAGGTCCAAGCTCAGCGCCTTGCTCTATGTCGAAAGCGCCGAGGATTTTGGACCTGATGACACCGTGCGCGCCGTGATCGGCAGCGGTGGTCGATAGCACGCCATCCAGGATAAAAACGAAGAAGAAGCGTAGGGTCCGGCAGAAATTGCTCGGACCCTATTTCTTTTTGGTGGGGCGGGGAGGAACAGCAAATTGCTCGGTGCGGTCACGCTCGGTCGTGTCGATGACCGTCTCCACGGGCGCGGTCAACTCGTACACGTAGCTTACGTCGGTGAAATACCGGCGAGCCTGGCCACCCAGGGCTTCCGGTGCCACCCGATCAAGCAGGATCAGACCGAAATCGCTGTCGGGCCGCCGAGTCGATTCGCTGGTGTTGAATTCCTCCCAGCGAAATTTGAACAAGGCATCCGGGGTTTCACCGGAAATCTCCCATTGCGCGACGATATTGGGATGCTTGCCGACCAGCGAAAGCCCTTCGTCGGAATGAGACGCTAGCTCGAAAAAGAGCAGTGACAGGCTCTGCGCAGCCCGCGCGCTGACCGAGATATCGGGTCCGCTGGCCGAGATCCGCTCCGCGTTGGGAATGGCGCGGGCCTCGAACAGGCCCTTCAGGTTGACGCCCTGCCACTGGCTTTCACTCAGCAGCGAGACCACGTTCGACATCGCATGAATCCGGCCGATCAAAAGTTCGCGCGCCTCATCCAGATCGGCGCCATGTCGCAAGGTCCGCGTCACGATGGACTGGATCACGGCGAGAATGTTCTTCACTCGGTGATTCAGTTCGTCAATCACGGCCGTCAGCCGGCGCTCAAATCCGATCCTGACCTGAATTTCGTGGCTTAAGCGCAGATTGTTGTAGGCGACATATCCGAACAATCCGCAGACAATGGCTGTCAGCGCCAAGCCAATGCCGATCGCGATCACCGCCCCCTGCTCGGCACGAAGGCCCGCGTTAACCTTAGGATAGTAGCTAAGCGACCAGTCATGCCCACCAAAGGTGACGGTGCGGGTCATCGCCGGAGAAGCATTTCCGGTGCCGGTTGGACGCGAGGAAACCTCACCTTGATCGTTGGCGATCAGTTCCGTGCCGGCTTTCTCAGGGTCCTTGAGCACGACGGAGAATAACGAGAGGTCGTCGTTGGTCAGCATCAACGGCGCCAGCTCGTAAGAGAAGGTGACGAATCCCACGGGCTCGGCGACACCCTCTTGCAGAACAGGCGACGCCAATACCACGCCGACCGGACCATCGGCGCGCAGCAGGCGCTGCGGATTGGAAGCGACGGGTTTGCCGGTTTCCATGGCCTGGGACAGCGTGCTTCCGAGGCCCGGGCTATTTTGGAGAGATCGGCCCGCAAAGACCTCAGTCTCCGGATTACGGGGCTCGAGGTCCATCACGACATCGAGGTAGCGACTGGAGTCTTCAGCCCTCGACGGCTGATCGTCATAGCTGCGGATCGTCGGATTCGGAAATCCGGCGCTGACCAGCGCGTCGTGAGCCGCGGCCAACTCACCCGGCTTCAGCCGCGCGATCCAGGTCGCAAGTACGAAATCCGTCTTGAACGCGTAGATCGAGGACCGCAGCGGCTGCAGCATGTTTTCCTTGATCGTCGATGGCGTTCGGAACAGGCCGGAGGCGACGCGTGCCAATAGTTCGCGTTCGGTCAGCCTGTCTTGAACAAGGCTCGCGTGCACGTCGATGGCGCGCGCCAGCGCGATACCTTCAACGGCCAGCTCCTGCTGATGAACGCGATAGCCCGCCAGACCGGAAAGCGTCACCCCGATCAGCGCGATAAACCCGATAATGAGGCCTAAACGGATCACTCACTTACCCCGGCATCAAAATGCGGGCCGGTAACGGGAAGGCTGCTGTGCCGGGATTGGCGGTGGTGGAAATACGAAGGCCGCTCATAAGGAAATTGCAGAGAACTGACCATTGATACGTAACCCGGTCGACAGACGGCGGAGTTGCGAAAGAAAATAACCTCCCGCAACGAGTTTTGTTCCCGCACTTGGAAAATTTATACCGGCTCTCTCTGGCGAGGGAAACCGGTTATGAGGCGAGGGGTCGTAACCCTCCCCTGTTCTCGATAAAACCCACGATGTGATCAACACCCTGGCTCTTCCGGAGGTTGGTCATCACGAAAGGACGCAGCCCCCGCATCCGCCGCGTGTCCGTCTCCATCTTCTCCAGCGACGCCCCGACATGTGGGGCAAGATCGATCTTGTTAATAACGAGCAGATCAGACCGGGTGATCCCCGGCCCTCCCTTGGATGGAATTTTGTCGCCCGCCGCGACGTCGATCACGTAAATGGTGAGATCGGCAAGCTCCGGCGAAAACGTCGCGGCCAGATTGTCGCCTCCGGATTCGATCAGCACCATATCGAGCCCGGGAAACCTGGCGCGCATATCCGCCACAGCCGCGAGGTTCATCGAGGCGTCCTCTCGGATCGCGGTATGCGGACAGCCGCCGGTTTCGACCCCAGCTATGCGATCCGCGCTCAGCGAGCCCGACCGCACCAGAAATTCGGCGTCCCACCGGGTGTAGATGTCGTTGGTGATCGCCGCGATATCATATCGCTCGCGCATTGCCTTGCAGAGGAGATCCATGAGCGCGGTCTTGCCAGACCCGACCGGACCACCGATGCCGACCCGAAGCGGGCCATGTGAAGATCCCATGTTTAAAATCCTTGATCCAGAGGTCCGGATCTGACCAACTCTGTGAAGGGCGGAGATCGAAAACGGATCATGATCGGAACAGCCTCGTATATTGCACTTCGTGCCGCAGACTGGCGAGATCGGCACGGAAAGTCGCGCTGCCGAGATCGTCGAGACCGGCATGGAGCGCGCGGCTGCCTACGGCCACCACATCTTGCTCCAGAGCGACCAACAAGCGCTGGCTGTCGGTCTGCCCGAGCGGGATAAGGCGCGCGCCAGCCGAAATCCAATTCGAGACCACTGCATGCAGGAAGGCGTGTACGATCGCACCGAGCGGCACGGCATGAGCAGCGCCGACCATGCCGACCGCTACGGGATAGGCGAGACCAGTGTCAAACCCGGTCATCAAGCGTTCCAGCTCGGCGCAATTCCAGGCCGCACGGGCGGTGTCCATAAAGGCACGACCCTGTGACAGGGTTTCCAGCTGCCGTTCACGCGATGGCACAAAGGCGGCCGCCAGTTCGGCCAGTTCGCTGAGCTTCCCCGGATCACAGCCCGAAGCCGCGCGATAGGCATTGACCAGAAGGACGGCGTCACAGAACCCCTGCCCATCCGAAAGCATCGCCCCCAGCCAACCGCGAAAGGTGGCCATATTCCTGATATCGCCGGCTTCGACCGCCCATTCAATTCCGCTGGAATAGGCAAAGGCGCCGACGGGAAAAGCGGGCGAAAGCCAGGTCAGCAGGCGGTAGAGCGCCGCGCCTTCCGCTGGCGAGAGCGCCGCCTCTGAAATCGCAAGCTCGGTGGATCTTGTCAGCATACAAGCTAGCTTCGACCATGATCGTGATGGTCATGGTGATCACCGGGAAGGTGATCGCCCTGTTCATCATGGTGGTGACCGTGCGCGTGATGGCCCTGCGCATGGTCATGGCCCCGATGCTCATGGTCGTGAGCGTCGTGGCTGTGATGGTGATGGCTCGCGGCATGCGCGCCGGCATCCACCGCATAAGCGCCGCCCTCCGGATCGAACGGCGCCTCGATCTCCAGGATGCGTGCGCCCAGTCCCTTCGCCATCGCTTCGATCACATGGTCGCGCCGGATTCTAAGTCCCCTGGCGGTGATCTGGGTCGGCAGATGACGATTGCCGAGATGCCAGGCGATACGGACCAGATGATGCGCATCGCTGCCTCGAATTTCCGCCAGCGGCTCCGGAGCTGCGACAACCTCAATCAGGCGACCATCCTCCAGCACCAAAGCATCGCCACCGCGCAGCGCCGTGGCGTGCTCCAGATCAAGCAGGAATTCAAGCCCGCGGGTGCCGACCATCGCCATGCGGCGCCGATGCCGGTCATCAAAATCCAGCACCACAGTGTCGGTCGCAGGATCGGTCCAGCGGTGCTGTCCTCGGACTTTCGTGGCACGGATCATGGCATCGTGAATTTCTTGACGGTGCCGTCCGTAATGATCTCGATTTCCGTCGGCCCGGCCTTGAACGGCGCTGAGTATTCGCGCCAGGCCTTCAGATGGGGCGCGCGGGAATGCGCATCGACATCTTCGCGGCTTTCCCAGCGCTCCACCACGACAAAGAGGTTGGGGTCGTTGATGCTGACGTGGTTCTCGTAATAGACGCAGCCCTTTTCCTTTTGAGTTTCGGCCACGACCTCTTTGGCGCCCTTGATGTACGCCTCGCGGCTTTCCGGCTTCACGCGATTGGTGGCGATAATATAGATCATTTCATTTCCTCTGCTGTTGTTGTTCTACTTGATCTGGACGCTTGCAGGCGTGATGATTTCGATCCGAAGCGGCGCCGAGAAACATTTTGCCGCGATCCGGCCAAATGCCTTGAAGTGCTCGGCTTGACGATGCGGCACCAGTGCATCCGCATCCTTCCACTGCTCGACGAACACCATCTTGATCGGGTCCGTCACGCTCTCATGCAGATCGTAGGCAACATTGCCGGGCTCCTTGCGGGTCTCGTTGATGCAAGCCGTAGCGGCCGCGATAAATTCAGCACGCATTTCGGGCTTTATGGACACGGTGGCGATGACATAAATCACAGATGGATCCTCCCGGGGACTACTTTGGGGGCTTGAGCCCCGGGAGACCTTAAAACATGAAATAGCGTTGCGCCATGGGAAGCACCTCGGCTGGCTCGCAGGTGAGCAGCTCGCCGTCCGCACGAACCTCATAAGTCTCCGGATCGACCTCGATCTTGGGCGTGGCCCCGTTGTGGACCATGCTTTTTTTGGAAATACCGCCCCGAGTATTTTGCACCGCATAAAGCTCTTTGCTGATGCCGAGTTTTTTGCCAAGCCCTGAAGCCACCGCGGCCTTCGACGAGAACACGACGGAAGAGGCCGAGAGCGCCTTGCCGTAGGCGGCGAACATCGGCTGATAATGCACCGGCTGCGGGGTCGGGATCGAAGCATTGGGATCACCCATGGGGGCAGCCACAATCGACCCACCCTTGATGATGCAATCCGGCTTGACGCCGAAAAAGGCCGGCGACCACAGGACGAGATCCGCAAGCTTGCCCTTTTCCACCGAGCCGATCAGCTTTGATACGCCGTGAGCGATCGCGGGATTGATGGTATACTTCGCGATGTAGCGCTTGACGCGGAAATTATCGTTTCCCGACTTGTCTTCCGGCAAAGATCCTCGCTGCTTTTTCATCTTGTCGGCGGTTTGCCAGGTGCGGATGATGACTTCGCCCAGTCGGCCCATGGCCTGCGAATCTGATGACATCATCGACAGCGCGCCGAGGTCATGCAGGATATCCTCCGCCGCAATGGTCTCCTTGCGAATACGGCTTTCCGCGAACGCCAGATCCTCGGCGATCGATGGATCCAGATGATGGCACACCATCAGCATATCCAGATGCTCATCGATGGTGTTGCGGGTAAATGGCCGGGTCGGATTGGTTGATGACGGCAAGACGTTTTTCAAGCCGGCGACCTTGATGATATCGGGGGCATGGCCGCCGCCGGCGCCTTCGGTGTGGAACGCGTGGATCGTCCGCCCCTTGAAGGCCTTGATCGTGTCCTCGACAAAGCCGCTCTCGTTCAGGGTGTCCGAATGAATCATGACCTGGATATCGTGGTCATCGGCGACCGCCAGGCAGTTGTCGATCGCCGCCGGCGTCGTGCCCCAATCCTCATGGAGCTTCATGGCGCAGGCGCCGGCCTTGATCATCTCAACCAGCGATGCCGGACGCGAGGCATTGCCCTTGCCAGCAAGCCCGAGATTCATGGGGAACGCATCGAAGGACTGGATCATCCGGGCCATATGCCAGGGGCCTGGCGTGCAGGTGGTCGCGAACGTACCGTGCGACGGCCCGGTACCGCCCCCGAGCATCGAGGTGACGCCAGACATCAGGGCGTGTTCGATCTGTTGCGGGCAGATAAAGTGGATATGTGAATCAAAGCCGCCGGCAGTCAGGATCTTGCCTTCGCCCGCGATGATGTCGGTGCCCGGACCGATGACGATGGTGACCCCGGGCTGAATATCAGGATTGCCGGCCTTGCCAATCGCGCTGATATGGCCGTCCCTGATCGCCACATCGGCCTTCACGATGCCCCAGTGATCGACGATCAGCGCATTGGTGATCACCGTATCGGCGGCGCCCTGGCGGTTCGTCACCTGCGACTGGCCCATGCCGTCGCGAATGACTTTTCCGCCGCCGAATTTCACTTCCTCGCCATAGACGGTGAAATCCCTCTCGACCTCGATGATCAGATCGGTGTCGGCGAGCCGCACCTTGTCGCCGGTAGTGGGACCGAACATGTCGGCATAGACGGAACGTTTGATCTTGGTGGACATGACAGCCCCATTTCAGATGCATACGACGCAAGGCGGATCGAGGTACGGGAGAGCGATTCGGCTCAAGCTAAAGCTTGCCCATGACTTCGCCTCGAAAACCGTAGATCACGCGCTTGCCGCCAAGCGCTACCAGTTGGACTTCGCGCGTCTGTCCGGGCTCGAAACGGACGGCGGTACCAGCGGCGATGTCGAGTCGCATGCCACGCGCTTTTTTCCGATCAAACTTCAGGGCCGGATTGGTCTCAAAAAAATGATAATGCGAGCCGACCTGGATCGGCCGGTCGCCTGAATTGGCCACTGTCAGCGTCACGGTCTTGCGGCCCGCGTTGAGCTCAATCTCACCTTCCCTGATGAAGAATTCGCCGGGGATCATGTTTTCCTCACCTGTTCTCGTAGGACGTCGGCGGCTCTATCATCGGATCGGTGCATGCACGGTGACCAGTTTGGTCCCGTCCGGAAATGTGGCCTCGACCTGGATGTCGTGAATCATCTCCGGAATGCCGGCCATTACCTGATCGCGTCTCAGCACCTCGGCACCCGCCTGCATCAATTCGGCGACGGTGCGCCCGTCCCGCGCGCCCTCGACAATGAAATCGGAGATGATTGCCACTGCTTCGGGGTGATTGAGTTTCACACCACGCTCCAGCCGACGGCGCGCCACCATCGCAGCCATCGAGATCAAGAGCTTGTCCTTTTCGCGGGGAGACAAATTCATGCGGACACTCTGATTTTCAATGAATCAATTCAGCCACAGGCGCGGAACGTACCCACCGCCGAGCTGACCTAACATACGGACCATGTCAGCACGCAGCCGAGCGGCATCTTGGGCGCAGAAACGGGCCATTGCAAATCCGTTCCAGGCGGAAAAGCCGACCTCTCCACCGCAGTTATCCGAGGCTTCGCGGAGCCGGGCGATCAGCGCTTCATCGCCGGGCACGATCAGCGCCGTGCCAACGGCCATGGCGCCGCCTCCGATCGCGGGGCTGGCAAATTTTTCGCGAAGGTCCCCCTGGAGTCGAATGGTTTCTGCAAAGATCAGGCGTCCGCCCCGGCGCACCCGCCAGCGGTCGACAAAAGCCCCCTCCCGCATCTGCTCGCCCATCGCGATACGTCCGAACACCACCATCTCGCAAAGCAGAAGCGAAGCGCCGGCGGCAAGGTCGATCTCAAACCGCCGGGACAGCCGCGCCCGGTCGAACAGAATGGTCTCCTGCGGCAACCAGGAAAGATGCGCCTCGTCGGCGGCGCGAAGCGAGACGTTCAATTCCGCCGCATTGTCCGGCGCCCGGTAAATCTTTTCCGCCGCAGCCGTTGTCACCGTCAGACGCGCCGCCTCACCCACGGAAATGTCGATGTCGAAACGATCGCCGCCGGCAATCCCACCAGCCGTATTGACGAACACCGCAGAGAGGCCTTCGGCCTCGGGCGAGGGAAAGCGCACGCGCAGAGAGCCGGACTCATGCAGGCGGCCACGACGGGTGGCGCCGTCGGCCTGATGCACGTCGAATGAGACAGCTCCGCGGGCCCGGTTAGCGGCGAAAATGGCCGAAGCCGATTTGGCTTGATCGGTCGGCATCCACTCCTCAAGCCCTGTTCAGACAGGCACGACCTCGCCTGGTCACATCCTGACAACCCACTAGAGCGCCATTTGGCGGCTGATCTCGGCCGGATCCATGGCGCTACGGTCGCAGGCATATTTCACGGCGCCGCGATCCATCACCGCGAAATTGTCGCCGAGTTCGCAGGCGAAGTCGAGATATTGCTCCACCAGCACGATGGCGATGTTGCCAAGGCTCCGCAAATAGGAAATCGCCCGGCCGATATCCTTGATGATCGAGGGCTGGATACCTTCGGTCGGCTCGTCAAGCAACAGAAGCTTGGGGCGCATGACGAGTGCGCGGCCGATGGCCAGCTGCTGCTGCTGTCCGCCGGAGAGATCGCCGCCACGGCGGCCGAGCATTGAGTTCAGCACCGGAAACAGCGAAAACACGTCGCCGGGGATGTTGCGATCCTGCCGTTTCAACGGGCCAAAGCCGGTTTTGAGATTTTCCTCCACCGTCAGAAGCGGAAAAATTTCGCGCCCCTGCGGGACAAAGCCGATCCCGCGCCGTGCCCGCTCATAGGGTTTCAAACCAGAGATATCCTCTCCATCAAAGGTGATCGAGCCCTCAGCGATCGGATACTGGCCGACCAGCGCGCGCAACAGGCTGGTCTTGCCGACGCCGTTTCGTCCCAACACGCAAGTGACCTTTCCGGGTTCGGCAGCGATCGTGACACCACGCAACGCCTGCGCCGCGCCATAATAGAGCGAGATGTTGTCGACCTTCAGCATGGCCCGGACTTTACCCCCCGTGTCCCGCGCGCGGCGCAGCCTGCTGCGCTATGCCCTGGACACCAAATTGAAAACCTATAGCCATCTTCAGCGTCCTAAATACACTTCGATCACCCGCTCATTGGAGGAGACCTGATCGATCGTGCCCTCGGCAAGTACCGTGCCCTCGTGCAGACAGGTGACCTTCACGCCGAGTTCGCGAACGAAGGTCATATCGTGCTCGACCACCATAATGGTCTTCTCGCGATTGATCTCCTTGAGCAGTTCTGCGGTCTGATGGGTCTCGACGTCGGTCATTCCGGCGACGGGTTCATCAACCAGGAGCAATTTGGGATCTTGCGCCAGCAGCATTCCGATCTCCAGCCACTGCTTCTGGCCATGCGACAAACTGCCGGCCAGGCGATAACGGGCATCGGAAAGGCGGATTGTCTCCAGCACACGCTCGATACGTTCGGTCTCCGCCGGGGTCTCCCTCCAGAACAGCGTGCCGCGAACGCGGTGATCGACATTGAGCGCGAGCAGCAGATTGTCCTCGATGGTCTGACTTTCGAACACCGTAGGTTTCTGGAATTTTCGTCCGATGCCGAGTTCCGCGATACGGGTCTCGTCAAGGCGGGTCAGATCGGTGACCCCGTCGAACAGCACCTCGCCTTCATCCGGTCTGGTCTTGCCGGTAATGATGTCCATCATCGTGGTCTTGCCGGCACCGTTGGGGCCAATGATGGCGCGCATCTCACCGGGCTCGAGCGCCAGCGACAGATTGTTGATGGCGTGAAAGCCATCAAAGGAAACGTGCACGGCGTTGAGGTAAAGCATCGCCGAAGTGGCACGGCTATCCATCACATTCATGCGCCTACTCCGCCGGATTGGGTTCGTTGACGCCGTCTTCGCGGGCCGCGCTCTCAGCATTTTCCGATTGGCGCCTCGTCTTCCACGGCTCCCACCAGGCGAAGAAGGTGCCGAGGATTCCCTTGGGCAGAAGCAGCGTCACCAGGATGAATAGCGCCCCCAGCATGAACAGCCAGTAGGGCGCGAGCACGCCGGAGGTAAAGAGGGTCTTTGCATAATTGACGACGATGGCGCCCAGCGCTGCGCCAACCAGCGTACCTCGCCCGCCGACCGCGACCCAGATCACCGCTTCGATCGAATTGCCTGGCGCAAATTCGCTCGGGTTGATGATGCCAACCTGCGGCACGTACAGCGCGCCGGCCACGCCCGCCATGCAGGCCGAGAGCGTGAACACGAACAGCTTGTAGGATTCCACGCGATAACCCAGAAACCGTGTGCGGGATTCCGCATCACGCACGGCGATCAGGACCTTGCCGAGCTTCGATGTCACCACCGCGCGGCAGATCAGAAAGCCCGCGATGAGCGCAACGCAACTCAGCGCGAACAGCGCCGCGCGGGTGCCGCCGGCCTGAACATTGAAGCCGAGAATGTCCTTGAAATCCGTCAGACCATTATTGCCGCCGAAGCCGAAATCGTTGCGGAAGAACGCCAGCAGCAGTGCGTAGGTCATCGCCTGGGTGATGATCGACAGATAGACGCCCGTGACACGCGACCGAAACGCCAGCCATCCGAAACAGAATGCCAGCAAGCCTGGCACCAAGAGCACCATCAGCGCGGCGAACCAGAACATGTCGAAGCCGTGCCAGTACCACGGCAGCGAGCTGTAATTGAGGAAGACCATGAAATCCGGCAATTGCGGATTGCCATAGACGCCGCGGCTGCCGATCTGGCGCATCAGATACATGCCCATGGCATAACCGCCGAGTGCGAAGAAGGCGCCGTGACCCAGGGAGAGAATGCCGCAATAGCCCCAGATCAGATCGATCGCGAGCGCCAGCAGCGCGTAACACACATATTTGCCGAACAGCGCCATCAGGTAGGTCGGAACCTGCAATGCCGAGCCCGAGGGCAATAGCAGGTTCGATAACGGAATCAGCACGGCGGCCGCGGCCACGATCGCCAGAAAGACCGTCGCGCTGCGATCGAGCGAGCGCGTGAGCACGTGCGCCATCATGCTTCCACCGACCGGCCCTTGAGTGCGAACAGGCCTCGCGGGCGTTTTTGGATGAACAGAATGATCAGGACCAGGATGGCGATCTTGCCAAGCACGGCACCAGCGACGGGCTCCAGGAACTTATTGGCAATGCCGAGCGTAAAAGCGCCCACCAATGTTCCCCAGAGATTGCCGACCCCTCCGAACACCACGACCATGAAGGAATCGATGATGTAGCTTTGGCCGAGGTTGGGGCTGACATTGTCGATCTGCGACAGTGCTACGCCGGCGATGCCGGCGATGCCAGAACCGAGGCCGAAGGTCAGCGCATCAACCCGAGAGGTAGCGATTCCCATGGACGCAGCCATGCGACGATTCTGGGTGACTGCCCGCATCTCCAGCCCCAGCGCCGTGTAGCGCAGCATCGCCAGCAGAATCACAAACACCGCCAGGGTGAAACACAAAATCCACAGCCGATTATAGGTGATGGTAATCTGGCCAAGGGCGAACGCACCGCTCATCCAGGAGGGATTGCCGACTTCCTGGTTGGTGGGCCCGAACAGCGTGCGCACAGCCTGTTGCAAAACCAGCGACAGCCCCCAGGTCGCCAGCAAGGTTTCCAGCGCACGGCCGTAGAGAAAGCGGATGATGGTGCGTTCGATCAGGACGCCGATCGCACCGGCGGTCAGAAAGGCCAGCGGGACGGCAATCAGCAGCGAATAATCAAACAACCCGGGAAAGCTGGTGCGGATCACCTGCTGCACCACGAATGTGACATAGGCGCCGATCATCACCATTTCGCCATGAGCCATATTGATCACGCCCATGACGCCGAAAGTGATGGCAAGACCGATCGCCGCCAACAGCAGCACCGAGCCGAGCGACAGGCCGTACCAGGCGTTTTGCACCATCGACCACAGCGCCAGATTGTTCTGGATCGCGGAAATCGCGCTGGCCGCAGCTCGCGCGACCAGTGGCGGCTGTTTGTCGCCGACGTCAGCAAGCAGCGCCAACGCCTCCTGGTCGCCGCGGGTACGGATTACGCCGATCGCGTCGAGCTTTTCGGCATCGGTGGCATCGTCCTTGAAAAGCAGGATAGCGGCGCGCGCCTCGGAAAATGCCTGTCTGGCGGCCTTGTTGGTTTCCTTCTTCAGGGATTCCTCGACCACCGGCAGCAGGTTCTCGTCGTGCGTTTTGAACACCGACTGCGCGGCCTCCTGCCGCTTTGAGGGATCCGGCGAGGACAAGCTCAAGCCAGCCAGTGCCGCCTCGACCACCCGACGAAGCCGGTTGTTGAGTCGCACGGCCGAGGCACTGTCCGGCAAACTGGCCACAGGCGCCCCGCTTGTGGCGTCAACATTTTTGCCGTCGGGCTGTGTGATGAAGACTTTCTTGCTGTCCGCGTCAGCCATCAGCCGACCATCCTGCAACGCGCTGATGATCGGAAACGCCAAACTGTTTCCGGAAGTGGCGACGACCCCTATCGCCTCTTCGGTATCGGAAAAATCGTCAGTGGCAAATTTGCCGACCGCATCTTCAAAGGCGCCTGCGAAGGCCGGCACGGCGGCCGCGAACATCAACAGAAACGCAAGCGGCAGCGCGCGAATTCGTCTGAGAAAGCTGGCAAGCACTGGACACCCCGGCAGAAGAGGGTGGGAAGGCGGCAGAGGTGCCGCCTTCCCGCTTTTGTCGGGCTTTCACGCGCTGGCGTGAAGCCCATCATCGGTACCCCCAGCAATCAGGAGCCCTGACCGCCGCATTTATTGGTCTTGGTGTTGTAGTTGCCGCACTTCTTGGTGACCCAGTCGCCGATCAGGTCCTTGGAGTCCGGCAATTCCTTCGACCAGGCATCGCCCGCCACCAGGCCGGGGGTCTTCCACACCACGTCGAACTGCCCATTCGGCTTGATCTCGCCGATAAACACCGGCTTGGTGATGTGATGGTTCGGCAGCACTTCAGCCACGCCACCCGTCAGGTTCGGCGTCTTGGTGCCGGGAAGCGCATCGATCACCTTGTCAGCGTCGACTGACTTCGCCTTTTCCACCGCTTTCACCCACATGTTGAAGCCGATATAGGTGGCTTCCATCGGGTCATTGGTGGTGCGCTTCGGGTTCTTGGTATAGGCCTGCCAGTCCTTGATGAACTTCTCGTTCGCCGGGGTCTTGATGGATTCAAAGTAATTCCAGGCGGCGAGATGTCCGAGCAGCGGCTTGGTGTCGATGCCGGCCAGCTCTTCCTCACCTACCGAGAAAGCCACCACCGGAATGTCCGTGGCCTTGATGCCCTGGTTGCCGAGTTCCTTATAGAAGGGCACGTTGGCGTCGCCATTGATGGTCGAAACGACGGCCGTCTTCTTGCCGGCCGAGCCGAACTTCTTGATGTCCGCGACGATGGTCTGCCAGTCGGAGTGACCGAACGGCGTGTAGTTGATCATGATGTCTTCCTGCTTGACGCCTTTCGACTTCAAGTAGGCTTCCAGGATCTTGTTGGTGGTGCGCGGGTAGACGTAGTCTGTACCCGCGAGTACCCAGCGCTTCACCTTCTCTTCTTTCATCAAATAATCGACCGCCGGGATCGCCTGCTGGTTCGGCGCCGCGCCGGTATAGAACACGTTGCGCTCGGACTCCTCGCCCTCATACTGCACCGGATAGAACAGGATCGAATTCAGCTCCTTGAATACCGGCAGTACCGATTTGCGCGAAACCGAGGTCCAGCAACCGAACACGACCGAGACCTTGTCCTTGGTGATCAGCTCGCGAGCCTTTTCGGCAAAGAGCGGCCAATTGGAAGCCGGATCGACGACGACGGCCTCGAGCTTCTTGCCGAGGATTCCACCTTTCTTGTTCTGCTCATCGATCATGAACAGGACGGTGTCCTTCAGCGTGGTTTCGCTGATGGCCATGGTCCCGGATAGCGAGTGAAGAACGCCGACCTTGATCGTATCGTCGGCCGCCTTGGCGGTGGAAAATGCCGCCAAGCCCAAAACGAGGCCGGCCGTGGCCGCCAGCCAGCGACGGCGGCTCAGCGGCACTCTCTCGTGAGTGAATTGAGTAAGCATGAAATGTCATCTCCCTGGACGCAGGCGTAAACGCTTGCGAAACGGCCCCACGGCCGCCTGCGTTAACGGAATCGCAAGAACCATGCCATCCCGCCTACCTGATTAAGATATTGAATATAAACACGAATCTTTAAAAATGCTGCTTGATTGCGACGAGATCGCCCAATTCCTGGGCGGAGAATTTGTATAATCCAATGGCATTTTGCTTAATATTTGAACATAAATCGGATGTGCCTACCTAAGAGGCTGCATTTTCTTAAGCAGACATTTGGCCTTCATTCCTGAGGTATCAGGATCGACCTTGAAACCGCCGCCTTTTTGCGCCATATCCTGCGCGTGACCTCGTCGAATCGACTTGAATCGGCTTAGGGGTCCATGCAGGCTGCGTGTTCTAAAACCCGTTGGCGGGTTTCTGGCTTGCCTTTCTCAGCCTTTCAAACGACGCCCCAAACACGCGGGTTGTCCTGCACATGCCGCGCGCCCGAAGCATGGGTGCGGGCTTTTTTCTAATGGAAAGATCCCTCTTTTGACCTCCTTTCAGGACTTCGGCCTCGCCGAACCGATCTCGCGTGCCCTTCGAGAAGAAAACTATCTCACGCCCACCCCCATCCAGGCCCAAACCATTCCGCTGGCGCTCGCCGGCCGCGATGTCGTCGGCATCGCACAGACCGGCACAGGAAAGACGGCTGCCTTTGCCCTTCCGATCCTGCACCGGATTTTGCAAGACCGGGTGAAGCCGCAGGCCAAAAACTGCCGGGTTCTGGTCCTCAGCCCGACCCGCGAGCTCTCAGGCCAGATCCTGGACAGCTTCAACACCTATGGACGGCACATTCGACTTTCATCAGCGCTCGCAATTGGCGGCGTGCCGATGGGCCGTCAGGTTCGATCGATCATGCAGGGCGTGGAGATCATGGTCGCAACCCCCGGCCGCCTGCTCGACCTCGTTCAGGGCAATGCGTTGAAGCTCGGGCAGGTCGAATTTCTGGTGCTCGATGAAGCGGACCGCATGCTGGACATGGGTTTCATCAACGACATCAAGAAAATTGTCGCGAAGCTTCCGGTCCGGCGTCAAACCCTATTCTTTTCGGCGACCATGCCGAAGGATATTGCCGAACTCGCCGAAGCGATGCTGCGCGATCCGGCGCGCGTGGCGGTCACGCCGGTATCTTCGACCGTTGAACGGATTACCCAACGCCTAATCCAGCTCGATCATTCTGCCAAGCCAGCGATGCTGGCGCAGCTGTTGAAGCAGGAGCCGGTCAACCGCGCTCTGGTCTTCACGCGTACCAAGCACGGCGCGGACAAGGTCGTGAAGGGGCTCGCCAAGAGCGGGATCAGCGCCGAAGCCATTCATGGCAACAAGTCGCAGAACCATCGCGAGCGGGTGCTTTCGGCGTTCCGATCCGGACAAATCCGTACGCTGGTGGCAACCGACATCGCCGCGCGCGGCATTGACGTCGATGGCGTCAGCCATGTGGTGAATTTCGATCTGCCCAACGTGCCTGAGACTTATGTCCACCGTATCGGCCGCACGGCCCGGGCTGGCGCCGAAGGCGTGGCAATATCGCTTTGCGCCGGTGAAGAGATCGCGTATTTGCGGGACATCGAAAAACTGATCCGTATCACCTTGCCCAGAGAAGACCTTCGCACGCCCGGTCAACGGGAAGCCGCTCCCACCGCCGGAAAACCTCGGCCGTCCCGGCCTGCGCCGCGCGGGCATGGTCACGGTCAGCCGCGAAATAACGAAGCGGCCGCAACCTCAAAAGGCCCTCGCCGACGTCGCCGCCACGGTGCTAATAATGCTCACGGGTCGCACAACGGTCCGCAGCGCGGTCGACCGGATCATCCGGCGCCAGCTGGCGGAAAGGCGGACGGCATGCAGGGAGTTGCGTTTTTGCACCGCGAAAGCCGCCCCCGCCCACAAGCCAACCCGAACCGAACGCAAGGCTGATCTTCGATCGATCTGGAGAGAACTATGGCCAAAGAAGAGCTGATCCAGTTCGAAGGACTGGTGACCGAAATCCTTCCCGACGCTCGCTATCGCGTCCAGTTGGACGCGGGACATGAAATTGTTGCCTATACCGCCGGCAAGATGAAAAAAAACCGTATCAAGACGCTGGCTGGAGATCGGGTGACCATAGAAATGTCGCCTTATGACCTGGAAAAGGGGCGGCTGATCTTCCGCCATAAGGATGAACGCCCCGCGGGCGGTGCTCCCCGTGGAGCTCCGCCACGCGGCCAATTCCGGCGAAGGTAAGGACGCGATCCTCGGCAGGTGCCAGGCATCGGAATGGTTTGCCGCGCGGCTTGCTCGCAAGCGCGAAGCATTTCCAAATCAAAAAATCGTGGGCTCAGGATTGTTTTGAACCCCGATTTCACCTATGCTGGGGCCTATCGATTTTCGGCCGGACGACATTAGCTATCCACCGGTACAGCCGGTTTAGACGCTGACGACCCTTCCAAAAATTCGATCTAACCCGCCCGCGCGAGTGGGCTGCGACACTTATATCTTGAGAAGGGACTACCTCGTGAGCATGGGAACCGTGAAGTGGTTTAACGCAACCAAGGGCTACGGCTTCATTCAACCCGATGATGGCGGCAACGACGTGTTCGTGCACATCAGCGCGGTGGAACGTGCCGGCCTTGGCACACTGCGCGAAGGCCAGAAGATCAGCTACGAAATCGTTGCTGATCGCCGCTCTGGCAAGTCTTCGGCCGATAATCTTCGCGCCGCCGGCTAAGGGTTGAAGGGCCACTACGCGCCCCGAAACTTGTACTCGACCTGGAATTGAGAAGGCCGCGCTCACTGCGCGGCCTTTTTTTCGCTTCATCGTATTTTTTCGCGCGCGGATTTGCCTGCTCGCCTTCGGCAAGTCCGAGTGGACCAACCGCTACCGCTACGATGTCGGGCAACTCGGCATCGCGCCCGATGGCGTGGGATAGATGACACATAGCGCTTGGCGCGGCCGGGTATAGGCGAAGTCGGTCAGATTGACCCCCGTTTTCGCCATCACGTAGCCGATCGTCGGCACATAGAGATAGCTGACTTCGCTAAAGATCAGATAGCTACCGCCGACCTGTAACGCGCTTGGAATCGACACGGTCGTCCCCACCCCTCGCGGAGAGGAGCCCTGGCTCCATTGAACGCGCGCGGCCAGCGTGCTGGGATCGACATAGAGTTCGGTGATGGTCGATTTCAGCGGCCCCGATCCGTAGGGCGTGAGGATCGCCTTTCCCGTCGCCGTGAAATTCGACAGATCGGTGTTGCTGACGGAAGTCGCCTGCGACGCCAGGTCGGACAATGTCCGCGCCACCAGCGTCAACTTGCGGGAAACCGCGATGCCGGACGAAAATTCGATCATCCCGAAAAACATCAGTAACATCAGCGGAACGATGACGGCGAATTCGGTCGCCGCGATCCCCCTGCGATCCCGGAGCAGATCTTGCGCGACGCGCAGCCATAGCGGTGATTTGCGAAAATCCATCATCGGTCAAGGCTCGACATGAAAGGCGATGGTGGCGGCAAGCAGCCGCTTGTTGGTGGAACCGCGGCCGATGTTGGCAATGTTGTAGCCAAAGCCCGTGACGAGAAGCGGCCACTGGTAGAAAGCGCGAACCACGACCGTTGCCGCACTTCCGGACGGGGGCAACTGAAAGACCAGACCGCTGTTATCATAATTGCCGCTGGCATCGATTGGATCACTGATGGTGATCGTGGTGCCGGGCTGATAGTACCTGACATCCACATCGATCGGGCAGGTCAGCAGCAGCGACACGCGATTACATATGGTCTGCTTGAAGAGGGCAAGCTGCTGGGACGTGTTCAGATTGGGCGTGTCCTGCAATTGGTGAGTGAATATCTGACGTCCGGTGTCCTGAACGCCGGTCTCGAGGACCTGCCCGGCGAAGAAAACCAGTGCCGTTTCGATGATGGCGAACAGCAAAGCGAAGAACATCGGCGCGACCAACGCGAACTCGATGGCCGCGGACGCATCTCCGCTGCGGCGGAAGCGACGCAGCAACTTGAGGACAGAAACTCTCGAAACGGCGGACGATGGCATCGAGCATCCCACGATGTCGGACGGAGCGACCTCAAGGTCGCCGTGAAAACCTTAGGCCAAATTTTTAGTGAAATCGTTTGGACGCTCAGCGGAAACCCGCAATACGCGTTTACACTTCGTTAACCACTCAGGAATCCGCTCAGGTGCCGTCCTTCTTGCAGAGCGGCGTGCATGAATAGACCTCGCTGTCTTCCCCGCGATACACCGTGATCATCCCTGCGCTCGATGCTTCCTTGCGGGGCGCATCAGGCGTTCGTGCGTCGACCAGGCTGCGCAGCGCCAGCGAGATCGTTCCGGATTGTCGTGCCCGCGCCAGAATTCCGGCCTGTGCGGGCAGCAGCTCCAGCGTCGCGGTCTTTCCCACGACGGTGTTTTGGCCCTCTTTTTCTCGTGGCGCCTGATCAATTGCCAGCACACGAATATTGTTCAGGATGATGTCGGAGGAGATGGTCTCGCCGGTGCGGTTGGCGATCTTCTCGCGTTTCGTCAACAGCACGTCGACGCGATCATTGGGCAGGATGAACCCCCCTGCGCCGGTTTCCGGCGAGATTTCGGTGGAAATGGCGCGCATGCCCGCCGGCAGGACCGCTGCCATGAAGCCGGATCCCTCCGCCTTTACCAGCTTGGGCTCGCGAATGGGCTCACCCGCAATGAAAGGCGAGCGCGCGATCCATCCGGCAATCTGGGTGGTGGCATCCGGCCGCTCGCTCCGGCGAATGAAATTATTGCTTGCCGTCGCCGCAGGCCATGTCTGCCATTGAAGGTTGTCCGGACCCACCGACTGCCCGAGCCCGATGTCGGACTTGGCTACGAGAACGTCGACGGTCGGCAATTGCGGCGCCGCCTCGGTGACAACCGTTTTCTGTTCCGAGCCACTGGCGAGATAGGCGGCAACGCCGCCGGCGGCGAGTGCAATAGCCAAAACAACAAGGCGGGCGGTCTTCATACGCGGTACTCTCTGACGCCACACTTACACGATCACTGAGCCGACCCGCCGCAACATCCGGCAGGACGCATCCAATGGATAATCTGACCTTAATAGGTGAACGAACTGCAAATCGCGGCCGCGGAAAGTGCGACAATTCCAAAACAACCCGGCCGATCAGGGGTTACTGCCGGAATGGATAGGCCAGTTGGCCTGCAATTTCGGCCGGAAAGCCGTGATCATCGATGCCATACCCGGACGGCAGTTCACCCACCGGCATCCGGAAGGTACCGAACAATACGTCCCAGATCGGAAAAGTGCCGGCAAAATTGGTATTGCCGCCCTGCTCCAGCGCGGTGTGATGCCAGCGGTGGAACACCGGCGTTGCCAGCACATATCTCAACCGTCCCAACGTCCAGTTCAAGTTGGCATGCACGAAGGCCGAATGGAACGTGGTGAAGGGGCCCACCCATAGCATGATGTTAGGGGATATCCCCGCCATCAGCAGGATGACGTCGACCGCGACACTTCCGAGAAACAGATTCACCGGGTGAAACCGTGCTGCCGAGATCCAGTCGAGATCTTCCGATGAATGATGCACGGCGTGATATTTCCAGAAGGCGCCGCCATGATACATCCGGTGCAGCCAGTACAACATGAAATCCGAGGCCACCAGGAACAGGATGGCCTGGGTCCAAAGTGGCAGCTGCGAAAGCGGGCCATGGCCGTCGTCATAGAAGGCGATAAGGTCGTCAGCGGTGTGGATGTTGAAAACCAACGCCGCCCCCAGCACCATTAAATTGATCCGCACGACGCGGCAGATCAACGGCACGAAAAACCAATAGCAGACGTCGGTCGCCAGACCGCGCTTGTGCCACCAGGGAACGGAGCGATTGCAGGCCCAAAAATGCGACAGAACGGAAAACACCAGTGCAAGCGCGATGGTGATCGGCACGACCTTCAGGATGGTCTGGCCAAACATATCAAGTATTTCCATCGGCAATTTCGACATGGACGCACCCTGGCTCTCTTCACCGCGTCGATAGCCGAGTAACTTTAAAAACCAATGAAGCGCGGGATTATCTCGCGACCAGAAGCGCCCGTCATCCTTAAGATTGCAGCGATCCCATTAATGCGAAATTTACTCTGGTTCCGAAGCGGAGGATTTGAGCAGCGTTTCGACGATTGAATTAACTGCGCTGCAATTCTCCCCTCCTACCTTGCTGCGCATGGTCACGGTGCTGAGAACGCCGACATGACCTGTTTAGTTCGACAGCCACGTGTACATGGAGCCACTTATGAAGAATCTGATTGCGCGTTTTGTGAAGGATGAATCGGGCGCCACCGCGATCGAATACGGCCTGATCGCTGCCGGCATCTCGCTGGCGATTATTGCCGCCGTCAACACCCTCGGCGGTACCCTGAGCACCAAGTTCACCTCGATCAACACTTCGCTGAAGTAAGAGATCGAATGCAATTGAAAAAGGGCTTCGGGCAACCGAAGCCCTTTTTTGTCTCTCGAGCACCACCGCATTCGGGGATTTCAGTTAGCGCCAGCATGAAGAGATTTGCCTCTCGCGACCTGCGGCTCGGCCGAGCTAAGTCCCTTGTTGCTGCGAGGGAGCCTACCCTCGTCGTGTGCGCCGGTCTCACGCTCGCGCTCGTCGTTCTGGCGCTACGGATCGCGAGCCTCTGGTAGGCCGGTCCGTTTCCCGATTGTTCATTTCTGCCGACTACGCTCCCCGCGACGAACCCGTTAAGCAAAAGTCGGCATGCCATGATTCTCGACCTCGCACGTCTGTTGCTGTTTCCGGCCTTGATGGCTTTTGCGGCGTCGAGCGATCTTTTCACTATGACGATTTCCAATCGTGTCTCGGTCCTGCTGGTAGCCGGCTTCTTTGTGCTCGGCCTTCTCGTGGGCATGGATCTTTCGACCATGATGTCCCATGTGGGCGCGGGTCTACTCGTCCTGGCCGTGGCCTTTGCCTGTTTCGCGATGGGCTGGATGGGCGGAGGTGACGCCAAGGTCGCCGCCAGTGTCGCGCTCTGGTTCGGTTTCGCCCATTTGCTGGATTACCTGACCTACGCCTCATTGTTTGGCGGGGTGCTCACCTTGCTGCTGCTCCAGTTCCGCCAGTGGCCGCTTCCCGGCGCCCTGAGCCGCCAAGCCTGGCTGCTTCGGCTGCACGACAAGAATACGGGCATCCCGTATGGGATCGCCCTGGCCGTCGGTGCATTGCTGATCTATCCGCAGACTGACTGGATCAAGGCCGTGTCCCCCGGGCATCTGCCGATCTACTGAGTGCTCACCGGTAAACTCGCCGTTAAGGCGATTTAGATACGCCTCATTAACCATGCTTTGACGAATAACTGGTCAACTCCCTGTCACGGCGACGGAAGCGTCGCAGCGTAGTGTGGGAAGTGACGCGTATGAACACCGCAGGCACTGTCATTCGGACCAAGGCCACCGCCGCCGGCGGTGGAGCCGAGTGTGCGGCTGACGCCTGCCAGGGGCGCTTTAACAACGTGCCGGTCGACCGATGGCCGGCCCGTCAGCCCGTCATCCGCCTCAATCACCGTCCCCAGGCCGCAAGGAGGGACCGCGCCGACCAGACCGCGCGCCGGCCCTTGGTACGAATCGAACTAAAAGGACGCCGGACATGACATTCAGGGGGAATCCACAGGTGGTGCGGAATTGGCTGGTCCGTGCCCTGTCGTTTTCTGCCGTGGCGGCGCTGACGCTCAACCCCGTGCTGACGCCGGTTATGGCCGGCGACTACCGGGCCCGGTCGCCGATGGCCGCCGACGGACAGATGAACGCCCGGCCCATGACGCTCGGTATCGGAAAATCGGTCGTGATTGACCTGCCCCGGGACATCAAGGATGTGCTGGTCGGCGATCCCAAGATCGCCAATGCCGTGGTTCGCTCCACCCAGCGCGCCTACATCATCGGTGCCGCGGTCGGGCAGACCAATATCGTGTTCTTCGACGCTGCAGGCCAGCAGATCGCCGCCTATGACATTGCGGTCACGCGTGACCTCAACGGTGTGCGCGCCGCCCTGAAACAGGCCCTGCCCAATGCCGAGGTTCAGATCGAGGGGCTTGGCGATGGGGTGGTGCTTTCCGGCACTGCCTCAAGCGCCATCGAAGCCCAGCAGGCCGGCGAGATCGCGGCCAGGCTGACGGGGGGCGCTGAAAAGGTCGTCAATTCGATCAGCGTGCGCGGTCGTGACCAGGTCATGCTTAAGGTCACAGTGGCCGAAGTGCAGCGCTCGATCATCAAGCAGTTGGGCATCGATCTCAATGCCAGCTTGAACTACGGCACCTCGGTCGTGAAATTCAACAACGCCAATCCCTTTACGGCCTATGGCCGGGCGCTGACCAACAACACCGCATCGGCCGCTTTCGGCGCGACGCCATCCGTCCAGGCCACCCTGCGGGCCATGGAAAGCGCCGGCGTGATCCGAACATTGGCGGAGCCCAATCTGACCGCCATCTCCGGCGAATCCGCAACCTTCATCGCCGGCGGCGAATTCCCGGTCCCCGCCGGCTATGCCTGCGACCCGACCACCCATGTCTGCACCACGCAGATCAGCTTCAAGAAGTTCGGCATCTCACTGAACTTTACGCCCGTGGTGCTCGCGGAGGGCCGGATCAGTCTGCGAGTGATGACCGAAGTCTCCGAATTGTCCAACGACAATTCAATTACGCTGTCACAGTCGGTTACCAATGACACCGTCAACTCCGTAACGATCCCCTCGATCAAGGTTCGGCGCGCCGAAACCACGCTTGAGATTCCCTCTGGCGGGGCCATGGCCATGGCGGGCCTGATCCAGGAGCAGACCAAGCAAGCCATCAATGGAATGCCCGGACTGGCCCAGTTGCCGGTGCTCGGCGCCCTCTTCCGCAGCCGGGACTTCGTCAACAACCAGACCGAACTGATGGTGCTGGTGACGCCCTATGTGGTCCGCGCGGTAGCTCAGAAAGATCTGTCACGTCCGGACGACGGATTTGCCAGCGTTTCCGATCCACAGGCCGACTTGTTGGGCAGCATCAACCGGATTTATGGGGTCCCTGGCCGCGTGGAGCCGGCACGGAATTATCGCGGCACCTACGGTTTCATTACGGACTAAGGCGGGATGAGGGAAACACAATGATGACCAGAATACCCGCCCATCGTATCGGCGCCCTCCGCTTGGCCGGAGCGCTTCTCGGCCTCTCAGTAGCGCTCGGAGCTTGCACGCACACTGACCCTGACGTGACCGCGAGCATACCCGACGATTACCACCTACGGCATCCGATCGCGATCGAAGAAGGCAACCAGTCACTGGTGATATTCGTCGGCCACGCCAGAGGAGGCCTGTCGGCTTCCCAGCGCGCCGATGTCATGAACCTCGCGCAGACCTGGTTGCGCGAGGGCACTGGCGCGATCAACGCTGATCTTCCGGTGGACACGCCGAACGCGCGTCCTGCCGCTGAAACCATGCGCGAAATTCAGGCGCTGCTCGGCGCGGCTGGTGTCCCGCCGCGCGGCTTCGCGGTGCGCCGCTATCACCCGCAGGATCCGCGGCAGCTGGCCACCATCCGGCTCACTTATTCGAAAATTTCCGCAACCGCCGGCCCATGCGGCGTCTGGCCGGACGATCTCGGCCCGTCGATCAAGAACAAAGGCTATTACGAGAACAAGCCATACTACAATTTCGGTTGCGCCTCGCAGCGCAACTTGGCGGCGATGATCGATAACCCGTCGGATCTCGTCCAGCCGCGGCCGGAAACGCCTGCCTACACGGCACGACGCTCGAAGGCATTCGAGAAATATCGTGCGGGTACCACCACGACGACGACTTATCCCGAGGCTGACAAAGCCAAACTGAGCGATGTAGGCAAATGATCAGTTACGCGCGTCACTCTTCCGAAGATCAGCCTGAAACGGCCGCATCCGCCTCAGACGAGCATATTGCTCCGGCGCCCCGGGTGTCCGTGCAGGCTTTCTGCGAGACCGTTGAAACGGCAACCGCCGTGCAGTCGGCCGGCGAGGACCGGCGCCTGGGCAAGGCTCATCTCAAGATCCAGATGGGCGGCGTGGCGGCGGCGATTCAGGCCTATGCGGCGGCACCGACGCCGAACGTGATTATTTTGGAGACGGAAGGCCGTAGCGACATTCTGAACGGCCTCGATCAGTTGGCGGCGGTCTGCGATGCCGGAACCCGCGTCGTTGTGATTGGCCGCGTGAACGACGTGAGCCTGTACCGGGAATTGGTGAGGCGCGGAGTCAGCGATTATGTCATCGCGCCGGTCGGCGCGATCGATGTCGTACGGTCGATCTGCGGCCTATTCTCGACACCTGAAGACAAAGCCATCGGCAGGATCATTGCGGTGGTCGGAGCCAAGGGTGGCGTCGGCGCTTCCACGATCGCGCATAACGTGGCCTGGGCGATCGCCCGTGACCTTGCTCTGGATTCAGTCGTTGCCGACCTCGATCTCGCGTTTGGAACCGCGGGTCTCGATTATAACCAGGATCCCCCGCAGGGGATCGCCGATGCGGTGTTTTCACCGGATCGCGTGGATAGCGCGTTTCTCGACCGGCTATTGTCCAAATGTACCGATCATCTCAGCCTGCTGGCCGCGCCGGCCACGCTTGAAAAAGTCTATGACTTCGGTGAGGAAGCATTTGACGCCATTTTCGACACGCTGCGCACCACCATGCCCTGCATCGTGCTGGACGTCCCTCATCTCTGGTCCGGATGGACCAAACGGGCCCTGATCAATGCCGATGACATTCTCATCGTCGCCGCACCCGATCTTGCGAACCTGCGCAATACCAAGAACATCTACGATCTGCTGAAGGCCTCCCGGCCCAATGATCGCGTGCCGCTTTATTGCCTCAACCAGATCGGTGTGCCCAAGCGCCCGGAGATCAAGACCGGCGAATTCGCCAAGGCAATCGAGAGCCAGCCGATAGCCGCCATTCCTTTCGATCCGCAAATGTTCGGTTCTGCCGCCAACAATGGTCAGATGATCGCTGAGATCGCCGCCAATCATCGGACCACGGAAATGTTCTTGCAGATCGCCCAGCGGCTGACCGGTCGCGGGGGGACCAAGAAGCCCCGACGCTCGATATTGTCCCCGATGATGAAGAAGCTACGGTCGAAATAACCTACCGCTTGGAGTGAAGTCGTGTTTGGTAAGCGTGCCGGAGCAGAAAACGACACCCGACCGGCCAAGCCGGCGGCACCGGAGCCTGTTCCGGCCGCGCGCGAGACCGCGCCGCCGACAGTGGCCGCGCCGCCGCTCGCACCGGCGAAACCAGCTCCCCCCGTAGCTCCTGCGGTCGAGGTGAAGCGGTCGGACAGCTATTACGAAGTCAAAGCCACCATCTTCGGCGCGCTGATCGAAGCCATCGATCTGGCGCAGCTCGCGAAGCTCGATGGCGAATCGGCGCGCGAGGAAATCCGCGACATCGTCAACGAAATCATCGCCATCAAGAACATCGTGATGTCGATTGCCGAGCAGGAAGAGCTGCTCGACGATATCTGCAACGATGTGCTCGGATATGGGCCGCTCGAACCGCTGCTCGCCCGCGACGACATCGCCGACATCATGGTCAATGGCGCGGGCACCGTCTTCATCGAAGTCGCGGGTCGCATCCAGCGCACCGGGATACGGTTTCGCGACAATCAGCAGCTTCTGAACATTTGCCAGCGCATCGTCAGCCAGGTCGGCCGCCGGGTCGACGAATCTTCGCCGATCTGCGACGCCCGTCTGGCCGATGGCTCGCGCGTCAATGCCATCGTTCCGCCGCTGGCCATCGATGGCCCCGCCTTGACCATCCGGAAATTCAAGAAGGACAAGCTGACGCTTGACCAGTTGGTCAAATTCGGCGCGATCAGTCCGGAAGGCGCGACGATCCTGCAGATCATCGGGCGCTGCCGCGCCAATGTGCTGATTTCGGGCGGTACCGGCTCGGGAAAGACCACGCTCCTGAACTGTCTCACCCAATTCATCGAGAATGACGAACGTATCATCACCTGCGAAGACGCCGCGGAGCTTCAGCTGCAGCAGCCGCATGTGGTGAGACTCGAAACCCGTCCCCCCAATATCGAGGGCGAGGGTCAGATCACCATGCGTGAACTGGTCCGAAACTGCCTGCGTATGCGTCCCGAGCGCATCATCGTCGGCGAAGTCCGCGGCCCCGAGGCATTCGACCTGCTGCAGGCGATGAATACCGGCCACGACGGCTCGATGGGGACGTTGCACGCCAATAACCCCCGCGAAGCATTATCGCGCTGCGAATCCATGATCACGATGGGCGGATTTGCGCTTCCCTCGCGTACCATTCGAGAAATGATGTGCGCATCGATCGACGTTATCGTCCAGGCCGCTCGCCTGCGCGACGGCTCTCGCCGGATCACCCACATCACGGAAGTTTTGGGAATGGAAGGCGACACCATCATCACCCAGGACATTTTCCTCTATGACGTCTTGGGCGAGGACGCGAACGGCAAGCTTCTCGGAAGGCATCGTTCCACCGGCATCGGGCGCCCGCGTTTCTGGGAACGCGCCCGCTATTACAATGAAGAGAAGCGTCTGGCAGCAGCGCTCGATGCGGCGGAGGTATCCGTCGATGTCTGAGGCCGCGTCATGAACATCCAGACGTTATCTTTAGGCTTTCTCGCCGCGACCGCTATCGGCGGCGTTGCTTGGGTGGTGCTCTATCCGATCCTGTCGGGTGAGAGGCAGGCCGAGAGCCGTCGCGCCTCCATCGCCAAACCGGAGCCCGCCGCGCGACGCGCCGAGAAAAACCAACGCTCCCGACGCGAGCAGGTCGAATCTTCGCTTCGCGAGATCGAGGCGCGTCAGAAAGAAAAAAAGATCAACCTCAACACCCGTCTGACCCAGGCAGGGCTCGACTGGACGCCGCAGAAATTCTTGATCGTTTCCGCAATCGTCGGCATGCTGTTCTTCGGCATCGCCCTTGTGATTGGCGGAGGATTATTGGGCGCGGTGGGAATGGGGTTTGCCGGCGGCTTTGGCCTGCCCCGTTGGGCGCTTGGCTTTTTGAAAAAGCGACGTGAGAAGAAGTTCCTGCGAGCGCTGCCGGACGCGGTCGACGTGATCGTACGCGGCATCAAGGCCGGCCTTCCATTGTTCGATTCGATCAAGGTCGTGGCGGCCGACGCGCCGGAGCCTCTGCGTAGCGAATTCAAGGCCATTATCGAGACGCAGGCGATCGGAATGCCGCTCGGCGATGCTTGCGCGCGCATGTTCGAACGGATGCCGGTTCCCGAAGCGAATTTCTTTGGAATCGTCATCGCGATCCAGCAGAAATCAGGTGGTAACCTGTCTGAGGCGCTCGGCAATCTTTCCAAGGTGCTGCGCGACCGCAAAAAGATGGCGGAAAAAATCCAGGCCATGTCGATGGAAGCCAAAGCTTCCGCCTCGATCATCGGTGCCCTACCGCCGATTGTCATGCTGCTGGTTTACCTGTCGACGCCCGACTACATCTCGCTGCTCTGGACCCACCCGACCGGGCAATTGATGCTGGTCGGTTGTGCAATCTGGATGTCGATGGGCATCATGGTGATGAAGAAGATGATCAATTTCGACTTCTGATGGTGCCACATGATTGATTTTCTGGTCGCCAAGATTCATGACGTCAAGTTCATGACCATGCTGCTCGCGGCGATCGCGACGAGCATGACCGCCTATACCCTGGTGATACCGTTTTTCGCAGGCGAAGGTTTGGCCAAACGCATGAAGGCGGTCGCGAGCGAACGTGAGCGGATCCGCCAGCGCGAACGCGAACGATTGTCCAAGAGTGAAAAGATCAGTCTTCGACAGTCACCGAAACAGCTGGTCTCGCGGGTGGTCGAGGATTTCAACCTCGGCAAATGGCTGGCCCAGGAGGCCGCGCGGGACAAATTGGTGATGGCCGGATATCGCGGGCAGGCACCCTACATCACCTTCCTGTTCTTCCGCATGTTGACGCCCATCGTCTTTTTCGTCGCGGCAGCGATCTATGTCTTCTTGATCTCGCATATGCAGCAGTCAGTCACGATCAAGATCGGCATCTGCATCGCGGCCGCCTATCTCGGCCTGCAAGCCCCAATGCTGTTCCTGAAGAACGCCATCAGCAAGCGCCAGCTCTCGATCCGGAGGGCTTTTCCGGATGCGCTTGATCTGTTGCTGATCTGCGTCGAGTCCGGCATGTCGATCGAAACCGCTTTCCGTAAGGTCAGCGTCGAGATCGTCACCCAATCGATCCCGCTATCGGAGGAGTTCACCCTCACCACGGCCGAGCTCTCTTATCTGCAGGACCGAAAGGTCGCCTATGAAAATCTCGCCACCCGCACCGGTCTTGAGGGTGTCAAATCGGTTTGCCTGGCCTTGCAGCAGTCGGAGCGCTACGGCACGCCGCTTGGCCAGAGCCTGCGGGTGATGGCGCAAGAAAATCGCGACCAGCGCATGAATGAAGCCGAGAAAAAAGCGGCCGCGCTGCCGCCCAAGCTTACCGTGCCGATGATCCTGTTCTTTCTGCCGGTCCTGTTCGTGGTCATTCTTGGACCCACGGGGATCAAGGTCGCGGCGATGCAGTAAGGCGCTTGTGGGCTATGGTCCACGGGTTTTGCGCACGGGACTGATCTTTGGAAAAAGCTTGCCCGGATTTGTGGTTCGGTTCGCGCGAAGGGACCGCGTCAAAACAGCGGCTTGAAGCCCCGGTCTGATTCAATCAAACGGAAAAGCTCTAGTCACCGCGGTCGAGCGAAGCCACCGGGATCGTCCGGCCACCTTTGCCGCCATCCTTGCTGAGCATCTGCTTCAGATAGGCCACATTGGCGGCCGCTTCGTCCGCCGGCAGATCCGCCTTGATGACTGTTTCTGCCTCGGCAAAGCGACCCTGCAGACCGATCACGAGCGCCAGGTTTTGCCGAACCCGTGTATCGGCCCGGCCATTGGCATAGGCGCGGCGCAACACCTGCTCGGCGTTCGGAAGATCTTTCGATAGGACGTAAGAGAGGCCCAGATTGGACAACACCGACGGTTCCTCGGGCGAAATCTTCAAGGCGCTCTCATAATAGCGCCTCGCCTCGTCGTGCCGTCCGAGTTGGTCAAGCGCCGTTCCCTGCACCGAGAGGATTCGCCAGTCCGGATTGTCGGGCGTATGCGCCCGGCTCAGGACATCGAAGGCCATCTGGAAGCTGCCATTGTCGGCAAGCGCGCGGCCATAAGCCGCGAGCAGCGGTTTGTTGCCAGGATGGGCAATATTGGCTTGTTCGAGTACCGCAACCGCCTGGGAACGCTGACCTGTCGTCCGCAATGCCTGACCATAGGCGATCGCGGCGTCGATATCCTTGGGATTGGCGCGATAGCGTTCGCCATAGACCTCGACCGCCTGCCTTGGATCGCTGGGGGGCGGCGTCGCCTGGGAACGGACCGAACCGGTGATGTCGGAAACGGTTGAACAGCCGCCAAGCGCCGTGCCAAGCATCGCCACGAGAGCAGCGGAGGCCACAAGCCGGACGGGATGGATTGACTGACGCATGGCACCTAACTCAGGAATCGCAGGCGGCCGTTCGGAGCCGGATTGGCCAGCAATAGACTGTTAACCCTAACGTCTGGTTAACTGGGAAATGGCGAATCCCAGCGTCCGCCGCTCTCCAGCCGATCGAGAACAACATGCCTGTCCTTTTTGAACCTGCCGATCACGCCATTCCCATCTACTTCGCTAGCAAGTCGAGCTGGGGTGCCGTCGCGGCTTCGCTATCCGAAGAAGCAAGGCAATTTGCCGGAGCCAATGGATTTACGGCAAAGCCGGGCGCCTGCCTGACCCTGCCCGCAGCCAATGGCCAGCTCGCGGGCGCAATCTTTGGTCTTGAGGAAGCTGACAGCAGATCTCTCGACCGGTTCCGGCCCGGCGCGCTGCCGGGCGTGCTGCCGCCGGGCCACTATCGTTTCGCCAATGCGCCGCACGACCTGCGGCTTGCCACGCTGGCTTTCGCGCTTGGCAGCTATCGTTTCCGACGCTACCGCAAGGCCGACACTCCGGATATCCGGCTGGTCCCACCGGCAGGCATAGATACGGACCAAATCAGCAGGATTGCCGAAGCTGCTTGTCTGGCACGCGACCTCATCAATACGCCGGCCAACGATATGGGACCGGAAGATTTGGCAGCTGCGGCCGAACAACTGGCCGCCCGCTATGGCGCGACTTTCCGCTGCATCATCGGCGATGATCTCAAGCGGGAAAATCTTCCACTGATCCACGCGGTTGGCATGGCGTCGACCCGCGCGCCGCGCCTGATCGATTTGACCTGGGGCGATGCCAATCATCCCAAGGTCACGCTGGTCGGCAAGGGCGTCTGTTTTGATACCGGAGGACTCGACCTCAAGCCCTCCTCCGGCATGCTGATCATGAAGAAGGACATGGGCGGCGCGGCCAATGTTCTGGCACTCGCGGTCATGGTGATGCAGGCCAAGCTGAAAGTTCGGCTGCGCGTGTTGATCCCGGCGGTCGAAAATGCCGTGGCAGGCAATGCCTTCCGCCCGCTCGACATCTTCTCCTCGCGCAAAGGGCTTTCGGTAGAAATCGGCAACACCGATGCCGAGGGCCGCCTCATTCTCGCCGATGCGCTCGCCTTGGCGGACGAGGAAAAACCGGACTTGTTGATCGACCTCGGCACCCTGACGGGCGCTGCGCGAGTGGCGCTCGGCCCCGACCTGCCGCCTTTCTACACCCAGGATGAAGCGCTGGCCGTTGAGCTCGCGCGCGACGCCCAATCTGAAAACGACCCCTTGTGGCGGATGCCGCTGTGGCCGGCCTATGATAGCTGGCTCGATTCCAAGACCGCCGACATCACCAACGCGCCATCGGGGACCTTCGCCGGCTCGATCATTTGCGCGCTGTTCCTGCAGCGTTTCGTCGAACACGCCAAAAGCTGGCTCCATGTCGATATCTTCGGCTGGACGCCATCGGCCAAACCCGGCCGCCCGGAAGGCGGCGAATGCCAGGCGGCGCGTGCGATCTACAGGTTGTTGAGCCAACGTTATGGATGATGCGCGCCTGACCCCGGCCCGGCCCGATCTCGCCGCCAAATACCTCGAAGGCAAAGTGAACGCCGTGCGTTTTGTGGAGGGCGCGGAATTCGAGATTATCGAATCCGTGGCGCCGCTGCGCAGCCAGCCTTCCGCTGAAGCCGAACAACTGACCCAGGCTCTCATGGGTGAGCGGATCACGATCTATGACCGCAATGATGAAGGATGGGCCTGGGGTCAGCTGCTGAGCGATGGCTATGTCGGATGGGTAGCGGATCGCGCGCTGGCCGAGCCGCGGGCCGTGCCGACACACAAGATCACCGTTCTGCGGACGTTGGCCTTCCCCGGCCCGTCGATCAAATTGCCGCCGATTGAGACCCTGGTTATGGGATCCGTGGTCAGGGTCATTCGCCAGGACGAAGTGTTCGCGTTGACCCAGGAGGGCTGGTATCTGCCGGCGCGACATCTGCGTCCTCTCGACTGGCAGGAGGACGATTTCGTCGCCGTGGCCGAACGCTTTGTCGGCACCCCCTATCTCTGGGGCGGCAAGAGCAGCCTCGGCATCGATTGCTCGGGGCTCGTCCAGATCGCGCTCAGCTCAAGCGGCATCGGCTGCCCCCGCGACAGCGACCTGCAGCAGCAAGGCCTTGGCCGCGCTTTGAGCGCGGAAGAGAGCCCGAGACTGCAACGCGGCGACCTGCTTTTCTGGAAGGGGCATGTGGCAATCGCGCGCGACGCGGCAACCATCCTTCATGCCAACGCCCATCACATGGCCACGGTGACCGAGGATACGCAGGAAGCGATCGCCCGCATCAAGGCATCCGGCAGCGCGATCGTCGCCATCAAGCGCCTGGCGTAACCCCGGGGGCGCTTTCCAGCCGGAAGGCGGCGGCAAACAGCGCGCGGGTATAGTCGCTCTTCGGGTGCTTGAACAATTCCGAGGCGGGCCCTTCCTCCACCACCTTGCCGTGGCGCATCACGATGAGATGGCTGGCCAGCGACGAGACGACGCGCAAATCATGTGAGATGAAGAGGTAGGTCAGATCATGCTTGCGCTGTAATTCCCGCAGCAGATCGACCATCTGCGCCTGGAACAGCATGTCGAGCGCGCTGGTCGGCTCATCCAGCACGATAAAGCTCGGTTCCAGAACCACCGCCCGGGCGATGCTGATACGCTGTCGCTGGCCGCCGGAAAACTCATGCGGATAACGGAAGCGCGTTGCCGGATCGAGGCCGACATCGCGCAGCGCCTTGATGACACGGACCTCGCGCTCGCCTTCTCCAAGCTGTGGCTGATGCACGCTCAGCCCCTCGGCGACGATATCGCCGACTGACATTCGCGGGCTGAGTGCTCCGAACGGATCCTGAAACACAATCTGCATGTCGCGGCGGAATGGCCGCATCGCCTTGAACCGCAACCCCTGAATATCGCGACCCATGAAGACAATCGGTCCCTTCGACGAGATCAACCGGAGCATGGCCAGACCGAGCGTCGTCTTGCCGGAGCCGGACTCGCCGACCACACCCAGCGTTTCACCCTTGCGGATCGACACACTGACGCCGTCGACCGCCTTGATATGGCCCACCGTTGATCGAAACAGGCCTCGCTTGATCGGAAACCAGACCTTGAGGTCATCCGCAGACATCACGACCGGCGCGGTCGGCTGCGGTGGCGCCGGATCCGGCCGTGGCTCGGCCGCCAGCAAGGCGCGCGTATAGGGATGCTCGGGCGCTGTGAATACCCGCTCGACAGGGCCCTGCTCCACGATCTTTCCGCCATTCATCACGCACACCCGGTCGGCAATGCGGCGGACGATGCCGAGGTCGTGAGTAATGAACAGCAGGCTCATACCCAGGCGACGGCGGATATCGGAGAGCAACGCGAGGATTTGCGCCTGCACCGTGACGTCGAGTGCGGTGGTCGGCTCGTCGGCGATCAGCAGGTCGGGTTCATTGGCGAGCGCCATGGCGATCATTACGCGCTGGCGCTGCCCCCCCGACATCTGATGGGGATAGCTCGAGAGCCTCGTCTCAGGATCGGGGATGCCGACCTGGGTCAATAGCTCCAGTGCTCGTGCTCGCGCCTTGCTCGTGCTTACACCGCGATGCAGCTGGATGATCTCGATGATCTGCGCCTCAATCGTATGCAGCGGATTGAGTGAAGTCATCGGCTCCTGAAAGATGATCGAGATATCATTGCCGCGCAGGCTGCGCATCTCGTGTTCGGACAAGGCAAGCAGTTCCCTGCCCTTGAAGCGGATGCTTCCGGTCGGATGCGACGCGGTCGGATAAGGCAACAGCTTCAGGACCGAAAGCGCGCTGACCGACTTTCCCGAACCGGATTCGCCAACCAGCGCCAGGCATTCGCCGCGTCCGATCGAAAACGAGACCTGATCCACGGCCGTGGTGGTACCGCTCGGCTGGTGGAAGGCCACCGAAAGCGCCTGGATATCGAGCAGCGGCTGGTTGATGGCATCCATGAGCTCAGAACCTACCGGAACGTCTTGCGCGGATCGTAGGCGTCGCGCACCGCCTCGCCGATAAAGATCAGGAGCGACAGCATGATCGCAACCGAGAAAAATCCTGTCAGCCCGAGCCAGGGCGCCTGCACATTGGCCTTGGCCTGCGAGAGCAGTTCGCCGAGCGAGGGCGAGCCGGGCGGCAGGCCGAAGCCGAGGAAATCGAGCGCGGTCAAGGTCATCACCGAGGACGAGACGATGAACGGCAGGAATGTCATGGTTGCTACCATCGCATTCGGCAAGAGGTGCCGGAACATGATGACAGGATTGGAAACGCCGAGGGCGCGCGCCGCCTGGATGTATTCGAAATTACGGCCGCGCAGAAATTCAGCGCGCACCAGGCCGACCAGCGACACCCAGGAAAACAGCAGGAGAATTCCAAGCAGGATGAAGAAGCCGGGCGGCAGCACCGCGGAGATGATCAGCAACAGATAGAGTTCGGGAATCGAATTCCAGATTTCGATGAAGCGCTGGAAACCCAGATCAATCCAGCCGCCAAAATAACCCTGCACGCCGCCTGCGGCGACCCCAACGATTGAGGAGAAGAGGGTCAGGATCAGCCCGAACAGGACCGATATCCGGAAACCATATATCAGGCGCGCGACCACGTCGCGGCCCTGATCGTCAGTTCCGAGCCAGTTATATTCGAGATCGCGACAGCTCTTCAGCCCCTTCCGCTGCACCACATCCTGGCATTCCTTTTCGGTCAGGAGCCAGGTCGGCTTGGAAGGCGCCGGAGTCGGCAGATCAAGATTATGGGTGCCGTAGGAATAGCGGATGGGCGGCCAGAAGATCGAGCCGCCCTTGTCGGCGATCAATTTCTGCAAATAGGGATCGCGGTAATCGGCAGCGGTTTCGAAATCGCCGCCGAACGCCGTCTCCGGATAGCCGACAAACGCCGGCCAATACAAATGACCGTCATATTTGATCAAAAACGGCCGGTCGTTGGCGATCAATTCGGCAAACAACGACATCCCGAACAGAACAAGAAATATCCAGAACGACCAGAAGCCGCGGCGATTGGCCTTGAAGTTCTGCCAGCGCCGCCGGTTGAGCGGTGACAGCGAAAACCTGCCACGCGGCGGCGGGATTTCGCCGAGCGGCGTCGGCATGGTGGTTTCGATCGGCGGGGGCGCGATGATGGTCATCAGACTTCCCGCGTCTCGAAATCGATACGGGGATCGATCCACATATAGGCGAGGTCCGAGATCAGGTTCACCACAAGGCCGAGCAAGGAAAAGATGAACAGGGTTCCGAACACCACGGGATAATCCCGATTCAGCACGCTCTCAAAGCCGAGTAGCCCGAGCCCATCCAGTGAGAAGATGGTCTCGATCAGAAGCGAGCCTGAAAAGAACGCGCGGATGAAGGCGCCGGGAAAACCGGCGATCACGATCAGCATGGCGTTGCGGAAGATGTGATTATAGAGAACCTGCCGCTCGCTGCAGCCCTTGGCGCGCGCCGTCATCACATATTGCTTGCGGATTTCATCCAGAAACGAGTTCTTGGTGAGAAGCGTCATGGTGGCAAACGCGCCGAGCGCCATCGATATCAGGGGCAGCGTCAGATGCCAGAAATAATCGATGATCTTCCAGTACCAGGGAAATTGCGACCAGCCATCGGAGGTTAATCCGCGCAAGGGAAAGATGTTAAAAAACGAGCCGCCGGCAAACAGGATGATCAGGAGAATGGCAAACAGAAATCCGGGAATCGCGAAACCGATGATGATCACCGCCGACGTCCAGGTGTCGAACCTGGTGCCGTCCTTCACCGCCTTGCGGATGCCCAGCGGAATGGAGATCAGATAGGTCAGGAGCGTCATCCAGATGCCTAGCGACATCGAGACCGGAAGCTTCTCCTTGATGAGCTGCAGCACGCTGACATCGCGGAAATAGCTCTTGCCAAAATCGAACCGGGCGAAATTCCACAACATCAGGGCGAAGCGTTCGGGCGCCGGCTTGTCGAACCCGAACTGCTTCTCAAGGCTCTTGATGAAATCGGGATCAAGCCCCTGGGCGCCACGGTAATTGGAATTGGCAGTCTCTGCCGCGCCCGGCTGCATCCGCGTCCCGAAATCCGTCCCCGATCCGCCGGAGATACGCGAACTGCCACCGGTATCAGCACCGTTCAGCTGGGCGATGACGCGCTCCACCGGACCGCCGGGTGCAAACTGCACCACCACAAAGGACACGAACAGGATTCCGAGCAAGGTCGGGATCATCAACAGAATGCGGCGGGCGATATAGGCGCTCATGGCTTACTTCGCTTGCTCGGCGCGGTTGAGCTTGGCCGGATCCGTCCACCAGTTTTCCGGCGCGCCGACGCCTTGCGCGTAGCGAGGTGGCTTGGGCGGATGACCAAACTGATCCCAATAGGCGATCGGATGCGTGGTCCTATACCATTGCGGTACCCAGTAGCGACCAGCGCGGAATACGCGATCGAAAGCCCGGCAGGCGAAGGTAAGATCGGCGCGATTGTCCGCGGCAATGATCTTCTCGACCAGCGCGTCAATCACCGGATCGGCGATCCCGGCCAGATTATGCGAGCCCTTGGTGCGAGCGGATTGCGAGGTGAAGAACGGACGCATGCTGTCGCCGGGAGTGGCCGACATGCTGAACCGCTCGATCGTCATATCGAAGTCGAATTCGTCGAGCCGGGCGCGATACTGCACGGGGTCGACCAGGCGGAACGTCGCCTCGATCCCGAGGGTACCGAGATTTTTGATATACGGCATGTGATGCGGCTGGATCGAGTTCTCGTCATTGAGAAATTCGACCGTGAATTGCTCCCCATTGGGCAAAAGGCGCTTGCCATCCTTGATCAGGCAGCCGGCCTCGCTCAGGAGCTGACCCGCCTTGCGCAGCAGCGCGCGATCCTGCCCGGACCCATCGGAGACCGGCGGCACAAAGGGCGCGCCGAACACTTCGTCCGGCACCTGGCCGCGAAATGGCTCGAGCAGCTTCAGCTCTTCAGGAGAAGGCGGCCCGCTCACCATCATGTCCGAATTCTGAAACGGCGAGACCGTGCGCGTATAGGCGCCGTACATGATGGTCTTGTTGGTCCATTCGAAATCGAACGCGTAGGTCAAGGCTTCGCGGATGCGAGAGTCCTTGAATTTGTCGCGGCGGGTATTGATGAACCAGCCCTGGGCGCCGGATGGGGTGTCGTCGGGCAAGATCTCGCGCTTGATGCGTCCGTCCTTGACGGCGGAAAAATCGTAGGCCGTGGCCCATACCCGCGCGGTGAACTCTTCGCGGAAGAGGTAACTCTTAGCGGTAAATCCCTGAAAGGCGACCTCGCGGTCGCGGTAGAATTCATAACGCACAGTGTCAAAATTGAAGCTGCCGCGGGAAACCGGCAGACCGGCGCCCCACCAGTCCTTCGCGCGATCGAACTCGATGAACCGGTTGACCTCAAAGCGGCCCACTTTGTAGGGGCCCGAGCCAAGCGGGACATCCAGCGTCGATTCATCGAAGGCACGGTTGGCGTAGTAAGCTCTGGAGAAAATCGGAAGGCCTGCGATGAACAGCGGCACGTCGCGCGCGCGTTTCTCGGAGAACGTCACAACGAGGGTCGCCTCGTCCGTCGCCTCCGCCTTCACCATGTCCCGCATCATCTGGGTGATGATCGGATGGCCCTTGGCTTTCAGGGTCGAAAGCGAGAACGCCGCATCCTGAGCGGTCAGCTTCGAGCCGTCGTGAAACCGCGACTCCGGCCGCATGGTGAATTTATAGGTCGTCTTGTCGGGCGAGACCTGCACGGATTTCGCCGCGAGCCCATACATGGCATCAGGCTCATCATTGGCCCGGGTCATCAGGGCGGCGAAGGTCATGTCCATGCCCTGCGCCCCTTCGCCCCTGAGGATATAGGCATTCAGCGAATTGAAGGTCTGGTAGGACTGATTGAACGCCTTGACCGAAGGGATAAGTGAAAACACGCCGCCCTTCGGCGCGTCGACATTGACGTAGTCGAATTGCCGGAAATCGGCCGGGTATTTCAGATCTCCGAACACCGACATGCCGTGCACGGGCGCGCCGAAATCCTCGGCCTGCGCGCGCGGCAGTCGCATGGCTCCGAGCGCGCCAACGCCGACTGCGAGCAATTGCCGGCGAGAAAGCCGCGCCCGTGTGAAAACATTCCTCAAGATCGCTTCCCGATCTTGGCGGCCTTATCCGCGTCGTACCACCACAGGCTGGGCAAGCCGGAACGGCCGTATTTCGGAAGCGGTTCAGCATGGCTAAATCGATCCCATCGCGCATACCGCGCAAAGGGATAACTGAATTGCGGAACGACATAAAAATTCCACAGCAGCACGCGATCCAGCGCGCGGGTCGCAGCCACCAGATCATCGCGATCGGTCGCGAAAATCACTTTCTCGATCAGGACATCGACAGCGGGGTTCTTGATGCCAACTGTATTCCGCGCGCCCGGGATGTCGGCCGCCTGCGAGCCCCAGAACTCGCGCTGTTCATTGCCGGGCGAGAGCGATTCCCCCCATTGGTCGATGATCACGTCGAAATCGAAGCTGCGCAGCCGGTTCTGGTATTGCGCATCATCCACAACACGGATCGATGTCGTAATGCCGATGCGCTCGAGCGACGGCTTGTAAAACAGCGCGATCCGCTCGGCGGAGGGATCCTGCACTAAAATCTCGACCGTGACGGGCTTACCGGAGGGATCGACCAGCTTGCGCTCGCGTACCTCGAAGCCTGCTTCCTTCAGCAACCGGGCGCTCTCGCGCAGATTGGCCCGGACGGCTTCCGGATTGCCGCCGACCGGATTTTGATAAGTCGTCGTGAAGACCTCCGGCGGAATCTTGTCGCGGACCGTTTCGAGAATTTGCAGCTCACGCCCCTGCGGCAGTCCTGACGAAGCCAGTTCAGTCCCGTAAAAATAGCTGTCGATCCGCTTATACTGTCCATAGAACAACTGCTTGTTCATCTCCTCGAAGTCGAACGCGTAATTCATCGCTCGCCGCAGCCGCACGTCCTTGAAGGGATCACGCCTTGTGTTGATTGCGAAAGCCTGCATCCGCCCAGAGTCGTTGATTGGAAATTCTTCCTTGACGACGCGCTTGTCGGAAGCGGCCGGAAAGTCATAGGCCGTCGCCCATTGTTTCGCCGAATTCTCCGCAATCCAGTCGGCCTGGTCCGCCTTGAAGGCTTCGAGCGCCACCAAATTGTCGCGGAAAAATTCGAACCTCAACTCGTCGAAATTGTTCAGTCCGACTTGCGCCGGAACGTTGCTTCCCCAGTAGTCCTTCACCCTTTCAAGCACGACTGAGCGACCCGGGGAGAATTCCTTGATCCGGTAGGCGCCTGAACCGAGGGGCTTCTCCAGCGTCGTGACGGAGATGTCGCGGCGCCGCCCCTGACCATCGACATCTTCCCACCAATGCTTGGGAAGCACGGGCAATTCGCCGACAATCGATGGCAATTCGCGATTGCCCGCCGAATCGAAGGTGAAACGGATATCGCGATCACCAACCTTCTCGGCCTTCACCACATGCCGGTAATAGGAGCCGTAGAACGGACTTTGCTTTTTCAATGCTTCAAGCGAGAAGATCACGTCCTCAACTGTGACAGGACGGCCGTCGTGCCAACGCGCCTCCTTGCGTAGGCGATAGACAACGAAGCTGAAGTCATCCGGGTGGGCCGCGCCTTCGGCAAGCAGCCCATACTCGGTGACGATCTCGTCCTGCGACTTCGCCATCAAGGTGTCGTAGATCATCGACACCGCCGGCGCGATCGAACCCTTCACGCCGGCTACTGCGATATTGAAATTGTCGAAGGTGCCGAGCGAGATCATTCGTGCCATGCCGCCCTTCGGTGCCGTCGGATTCACATAGTCAAACTGCTTGAAGTTCGCCGGATATTTGATGTCGCCAAACAGCGACAGCGCGTGTCGCCATTGCGGTTCGCTCTGGGCCAAAGCCGATTCGACGCCAATAAGAGAACCGCCCCCGACCAGGGTCGGGGTAAGCACTGCGCCTGCACCGTGATGGAGAAAGGTTCGTCGGGTAATGGCCAAATCGAAATCCTTCGCTTGCCAGTTCGGCTTCTCGCTTTCCGCCGATCCAGCGCGAGGCGGCCAAGTGACGTCATGGTCTCTCAGAACGATTCAGGAGGCAATATATGGCAAGCGTTCGACCAATGACGTTGCAAATTCCTCATCTTGGTCGTCCGGGAACCAGGTGGCTGCGGCCAATGGTCCCGATATCGCCACTGGCGGGCGGCCATCAACGCTCGGGAAACAAAAATGGCCAGGCAAAAGCCTGGCCATTTGATTTCCTGATCGCGACAGAACGATTACTTTGAAGCTGTCGGGATCGGCTCGGGCTTGTCCGAATTTGAATTCAGATAAGCGATGATGTCGGCCCGTTCGCTGTCCTTCGACACGCCGGCAAAACCCATCGCGGTGCCCGGCACAAAGCCCTTCGGGCTGGCGATGAATTTGTTCAAATCGTCGAACGTCCAGGTTCCGCCCTTGGCCTTCATCGCCGCTGAGAAGTTGAAGCCGCGACCTTGTCCGCGGGCTTCACCAACGATGCCGTAGAGGTTTGGACCCACCCGGTTCGGACCACCCTTTTCAAAGGTGTGACACGCTCCGCACTTCTTGGCCGCCCCGGCGCCCTTTTCGACGGAGGCGGTCTGCAGCAGCTTCTCGATCGGCTCGGACGGCGCTGGAGCCGCTTCCTTGGCGCCGGCGGGGGCCTCTTCCTTGACCGCGATCTCATATCCCGGCTTTTCCGGAAGCTTCGCAGAAAACAACGCGTTGGCCGTAAAATTCGTCACCAACAAAACGAGGCAGGTACCGAGGATGGCACCCATAATCTTGTTAAGCTCAAAGGAGTCCATTGTTCGATCAGGCCCCAGACCGGAATCTCGACATGTAGGCCGGCTGAACGGCCTCGGATGAACATCAGGAATCAGGCTTTCGCACTGCACCTGCAGCAGCGATCAGATATCGGGTTGCCCGGGCTAAGGCAACCCGTATAAATGGGCCTCCCACGGTCCGCTTCCGGCCGCGACCCCAAGAACGTGCCGCGACTGGCCCCTCCGCCGATTGGCGTTCGACCACCTGCCCGTTTTGGCCGCTATCCATCGAGACTGTTGTCTGCCACCAATGACCAACGCGCGCACCCTGGTGCTGATCCCGGCCCGCATGGCGGCGACCCGCCTGCCCGGCAAACCGCTTCTCCCGATTGCCGGTCTGCCGATGGTGGTTCACGTCTTGCGGCGCGCGCAAGCCGCTGGAATCGGCCGGGTCGCGGTGGCGACCGATACGCCGGAAATCGCTGCGGCCGTGACCGCCCATGGCGGTGAGGTCGTGATGACGCGCCCGGATCATCCTTCGGGATCCGATCGCGTCCATGAGGCGCTGGGCAAGCTCGATCCCTCTCGCGAGGTTGAAATCATTATCAATTTGCAGGGCGATTTTCCGACCATCGAGCCGGGACATCTGCACGGCGTGCTTAAGCCCCTGGACGATCGGGTGGTCGATATCGCCACATTGGCGGCCGAAATCCGCACCGAGGAAGAGGCCACCAATCCCAACGTGGTCAAGGTGATCGGCTCGCCGATCGACCCGCACCGCCTGCGCGCGCTTTATTTCACCCGCGCCGCCGCCCCCTGGGGCGACGGACCGCGCTATCATCACATCGGGCTTTATGCCTATCGCCGAAGCGCGCTGGAGCGTTTCGTGGCGCTATCGCCCTCGGTCCTCGAACAACGCGAAAAGCTCGAGCAGCTGCGGGCTATCGAGGCCGGCATGCGGATCGACGTGACCGTGGTCGACACCGTGCCGCGCGGGGTCGACACCCCCGCAGACCTGGAAACCGCCCGGCAGATCTTTGCCAAGGAAAAATAGAGGAAAAATAGAGGGAAAATCAGGGATCATCGGGCGCTGGTGGGGTTTGGGGCCGCTACTTGGGATCCCATAACGGCGCTGGCAAAAGCCGGCGCGGCTGGTACAAGGCGCCATCGCCGACTTTCGATTTGAGGGGCCTGAAACAAGTCGCAGCACGCGACGCAGGCCTGTCAAATCGGCGGCACCAGGAACCAAGACAACCCGTGACCAGACCATGAAAATTGCTTTCCAGGGCGAGCCCGGCGCCAATTCGCATATCGCGATAGCCGAGGCCTATCCAAAGGCCGAAGCTCTGCCCTGCGATACTTTCGAGGACGCGCTGGCGGCGATCAGTTCGGGCGAGGCCGATCTTGGCATGATCCCGATCGAAAATTCCGTGGCGGGCCGGGTGGCCGACATCCACCATCTGCTGCCAGCATCGGGCCTGTTCATCGTGGGCGAATGGTTCTTGCCTATTCGCCATCAATTGATGGCGCTGAAGGGCACCAAACTTTCCGACATCAAGAGCGTGGAAAGCCACGTCCATGCGCTCGGACAATGCCGCCGCATGATCCGCAAGCTCGGCATCAAGCCGATCGTAGCGGCCGATACCGCGGGCAGCGCGCGCGACATCGCCGAGCGCGGCGACAAGACGGTTGCGGCCATTGCCTCGAGGCTGGCAGCGGAAATCTACGGGCTCGATATCCTGGCTGAAGATGTCGAGGATGAATCCCATAACACCACACGCTTTGTGGTGCTGGCGCGGGAGCCCTCCTGGGCGAAGGCGGGGTCAGCCCCGCTGATCACCAGTTTCGTGTTCCGGGTGCGCAACCTGCCGGCCGCGCTCTACAAGGGGCTGGGTGGCTTTGCCACCAACGGCGTCAACATGACCAAGCTGGAAAGCTACATGGTCGAGGGCGAGTTTTTCGCGACCCAATTTTACGCCGATGTCGAGGGCCATCCCGAAGACAAGGGTCTCGCTTTCGCGCTCGAGGAGCTCAAATTCTTCTCTCGCGAATTGCGTATCGTGGGCGTCTATCCGGCCCATCCGTTCCGCGAGACCTTTGCGGAAAAGCAGGAATAGCAGGCCTTCTTCTCAGTTGACTAGGCCGCTCTGGCGAGCCCGAAGCCTTCCGCCAACACGCCGTAAGAGCGTTTGCGCGCCTCGTGATCGTAGATGAAACTCGTGACCATCAGTTCATCCGGCTTGCTCGCGGCGAGCAGTGGCTGAAGGCGCTGCAGCACGGTCGCGGGCGTGCCCACGAACATGCGCTCCCGATTTCTCAGCACGACGGCGCGTTCGCTGTCTGTGTAGGGATAGGCGAGCGCTTCTTCGACACTCGGCAGCGGCAGGAACTGGCCGCGGTCGCGCCGCAAGCGGTTCAGATCCATCGAAGAGGCGAGCCGTTCGGCTTCCGCATCGGTTTCGGCCGCCACGATTGAGACCCCGAGTATGCCGTGCGGTTTGACACGCCACGCCGAGGGCCTGAAATGCTGGTGGTAATTGTTCATGGCCGCCACCGCATCATAGGAAGCGAAATGATGGGCGAACGCGAAACCCATGCCGACCTGGGCCGACAGTTCGGAACTGTAGTCGCTGGAGCCGAGCAGCCAGATCGGTGGCAGCGGCGTGTCGTTGGGCATCGCCACGACGTTGTTGTAGGGATGGCCCGGCGGGAATTCCCGGGTTTCCCACAGCATCAGTTCATGCAGACGCTCCAGGAAATCGTCCCCCTCACGCTTGTCGAGCCGGCTGCGCAAGGCGTAGGCCGTGGCGCCATCGGTGCCCGGGGCGCGGCCGAGCCCGAGATCGATCCGGCCGGGGAATAGCGCTTCCAGCATCTTGAAGCGCTCGGCCACCACCAGCGGCGCATGGTTCGGCAGCATGACGCCGCCCGAACCCACCCGCATGTGGCGGGTGGCGGCAGCGATCTGCCCAATCAGCACGTCCGGTGCGGGGGTGGCCACTGAAGAGAGGTTATGATGTTCGGCCACCCAGTAACGGACATAGCCGAGCTCATCGACATGGCGAGCCAGATCGATGCTGTTGCGGAGCGCGACGGCGGGCGGGGTTTCCGTGGTAACCACGGATAAATCGAGGATCGAAAGCGGAATCATGGGATCAACCTAGTGCGGGATCGGGCGCCAACAAAGGGGCTCAGCCTCAGAGCACCTGTGCGGCAACTCATCGGTCGATGGGCAGATTATCTTTATTTCCATACCATACTTATCGTTGCCCACTTAGAGATTTATCAAAATTCTTTTATATACATGATATTATCGAAATCGCTTACAGCCCACTGTCACCGGATGCAACCAAACATGTGACAGTATTCCTCATATATTGGGCAATTTCCCATTATTGGTGGGCTGTTCTCTCCCGTCGATTTGGCTTATTTTACCTTCGACGCTGAGACTGGGACGCGCGGCTATTGGGCCGGAAGAGGAGCAATGACGCCATGACCGAGATTTCACCTGCCGCGCCTGAGGTGAGTCATCTCATCGCGCAGCCGACGATCTCGTTCGAGTTCTTCCCCCCGAAGACCACCGAGATGGAGCGCGGCCTCTGGGAGACCATCCAGCGGCTGACGCCGCTTTCGCCGCAATTCGTCTCTGTAACCTATGGCGCAGGTGGATCGACCCGCGAGCGCACCCATTCCACCATCGCCCGTATCCTCTCGGAGACCAGCCTGCAGCCGGCCGCGCACTTGACCCTCGTCGGAGCCTCGCGCGGCGAGATCGACGAGATCGTGTCCCGCTATCACGAGATCGGCGTGCGGCACATCGTGGCGCTGCGCGGTGATCCGCCGGGCGGCATCGGCACCCCCTATTTCACCCATCCGGACGGCTATCAGAGCTCAGCCGAACTGGTGGCCGGCATTAAGCGACGGCACGCCGACATCCAAATATCGGTTTCGGCATATCCAGAAAAACACCCTGAAAGTCCGGATTTCGCTGCTGATATCGACGTGCTCCAGGCCAAGGTCGATGCCGGCGCGACCCGCGCCATCACGCAAGTGTTCTTCGATAACGATCTTTACTTTCGCTATCTCGATCGCGTGCGGGCACGCGGCATCACCATCCCCATCGTTCCCGGCATTATGCCGATGCACAATTTCAAGCAGGCCCGCAACTTCGTCACGCGCACCGGCACCTCCGTGCCGGACTGGCTCTCGGAAAAATTCGACGGCCTCGACGAGGATCCGGATACCCGCAAGCTCGTCGCCGCTACGGTGGCCGCCGGCCAGGTCCACAAGCTCGCCAAGCATGGCGTCGATACGTTCCACTTCTACACCATGAACCGCGCCGATCTCGTTTTCGCCATCTGCCATCTGCTCGGCATCCGCCCGCAGGGTTCACAGAAAGCTGCATGATGACCACGCCTGTTTCGCCGCAACGCACCGCCCTGCTGGAAGCCGCTCGCGAGCGCATTCTGGTGCTCGACGGCGCCATGGGCACGATGATCCAGGGCCTGCAGTTCGACGAAGCCGCCTTTCGCGGCCAGCGCTTTGCGGACTTCCACCGCGATCTTCGCGGCAATAACGACCTGTTGATCCTGACCCAGCCGCAGGCGATCGAGGACATTCACGCGCAATATCTGCGGGCGGGCGCCGACATCGTCGCCACCAACACCTTTTCCTCAACCTCGATAGCGCAGGCCGATTACGACCTTTCGGAGATCGCCTATGAGATGAGCCGCGAAGGTGCGCGGCTCGCCCGCAACGCTGCCCTGCGCGTCAGCGCGGAAGATGGCCGACGCCGCTTCGTGGCCGGCGCAATCGGGCCGACCAACCGCACTGCCTCGATCTCTCCCGATGTTGCCAATCCCGGCTATCGCGCGGTGACGTTCGACGATTTGCGCATCGCCTATGGCGAGCAGATCAACGGGTTGCTCGACGGCGGCGTCGATCTGCTGCTGGTCGAGACCATCTTCGATACGCTCAACGCCAAGGCGGCGCTTTACGCAATCGCCGAGATCACCGAGGCGCGCGGCATCGACGTGCCGGTGATGATCTCCGGCACCATCACCGACAAATCCGGTCGCCTGTTATCGGGCCAGATGCCTGAAGCGTTCTGGAATTCGGTCAAGCATGCCCGCCCGATCACCATCGGTTTCAATTGCGCGCTCGGCGCCGAGGACATGCGCGCCCATATCGCCGATATCGGCCGGGTGGCGGACACGCTGATCTGTGCCTATCCAAATGCCGGGCTACCGAACGAATTTGGCCAGTATGACGAAAGCCCGGAATATATGGCGCGCCTGGTTGGTGATTTCGCCCGCGACGGTCTCGTCAATATCGTCGGCGGCTGCTGCGGCACCACGCCCGATCATATCGCCGCGATTGCCGCAGCCGTTGCGCCGCACCGGCCGCGGGTCGTACCGGCGATCGAGCCGCGGTTGCGGCTATCGGGTCTGGAGCCGTTCGAACTTACACCCGCCATCCCCTTCATCAATGTGGGCGAGCGTACCAACGTCACCGGTTCGGCGCGCTTTCGCAAGCTGGTGACCGCCGGCGACTACACCGCCGCCCTGCAAGTGGCGCGCGATCAGGTCGAGAATGGAGCCCAGATCATCGACGTCAACATGGACGAGGGACTTCTCGATTCCGCTGCCGCCATGGAGACGTTCCTGAACCTGGTTGCCGCCGAGCCCGATATCGCCCGCGTTCCGGTTATGGTGGATTCATCGAAATTCGCGGTGATCGAGGCCGGCCTGAAGTGCCTACAGGGCAAGCCGGTGGTCAATTCGATCTCGCTGAAGGAAGGCGAGGACAAGTTCATCCAGGAGGCGAAAGTCGCGCTTCGCCACGGCGCCGCCGTGGTGGTGATGGCGTTTGACGAAGTGGGCCAGGCCGACACGTTCACTCGTAAGACCGAAATCTGCAAACGCGCCTACGATATCCTGGTGGACCGGCTCGGCTTTCCGCCGGAAGACATCATCTTCGATCCAAATATTTTCGCGATTGCCACTGGCCTTGAGGAGCACAACAACTACGCGGTCGATTTCATCGAGGCGACGCGCTGGATCCGACAGAACCTGCCACACGCTCACATCTCCGGCGGCGTCTCGAATCTCTCGTTTTCGTTCCGGGGCAATGAGCCGGTGCGCGAGGCGATGCATTCGGTGTTCCTGTATCACGCCATCAAGGCCGGCATGGATATGGGTATCGTCAATGCCGGGCAGATGATCGTCTATGACGACATCGATCCCGAGCTGCGGCAGACCTGCGAGGATGTCATCCTCAATCGTGACCCCGGCGCTTCTGAGCGACTGCTGGCGCTGGCGGAAAAATTCCGTGGCCAGGGCAAACAGACCAGAGAGCAGGATCTCAGTTGGCGCGAATGGCCGATCGAAAAGCGTCTCAGCCATGCGCTGGTGCACGGCATCACCGAATATATCGAGATCGACACCGAGGAAGCGCGCAAGGCTTCCAAACGGCCGCTCGACGTCATCGAGGGCCCCCTGATGTCAGGTATGAACATCGTCGGTGACCTGTTTGGCGACGGCAAGATGTTCCTGCCGCAGGTGGTGAAGTCGGCCCGCGTGATGAAGCAGGCGGTCGCCTATCTGATGCCGTTCATGGAAGAAGAGAAGGCCCGCAATCAGGCCAACGGCGTTGCCGAAGGTGGATCGAATTCGGCCGGCAAGATCGTGCTCGCGACCGTCAAGGGCGACGTGCACGACATCGGCAAGAACATCGTCGGCATCGTGCTGCAATGTAACAATTTCGAGGTCGTCGATCTCGGCGTGATGGTGCCGGCCACCAAGATTATCGAAACCGCGAAAACCGAGAAGGCCGACATCATCGGACTGTCGGGGCTGATCACGCCTTCGCTGGACGAGATGAGTTTTCTCGCCGGCGAACTGGAACGTCAGGGGCTGAAGGTGCCACTACTGATCGGCGGCGCCACGACGAGCCGCGTGCACACCGCCGTCAAGATCGACCCGAACTACCCCGGCGGGCCCGTGGTGCATGTCAATGACGCCAGCCGTGCGGTTGGCGTCGCCTCCTCGCTGCTGTCGCCGGACCGCAAGACGGCCTATGCAGCGGACATCCGTGCCGAATATGCGCGAATCTCCGATGCGCATTTCCGCGCCCAGGCCGACAAGAAGCGGCTGAAGCTTTCGGACGCCCGCGCCAATGCGCCGACGATCGATTTTGCCGCAAAGCCGGCGACGAAGCCGGCGTTTCTCGGCATCCGCAGCTTTGCCGATTATGACCTTGCTGAACTCGTCGACTACATCGACTGGACGCCATTTTTCCAGACTTGGGAGTTGGCGGGGCGTTTCCCGGCCATCCTCGACGATCCCAAGGTCGGCGAGGTCGCCCGCTCGCTTTATGACGACGCCCGCAAGATGCTGGAGCTCATCGTCAAGGAGAAATGGTTCACCGCGCGAGCCACGATCGGTTTCTGGCCGGCCAATGCGGTCGGCGATGACATCGTTCTCTATGCCGACGAGGCGCGGAGCAAGCCAATCGCCACGCTTCACACGCTGCGTCAGCAACTCGAAAAACGCGAAGGCCGCTTCAACTCCGCTCTGTCCGATTTCATCGCGCCGGCGGCGTCCGGCGTTCCGGATTATGTTGGCTGCTTCGTGGTGACCGCAGGCATTGGCGAGGACACCGTCGCTGACCGCTTCAAGAAGGCCAATGACGATTATTCCTCGATTCTTTGCAAGGCGCTGGCCGACCGGCTGGCCGAGGCCTTCGCCGAACGCATGCATGCGCGGGTGCGCCGCGAATTCTGGGGTTATGCCGCGGATGAACAGCTCACCTCGCAGCAGTTGATCCTCGAGGAATATCAGGGCATCCGCCCGGCGCCCGGCTATCCGGCGCAGCCGGACCACACCGAAAAGGCAACGTTGTTTGCGCTGCTCGACGCGGAAAACACCGCCGGCGTGAAGCTGACAGAAAGTTACGCGATGTGGCCGGGCTCCTCGGTCTCAGGGCTCTATTTCAGCCATCCCGAAAGCTTCTATTTCGGGGTCGGCAAGATCGAGCGTGACCAGGTGGAGGATTATGCCGCGCGCAAGGGCTGGGAGGTTGCGGAAGCCGAGCGCTGGCTGGCGCCTGTGCTGAATTACATCCCCTCGGCGGCAGCCAACAGGCCAGCAGGCGCGACGTTTGCGGCGACCCCGGCCAACGATACGCCACCGGCCGATCTCGCCTCGCATCCGCAGGGCTGCGGCTGTGCTTTCCATCTGGCCTGGCGGCAGAAGCGCGTCGGCACCGGTTAAGACGCGCTTCGCGCTTTTGGCCGGACATGACGATTTCGTCTACGCCATCACGCTACAGACACCTGGTGCTAAGGAGCTAGCCGCTGGGCGGTGCCAAGGGCTGCACGATCTCCTTGAACGCCGTGAGCGCCTCGCAATACGCGGACTGCGCAGCCAGCGCCGGATAGCGTTCGGACGAAAACAAATGCGGGTGGGCTTCCCGCGTGAAACGAAGGCCGCAGGCGACCGCAATATCGGCATGCGCGATGCGCTCGCCGAACCAATAGCGCGAGGCAATGTCGCCGCGCTCATTCTCCAGCAACTGCAGCACATCGGTGATCTGCTGCTCGCAGCGCGCAACCCAGAGCGCCAGCGGCTCCCTCCGCAGCACGCGCTCATAGAGCAGGCTGACGGCCTTGTCTCCGAGGCCGCAGGCGAGCGCCGAAATCCGCAGATGCCGCCGCCGCATCAGGCCACTGCGCGGCACCAGTGCCCTCTCCGGTTCGACGAATTGATCGAGATAATCGAGGATCGCCCCGCTTTCGATCACCACCTCGCCATCGTCGGTCACCAGCGTCGGCACACGCCGCAGCGGATTATATGCAGCGATCTTCTCGGCATCGCCAAAGGTCGACCATGGCCGGTGTTCGAAGCGCAGATCGTACAGATAGAGCGCGAGCGCCACGCGTCGTACGAAAGGAGAATCATATTGGCCGATCAGGATCATGCGCCTGCCGTGCGTTGCCGGGAGACAGCCATGCTATCCCTCTCCCGGATCGCTTGCCAGCACACCTTTCATGGCATTTGCCCATCCTGCGAGCTTGCGCATGCGCAGGCCTTCATCCATCGCCGGTGTGAAGCGACGCTCGAGCCGCCAATGATCGGCGAACTGCCCGGGCTCGGGATAGACGCCTGCATGAAGCCCGGCGAGATAGGCAGCGCCGAGCGCGGTGGTTTCCTGAATCGCGGGCCTATCCACCGGCGCATTCAACAGATCGGCGAGCCGTTGCATGGTCCAGTCGGAAGCCACCATGCCGCCATCCACCCGCAGCACGACCTCGGCGGCTTTCGCCTCCGGCCAATCGGCGCGCATCGCGGACCACAGATCGGCGGTCTGATAGCAGACGCTTTCCAGCGCCGCATGGGCCAGTTCCGCCGGACCGGTATTGCGCGTCAGCCCGAACAGCGCGCCGCGCACGCGTGGATTCCAATAGGGTGCGCCAAGGCCGACAAAGGCCGGCACCAGATAGACTTCCTGTTCGGGGTCGGACCGCTCTGCTAGCGGCCCGGTCTCGCTTGCGCCCTTAATGATGCCAAGCCCATCGCGCAACCATTGCACGGCCGAGCCCGCCACAAAGATCGAGCCTTCAAGGGCATAGGTGCGCACGCCCTTCAATTGATAGGCAATCGTGGTCAGAAGCCGGTTCTGGGAGCGAACCGGCGTCGTGCCGGTATTGAGCAGGGCAAAACAACCGGTGCCGTAGGTGGATTTGATCATACCCGGCGAAAAGCAAGCCTGCCCGATAGTGGCCGCCTGCTGGTCGCCGGCCATACCGGCGATCGCGACCGGCCCGCCAAGCAGTTCGGGTGCCGTATCGCCAAAATGGCCGGAGCAATCCCTGACCTGCGGCAGCATGGCGCGCGGCACGCGCAGGATGTCGAGCAGTTCGTCATCCCAATCGCCCGTGTGGATGTTGAACAGCAGCGTGCGCGAGGCATTGGTGGCATCGGTGGCATGGACGCGGCCGCCGGTCAGCCGCCACAACAGGTAGCAGTCGATGGTGCCGAACAGCAATTCGCCGCGTGCCGCGCGCGCACGCGCGCCGGGCACCTGATCGAGCAGCCACGCGATCTTGGTGCCCGAAAAATAGGGATCGATGATCAGGCCGGTCCTGGCGGTGATGACCGCTTCATGGCCCTCGCCTTTCAGTTGGGCGCAGATCTCTGTGGTACGACGGTCCTGCCACACGATGGCGCGATGGATGGCCTTGCCGGTGGTGCGGTCCCACACCATCGTCGTTTCGCGCTGATTGGTAATGCCGATGGCGGCAATGTCTTTTGCCGCGAGGCCAGTTTTGGCGAGCACTTCCCGACAGGTCGCAAGCGTCGAGGTCCAGATGTCCTCCGGCTCGTGCTCGACCCAGCCCGAAGCAGGAAAATGCTGCGGGAATTCATGTTGCGCCAGGGCGAGGACGGACAAGTCCGCGCCGAACAGGAGGGCGCGCGAAGACGTTGTGCCCTGATCGATGGCGAGCACATAGGATGACCCGTGCGGCATTGTCGTCGTCTTCCACCATCGCGGCCACGACGGCCAGGCACCACAAAGCGGCAGAGCCCAACGCCGCCGCGTTCTTCATGCGCGAGCGGATGGGCGGGCGTGCCGCTAGACCAGCCCCTTGCCTCCGGCAACACGGCGCAGATGATAATCCGTATCGCCGAAGGTCTGTTCGATCATGGTGAGCCGCTTGAAATAGTGGCCAATCTTGGCCTCCATGGTCATGCCGATGCCGCCGTGGAGCTGCACCGATTGCTGACCGATGAACTTCGCCGATTTGCCGATCTGGACTTTGGCCGCGGCCACCGCGTTGGCGCGCTCGGCCGCATCCTCGAAGTCGGCAGCCACGGTCGCAAACAGCGCCATGCTGCGAGCCTGCTCCAGCGCCACGAACATGTCGGCGGCACGATGCTGCAAGCTCTGGAAACTACCGATCGGCACACCAAACTGCTTGCGGGTCTTGATGTATTCGACCGTACCGGTCAGCGCCTCCTGCATCGCACCGACCGCCTCCGCGCACAGCGCAATCCGAGCCTCGTCGATCACCCGCTCGATCAGCGGTAAGGCATTGTCAGCATCGCCGATCATTTGATCGGCGGCGACCTCGACGCCGGTCAGGGTAATGTCGGCGGCATGTTGCCCGTCTTGGGTGGGATAGGATTTCTTCGTTAAGCCCTTGGTATCCGCCGGCACCAGAAACACGCCGACCCCCGCGCTGTCGCGCTGACCTCCACGAGTCCGCGCCGTCACGATGAAGGTGGCGGCGCTGCCGCCGTTCAACACAACGAACTTCTCGCCGTCGATAACCCAACCGGCACCGGATTTGCGCGCCGTGGTCGAGACATCGAACAGATCGTAGCGCGAATTCTTCTCCAGTTGCGCCAGCGCGAAAGTCTTGCTGCCATCGATAATGCCGGGAAGATGAGCCGCGCGCTGAGCCTCTGAACCGCCGTGGCGCAAAAACCCGCCGCCAAGCACGACGGTGGCCAGATAAGGCTCAACCACCAGCGCCTTGCCGAGCGCTTCCATCACAATCATGGTCTCGACACCGCCGCCGCCAATGCCGCCATCGGCTTCCGCAAACGGCAGTCCCAAAAGGCCCTGCTCGGCGAGCTTTGCCCAGAAGGCAGGGCTCCAGCCTTCCTTCTCGGTCATGTATTTCTTGCGCTGCTCGAAGTCGTAGGCACTCTTCAAGAGTCCCTCGACGCTTTCCTTCAGGAGCCGCTGCTCTTCAGAGAGATCAAAATCCATGGTGACAGCCTTTTACAACTCGCAAACGGTCGGGCGTGAATTCCAGGTAAGCTTGATTAGAGTCCAAGCACCGCTTTGGCGATGATGTTGCGCTGGATCTCGTTGGAGCCGCCGTAGATCGAGACCTTGCGATTGTTGAAATAGCTCGGCGCAATCTGCGCGGTCCAGTCCATCGCCTCGTTGGTGCCCTCGTCGCCATGGACATCATAGGGAGCGGCGAACGGGCCGATCACTTCCATCAGCAATTCCGTGGTGACCTGCTGGATTTCCGAGCCTTTGATCTTGAGCACCGAGGAGGCCGGATTCGGCTTGCCCTTGCCATGCTTGCCCTCATCGGCGACGACCCGAAGCTGCGTCAATTCCAGCGCCTTCAGATCGACCTCGACCTCCGCAAGTTTCTCGCGAAATCGCGGGTCTTCGATCACCGGACGACCGGCGGACAACACCTGGGAGGCGAGCTTGCGAATCCGGCGAATCCGCTCTTTGGAGACGCCCACCCGTGCGATGCCGGTCCGCTCGTTGCCGAGCAGGAATTTCGCGTAGTCCCACCCCTTGTTCTCCTCGCCGACGAGATTGGCGACGGGCACCTGAACATCGTCGAAAAAGACTTCATTGACCTCTTGGCCGCCATCGATGGTCTGGATCGGACGCACCGTGATGCCCTTCGACTTCATGTCGATCAACAGAAACGAAATGCCTTCCTGCTTCTTGGCGGCGGGATCGGTCCGCACCAGACAGAATATCCAATCGGCATATTGGGCGAGCGTGGTCCAGATCTTCTGACCGTTGACGACATAGACATCGCCCTTGCGCTCCGCCTTGGTCTTGAGGGAGGCCAGGTCCGAGCCGGAGCCGGGCTCGGAGAACCCCTGGCACCACCAATCGTCGACGTTGGCGATCCGCGGCAGGAAATGCTTCTTCTGCTGTTCGTTGCCGAACGTGTAGATGACGGGCCCGACCATGCTGACGCCGAAGGGCAGTGGCGAAGGCGCCGGCACCATCATCAGTTCTTCATTGAAGATGTATTGCTGCACCGATGTCCAGCCGGTGCCGCCATATTCCCTGGGCCAGTGGCTGACGCCCCACCCCTTTTTGTTCAGGATGCGCCACCATTCCACCAGCTCCTGCTTGGTTGGACTGCGGCCCTCTTCCAGCTTTCGACGAACCGAAGCCGGCACGCTGTCCTTGAAGAACTGTCGCACATCGTCCCGAAACGCCAGTTCTTCCTTGCTGAAATTGAGATCCATCGAATCCTCCCGGCGATCAGCGGCGCGAATCTGAGCCTGTTGCTACGTAGTCTTTATCATGGCGGGGCCCTAAGCGACCCGGCCAGAAAGGATCAATCACTGGATGATTTCGAACAACCCGGCTGAGCCCATGCCACCGCCGACGCACATCGTGACCACGGCATATTTGGCTTTGCGACGGCGACCCTCGATCAGCGCATGCCCGGTGAGCCTGGCGCCCGACATGCCATAGGGATGGCCGATCGAAATTGCGCCGCCATTGACATTGAGCTTCTCGGGATCAATGCCGAGCTTGTCCCGGCAATATACAACCTGCACTGCAAAGGCTTCGTTCAGCTCCCAAAGGTCGATGTCGTCGATCTTGAGGCCGTGACGCTTGAGCAGGCGGGGCACCGCAAACACTGGCCCGATGCCCATCTCATCCGGCTCGCATCCGGCGGAAACAAAGCCGCGGAAGATTCCAAGCGGCTTGAGGCCCTTCTGCGCGGCGAGCTTGTCGCTCATCACCACGGTGGCACTTGCCCCATCCGATAACTGGCTGGCATTACCGGCGGTGATGCTGAAACCGTCTCCGCGCACCGGCTTAAGGCTGGCGAGCCCTTCGGCGGTCGTGTCGGGCCGATTGCCCTCGTCCTTCGACAAGATCACTTCCTTGAAAGACACTTGTCCGGTGGCCTTGTCGGCGACGCCCATATTGGTGGTGATCGGCGCGATCTCGTCGTTGAACTTGCCGCCCTGCTGAGCGGCAGCCGTGCGACGCTGGCTTTCCAGCGAATACTCATCCTGGCGCTCGCGCGAGATCTTATAACGTTTGGCGACGGTCTCGGCGGTGTCGAGCATCGCCATGTAAATATCCTTCTTCATCGCCTGCAGCGCAGGGTCGACCGCGTGAAACGTATTGACGTGCTCGTTCTGGACTAGGCTGATCGACTCGCCCCCGCCGGCCACCGCGATCTCCACGCCGTCAAACAGCACTGAGCGCGCGGCAACCGCGATCGCCTGTAGTCCGGAGGCGCATTGGCGATCAATTGTGGTGCCCGCCACATCGACCGGCAGCCCGGCGCGCACCAGGGCCTTGCGTGCGATGTTATAGCCGGTGGCGCCCTGCTGCAGGGCGGCGCCCATCACCACATCCTCCACTTCCTTCGGATCCAGCTTGGCGCGCGCCACGGCGTGAGCGATGACGTGGCCAAACAGCGTGGCGCCTTCGGTGGCGTTGAGCGCGCCGCGATAAGCCTTGCCGATCGGAGTGCGGGCAGTAGAGACGATGACGGCGTCGGTCATGGACGAGCTCCTGTTGCTGGTGTGGCAGTCGGGCTCTCACGAATGAACCGGCCCGGCAGAATGTGACCTTGCGGTCTGTGGAGTCCTCCCGACTTTCGCGCGCCCTTGATTGGGGGGAAGCCAGGACGTTTTGAGGCATGACGAGCTGCTGTAGCGGAAGGTGGGCGGACTGGCTGGTCAATCATGCTTCACCTCAAGCATAAACGCCGCCCGGCCTGCAGGCAATCTGACGAAAGCCGTAACGCTCGATCCGCGGGGAAATCGCTCCTCGTGCCGGCAACAGAACGCTGCCGCGCTTTTAGCCGCCCTTTTAAGGCGGCTGTTTTTTAAGCGGCCTTGGCCTTCTCTGCCAACGAGGCGAAGGTCTTGCCTTCGGCGGCGAGCCGCTTGAGCAGAGACGCCGGTTCGAGGCTCGGATCGTTGGTCTGCTTGGCATAGAACGACAACCGGTCGGCAACATGCTTGAGCCCGACCAGGTCCGCATAGAACATCGGACCACCGCGATAGACCGGCCAGCCATAGCCGTAGATCCAGATGACATCGATGTCGCTCGGACGCGAGGCGATACCTTCTTCAAGAATGCGCGCGCCCTCATTCACCATCGGATAGACCATGCGCTCCAGGATTTCCTCATCCGAGATCGCCCGGCGCTTCAATCCGAGCCGCTGCAGGGTCTGTTCAATCAGCTTTTCGACTTCGGGGTCAGGCACCGGCGCCCGTGAGCCCGCCTCATATTTATAATAGCCCTTGCCGGTTTTCTGGCCGAAACGCCCGGCTTCACAGAGCGCATCGGCAATCTCCGACTTGATGCCCCGGTCTTTGCGGGAACGCCAGCCAATATCGAGACCGGCGAGGTCTCCCATTGCAAACGGTCCCATCGGCATTCCGAACTTGGTGACGACGGCATCGACCTGCTGTGGCAAGGCCCCTTCAAACAATAGCTTGTCGGCCTGCCTGGAACGCTGGCTCAGCATCCGATTGCCGACAAAGCCGTCGCAGACCCCGACGACGGCCGGCACCTTGCCGATCTTTCGCACCGTGGCTACCGCCGTAAGCAATGCGTCCGGGGCCGTCTTTGCGGCGCGCACGATTTCACACAGCCTCATCACATTTGCGGGGCTGAAGAAATGCATCCCGAGCACATCCTGCGGGCGCTTGGTCATCTTCGCGATCTCGTTGATGTCCAGATAGGAGGTATTACTGGCCAGCACCGCGCCAGGCTTGGCATGCTGGTCAAGCGCGCCGAACACCTCTTTTTTCACCGCCATGGTCTCAAAGACGGCCTCGATGATCAGGTCAGCGTCCCTGACGTTCTCAAGACCGACCACACCGGTGATCAGGGCCATCCGCTTGGCGGGCGCATCCGCGGGAATGCCCCCCCGCGCCGCGGTCGCCTCGTAATTCTTTTGGATCACGCCAAGGCCGCGCTTCAGCGGCTCGTCGCTCGTTTCAATCAAGGTGACGGGAATGCCGACATTGGCGAACGACATTGCGATGCCGCCCCCCATGGTGCCGGCGCCGATGATGGCGACCCGTTCTACCTTGCGCGCCTTGGTGCCCTCGGGGATGCCCTCGACCTTGGCCGCGTCCCGTTCGGCAAAAAAGGCATAGCGCTGGGCTTTCGACTGATCCCCGGATACCAGCTTGAGAAATCCCTCCCGTTCTTTCTTCATGCCCTCATCGAACGGCAGTTCGATGGCGGCCTTGATCGCGTCAGCAGCCTCGAACGGCGCTTCCATACCGCGGGCTTTCTTGGTGAAGGCCGCAACCGCATTGGTGAAGATCGAACGATCGGCCTTTGCCGCCGCAAGCCTGCTGTCGTCGTCCCGAAGCTTGCGCAGCGGACGCTTCTCAGCCACCGCCTTGCGCGCGAAGATAACCGCGCCGGACGCCGGCCCTTCGACGATTTCCTCGATCAAGCCTGCTTTCAGGGCTTCGGGCGCCCCGATCGGGTCGCCGCCGACGATCATTTTGACCGCCAATTCGGGACCAACGGCCCGCGGCAGGCGCTGGGTTCCACCGGCGCCGGGCAAAAGGCCGAGTTTCACCTCCGGCAGACCCAGTTTGGCGTCCTTGGTCGCGACCCGGAAATGGCAGCTCAGCGCCACTTCGAGACCGCCGCCCAGCGCGGTGCCATGGATCGCGGCGACGATCGGCTTCGGACTGCTCTCCAGGAGATCAAGAACCTCGTGAAGCGAAGGCGGAACGGGCGGTTTGTTGAATTCGGTGATGTCTGCGCCGGCGATGAACGTCCGTCCGCCGCAGGTCAGCACGATCGCTTTGACCTGGGAGTCCGAAATGGCACTTTTGACACAGTCGAAGATGCCGCCCCGGACGGCGGCACTCAGCGCGTTGACGGGCGGACTGTCGATTGTAACGACGGCGACATCATCTTGGCGCTCGAGTTTGACGACTGTGCTCACGAGACTCTCCTTGGGTGTGTCAATTTTTCGCAGACCGCTAATTTCGCAGCGCGGAATTTCATTCCACATCTTGACAGCGAGGGTTATTTTTAAGCACCTGCCTTGTAAACGAAAGAGCAAGGGCTGGAAAGATTACGACTTTTCGCTCCAGCAAAGCCATATTGAAAACGTTCACGAATTCGATCGTGAACCGCGGGTGCGCAGTCAGGGCGATGAAATATCAGCGAAAGAGGGCGACGAGCAATCGAAGCTTCTGGTCGCGCTTTCCCGTGGCCTCGAATTGGCGCCCGGCTGCCGATCGCGACCATGGCCATGGGCCGGGCTTATCTTAGGGCACTCTCCAAGGCCGATCGTGTTTCGCTGCCGCGAGAGCTTCGGGCTCGGGTTGGCAACCTGCCAGCCATACGCGATGGAATCGAGCGCGCCGGCGAGAAGATCGAACGGCACGGCTTTACAACATCGGCGGGAGAATGGCAGAAACGGCATCCATGCTGCGGGGGCGGCGTTGAGGCTTAACGACGGAACCGGACAATACGCTTTCATTTGCGGGGCTCCGGCGTTTCTTTTTTCCGAAGACCGGCTGATCAACGATATTGGACCTCGCCTCGTAGCGATGGTATGGAGCATCGAAGCCGGACTAGATAGCGCGGCACTTCTGGAAAGAACAAACAAGGACGAAAGCAGGAGGAAGGGTTACACGTGCGCTCGAAAAGACCAGATAATTTTCATCGGTGCGGCCGCCCCTTGGGCGGTGCTTGCCTGACGATTGTAGCGGGTGGATCGAAATGACGCAGGCAGCAGCAAACGTGAGCAATCGGTCGCCGCTGCTAGCGGTCCGAGATGTCAGTGTGGTCTTCGGAGGCATCATCGCCCTCAACGGCGTGTCTTTTGACATGCACGAGGGCCAGATTCTCGGCCTGATCGGCCCCAATGGCGCCGGCAAAACCACCCTCTTCAATTGTCTCAGCCGGCTGTATCAGCCGAGTTCGGGCGACATTTTGATGGAGGACCAGAGCATTCTGCGGCGTCCGGCGCATCGGATCTCCGAGATCGGCATTGGTCGCACCTTCCAGAACGTAGCGCTCTTTCCGAACCTTTCCGTCCTCGACAACGTGCGCGTGGGAAGCCATGCCCGCACCATGAGCGACATCTTCAGCGACTCCTTGCGTCTGCCATGGGTGCGCCGGACCGAAGCCGCTGTGAACAAGGACGTTCACGAAATCCTTCGCTACCTTGATTTGGAAAACGTGGCTCATTCGATCGTTTCAGGGCTGCCCTTCGGCACCCAGAAACGCGTCGAACTGGCGCGTGCGCTGGCGGCCAATCCGAAAATCCTGCTGCTCGACGAGCCCGCGGGCGGCCTGAACCATGAAGAAGTCTACATCCTTGGCGACCTCATTCGGCGGATTCGCGACGAACGCAACATGACGGTGCTTCTCGTCGAACACCACATGGGGCTCGTGATGTCGATCGCAGACCATGTGGTCGCGCTCAACTTCGGACGTAAACTTGCCGAAGGAACTCCCGCCCAGGTGCAATCCGATCCGGATGTGATCAAAGCCTATCTGGGGGAAAAGCATCAATGACAACCATGCTCAATGTTCGCGACCTGCGGGCCTATTACGGCCAGGTCCAGGCGCTCCATGGCATCACCTTTTCGCTCAACGAGGGAAGCCTGACGACCCTGCTCGGCGCCAATGGCGCGGGCAAGACCACGACGCTGCGGGCGATCTGCAACATGATCCGCTCGACCGGCTCGATTGAATTCGAAGGCGCCCCGATCACCGGCCGCACCACGGAGAATGTGGTTCGCCTCGGCATCGCGCATGTACCACAGGGCCGCGGCACCTTTACGACAATGACTGTCGCGGAAAACCTTCAGCTCGGTGCGATCACCCGCAAGGACCATGCCGGCATCGCCTCTGACATCGAGCGTATGTACGATTACTTTCCGGTCCTGAAGCAACGCCACACCCAGCAGGCCGGCACGCTTTCGGGCGGCGAGCAGCAGATGCTTGCGGTGGCTCGCGCGCTCATGCTGCGGCCGCGGCTGATGTTGCTGGACGAGCCGTCCTTCGGTCTGGCTCCCCTGGTTGTGCGGGACCTTTTCAAGATCCTGGGCAAGATCAACCGCGAGGACAAGGTCAGCATTCTGGTCGTCGAACAAAACGCCCAACTGGCCCTGGAACTTGCCGACCAGGCCTATGTGATCGAAACCGGACGTATCGTGATGTCGGGCAAGGCCGACGAGATCGCGAACAATGAAAACGTCCGCAAGTCCTATCTGGGTTATTGAGGAGCCGGGCCGTGGAACTTTTAACCAATCAAATCCTGGCAGGCATCGCTTCTGGTGCGATTTATGCCTGTATGGCACTGGCCGTCGTCATGATCTACGAGGCCATCGACCACATCAATTTCGCCCAAGGCGAAATGGCGATGTTCTCGACGTTCATTTCCTGGCAATTCATGCAATGGGGCCTTGGTTTCTGGTGGGCCTTCATCATCACGGTAGCGCTGTCCTTTGTCGCCGGCATTCTGATCGAGCGGGTGTTGTTCAAGCCGTTGGTCAGGGCACCGGTTTTGACCAACGTCGCCGGCTTCATCGCGCTGTTTTACATCATCAACAGTTCGGCAGGCCTGATTTGGGATTTCACCATCAAGGAGTATCCCACTCCGTTCGGCTCAGCTCCGTTCCTCGGAAGCCAGCTGATCAGTTCCCATCAAGTGGGCATGATCTCGGTGACCTTCCTGCTGCTGATTTTCTTGTACTTCTTCTTCCAGTACACGCGGATGGGGCTGGCAATGCGGGCCGCCGCGTCACTGCCTGAATCGGCGCGGCTGGTTGGCGTTAACACCAGCTGGATGATCGCCCTCGGTTGGGGCATGGCGTCGGCAATCGGCGCGATCGCCGGCGTGCTGGTCGCGCCCGTGGTTTTCCTGGAGCCCAATATGATGGGCGGCGTTCTGATCTATGGATTCGCTGCCGCCGTGCTTGGCGGGCTCAACAGCCCATTGGGAGCCGTGATCGGTGGATTCCTGGTCGGCATCTTCGAGAACCTCGCCGGAACATATATTCCGAGTGTGGGCAATGAATTGAAGCTGCCCATCGCGCTGGCGTTGATCGTCGGCGTGCTGGTTTTTAAACCGGCCGGGCTCTTTGGCCGTTCAATCGTCAAGCGAGTTTGATCATGACCGCAGTCCAGGAAGTTGCCAACGATACACCGGCCGTGGAGGCCGTCCCGAAAAAGGCGATGACGCTTGGTGGCGGAGCGTCCTTGATCATGCTGCTGTTTTTGATATTTACGCCGCTCTTCGTGAAGAATTTCGTCATCTTCCAGATGACGATGTTGCTGATCTATGGGCTGGCGGTGCTGGCGCTAAACATCCTTACGGGTGGCAGCGGACAGTTCTCTCTTGGCCAGAGCGCCTTCTATGGGATCGGCGCCTATGTATCTGCAGTGCTGATCGAGTACTACCACGTCAATTACGCCTTGAGCCTTCCGGTCGCCGGCCTTACCTGCTTCGTCGCGGGCTTCTTGTTCGGGCTGCCCGCGCTTCGGCTCAGCGGTACCTATCTGGCGTTGGCAACTTTTGCGCTCGCAACGGCGATGCCGCAGATCTTCAAGCTCGGTTTCCTCGAGCACTGGACTGGAGGCGTCCAGGGGCTGGTCGTGAGTAAACCCGAGGCCCCGCTCTGGCTGCCGATGTCGCAGGACAAGTGGCTTTACTACTTCACCCTCGCCGTGGCGCTGGTGATCTATATTTTCTCCGTCAACCTGTTGAAGTCGCGCTCCGGCCGCGCGTTCATGGCGATCCGCGACAATGAGATCGCCGCTTCTGCCATGGGCGTCAATGTCTCCCTGTACAAGACCCTGGCGTTCGGCGTCAGCGCCGGCATCACCGGCGTAGCGGGTGGACTCGGGGCCATCGCGGTGCAATTCGTTGCTCCCGACGGTTATACAATCCTGCTCGCGATTCAGCTGTTCCTTGGCATGGTCGTTGGCGGGGTAGGCTGGCTGCCCGGATCCATTGTCGGCGCGGCGTTCATCATCTTCATTCCGAACATCGCCGAGTCCATCTCCAAAGGATTGTCTGGAGTTTTCTTTGGCGTTCTCCTGTTCCTGATCATCTACGTGATCCCGCATGGTGCACGGCAGATCGCCGACCTCGCCGAAAACGTCCTGAGCAGGCTGAGGAAGGCATAGGCCGTCGCCGACACGGGCGTTAACGCCGCTCGGTATTCGACTAAATGAGGCTTCCGGCGAGACATTCGCCGGAAGCCTTTTTCTTGCTGGCCATTTCGGGAGGGTATTAACTGGCGGAGGAGCCCGCGCGGCTCCCCATAAAAACAAGCCTCTAGAAACCACGACCAGGGAGAGCTCAATGTCCAAGATTCCAGTTCACCTGAATCTGCTTTCGGCGGCGCTGGTGATCTTCTCGCTATCCGCGGGCAGCACGCTTGCTCAAAAGCGTTACGATCCAGGAGCGACCGACACGACCATCAAGATCGGCAACATCATTGCCTATAGCGGCCCGGCATCCGCCTATGGTGTCATCGGCAAGACTGAGAAGGCCTACTTTGACAAGATCAATGCCGAAGGCGGGATCAATGGCCGCAAGATCGTGTTCGTCAGCTATGACGACGGCTACAGCCCGCCGAAGACTGTGGAGCAGGCACGAAAGCTCGTCGAAAACGACGAAGTCTTGCTGATTTTCAATTCGCTTGGCACAGCATCGAATTCGGCAATTCAGAAATACATGAACACGATGAAGGTGCCGCAATTATTTGTCGCCACCGGCGCCAGCAAGTGGAATGAACCGAAGGAGTTTCCTTGGACCATGGGCTGGCAACCGTCCTATCAGACCGAGTCCCGAATCTATGCCAAGTATCTGATGAAGGAAAAACCTGACGCGAAGATCGGCGTTCTCTACCAGAATGATGACTTCGGCAAAGATTACCTCAAAGGCCTCAAAGACGGTCTCGGCGCCAAATCCTCGATGATCGTGGCTGAGGAAAGCTATGAGGTCTTGGAGCCCACGGTGGATAGCCACGTGGTGAAGTTGCGCTCCAGTGGAGCCGACGTTTTCATCAGTATCACCACGCCCAAATTTGCCGCACAGGCAATCAAGAGGGTTGCCGAACTCGGCTGGAAGCCATTGCAGATCGTGGTGAATGTCTCATCATCGGTAGAGGCGGTCATGAAACCCGCCGGGTTTGACAATTCACAAGGCATCCTTTCGGCCACCTACGGCAAGGATGGTTCCGACGCGCAATGGGACAACGACCCAGGCATGAAACGATTCTATGCGTTTCTCGAGAAATATTTTCCCGAGGGAAACAAGTCCAATAGCTTCGTAGTTTACGGATATGGCGCCGCGCAGACCATGGTGAAGGTCCTGCAAATGTGCGGCGATAATCTAACCCGAGAGAACGTAATGAAGCAGGCCGCCAGCCTGAAGAACGTCGAGCAAGACACGCTCTTGCCCGGCATCACGATCAACACCAGCGCCACCGATTTCGGCCCGATCGAGCAGCTCCAGATGATGCGTTTCAAGGGCGACCGTTGGGAAATGTTTGGCGACGTCCTCAGTGACAATATTGGTGGCTAGCCAGATGTGCCGGATCTAAATGCAGCCCCCGCCATGCGGTCGGCGGGGGCGTTTTCGTTTACAATGCTACGATCATAACGCGAACTGCCCTTTGCGAAGCCTACAGCGATGACAAGCGCCCGCCCCCTTCTGCGCGCGATCTTTGATGCCGCCGTTGCGGCGGCTCATCCCGGCCAAATTTTGAAAAACTATTTGCCGGCCGCGCCGAAGGGGCGGGTGATTTGTCTTGCCGCAGGGAAGGGCGCCGCAGCCATGGCTGCGGCAGCCGAACAACATTATCTGGAAGGTCTCGGGCTTTCGCCGAACCGCCTGACCGGGATCGCGACTACCCGGCATGGCCATGGCGTGCCGACCCTGTGTGTCGAAGTGATCGAGGCGGGCCATCCCACGCCCGATGAAGCGGGACTGAGAGGCGCCCAAAGGAGCCTGGAACTGGCCCATTCTGCGAGGGCCGATGATTTGCTGCTGGTGCTGCTATCGGGCGGCGGTTCGGCCAATTGGGTCGCGCCAGCCGCAGGTGTTTCGCTCTCCCAAAAGCAGGAGCTAACCGGGCAACTGCTACGTTCAGGCGCACCGATTGGAGACATCAACGTCGTGCGCAAGCATCTGTCGCGTATCAAGGGAGGTCGGCTCGCGCGGGCCGGCCGGAAGGCCGATATCGTCACCCTGGCGATTTCGGATGTCCCGCATGACGACCCCTCGGCGATTGCATCTGGTCCCACCGTGCCCGACCCGACAACACTTGCCGACGCGCGCGCCGTCATAAGAAAATATAGGGTGCCCATCGGCGCCACGGTCCGTGCCGCCCTTGACGACGCCGCCAACGAAAGTTGCAAACCGGGAGATCCTGTTTTTGCTCGAACGCGATTCGAGTTGGTGGCGCGCCCTCGAACCTCGCTGGACGCCGCCATCGCGGTGGCACAGCAGGCCGGCTACGCCATCATTGATCTCGGGGCTGATCTCCAAGGCGAGGCTCGGCAGGTTGCTGCCGATCAAGCGAGGCTGGCGGCAAAGATGCACGCGGAAGGCCGGAGGGTGGCCATTCTATCCGGTGGCGAGCTGACGGTGACGGTGCGCGGCACCGGGCGCGGCGGACCCAACCAGGAATATGCGCTGGCACTTCTCATGCAACTGAGTGACTTGAAGGGCAAGGACTTGAACGGCAAGAACTTGGAGGGCGTGGCAGCGCTCGCCGCCGACACTGACGGTGCCGACGGCGGCGGCGGACTTGCATCTGATCCCGCAGGCGCAATTTTCGACAAACGTACCTTTAAACAGATGAGTGCGCTTGGCCTTGACCCGACCGCCTATCTTGAGAGAAACGACGCCTCGGCTTTTTTTGAGGCGACGGGCGATCTGCTGTTGACCGGGCCGACCCTGACCAACGTCAACGACATAAGAGTGATCTTGATCAATTAAGCGGGACGCTGTCGGCGAGACGCCGAGGACTCGGCGAGAAAAAATCAGTGCGACTGCTTCGCTACGGGGGCTATGCGGCTCGTACCGTCTCCAGAAAGAGAGACACTTCGGACCGCAGAGTCTCCGATTGCCTGGAGAGCTGGTCGGATGCCTGGAGCAGGCTGGAGGCGGTTTCGCCGGCTTCCTCTGCCGCCGCGCTGACGCCCTTGATGTTGGTGGAAACCTCCGTTGTGCCACCGGCCGCAGAGTGCGCGCTGCGCGAGATCTCGGTCGTAGCCGTGCTTTGTTCCTCCACGGCAGCGGCTATGGCGGCGGAGACTTCCGACATATTTCGAATGACGTCGGTGACGCTCCGGATCGTTACAACCGATTCCGACGTCGATTGCTGGATATCGCCGATCTGCGCCGCAATCTCCGAGGTGGCTTTGGCGGTCTGCTCCGCCAGACCCTTGACCTCGGAAGCAACGACCGCGAAGCCTCGGCCCGCCTCGCCCGCCCGGGCTGCTTCGATGGTCGCGTTCAGCGCCAGCAGGTTGGTTTGGGATGCGATATTGGTGATGAGATCGACAATCGCTCCGATCTTCTGCGCAGCTTCCGAAAGCCGGTCAATGGATTTGCCCGCCTCATCCGCACCATGCGCGGCTTTGCTGGCAATCTCGGCAGAATCCTGGGCGCGACGACCGATCTCCGCAATGGAAGCGTTGAGCTCTTCGGCAGCGGCTGCGACGGCATTTACGCTGTTGAGAGCTCCCTGCGAGGCTCTATCCACCGCTTCCGATCGATCCGAAGTCTGGTTGGTTGCGGCCTGCACGGCCTGCGCGCTTGAGCGCAATTCGGTCGCGGCAGACGCAACGATGCCGACCACCCCGCCAATCTTCACTTCGAAATCGCCGGCCAAGCGCTCCAGCAAAGCACGCCGCTCCCGCTTTCCTGCCTCCGTATAGACGGAAATCGCGAGGTCCATATCCAAAAGCGCCGCCTTGATCACGGCCTCCTGGATATCGCTCCGCCTGTCTCGTGACTTCCGCTGAAATCGCTTAACCGGATAGTCCAGAGCAATGGCCCGGACCAGTTCGGAAATCAGGGCGTTATAGCCGCCGATGTACCAACGGGGTTCAACCCCAAGTCGGCTGTGGACTTCGCCGATCTTCGTCACGGAGCTCATGTAAGATTGGTCGAATTTTCCATCCAGGATCATCGCCCAATGCTTCAGCTGCATATCGCTGGCATGGCGCACAACAGCTTCCGAGTTGAAGAACTTCGACGTCTCTGGAAACCTGGAAAGATGCCCGTAAAAATTATCGAGGATAGCGGGCATCTTGGTCAGAACGAACGGTCTGGCCTCGCGAAGGGCTTCGGCTACACGATTGTCGATGCGGTTGAATTGAAGTCGGACGCTACTGTCATTTTGATCGGTCATGGCTGCCCCGACGTAGGCCGTCGAAGCCGACGACATGAAAAATATTTCACGCCGACGATATAGGCAATGTGCCTAAAATTTCGTGTTCGACAGGTTAATAAAGCCTTACGCCATCGCGTCTCCGCTGCACGAAGGCATCCGCCAGGCGCGGCGCTCGAGCGCTGCCGTCTGCAGCTTGAAGACGGCGCTGATGGAAATTACGCTCGGCAAGAGCGAGGCTCGCCTGGTGACCGGCGACGTGGATCAAGGTAGACGGAAATAACCGGCTGAAACGGCACCGGCGCGCGGAGGGTCGAGTTGATCCCGCCGCGTGCCGGAAAGCCGATTTTTAATCGACCGCCGAGGCCGTTCCCGTACCTGTCGGTAGAATGCGGACGTTATTGGACGTGACTATTCCGTCACTTGCCGTCGCAATGATCAGACCGACAAACTGGAGGAATTTCGCAGTGTTGACGCTCTCCGCGTTCGCAGCGAACAGCACGTCCTTGTCACGCATCTGCAATTTGGACGACAGGAAGAAGCCTGCTCCGTTCCTCAGATCGACATTGTAAACGATGGTCACCGTTGGTCCCTGGAATTTCGAGTAATCGACGCCGAGACGTAAAGCCAGCTCCCGCAATCGCCTGCGACAGATTGATCTTCCACATGTCGCACAAAACTTTGGCCTTGCTGTCCCGTTGCGCCGAATACCAGGACCACCTGTGGTTCACGATAAAGATAGATCGTATCGCCGGGATGGACCCAGATGTTGTTGATCTGGTCATAGATCAACGACCCGAAGGGCACCATCGCCCGCTTGCCTGCCCGCTCGAGCGTCACCCAGGTCTCATATCCGGGACCCTTCGGACCGCCGGCACGGGTAATCCCGTCGAGAAGTCGTTCGCCTGCCGCGTTGGCCTGCAGCCGGGAGGGCAGGTTGACGTCGCCGGGCACGCTGACGAGGGATGTACGTTGGTCTACCAGCGCGACCACCGCTTGAGGTTCGATCGCACGGTTTCCAATTGCCTTGATGATGTCCTGCTGGACTTCCGAAGGCGTTCTTTCTGCTGCCTTGACTGCGCCGGCATATGGCACGGTGACATTGCCGTTGGAGTCGACCGACTGGTTCGGGATCTGGACGAAATTACCAAGGCCCACGCCCGCCTCGGATGGGATGAACACGCCGCCCGCCGCAGCTTCAAAGATCGTCACACTAACGACGTCACCGATTCCAAATTTGATTGTCGGAGGTGGGTGCCGATCGGGGAATGATGCAGCGATCCCGGCAGGGCCATATTCCGAAATGATCGATATAGCTTCAGAAGTAAACTTGATCATTCCGTAATTGGGGTCAGCATTCTCTCCGCTGAACTCGATGCTGGCCCGCTCGGGCCCTGACATCGGCATGATCGCCTCGCCCCGAGCAGGTGAGCGCTGGGAACCCGACGCGCTTAGAAAACCCGTGCGCCATCGCCGCAACATTCAAATCGTCGAGCACCACGGTGCTGCCATAAACTCGGAAACTGCTTGCCTAATTAGTATGCGTTTTTCGAACGACTTACCTCGAGCGCCGTCTTCACCAGAATGCTCAGATCAAGCCAGAGACTCCAGTTGTTGATGTACCAGATATCCAGCTCGATACGTTTTTTCATCTGTTCAATTCGCGAAGTCTCGCCACGAAAACCATTTACCTGAGCCCAGCCGGTGATACCGGGTTTGACGTGATGCCTGAAGGCATATTCGGAGAGAGCCTTGCCATACTGAGTGTCGTGCGCCAGCGCATGCGGTCTCGGTCCGACCAGCGACATCTCTCCCTTCAGAACGTTCAGAAGCTGCGGAAGCTCATCGATGCTTGATCGACGCAGGAAGTTACCCACCCTTGTGATGCGCGGATCGAATCGCCTGGCCTGCGTAATCTGAATTCCGTCCTCGGTCACCGTCATCGTACGAAATTTGAAAATCAGGAATTGCTTGACGTTAAATCCGTTCCGCCGCTGGCGGAAGAATACCGTCCCCGCCGAGTCCAATTTGATCGCGATGGCCGTCATCAACATCAGCGGCGAAAACACAATCAATGCGACCGAAGCAATGATAATGTCGAGCAGCCGCTTTTGCAGCTGTTCCCCGCGCGAGAGTGGACCGCGCTGTATCTGGATCGAAAGCGACGGTCCGATCGAGAAAAATGGGTGGTCGATAAGCGAACGAACGCAGCGATCCGGCAACAGGCTGACCGGCAGCGGCGACGAGCGCAGCCGGTCGCGGATCAATTCCAGCCTGCGCAGATCCGTCCAGGGAACGACCAGCACGACTTCTTCGGCACCCCGCTCGCGCGCCAGCTCGACTGCATGATCAATCGAACCGATTTCCTTTTCTGACATCGACAGACTGGATCCGCTAGCGCCGGAGAACGCCACCTGACCAATCGACGTAAGGCCAAACTTCTTCAGAAGAGCGCCCTCTTCGACAACAGCCAATTCGTTACGTGAACCAACAAGAACGACGCGCTTGCCCTGGAGTTGATTGTTGGAAATGGCGGCCGACAGCACGCGCTTGGTCAGCAATCGCGAACTCAGCAGCATAGCCAAGGCAGATAGAGCAAAAAATACGATCGAGCCTCGCGAGAATTCCGCACTGACCTTGAGCAGAAAGGCAATCAGTGCGAGCAACAGGCTGACCACCAGCCATTGGCTGACCACTCGCTTGAAATCGCCGTGGGCGGAAAAGATCGTTGTCAGACGATAATGACCGGCCGATTGAGCAATAAGGCAATACAGAACAGCCGCGATGACACCGGCGCCCGTGAAAGCGCTGATATCGCCGGACAAGCCATTGACCAGCAGTTGATAGCTGGAACTGCCGACGATTGCCGCGGCGACGATGAGCAGCGCATCAAATGCGAGCGCCGCATTTTGAATTGCGGCGAACGGAAAGTGAAAGCGGGTTGTCCTCGTTTGCGCCGCATTTTCGTCGGCTGTCCCGACGTTGGCAAAATTGGCGCCGTCGGGCGTTGAGGAGACGGTCTTCATCGCTTTGAGGGATTTTGGAGTGTTCAACGCTCTCTCCCGCTATGCTAAATCAACCGTAACTCGCTGATTTTCTAACACGCCCCTTCTTGCACCGCAATAATTTACCTTGCGCAGCGCAATATGAACCTGGTGCGACGCTTTTGTGCAATCTCGCGGCATTTTGATTTCTGCACGGCATGAAGTCTGCCGATGTGCCGCGCCGCTTTGCATCTAGCGACGCGTTGTTGTGCAAATTGCGGCGAGGGAAAAACACCGACGTGTGGAACTCTAACGTTTTATTTCACTTTTTTTTAGCGCCGCGTGTGGATGGTGAGGGAACCCCCGCTGCAGAGGCATTCATGCTTTTCATTTTTGTTTTTCTTGCTGGCATCGTCATGTTTTTTGGCTTTGCCCTGTGGAGATTTGTTGGTGTCACACTCTTGCTGATGGCGGGGCAAACCGTTTGGCAAAGCTACTTGGGCACGCCTGCATCGCAGATCGCGATGATCGTTGTCGCTCAAACCATTCTGCTGCAGCTAGGTTATTTTCTTGGACTTCTCATGGCCTATGGTCGAGAGCGCATCATTGGCGGTGAAGGCTTCACGGCCCTGCCCGTGGGCGAACCTCTACCAAAGGTCGTTCCTCTGCACGGCGGCAGTGCTGAACATCTCGATTCATAACGGGAATCGAACGCTCCAAGCTTTTGCTGTTTTTTCTTCGTTCAGGCGGGCGTCAGGCCCGGCGTTCCGCTGGACCGCCAACGCGACATTCAGGGCGCATCGGTTTGGGCGCTTTAGCCGCTCGAGTGACTTGTTCTCCCCGTTTTGAGAAAGAGGACAGACCGAGACCGTCACGTGTCAATGTTCCCGCAAATGCCCCCCTACATGGTTCCTGATACGTATTTTATCAGGCAGCGCGCCAAATTCTTGTCTATTGCTGCATTGCAAAATGCCGATTAGAATTTGACGCAACATGGAACCAACGACGGCATACCATTTGCGATCGGCGGTCCGGTTTCCTGCCGGCCCGGCGCGTTGCCTTTCTCGCTCCAAGCCGACCGATATGTCTTTGCCTTTCAAGCGTGGGGAATAAGCGAAATGCGGATTGCTGTAGTTGGGACGGGCTATGTCGGGTTGGTGTCGGGAGCCTGTTTCGCTGACTTCGGCCACCATGTGACATGCATCGACAAGGACGAGCAAAAGATCAGCGCGCTGCAGCGGGGCGAGATACCGATTTACGAACCCGATCTAGATCGCCTTGTGGAAAGCAACGTCCGTGCGGGCCGTTTGGGTTTTACGACCAAGCTCGCGGAGCCGGTGAGCAAGGCTGATGCCGTTTTCATTGCGGTCGGCACCCCCTCCCGCCGAGGCGATGGCCATGCGGACCTGAGTTTCGTCTACGCGGTAGCCCGCGAAGTGGCCGCGGTCATGCAGGGCTTCACCGTGGTGATTACTAAATCGACCGTGCCGGTCGGTACGGGCGATGAAGTGGAACGACTGATCCGCGAGGTCAATCCAAAGGCCGATACTGCCGTGGTGTCGAACCCGGAGTTCCTCCGTGAGGGCGCTGCGATCCGCGATTTCAAGCATCCCGACCGGATTGTGGTGGGAACCGACGACCAACGGGCCCGGGACGTCCTGGCCGAGATCTATCGTCCTCTCTATCTCAATCAGTCCCCCATCATGTACACCGGGCGGCGAACGGCCGAACTGATCAAATACGCAGCGAACGCATTTCTTGCGACCAAGATCACCTTCATCAACGAGATGGCCGATCTTTCCGAGAAAGTAGGAGCGGACGTTCAGGCGATCGCGCGCGGCATCGGCCTCGATAACCGAATCGGATCGAAATTCCTTCATGCCGGCCCCGGATTCGGCGGCTCCTGCTTTCCCAAGGATATTCGCGCCATCATCCAAACCGCGCAGGACTATGATGCCCCGCTGCGCATCATTGAGACGGTTCAGGCGGTGAACGACACGCGCAAGCGCGCGATGGCTCGCAAAATCTCGGGCTTCTTTGGCGGCAACCTTCGCGGCAAGACCATCGCAGTCCTTGGCCTGACGTTCAAACCGAATACCGATGACATGCGCGAGGCACCCTCCATCCCTCTGATCGCGGCCGTCAAGGATATGGGCGCCCGCGTGCGCGCCTATGACCCCGAAGGCATGAATCAAGCCAAGCGGGAAATGCCCGACATCAGCTATTGCGAGAATCCTTATGAATGCGCCAGCGGCGCTGACGCGCTTGTCATTGTCACCGAATGGGAGGAGTTTCGCGCGCTCGATCTCGACCGTCTGAAGATAGAGATGGCTTGCCCGATCATTATCGACCTTCGAAACATCTACAACCCCGAAGAGTTAGCCGGGCGGGGCTTCCTTTACGAAAGCATTGGGCGCGCCTCACGGCCCCAGATTGACAAGGCGTTGTAAGCTCCGGGACCACAGCAAAAGGACTCCCGTCCACCGACCGGATCCTAGCGGTCAATGCCCGTGGCCCCTCCGCGCCGTTCAATGCTGCTATTGAGAACAAGACGGGAGCCAAATCCCAGCCAGCCCCCTGAACGCCGACCGCGAAGCCGACTCCACCGAAACAGATGATCAGACGGACCTAAAACAAACCGCGGTCGAATCGGTCGACACGGCAGAACCGGAAGATCTCTAAGACTTCCCTCGGGTTCAGCCTCTTACTGCCTCTCGTCGGAAGCTTCGCGCAGGCGGCGCTCTTCCTCGCAAAATTTCCTTGCAGATTTTTTCCTACCATCGTCATTTCGTCACAACTGGGGAATGAAATGCGCCGCAGACAACGCGGGAGTTCTCATGTTTGCGGCGATTACCCTATCGTTGATGGTCGGCTTCACGGCGGGATTTGCGATTCGTGCCAGGATTTCCGCTAAGCGGCGAAAGAAGTATTTGCGTTCCGCGACACGGTATCGTTATGGCAGGAACGAATGGTCAGCAGTCGGACCTCAGCGGGTGCGCCGAGCGTTCTGAGGAACGTCTGGCAGCGCCGCATCTGCTTCTGCTTCGGGCGACGCTCTTAGCAGTCGAAGATGATTCGCGAATGCCAGAAGCAGCCGCGGCGCTGGCGGCCTGCCGTCTCCCCAACCGGCGCCGCGAATCGAATCTGCGCTCGGCTTCCCGTCCGATTTTTCGACCCGCACCATGAACCGTGAGTGGCGCCAGCCACACTTACCTTCGGCATCTCAGTTCCAGGCCAACCAGAATTGCAGCCGCGCTGCTTGCGTTTGTTGATCCGCGCGCGAATGGCAAACGAGGCCACATCCTGCGTTCCAGCGTGCATGATTTCGTAGAGCGACTCTCAAAATGACACATTGGCGCGGTACCGCTTCGAGGGCTTCTGCGATTGCAGGTTCGTTCACACGATGGAGTTTTATTGCATGACCCCGGAAACCTCACCAATGCAAATCTCCGCCGAGAACATGAACTCCGCAGAGTTGGCTTCGCCGACGGCCACTCAGACGACATCGAGCATGGAGGTACCGATCCTGTTCGGGGTGGCGCTACTGGTCGTCGCGGCCACGGCGGGATGGCTTTTCTTTGTTGCTTGGTTTTTCTGGCGCGTCCGCGAATGGATTATGGGCTGACTGCCTTGAGCGACTGCCTGAGCGATCTCTGCACTCCCGGTACACGGGGGCCAAGGCAACTTCCATCATCCGACCAAAGCGGACGTTCTCTCGGGCCAAGCGACGGCCCGGTCATCGGACTTTCTCAGAACAGAGACAGTTCCTGCGCCGTCTTCAAGGCAGCGCAAATGATCATGGCCCACAAGGCAAAGTTGATTTCAAGCGCCACCAGCATCTCACGTCCCCGGGCCCGCTTGACGGCTCATCGTCTGAAGCGGAATTTTTTATTTGGTATTTTCGTACTGCTGTTTGTCGGAAATTTACAGCCCGACTTTTGTGCAACCGGGACGCATTAAGGCCGATCAGGGAAAGAATCTATCCGGAGCGCTACGGGGGAAATGACGGGCAGCCCGCGCATGGCAGGCACTTCTCCGGAGACGTCATTTTCAGATTTGGGCGGCAACCTGTTCCAGACCCATCAGGCGGGCCAGGGAGCGAACCTCGCGCTTCTGATCTTCTCGCAACTGAAACAGAAGCGGCATGGCAGCAAACTTGAGCTGCTGCACCTCAGCGGCGTCCGGATCAATCAACGGTGCTCCGGCGTTGGCGTTGGCGTTGGTGGAGCGCCCTGCATTGATCTTTCTGCCAACGGCACGCAGTGCGCTCTCGACGGCCGGCCAGTAGTATTCCTGGCCCGACGAAAGCTTCAGCCGCTCCTTGATGCCTGCGATCTGGCCGTCGCTCAGCAGAGGCTCAGGTTTTTGCGAAACAGGTTTCGCCAAGGCCGACTTGACCACAGCCGGAGCGGTCTCGGCTTTGACCGGATTTGCCTTGGCAGGTTTTGTCGGGGCGGCAGCCTGTCGGGCCGGCGCGGGATCCACCGCCTCAGCGGGGCCTTGTGGCGGCGATTCGGGCGATAGCGTGCCCGTGGTCAGTTCGAGTGCGGCAGAGTCCGTCAGGCGGACAGCCAGTCTGTCCCCCTTGTTTTCCCAATTGGAGAGCGGATGCGCTGCGCTCTGGATAACAGGCGACGGAATCGCGGCTCCCGCCATCTGGACGCTGTCGCGCATCAGGATGCTTGCCGCCGCGGCTCCCGCCACCAGACAGCCGGTCAACGCGACCGTCACTATCACCTGCCTCACGCCACCCTCCGTCAGCCGCGTCGTGCCCTGACCACTGGGTTCGACCATCAAATTGAGGCGTTAGAACGCCAGAGTTGAGGCGCCCTCGCCAGAAACTTCAAACCAGTTCGGCAGGCGCCGTCGCGCGCTCCTCGGCGAGGTCATAGGCCTCCTGGATATCGGCAACGATATCGGAAGCCTCCCACAGTGCCGCGGGCGCGATGGCATGCAGGCTGACGGTCCAGTTGCCGCCCTTTCGGCTGCGAGGGGTGCTGACGATGTCGAACTCGATATTCCGGCAGAGGGGGTTGCGGTAAAGTGCGTAGGCGACCCGATCCCGTATTTCGTTCAGCGTTATCGACGTTCGTTCGGAAAGGCCCTGCACATCCATGTCGCATCCCCATGATCCCGACCCTGCGTCGCCGCGATGGCGGCTCGACCAAGGATTTTTGGGCTCGATATGGTTAACGGCGACTTAAGCGGGCGGATGCGTTGGCCGCCCTCCGGCATTTCACTGACAGAGCGCGCGGGTCACGAAATTTTCGATCCGGCAGTCTCCGGGTTCGCGCTTATGGCCGGGCAAATAGACCTTGGCGGAACATTTCTCGGCAGCATCGGTGTCCAGGCTTTTGCCTTCCTTGTAGCCCTTGCTTTGGCACAGTCGATCGGCGCCTGCCTTGCAATCGGGCCCTCGGTTTGGCGCCAACGGACAGGCCGCACGGCCGGTCACAACCAAAGGCGGCGTAGTCAGCCTGGTCAGGCCGTCACCGACATCCTTGGTCGTATCCTTGGCCCGCGTGCTCAAATCTTCCAGGGTCTCGGAGGGGCTTTTCAGCGGCGGCAACACGGACATCGATTTCTCGAGGAGCTTGCCCATCTCCTCGATCAAGCCCGGTTTGGAATCGCCGTTCGGCGGCGAAGGCGCGTCAGGTCGTTGCTCGGAGGTGACTGGGACGGGCGGATTAGCTGGCGGCGGACCATCAGTCACCGATTGCGGCCAGACTGCGCCGACGGCCATGGCCTGGATCCACAAGGCAAGGCCAAGCGGGAGAGCGCAGCGTCGGGCGATTGATCTATCCAGCGCCAGGAAGTTGGTCATCTCGGCGAACTTACTCCAAACCCTCGGGTGAGCAAGACGGCGAGCCGCCAGTCAGAGCAGCTTGATGGCGACGATAAAACCCGCAACGAGGGTAGCCGCGCCGAGTGAGACCCACAAGGTAAGCCGCTTTTCAATCGCCTCTCTAATAACATCGCCATAGCGATTGAGGAGGATTGCCACAATGAAGAAGCGGCCACCGCGCGCGATGATCGAGCAAAGCACAAACAGACCGAGATTATAGCCCGCAAAACCCGACGCAATGGTCACCAGTTTATAGGGGATGGGGGTCAGTCCCTTCAGGATGATGATGACCGCGCCCCATTCGGCGTAGGCCGCACGGAAGGCATCGACCTTGCCGCCGAGACCATAGAACTGGATCAGCCAATGCCCGACGGAATCATATAGCACCGCGCCGATTGCATAGCCGAGCAAGCCGCCCGTCACGGAGGCGGCCGTACACAAGGCCGCATAAAGCCAAGCTCGTTCCGGCCGCGCCAGCGACATCGGAATAAGCATCACATCGGGCGGCACCGGGAAGAACGAGCTTTCGGCGAATGCCACCGCCCCCATGATCCAGAGGGCGTAAGGCTTGTGGGCGGCCTCGATACACCAATCATAGATACGTCTGAGCATGGCGCGATGAACCACCATGGGACAGATTTGTCCATGCCGGCCGGGATGAAAATGCGGATAAAACCGGGGTAAAGATCAGGACTGCTTGCCGCGGCCCGGTAGCGCGACAATCGGTCGCCGGGCTTGCGGGACCGCCACTGGGGGCGAGGACACCCTCGGCATTTTGCCCGTCGATTTGGGCAATTTCTCCGCGATGCCGAGCAACTGCTCGCGACGCTCCATCTCCCGCCACACATCCCGGGGTCGGATTCCGCACGCCACCCAGAGCACGGCCAGATTATAGAGTAGATCGGCGCTCTCGCGGACCACCGCCTCGGAGTCGCCGTTGATCGCATCGATCGCCACTTCAATGGCTTCTTCGCCGATCTTCTTGGCCATCTTGGTGATGCCGCGCTGAAACAGCTTGGCCGTCCGCGACGACTCAGGGTCGAGGTCACGAGCCGCGAGAATGGCGGCATATAGCCTGTCGAGCGAATCACTCATGTCGAGAGCCTAACTAAAAGAGATGGCAATCGCGTTAACGGTGCCCGCTGGGAGGCCGGTTCACGGCCCGGCAGCAGGCACCCATCGCAGGGTGCTCTTTCCTACGTTTGTTCCTAGCCGGACGCCGATTTCTCCGACCCCGGCTGCAAGCTGCTATCCAAGCGGCGGGCGAGCGCCTCCTCGGGGGAGTTTCACCCGGAACCGAAGAGCAGCGCAACGCTACCGACCCCTCGGATCGGTGAGGTAAAAAGCGCCGCGGCTGCTATATCTCCGGCCTCTCGCTGATTAAGATGGCAGGACAACGTCCCTCGCCTGCCGGATTTTCGCATGTCCCTGCTTCGTCTCTATGCCCGTGTTCTTGAGCTTCTTGGAAAGGAAGCTCGCCTGGGTTGGATTCTTGCTGGCGCCAATCTGTTGCTGGCTGGCACGCAGTTCGCCGAACCCGTTCTGTTCGGCCGGATTGTCGACACACTGTCGGGTCGCAGCACCGATCCGCAGACCTCCGCCTGGCCGTTGCTCCTGACCTGGGCCGGCTTCGGTCTCTTTACCATTCTGTGCAGCGCTGTGGTTGCCCTTCATGCCGACCGATTGTCGCACCGCCAGCGCCAGGCGGTTCTGACCAGCTACTTCGAACATATCATGCAATTGCCGCTGACCTTTCATACCGGAACGCATTCCGGCCGCCTGATGAAAGTGATGCTGAACGGTACCGACTCGCTGTGGCGGCTGTGGCTCGGGTTTTTCCGCGAGCATTTTGCCGCCATCCTGTCGCTGGTCGTACTGCTGCCGCTCGCGCTTTACATCAACTGGCGGCTTGCCATCCTGCTCTTCGTGCTTTGCGTGGTCTTTACCTTGCTGACGACGCTTGTGGTCCGCAGGACCTATTCGATGCAGAGCGAGGTAGAGGCCACCTACAGCGATCTTTCCGCCCGCGCCTCCGATGCGCTCGGCAATGTTGCCCTGGTGCAAAGCTTCGTCCGGATCGACGCCGAAGTCCAGGGATTGAGGCTCGCCGCCGACAAGCTGCTGTCGGTCCAGATGCCGGTGCTCTCCTGGTGGGCGATGGTCACCGTCATCACCCGCGCATCGACCACCATCACGGTGCTGGCGATTTTCGCAGTTGGCATCGCCCTCCATGAGAGGGGACTGACCAGTGTCGGCGAGATCGTGATGTTCGTCTCCTTTGCGACCTTGCTCATTCAGAAGCTCGAGCAGGTGGTGAGCTTCATCAATGCCGTTTTCATGGAAGCTCCGCGACTGCAGGAATTCTTCAACGTGCTGGATGCGGTCCCCGCCGTGCGTGATCGCCCTGACGCCATCGACGCGGGCCGGCTTGCGGGTCTCGTCGAGTTCAGCGACGTTTCATTTTCCTATGACGGCAAGCGCCCGGCGATCGAGGATCTATCCTTCACCGCGCTTCCCGGTCAGACCATCGCCCTGGTGGGTCCCACCGGCGCCGGCAAATCAACTGCGATTGCCCTTCTGCACCGGGCTTTTGATCCGCAGTCCGGCTTCATCAAGATCGATGGCATGGATATTCGCGGGCTGACACTGACCGCGCTGCGGCGAAACATCGCCGTGGTGTTTCAGGAGGCCCTGCTGTTCAACCGCTCGATCGCAGACAATCTGCGCGTCGGCAAGCCAGACGCCACCGATGAAGAATTGCGAATGGCCGCCGCTCGAGCGCAGGCGTTGGATTTCATCGAGCGTTCCGAACTTCAATTCGAGACCAATGCCGGCGAACGCGGAAGGATGCTATCCGGCGGCGAGCGCCAGCGCCTGTCGATTGCTCGCGCTTTGTTGAAGGATCCGCCGATCCTGATTCTGGATGAGGCGACCAGCGCCCTGGACGCGGTAACCGAAGCCAAAGTGAACGCCGCGCTGGATGAAGTTATGAAGGGACGAACCACTTTCGTCATCGCTCACCGACTGTCGACGATCCGTAACGCCACAAAAATCCTGGTTTTCGACAAGGGCCGGGTGATTGAGAGTGGTAGTTTTGATGAACTGGTGGCGCGTGGCGGCCATTTTGCGGCGCTTGCCAGGGCCCAGTTCATGATCCAGGACCAAACCGGTGCTGCCAGATTGGAACCCGGAGGAGCGGCCGCCCGTTCATAGGACGGCCAAATTTCATCCCCCTTCATCGGTTACTGCCCTCTGTTCGGGATGGGCAAGCCGGTATAGGTTGGCGCCCGTCGAAGCGGCGCTGGTAGCGCCGCCTAAAGTCTGGACATCGAAACCCAGAGATCACGAGGCCTGATATGGTGACGCCTCAAAGGACCGGAATCGGATAGTGCTTTTGTCTCGTCTGTTGCCGCGCCTCCCCGCGCTGAAACTGATCACCACGCTTTTAGCAGTCGCCACGTTTGGTTCGGCCCTGCCTCGCTCGGCCAAGGCGGAAGCATTGCTGCTGGTCGAAGCCGACAGCGGCAAGGTTCTTCAGGCCGAAAATGCTACCTATCCGTGGTACCCGGCGTCCGTCTCCAAGTTGATGACGGCCTACGTCACCCTGAAGGCCGTGAAGGAAGGGCGGATCTCCCTCGATACGCTGTTCACCGTTTCACCAGTGGCCGCCTCGCAAGCGCCGTCCAAGATGGGCTTCCGGACCGGCACCCAGGTGACCGTGGACAACGCGTTGAAGATGATGCTGGTCAAATCGGCCAACGACATGGCTGTGGTGCTGGCCGAAGGCGTGGGCGGATCGATCGATGGATTTTCCGCGCTGATGAATCAGAACGCGCAGCGGTTGGGAATGACGCAGACCAGTTACGTCAATCCGAACGGCTTGCCGGCCGACGGCCAGGTCACCTCGGCGCGCGACCTGGCGATTTTGGCGCGGGCCATCATTCGCGATCTGCCGGAGTATGAATATTTCGTCCATATTCACTCAATCCGTTTTGGTCGGCGGGTGACCCAGAACTTCAACAAGCTGATCGGACGCTATCCCGGCGCCGATGGTTTCAAGACCGGTTTCATCTGCGCTTCGGGCTACAATCTCGTGGCCTCCGCAACGCGGGACGGCAAGCGGCTGATCGCAGTCGTGCTCGGCGCGTCTTCCGGAAAAGCGCGGGCCGTGCGCGCGGCACAAATGCTGGAGCGAGGCTTCAACGACAATCTATCCTGGCTGCGCCCCTCGCTTGGCACCGTGGACAATCTTGTGCCCGTTGACGCCTCGCCGCCGAACCTGCGGGACGAAATGTGTGGCGGCAAACACAAGCGACCGGCGAGCGATGAAGATGAAGATATTGTCGCCACCAATGCCGGATCCGGCAATGGCGATGCCGCGATCACCTTTTTTGCCGCGGGCCTGCAGCCGCCGACGCTGAAGCCTTCCGAATTGATGGCGGCTGCTCCGTCGCCATCCGAGCCCATTCCGGTCTATACGGGACCGACGCGGACCGGCGCCGCCTTGGCAGCCGCGGTCAGTGCTGATTCGGAGCAGCAGGCGACGTCCAAAGGAAGACGGGGCAAGAAATCGCGAATTGCGGCCAAAAAGCCCGGGATGAAGCCCGAGGTAGCCGCCTCCTCCGAAACGACGCCAAGCGGCAAGCCTAAGGAAGCTTCCAGGGAGGATTCGAAGACAAAGTCGGCGGAAGGCAAATCGGCGACCAAGCAGGCTAAACAAGGGGCCGGCACCGCGGACGCCGGTAAGCCGACCGAGGCTGTCGACAAGCCCAAGACGAACGCGGCCAAGACCTCCGGCCCGACGACCGCGGCAAAGCCGCATCCCGCGCAGCCGAAGGCGACAGCCAAGCCAGCGCCAAAGAGCGCGGCTGGCGAGTCCAAGCCCCAGGGCCAGACCAGCTCCCAATCGCCGCGCGGTTAAGCGCGCCCTCCTGAAAGCGCCAACGGCCTCAGGACGGTCGCTGCCGAACTTTGTGCTGAGACCCGTAACCGGAGCTCCGGCTTGCCTTCGACGCCCGGCGTGCCGATACTGGTTGGAACAAACGGCCTGGAAAGGCAGAAAATCACCGGGAGAGCGTCATGGAGCGGATCTGGCTTAAGCATTATCCAGCCGGCGTGCCTGCCGATATCGATGTGACACAGTATGCGTCCCTGGTCGATCTGCTGGAGGAAAGCTTTGCCAAGTTCAGCGCGCGGCCCGCTTTCATCTGCATGGATAAGTCGATCAGCTATCGGGATCTCGACGAGATGTCGCGAACCTTTGCCGCCTATCTGCAAGGCCTCGGCCTCAGCAAGGGCGCCCGGGTGGCGCTGATGATGCCGAACGTACTGCAATATCCGGTCGCCACCGCCGCCGTACTGCGGGCCGGTTACGCGGTCGTCAATGTCAATCCGCTCTACACACCACGCGAGTTGGAACACCAGCTCCGGGACTCCGGGGCCGAAGCCATCGTCATCCTGGAAAACTTCGCCCACACGCTCGAGCAAGTGATCGGCCGCACCTCGGTAAAACATGTCGTCGTCGGCAGCATGGGCGATCTGCTCGGCGTCAAAGGCCTGATCGTCAATTGGGTGGTTCGTTACGCGAAGAAAATGGTCCCGGCCTATTCTCTGCCGAAGGCGGTTGCCTTCAACAGGGCTCTGGATGAGGGCCGACGCAAGACGTTCCAGAAACCCTCGATCTCCCCCGACGACGTCGCCTTTCTGCAGTATACCGGCGGCACCACGGGCGTTTCCAAGGGCGCGACGCTGCTGCACCGGAACATCCTGGCCAACGTCTTGCAGAACGACGCCTGGTTGCAGCCGGCGCTACAGAAGCCGCCGCAGATCGAGCAGTTCTTCATCGTATGCGCGTTGCCGCTCTATCACATCTTCGCGCTGACGGCCTGTTTCCTGCTCGGCATGCGCGCTGGCGGCGTCAATCTCCTGATTCCCAATCCGCGCGATCTACCTTCTTTCGTCAAGGAATTGATGAAATATCAGGTCAACAGCTTCCCCGCCGTGAACACGCTCTATAACGGCCTGCTCCACACCCCAGGTTTCGACAAGGTCGACTTCAGCAAGCTGAAGACCTCGACTGGCGGCGGCATGGCGACCCAGAGGCCGGTGGCGGAAGCCTGGTTGAAAACCACCGGCTGCCACTTGTCGGAGGGTTATGGCCTCTCCGAGACGTCGCCTACGCTCACCTGCAACCCTGCGGATATCGACCGATATACCGGCTCGATCGGGCTTCCCGTCCCCTCCACCTATATTTCGATCCGGGACGACGACGGCAACGAAGTGCCGCTTGGCCAGAGCGGCGAAATTTGCGCCAAGGGACCGCAGGTCATGGCCGGCTATTGGAACAGGCCCGACGAGACCGCGAAAGTAATGACGTCGGACGGCTATTTCCGCACCGGCGATATCGGCGTGATGTCGGAGGACGGCTTCATCAAGATCGTCGACCGCAAGAAAGATATGATCCTGGTCTCAGGCTTCAACGTCTATCCCAATGAGGTCGAGGAAGTCATTGCGAGCCATCCCGGGGTGCTTGAATGTGCGGTGATCGGGGTCGCCGATGAGAAGAGCGGCGAGGCCGTCAAGGCCTTCATCGTCAAGAAGGACCCTCAACTCACTGCCGTAGACGTGATCAATTTTTGCGCGGACCAGCTGACCAATTACAAGGTGCCCAAGCAGATCGAATTCAGAAACGCGCTGCCGAAAACCAATGTCGGCAAAATCCTGCGCCGCGAATTGCGCGATGAAAAAAAGGCGGCGGCCTGATCCGTCATCTCCTCCGCTCGCGCCAGGCGCACGGCCGAGGCATGATCCGGTCCATCGTCTCGGGATTTGGATGCAGGTCAATGACGCAACCGTGAAGGCAAGCGGCCATTGCCGTTTCCCGGGCGAGCAATATTGTGCGGGCGGCATTCTCCGGTTAAGACGGTCGATCCATTGAAGGAGACGCAAAGAATGACCATCAAGGTTGGCGACAAATTGCCTGATGCCAAGCTCCGCGTGATGACGGACGAAGGCGTTCAGGTCAAATCCACCGACGATATCTTCAGAGGCAAAAAGGTCGCGCTGTTTGCCGTGCCCGGCGCCTATACCGGCACCTGCCACAAGATGCATTTGCCGAGTATCTTCCTCAATGCCTACGCCATCAAACAGAAGGGCGTCGATACGATCGGCATCATCTCGGTGAACGATGCCTTCGTGATGAACGCCTGGAAGCGCGATACGGATCAGCGCAATGAAGCCGTGTTCCTCGCGGATGGTAACGCCGATTTCACCAAGGCGATCGGCATGGAACTCGATGGCTCCGGCAATGGGCTCGGCCTTCGCTCGAAGCGCTATTCGATGCTGGTCGAAGATGGCGTGGTCAAGCAGCTCAATATTGAACCTGCGCCTGGCAAGGTGGAAGTTTCCGGCGGCGAAACCCTGCTCAGCCAGCTCTGAGCCGTTTCCGATATATTTTACTGACGAAGGCTTGGTTCGCCATAGCGTTTTCGAGCGAAGTGGCTACCGGTTCGCATTCAGAAAACATGTCGAGACAACCACTAGAGCTTCGGTTCTGATTCAATCAGAACCGGGGCTGGGCCTTTGCCGTCAGCGGCCGCGCCGTGTTCAACTCCGTCAGCTGCCGGGGGACGTTTTCAACCGCGCGAGCGCCACACCCTCACGCGCCAATTGATCGGCCCGCTCGTTCTCATCATGGCCGGCGTGGCCCTTCACCCAGTGCCACCGCACCTGATGTCGATGCAGCGCGCCGTCGAGACGTTGCCAGAGGTCGACATTCTTGACCGGCTTCTTGTCGGCGGTACGCCAACCGTTTCGTTTCCAGCCGTGGATCCAGCTGGTGATACCCTGGCGGACATACTGACTGTCGGTATAGAGATCGACGACACAGGGCTTCTTCAGCGCTTCCAGCGCGGAAATCGCCGCCATCAGCTCCATACGGTTGTTGGTGGTGTGCGCCTCCCCACCCTTCAGCTCCTTTTCGACATCGCCGAATTTGAGGATGGCGCCCCACCCGCCAGGCCCCGGATTGCCCGAACAGGCGCCATCGGTGTGGATGAGGACATTGGGCGACGAAGCCACGGGTGCCGACCGTTCCTTGCCAAATTCGTCTTTCATCGGTCTAGCAGCCCGTTCAGATCTCTACGCCATAGTCGCGAATGCCGCGCACGCTCTGCTGAAACCGCAATTTGCGGACATATTCCAGCGGGTCCTTAGGGCGGACCAGCGCGCCTGCCGGCACGTTGAGAAAATCAACCAGCCGCGTCAGCAGAAAACGCAACGCCGCACCGCGCGCTAGAACCGGCAGTGCTTCCTGTTCGGCGACGGAAAGTTCGCGCTCGCGGCGGTAGGCGCCAAGCAGAGCGCGTGCCTTGGTGACGTTGAACGAACTGTCGGCCTCGAAACACCAGGCGTTGAGGCAGATCGCGACGTCATAGGCCAGGATGTCATTGCAGGCGAAGGTGAAGTCGATAATTCCGGAGACCTGATCGCCGAGAAAGAAAACGTTGTCAGGAAACAGATCGGCGTGGATCACCCCTTGCGGCAAATGAAGCGGCCAGACGCCGCTTTCCAGATACGCAAGTTCGGAGCTGATGAAGGCGCAAAGCCCGGGCTGCACCTCATCGGCCCGCGCGGCAGCCGCGTCAAACAGCGGGCGCCAGCCAGAGACCGAGAGCGCATTGGCGCGCGACATCGCAAAATCAAGGCCCGCGCGGTGCATTTTCGCGAGCGCCTGGCCGACGCCCGCGCAGTGCGTCGTCGCCGGTTTGCGTGGCCAGAAGCCCTCGAGAAAAGTGATGATGGCAGAGGGACGCCCGGCCAGACTGCTCAGCGCCTCGCCGGCCCGGTTGCGCACCGGCTGCGGACAATTGACGCCGTGAGACGCCAGATGCTCCATCAATCCCAGAAAGAACGGCAGATCATTCCGCGCCACGCGCTTTTCATACAGCGTGAGAATGAAATAGCCGTTGGTGGTGTGAAGCAGGAAATTGGAATTTTCGACACCCTCGGCGATACCCTTATAAGAGAGCAGCGCGCCGATGTCGTAGCCCTTCAGGAATTCCGCAAGTTCCTCGGCGGCAACGTCTGTGTAAACCGCCATGATGGTCCCGCTTGCAAAGTTCGCCGGTGGCTGTCACATCCCCTGAAGCGAACCCCAAGAATCAAGGGACGAGCCAGTTATCGTCAATTCGCACGGCGCAATCCAGCCCTCAGCGCAATCCAGCCCTCAGAGAGGCTCAGGAAGCCGGCCGGACGATCAAGCCGAACTATTCGGCCGCAGCCTCGGGCCGCAATGGGCGGGGAAGCGGGAAAAATTCGTTTTCCTCAGCCGCCGAAACGGTTTCCACGTCCAGTTCGTAGCGTTCGGCGAAGGCACCCATAATCTCCTCAACGATCACTTCGGGCGCCGAAGCGCCAGCGGTGATACCAAGGCTCTTGATGCCAGCGAAACGTGACCAGTCGAGGTCACTGGCGCGCTGCGCCAGGACTGCGATCGGGCAACCCTCGCGCTCGGCCACCTCGCGCAGCCGCTGCGAATTGGACGAATTGGGCGCCCCCACCACGATCAGCGCGTCGACCACGGGCGCCACCTTCTTTACCGCCAGCTGACGGTTGGTGGTGGCATAACAGATGTCTTCTTTGTGGGGACCCGAGATATTCGGAAAGCGATCCTTGAGCATCGCGACGATCTCGGCGGTATCGTCGATCGACAGCGTGGTCTGCGTCACGAAGGCGAGATTGTCCGGATCCTTGGGAACGAAGGTCGCGGCGTCCTGGGCGGTCTCGATCAGGGTGACGGCGCCCGGCGGCAACTGGCCAAGCGTGCCAACCACTTCCGGATGGTGCGAATGGCCGATCAGCAGGATTTCACGTCCCCGCTTGAAATGAATGGCGGCTTCGCGATGAACCTTCGTCACCAAAGGACAGGTCGCATCGAGGGAGAAGAAATTGCGGGCGCGCGCGTCGGCCGGCACTGATTTGGGCACACCATGCGCCGAGAACACCACCGGCGCATTGGTGTGGTCGGGAATTTCCGCCAGTTCCTCGACGAAAATCGCGCCCTTGGTTTTCAGGCTGTCGACCACATAGCGGTTGTGCACGATCTCATGGCGGACATAGACAGGCGCGCCATAGATCGCGAGCGCGCGCTCCACGGTATCGATCGCCCGGACCACGCCCGCGCAGAATCCGCGCGGCGAACAGAGCACGATTTTAAGCTGGGGTTTGGCTGGCATAAGGCGATCTCGGACTCGATCCGCCACGACCGACAGGGGCGGCGAAGGTCTCTCTCAAGGACTGAAAATCCGGTCAAGGATCGCCTTAGGACTTGGGACCGCTTTCAGGCGCTGTCAAGGCAAAAACCGAAATGACGGTTCAGAAGTTCTTGCCACCCCTTGTTCGATCCCCGGATCCCTCAAATAGCGGCCCAAAGCGCCCTCTTTCGAGCCCCCGCCAACCGAATCCACCTTTGACGGGCCATTGCGCCAGATGGCCCTGACGGCTTATATACCGCACCTATCCCGTCATGCTGACCAGATGGCTTCGCCCCCCAGGGGGGTGGGCGAAGGACAAAGGAGATTTGCCATGAGCCATGCACCGCTGATGCCAAAGGCGACCGCCGTGTGGCTGCTCGACAATACCGCGCTGACCTTTGATCAGGTCGCCGATTTCACCAAAATGCACCCGCTCGAAATCCGCGCCATTGCCGATGGCGATGCCGCCCAGGGCATCAAGGGCATGGACCCTATTTCGACCGGGCAACTTTCCCGCGACGAAATCGAAAAGGGCGAAAAGGATCCGGACTACCGGCTCAAGCTCGGCGAAAGCAAGGTCGTGTTGCCGACGCAGGCCAAGAAGAAGGGTCCGCGTTATACGCCGGTCTCGCGTCGCCATGAGCGCCCGAGTGCCATCCTGTGGTTGGTCCGCAATCATCCGGAATTGAAGGATGCCCAGATCATGCGGCTGGTCGGCACCACCAAGACGACCATTGCCAGCGTCCGCGATCGCACTCATTGGAATGCCTCGACGCTGACCCCGATGGACCCGGTTACGCTCGGGCTGTGCTCGCAAATCGAACTGGATTTCGAGGTGCAGCGCGCGGCAAAGGAAAAACCCGCCGACACCACCTATGGCGGCGCGACGCTGCTGCCGGCTTCCGAGACCACGCGCAAGGAGCCTGAATACGAGGCCGACGAAAAGCAGCGGGACGATCTCAACGTGGACGCCGTGTTTGCCAAGCTGAAAAACCTTGGCGGCAAGAAGCAGGACGACGAATAGCGCGCGTCCCTTTCCACCAAGAAGAATCCAGAACGCGGCGGATCCATTCCGCCGCGTTTTGCTTTTGACAGCCGACTTGGTCGCCTGTCGAAGCTGCAGAGCGTCCATGTAGCAGCGGTGGGACATCGCCACGGGTCCGCGCGCCGCTGCGGAAGGGGCACAGGCTGGCGCAAATCCAGCGCATCCACGCTAGTTCGGATGATTCAGCATGTGTTCGGCGAGATCGCGCTGACGACGGTCCGTCCGTGCAGCCGCCTTGTCGCGCAGGACGTCGCGATCGCGCCGACAGGCAATATATTCCGACGACCCTACGGCGACATTGTTGGCGCGGCAGACCACATTGTCATCCTGATCCAGGCTGGAAAGCGAGGTGGTACCTCGCTCGGCGCAGGCCGCAAGCCCAAGCGAGGCCACGGTGAGGATCATCAAATGCGTTCCGAATAATGATCGCTGCATTCGACCACCTGCACAGGCACAAAACCACCTGCAGGCGTGCCGCTTCTTTGCATCAAAAGCAAGGCGCTTGCTCACAGCCCGGCGAACGGACAAGCCGGCCAGGTGAACGAGGTCAGACCCGGCCCTTCAGCGCCTCATCGATCTCATCCAGCACCTTGGGATCCTCGATCGTGGCCGGCATGGTCCAGGCTTCGCCGTCAGCGATCTTCTTGATGGTGCCCCGAAGGATTTTGCCGGAGCGGGTCTTGGGCAATCGTCCGACGGTAATAGCAAGCTTGAAAGCGGCGACCGGCCCGACCTTCTCGCGCACCAGCGCAACGATCTCCTTCTCGATCTCGGCCGGCTTGCGGGTGACGCCAGCTTTCAGCACCAAAAAGCCACAGGGCACCTCGCCCTTGATCGCATCCTTCACGCCGAGCACAGCGCACTCGGCCACATCGGGATGCGAGGCGAGAATTTCTTCCATCCCGCCGGTCGAAAGCCGGTGACCTGCCACATTGATGATGTCGTCGGTCCGGCCCATCACGAAGACATAGCCGTCTTCATCGACATAGCCGGCATCGGACGTCTTGTAGTAGCCGGGGAATTCGCTGAAATAGGCCTCGCGGCAGCGCTCATCCTGCTGCCACAGGGTTGGCAGGCATCCCGGCGGCATCGGCAGCTTGATCACGATCGAGCCCATGGTGCCCGGCTTTACTGGACGGGCGGCTTCATCGACGACTTCGACCTTGTAGCCCGGCATCGGAACCGTGGGTGAGCCAAGCTTGATTGGCAACTGACCGAGGCCGACCGGATTGCCGGCGATGCACCAGCCGGTTTCGGTCTGCCACCAATGGTCGATCACCGGCACGTTCAGCTGCTGCTCGGCCCATTCCACTGTCGGCGGATCGGCGCGCTCGCCGGCCAAAAACAGGGTGCGGAAGTTCGACAGATCGTATTTGCGGATCAGCGCGCCATCAGGATCATCCTTGCGGATGGCCCGGAACGCGGTAGGAGCGGTGAACAGCGCCACCGCCTTGTGTTCGGCGATCACCCGCCAGAACGCGCCGGCATCGGGCGTACCTACCGGCTTGCCCTCATACATGATCGAGGTCGCGCCATGAATCAGCGGGCCATAGATGATGTAGCTGTGACCGACCACCCAGCCGATATCGGAGCCGCACCACCAGACTTCCCCGGGCTTGACGCCATAAAGATTAGCCATCGACCATTTCAGCGCGACCAGATGCCCGCCATTGTCGCGGACCACGCCCTTGGGAATGCCGGTCGTGCCGGAAGTGTACAGAATATAGAGCGGATCGGTGGCGAGCACCGGCACGCAATCGGCGGATTTGCCGGCGGCCATCGCACCGCTACGCAACTTTGCCCAATCATGATCGCGGCCCGCGACGAGCTCACACTCCTGCTCGGGGCGTTGCAGAATGATGCAGGCCTCGGGCTTGACGCTGGAGAGCCTGATCGCCTCATCGAGCAGCGGCTTGTATTGCACGATGCGGCCGGGTTCGAGACCGCAACTGGCGGAGAGAACCAGTTTCGGCTTGGCATCCTCAATGCGGGTTGCGAGCTCCTTCGCCGCAAAGCCGCCGAACACCACGCTATGCACCGCACCGATCCGCGCGCAGGCCAGCATCGCCACCATGGCTTCGGGCACCATCGGCATATAAAGGATGACCCGGTCGCCCTTGGCGACGCCGAAATCCTGCATCACGGCGGCCAGGGTTTTGACTTCGCGCAGCATCTCGGCATAGGTGAATCGGCTGATTTTGCCGGTCAACGGCGAGTCGTGAATTAAGGCCAGCTGATCGCCGCGACCGCCGGCCACCTGGCGATCCAGCGCATTGTAACAGGTGTTGACCACGCCACCGACAAACCAGCGACCATAAATTCCGATCGACGGATCGAACACCTTCTCGGCCGGCTTGATCCAGTCGATCTCGCGCGCCGCCTCCGCCCAGAACCCTTCGGGGTCGGCCAGCGAGCGGGCATAAACCTCATGATATCGGCTGTTGGTCTGGCTCGTCATCTTCAACTCCCGCTCGGTCGCAGCCTGCTTTTGGGCGCCGTTTCCACGATTCTCAATTCAACCAAAGTCACGCCTGGTCCGAGCCTTCCGGCGTTGGCCTTGCGTCGGGAATGGATGTTGGGCCATTCAGTGTGCTGACATTGTCACGCTGCGAACCCGCAATTCAAGTCCGCGCGGTTGCGGCCGGCGGCGATTGATTTGGAGAAGATCGCGCTTCTGGATTGATGGCTAGTGCCGGCCAATCGCCATCAGCTGGTCGACGCGCTCGCTCAATGCCCGCTGCAGATCATAGCCGGGACTTCCAAAATTGCTGTCACGGCGTGCCGCGAACTCCTCCTGCTCGCGGCGCAGATTCTGCGCTGCCGGGGTGTCCCGCTGACCGGCATCGCGAACCGCCCGCGCCTGAAGCGCATTGATCGCGCGGTCGAGCGTGGCCAGATCCGAATTGTCACAGATCGTCCGCTCAAGCGGGCGGCTCGTTCTTGCACAATTGAAACTGGGTTTTGCATCGATCGCCATGACGGCGCCAAGCCGTTCCAGTTCGCTCGCCAGCAATTTGAAATTGGCGCGCGCGGCCGAATGACTAGTCGAGCCTGAGAGCAGCATCGAAGTCACGCATGGCCTTCGGTCGATTGCCCTTGCGCCGCCACACCTCGCCTCGGGCGTTCAATAGATCAGCCGATTTCGGATCGAGCCTGAGGGCGGTATCATAGTCATCCAGCGCCCGATCAAGGCGGTCTTCCCTGGCATTGGCCCCGGCGCGGGCCGTCAATGCCATTAACCGGTCAGCGCGCGAGGCGTGTTCATCTGCAATCACATCTCCGCAGCTTGCGATCGCCCGAGCGGTATCCGAACTGGCGGCGGCCGCCTGGCAAGGTGCCGAATTGACGCCGCTTGCGGCGGTTGGGTCCGCCACCGTGGCGCCGTGAGCGCCCGCTGCGGACAGAAGGCTTGCAAGGACAATGCTGTGAACCATCCGTGCCAGGCCCGGCATCACAGCTAACTCCGAAAAACCTACTGGAAGGTCATGTCCAGGCATTTAGAAATATCGGAACCAAGACCGGAGCTGATGATGATGCAGCCGCGAACCTTCTGCGCGTTATTGTCACTCGCCCATACGGCATAGCCGCCCGGGCCGAAAAACGAATTGGTATTCGGCGGCTCGGTCTCAGCGGCATCGAACGAATAGCTGGAGTCGGTTTCGAAGATTCGAGGTTTGCGCGTGCAGCCGCCATCGGACTGGACGTTGATCACTTCCTTGTTGTCCCGGGTGAGCGCCAAACTCACCTGGCACCTGAAATATTCCGACGTCTTCACATTGAAGATATAAGCGTAGGACTTGCAGGTGGACGTGTTAAGCTTGCCCGCACTCAATCCTCGGCTGCAGGCAATCCGCTGGTTGTTGCTGAGCTTGAACTCCTGGGCTTGCGCCAGCGTCGACGCTGCGACGAGAAACGCGACACTCCCACAAATCTTTCCGACGGATTTCATCCGAATCCTTCCTGTGATCTATTTCGGCCGACGGGATTTCTAACGTGACTTCGGCACGAGGGCGAATTGGTTTTGGGAAAGCGAGCCATCAGGCACGTTCTTTATCTGTTCAAGTGCCGACTTTCCGAAGTTCGTGAGCCATCGCGACTTTTCACACGAACTTCGGAAAATTATCGGCACTAGCAACTTTATGATCCTGGTACCGCTTTTCCGTTTGACGGGCCTGAAAGAAATCGCGGCAAATGGTGCAGGCCCGTCAAATAGACGGTACTAGTCACTTATCATCACCGGGTGAGGAGAGCTACATGGGAAAACTCAAGATTGTCGGATCCGGAAAGCGGTTGTCGATGACCGCCTTCTCGATCGCTGCCGCGCTCGCGATCGCGAACGCAACGACCCTTGCCGCCAGAGCCCAAACCGCCGCACCCACGCCTTGGGTTTTGTCACCGGATATGGGTTACGCCTTTGACAAGGAGGGCAAGACGTTTTCCTATAAAATGGGCACTAACAACGCCAAGCTGCTGTTCAAAGGCGCCAAGAAAGTACCCAAGGGAACGCTGTTCTTCCTCGCCGACAACGGGCAGCTCTATATGCGGACCGGCCCCTATCTCGAAGGCGGCGGCAGGTTCATGTTCGGACCAAACTGATCTCAAAACGCCGCAGCCAGTTCTCGGGCGCCCGGCAGACTGCTGTTGCTATCCATCCGCGCATCCGTCACCGCCAGGAGCTTGGCGACCGTGTTATGGCGAATGGCGACCGGATTTCTTTCATAGCCACCGCGCTGAAAGAAATTGGAGGTCGGCACCTGTTCGCGCATGGCCTGCGGCATGGTCACCATATCGAGCCCGGTGCCGTCGCCCGTGAGGTTCATCATCTCCAGTTCGGCCGCGGTCAGGGGGCGATTATAACCTTTGGAACGTGCGAAGAGCACGGATGTCAGCAGCTTGTGCGTCTGCAATAGGGGACCAACGTCGATATCCAGCACCATGGCATGCATCGCCCACCCCTCGGGCGTGTCGGCAAGTTTCTGGTGCTGGCTCCAATCGTCCGGCACCGAACGCGCCAAGGCCACCATGCGCCGCAGCACGGCGAGCTTGCGATCCATGGCCGCCCGCGCAGGCCCGGAAAGGTGGGACGCCTTCTCGGACAAGACGCGAATGAATTCGTGGCCCTGCTCGGCCAGCAATTCGACGCTGTTGGTCGTCAAAAGCTGGTTGTAGCCGATCGCCGTCGAAATCGCCTTTGAGCCTGGCCGCAGACCGGACTGCATGTCGTGATTGCCATTGCCGCCGGTCTCGAAGGAATAAACCCGGATCGCCTGCTCGCGCGTCAGGCCCGAGGCGAGCGCAATGCGTGCGTAGGCGCGCTTGAATTCCATTTCGTTTGAGGGACGCTGCGGCGCAAATTGAAAATGCTGGGCGGCGGCGCGCAAGAGATCGGCTACCACGGGGATATATTTCCGTTCGCGGGGCGGCTCGGGAAGCTCGGACGGTAGAGGATTCACCGGCCGCCTTGGACCGCTATAGACCGGCGGCTGCTCCAGCTCGTAATCGTCGAGCCCAATCGGCAGACGATCCCGCCGCTTGGCGTTGCGCAATCGCCTTTTGTCGGCGATCGCATTCCAGTACGCGCTCGCCTCTTCCTCGTACTCGGCGCGGGCTTGCTGATAAAGGCTGAGCTGGCGGCGATATTCGGCGATGGTCTCGGGCGACACCGTCTGCGCCAGGGCGGCGGTGCCATCGCGAAAACCCGTTTCTCTCATAAGAACGGGATGAATTGCGAGCACGGCGAGCCCCAGGCAGACTGAGCCGCCATGACCGACCAGCTTGCGAATCACCAGAGCGCGCATGTGCTCTCATAGCAAGCCGCGGGAAACTATTTCCAGGCAAATACCGGCTGCTCCAGATCGGCGACCCGCGTCATCCGGCCGGCCAGCACTTCCCGGAACTGGTAGATCAGGGCTGCCGTCGGAGCATGAATGCGGTCGTCCTCATATTGAAAACGGACCACACGCCGCGGGCTTTCAGGGATGGAAATGAAGTCGAAGGCTTCGGGATGCAGGATCGAATTCAGGCTGATCCGATGGACCGAGGCGACCTCATCCGGACTCGGGGTTATAACGGCCCGGGAAGGCGCCCACGCCACCATGGGCGTAATCAGATAGCCGGAACGGGTGGGATAGTCGTCGAGCAGGCAGAGAATTTCGTCGGGCCCGAGCTCGAGATTGAGTTCCTCGCGCAGTTCGCGCAAGCCGGCCATCACGGCGGTCTCGCCTGGATCACACCGACCGCCGGGAAACGCCCATTGCCGGCTATGGGCTCGAAGCCTGGCTGCCCGCCGGGTCAGCAGCAGCGAAATCTCGCCCGAATCGTCCTCGACGAGCACGATCACCACGGCGGCACGTTTCAGTCCGGGCGAGGTTTCGTCGGATGGCAAGCGGTCAAATGCGGCGCAACGCTCGGCAATGTGGCTGCGCCTGGTTTCGGGGTCGAGCGGGATCATCAAGCTTGACTACAACAGGCAAGCCCGGGATGAAATATGCAAATGATCCCGCCCCGCCCTGCGCAAACCACCGAGCCCGCTGTGACCCCTCAAGCCGAACAATTGACCTCGGCGGGCTGGAGCAAGATCGAAAGAAGCGGGTTTCTAAGCCTGATTGGGCCGCTTTGGCATCGCATGGCGGAGGGTGAAGCCGAATTTGCCTTGATTGCCGAGGATAAGCATCACAATCGACGTGGCGTGGTGCAAGGCGGATTATTGATGACCTTCGCCGACCTGAGCTGCGGCATGACGGCACGGCTGGCTTCCGGCAAGTCGGTGGTCACGGTGCAGATGGATACCAAGTTCATGGACACCACCAAGATCGGCGAGATCCTGCAGGCCCGGCCGCGCGTGATCCGAACCACCCGCAGCCTGGTATTTGTCTCCGCCGAAATTACCGCCAGCAGCCGCTCGGTGGGCGCCGCCAGTGGGGTTTTCAAGACCGTCGCGGGCTAGTCGCGAACAGTTCCCGAAAAGGCTTGTTTTGATATTTTCTCAAGGCATGCTTGCATCGATTATGTCTGTGCCCACCATCTGCCGGTGGTGTAAAAACCGATGACCTTCCCGGTACCGGACCGGGTCAAACCAACAATGCCCGAGGCAATTAGGGGGAAACATGGCTGCCAACAACGAAACCTATGAAGTGATTGTCGCTGGCGGTGGCCCGGCTGGCTTCTGCACCGCCATCGACCTCGGCCGCCGTGGCGTAAAAACCCTGGTGCTGGAACGCAACCTGAGTACGGCGCCATGGCCAAAGATGGACCGCACCAACGCGCGATCCATGGAATTTTTCCGTCGCATCGGGATCGCCGACCGCATTCGTGTCGAAGGATTGCTGCCTGAAATTTCGATGGACGTCTATCTGATGACGAAACTCAGCGAACCGCCGGTCGCGGTTATACAGTTTCCATCAGTGGCGGAAATGCGCAAGCGGATCGCCGTGACGCATGACGGGTCGCTGCCGGTCGAGCCCTATCAGCTGGTTGCCCAGAACAAGGTCGAGCCGGTGTTCAAGGAGGTCGCCGAGAGCACGCCGAACGTCACCGTGCGTCATGGCCATGAGGTGGTGGGCTTTGAGCAGGACAACACCGGTGTCACTGTGAAAGTCCGCAAGGCCAATGGTGAGGAAGTCAGTTTCCGGAGCCTCTATCTCGTCGGTTGCGACGGCGGCGTCAGCACCGTGCGCAAAACGCTCGGGATCAAGCTTGAGGGCCAGGGCCGCATCCGGGAAATGCGCCAGGTGATCTTCTATTCGCCGGACCTTTACGACAGAATCCCCTATGGCAAGGGACGGCACTATACGTTCCTCGATCCGCAGGAAAGCTTCAGCGTTGTCGCCCAGGGCGACCGCAAAGAATTCACCTTGCACACGAGCCTGCCGGAAGGCACGGACTTCAAGGCCATCATTCAGCGTCTGGTCGGCTACCCCTGCGACATCAAGATCTTGCACGTGCTGAGCTGGCGCCACAATCTGCTGCTGGCCGAACATTACCGTGACAAGCGTGTATTCATGGCCGGTGACTCCATCCATCTGGTGATTCCGACCGGCGGACTTGGCATGAACAGCGCGCTAGGCGATGCCTTCGACCTTTCCTGGAAGCTGGCCGGCGTGATCAAGGGGTGGGGCGGGCCTGGGCTGCTGGATGCCTATGAGCAGGAGCGTCGTCCTGTCGGCAAACACAATGTGGCATGTTCCGGCTGGGCCGCGGCGGGTGTGCCGATCTGGCAAGCGCTGGTCAAGCCGAATGTGCTGGAGGATACCGAGGAGGCCGCGGATCTCCGTCACGAGATCGCCAAGTCATTCCGGGTCAATCAGGGTCGCATGCATGGGATGCGGGGCGCCGAGTTTGGCTACACCTATGCGGGCTCACCGATCATCGACAAGGATTCAAAGCCCGAGGAGTGGGACACCAACGTTTACACGCCTCACACCCGGCCGGGCGCCCGCGCTCCGCATATGTGGCTGCGTGACGGCCGAGCGCTGCAGGACGCCCTCGGGGACTGGTACACGCTGCTTGATTTCGACGGCCGCGATACCAGCAGCTTCGAAGCGGCATTCCGCGCGATCGGCGCGCCGTTCCAGGTGTTGCGACTCGACGAGCCGCATATGCGCAAGCTGTATGACAAATCGCTCTATCTGCTGCGGCCTGACCTGCACATCGCCTGGCGCGGTGATGCCGCGCCTTCCGACATACGCGGATTGGTTGACCGCGTAACCGGCCGCGAGAAGGCCTGACCTATCGGAGTGGAGTGAAGCGCAGCGTTATTCCTTGCGGTGACCCTCGCACGGCTCGCGGGCCGCGCGAGGGTCACGCTGCGCGCGCTAGCTGAAATGGGAAAGCGGCTCAGCCGCTGATCACGTGCCGGATGCGGCTACGCAACCAACGCGTTGCCGTTCTCTCGCCGAACCTTGCATGGGTCAGCATTTGAATGGCGAGCGGGGGAATCGCAAACGGCGCTTCCCGCACCGCCAATCCAAAATGTTTGGCGAAGCGGCGCGCCGCCCTCTCCGGCACCAGAGAAATTGCTCCCGTCCGCGCCGCCATCGCCATCGCGGACACCGAATCCGGCATCTGGCCCCTGACCACGCGCTGCAGGCCGGCCTTCAGCAGTGCCTCCTCTGCGGCCGCGATACCCGACTGAACGACCAGCCGCTCCAGACCCTGGCGCATATCAAAGCCAACAGGGGAATTGTCGGCCTGATTTTCGATCGATATGTCGATGTACGGAATACGGGCGAGCGCCTTTAGCGTCAGCCGCCGTGTTGCGGCGGGATGTTTGGCCGGCAGCACAACGACATAGCGGTCCCGAAACAGTTCCTCGGCTATGAGCCGCGGCGGAACCCGGCGAAAATGGCCAAGCGCAGCGTCCAGTGTCCCGCCATCCAGATCGTCCACGACCGTGTCGTAGAGCAGCCTAACGTCCAGGTGAACACCGGGCGCGGTCTTGGCCAAGTCGGCCGCGATCTCAGGCATCAACGTGGTCACGAGGTAGGGAAGACAGGCGACCCTGAAGTGACGGTCCGATTTGATCGGATTGAATTCCGGGGGGCTGACGATCTCGCCGAGTTGGGGAAGCAACACGCGCAGCTGTCGGGCCACCTCGTGCGCGCGTGGCGTCGGCACCATGCCGTGAGGTCCTCGCGTAAATAATTCGTCGTTCAGCATGCGTCGCAATCGACGTAGCGAGTGGCTTACCGCCGATGGCGTGATGAAGAGGCGCTCGGCTGCTCGCGTGGCGCTCCGTTCTTCGTAAAGCGCTTCCAGAAGCCGGAAAAGATTGAGGTCGACCTTCTCGACTGACGACATCCGGCTGCCCCAACTTGAATTCAATTCATCTTGGCATGGATTCCATATCACTGGACTTCAATATGGTCGAGCGTCCTAGATAGCACAAACACGGGCAACGATGGGTTGTCCGCACACGGGGAGGAGAGACAAGGCAGCCGCCACCGGCGGCTTACGGCAAAACGGCCGAGCACCCTGAACCCACGCGCGTCGCAAGACCGCAACCAGATATCGAACCCGCCACGTTGCAACATTCGGGGACTTCAACAGGCCGGCATCAGTAAGCGGTTTTCCTCCGCAAGCTACAGCCGTGATCAACCTTGGCGAACAACTAAAGGAGAGTGGAAATGTTGACCCAGCCTATCGACGCCCCCAGCTTTCCGATGCCGCGTAGCGGCAAGTGTCCCTTTGATCCGCCGCCCGCCTATGGCGAGGCCCGCAAGAAGGGCAAGCCTCAGCTGGTGAAGATGTGGAATGGCATGCCGTGCTGGATCCTGACCAGCTATGACGACGTCCGCACCGTCTTGTCGGACAACCGATTCAGCGCGATGCCGAGCCAACCGGGTTTTCCCACCCTTTCCGCAGCGCGCGAGGCCGTGCTGGAGCTGCCCCCGACCATTCTTCGCATGGACGCGCCTGAACATGGCCGGATGCGACGGATGCTGACGAAGGAATTCATGATCAAGAAGATCGATGCGATGCGCCCGCGCATCGCAGAAGTGGTCAGTGACCTCTACGACCAGCTCGAGGCCAAGGGACCACCGATCGAGATGGTAAGGGATTTCGCGCTGCCGCTGACCTCCACGATCATTTCTGAATTCCTGGGCGTACCGCTTGAGGACCGCGAGTTCTTCCAGGAGCAGAGCCGGCTGAAAGTCCTGCTGGATGTCGACCCGTCGATTCCGAAACAGGCTGCCGCCAGGCTGATGGCATATTTCGAGGCATTGTTGCGGAAGAAAGCAAAGGATCCGTATGCCAACAACGATCTGCTTAGCCGTTTGGTGATCGACCAGATCCAACCCGGTCACCTGTCATTTGAGCAGGCCGTACACAACGCCGACCTGCTGACGATGGCGGGCCACGAGACCACCGCGAACCAGATTGCCCTGGGAACGCTCACCCTCCTGCAGTATCCCCAGCAGAAGGAGCTTCTGCTGGCCCATCCGGAGCTGATCCGCAATGCGGTGGATGAGATGCTCCGCTATCACAGCATCGCCCACTTCGTTGGAGCGAGGGTGGCAATGGAGGACGTCGAGGTCAGCGGCCAGCTCATCCGCAAGGGTGAGGCGGTTTATGCTCTCCTTGGCGCCGCCAACCGCGATCCGGCTGCTTTCGACTCGCCGGACAAGTTTGATATTACGCGTTCGCCGGATCATCACGTGGGCTTCAGCTACGGCATTCACCAGTGCCTCGGGCAACCATTGGCGCGGGCTGAATTGCAGACGGTCTTTTCGACGCTTTTCAAGCGCTTCCCCGGCCTGCGAATGGCCGTTCCGTTTGAGGAGATCGTCTTCAAAACGGACCATTTCGTCTATGGCGTCGAGGCGCTGCCACTCACCTGGTAAAAGCGGGCAAAACGAAAAAAGGAGAATCATGCGAGTTCATTTGAAGGAGCATCTGTGTGTCGGCGCGGGCGTTTGCGTGTTGTCGAGCCCGGAAGTGTTCGATCAGCGCGACGAAGACGGCGTCGTGATATTCGTGCCAGGCCAAGAGCAGCCCGAAGCCAAATATCACGACGCTGTACGTGGCGCGGCCCGCAAGTGCCCGGCTCTCGCGATCGAGATCGAAGCGTAGGGCTGACGAACGGTGTCGTCGTCCTCTAAAGGATTGCCGACGGCGTGAAGAAGAGGCGCTCTCGCGCTGCTCCTGCGGCATTGCCGTTCCTTGCAAAACGGCTCCAAAGCCAGCAGATAGAGGCGGGACTTCCGGACTGACGATATGCGTGCAACCCACTTGAATTTGATTCATGTGGGCAGGGCCTCTATATCACTGGACTTCAATGGCCACGCGCGGCCTAAGATGCCGGAAATGTCAGGCAACGATGCGCTGCCCGACGCCGGGAGGAGAGACAAGGTCAGCCGCAACCCGGCGGCTTACGGCAAAGCCGGCTGAGCACCCCCTGAACCCATGCGTGTCGCACCACCGAAATCCGGGTATCCGGCCTGCTGCGTTGCAACAATATGATGCTTCAAGAGACTGCAGGCAGCCCTTCATTGAGCGGTTTCCAGCGAGCTACAGCCGTGATTAACCTTGGCAAAGAACCTAAGGAGCTTGAAAATGGTTACCCAGCCCCTCGAGGCCCCCAGCTTTCCGCCGCCGCGTGACGGCAAGTGTCCCTTTGATCCGCCGCCCGCCTATGGCGAGGCCCGGAAAAAGGGCAAGCCTCAGCTGGTGAAGATGTGGAATGGACGTCCCTGCTGGATCGTGACGAACTATGATGGCGTCCGCGCCGTCTTGTCGGACAACCGCTTTAGCACTGATCCCGCTACGCCAGGCTACCCGACGCTTTCTGCGGCGCGCGAAGCGGTGCTCGAGCTGCCGCCGACCTTCATTCGCATGGATCCGCCTGAGCATAGCCGGCTGCGACGGTTGTTCACCAAGGAATTCATGATCAAGCGGATCGATGCGATGCGCCCGCGGATCGCCGAGTTGGTCAATGAGCTCTATGATCAGTTGGAGGCCAAGGGGCCGCCGGTCGAGTTTGTGAACGATTTTGCGCTGCCGCTGACCTCGACGGTAATTTCGGAATTTCTTGGCGTGCCGGTTGAGGACCGTGAGTTCTTCCAGGAACAAAGCCGACTGAAGGTCCTGCTGGATGTCGACCCCTCGATTCCGAAGCAGGCCGCCGAGAGGCTGATGACTTATTTCGACGCACTGTTGCGGAAGAAGGAAAAAGATCCGCATGCTCATAACGATCTGCTTAGCCGGATCGTGATCGACCAAATCCAACCCGGTCACCTCTCACATGAAGAGGCCGTGCTGCACGCCGACTTCCTGACCATGGCCGGCCACGAGACGACCGCGAATCAGATCGCGTTGGGAACACTGAGCTTCCTGCAGAATCCCGACCAGAAGGAGCTTCTGCTCGCCCGTCCGGAATTGATCCGCAACGCGGTCGACGAGATGTTGCGCTATCACACCATTGTCCAGTTCAATGGGCCAAGGGTAGCAATGGAAGACATCGAGGTCAGCGGTCAGCTCATCCGCAAGGGTGACGCCGTTTTCGCCCTCATCAGCGCCGCCAACCGCGATCCGGCCGCTTTCCAGAACCCGGACAAGTTCGATATCACGCGTTCGCCGGATTACCACGTGGCCTTCAGCTACGGCGTACACCAATGCCTGGGGCAGCCATTGGCGCGGGCCGAGTTGCAGACGGTCTTTTCGACGCTGTTCAAGCGCTTCCCCGGCCTGCGACTGGCCGTTCCGTTTGAGAAGATCGTCTTCAAACCGGACCATTT